>Ga0255295_1000162_pt1 | contig 10047 bp, 8 predicted proteins | sample MistaT_29_FD_183796 | JGI IMG/M metagenome (GOLD analysis project Ga0255295, IMG submission 183796) | Metatranscriptome of freshwater microbial communities from Mississippi River, Louisiana, United States - Miss_Yuk_RepC_8h (Metagenome... | ecosystem: Environmental > Aquatic > Freshwater > River ... | reverse complement strand
GAAAACCCCGCAAGGATACCGAAAACATGAGCTTCCAGATCACTGTTCAGCCCAGCGGCCGCAGCTTTGCCGCCGAGTCTTCCGAAACCCTGCTGGCCGCCGGCATCCGCCAGGGCATTGGCCTGCCCTATGGCTGCAAGGACGGCGCCTGCGGTTCCTGCAAATGCAAAAAGATCTCGGGCACCGTGACGCATGGCCCGCACCAGGAAAAAGCCCTGTCCGCCGCCGAAGAAGCGCAAGGCCTGATCCTGACCTGCTGCGCCACCGCGCAAAGCGATGTGGTGCTGGAGTCCAAGCAGGTGACCGAAGAAGGCGGCCTGCCCGTCAAGAAAATGCCGGTGCGCGTGGCCAGCCTGGAGAAGAAGTCGCACGACGTGGTGGTGCTCAAGCTGCAACTGCCCGCCAACGACCCGATGAAGTTCCGCGCCGGTCAGTACATCGAGTTCATCCTGCGCGACAACTCGCGCCGCAGCTACAGCATGGCCAACGCGCCGCACACGCTCGAAGTCTCGCCGCCCATGGTGGAGCTGCACATCCGCCACATGCCCGGCGGCAAGTTCACCGATCCGGTGTTCTCGACCATGAAGGAAAAAGACATCCTGCGCGCCGAGGGGCCTTACGGCAGCTTCTACCTGCGCGAGGATTCCGACAAACCGATGATCCTGCTGGCTTCGGGCACCGGCTTTGCACCGATCAAGGCCCTCATCGAGCACATGCAGCACAAAGGCATCACCCGTCCGGCCACGCTGTACTGGGGCGGCCGCCGTCCGTCCGACCTGTACATGGCCGACTGGATCGAGGCGCAGCTCAAAGCCATGCCCAACCTGAAGTACGTACCCGTGATCTCCAACGCAGAGGCCGAGGACCAGTGGACTGGCCGCACCGGCTTCGTGCACCAGGCGGTGCTCGAAGACCACCCCGACCTGTCGGGCTTCCAGGTCTACGCCTGCGGCGCGCCCATCGTGGTGGAATCGGCCCAGCGCGATTACGTGGCCAAGGGCGGTCTGCCCAATGAAGAGTTCTTCGCCGACGCCTTCACCTCCGAGGCCGACAAGGCCAAGGCCTGACCAGAGACCCTGGACCGGATGGGGCGCTGAGCGGATACCTGTTCAACGCCTGGAGTGGCCGACCTCAAAGTCGTTCTGGCCCGTGCGGTCGCTGCCGCGCAGCAGCCACAGCGGCCGTGTGGCAAAGCTCACCGGCACGCCGGTCTGGCCATCAGAGGGCCGCAGGTTGCGATCAAACAGCGAGCTGCCGGGCATGAAACGCAGGGCCACGCCCGTGCGGCGTTGCGTGGACCGGTTGGCCTTGGCGCCGTGGATCATGTAGACGTCATGCATGGACATCTGGCCGGGCTCGAGCTCCAGATCCACCGCCTGGCGCTCATCGAAGGTGCCCTCGGCCATGCGTTGGTTGAGCGTGAGGTCCGTGCGGTCTTCGTGCAGGTGCGGATGCAGCACCTGCGGGCGGTGTGAGCCCGGGATCACGCGCAGGCAACCGTTCTCGCACGTGCTGGGCTCCAATGCCACCCAGACGGTGCACGTGACCAGAGGCCGTATCGGCCAGTAGTGGCCGTCCTGGTGCCATGGCGTTTCAAAGCCCTCGGCGGGCGGCTTGCAGAAGACATGGCAGCCCCACAGGATCACATCGGGGCCGATCAGCTGTTCCACCATGTCGACGATGGGCTTGTGCATGGCCAGCTCCAGGAAGCGCTGGCTGCCCTTGACGCCTTCGTCGTTCTGGCCTTCGATGTGGGCACTGACGAGTTTTTCAGGGCGCACACCCGGGTTGTCACGGATCAGCTGGTCCAGCGCCTCCTGCAGCGATTGCAGGAATGCCGGCTCCAGACGGTAAGGCGGGATCAGGTAGCCTTGCTCGCGGTAGTCACGCACTTGCAGCTCATTGAGGCGCATCGTCGTCTCCTTGCCGGGAACCGTCCCGGATGTTGTGAACTCACTCCCCGAGATAGGCTGCCCGCACCTTCGGATCGGCCAGCAGCTCCTGCCCGGGGCCATTCATGGTGATCAGGCCAGAGTCCATCACATAGCCCCGATCGGCCATGGCCAGCGCACGGCTGGCGTTCTGCTCGACCAGCACCACCGTCATGCCCTGGCTGTAAACGTCTTTCACCACCTCGAAGATCTTGTCGACCATGATGGGCGACAGGCCCATGGAAGGCTCATCGAGCAACAGCACACGCGGACGGCTCATCAGGGCTCGGGCCATGGCCAGCATCTGCTGCTCGCCGCCCGACATGGTGCCGGCGAGCTGGTCCTTGCGTTCGCGCAGCCGCGGGAAGGTGCGGAACATCTTCTCCATGTCGTCGGCGATCGCCGCATCGTCAGAACGCAGGTAGGCGCCCATCTGCAGGTTTTCGGTGATGGTCATGCGGGTGAAGACGCCGCGGCCTTCGGGCACCATGGCCAGCCCCTGTTTGACCAGATCCCAGGGGCCCTGGCCCTGGATGGATCGACCCAGGTATTCGATGTCACCGTCCTGCGGCGCCAGGGTGCCGGTGATGGCTTTCATGGTGGTGGTCTTGCCAGCGCCGTTGGAGCCGATCAGGGTGACCAGCTCGCCCTCGCGCACCTCCATGTCCACCCCCTTGACGGCCTGGATGCCGCCGTAGGCCACCTTCAGGCCTTTGACCTTGAGCAGTGTATCCGCCATCTCAGTGTCCTCCGGTGCCCAGATAGGCTTCAATCACTTTGTCGTTCTTCTGCACTTCGGTGGGGGTGCCCTCGGCGATCTGCTTGCCGTAGTCGAGCACGGTCACGCGGTCGCACAAACCCATCACCAGCTTCACGTCGTGCTCGATCAGCAAGATGGTGCGGTTGTCCTTGCGGATGCGGTCGATCAGCTCGCGCAGCTGCACTTTCTCGGTGGCGTTCATGCCAGCGGCCGGCTCGTCCAGCGCGATCAGCTGCGGGTCGGTGGCGAGCGCCCGGGCGATTTCCAGCCGGCGCTGGTCGCCATACGACAAGGTGCGGGCGCGGTAGTCCGCGTATTTGCCGATGCCCACGTAGTCCAGCAGCTCCTGCGCGCGCCTGGCGATGGCCGCCTCTTCGGCTTTGAAGCCAGGGGTGCGGAAAATAGCCCCCAGCAAACCCGATCGGGTGCGGATGTGCCGCCCCACCATCACGTTCTCCAGGCCGTCATTTCGGAGAACAGGCGGATGTTCTGGAAGGTGCGTGCAATGCCGGCCTTGGCCACTTCATGCACCGCAGTGGGCTCGTAGGGCTTGCCGGCCAGCTCGAAACTGCCGCTGTCGGGCGTGTACAGGCCGGTGATCACATTGAAGAAGGTGGTCTTGCCGGCGCCGTTGGGACCGATCAGACCATAGACCTGGCCACGCTGGATGGTGATGCCCACATCGGAGAGGGCCTGCAGGCCGCCAAAGCGTTTGGAAATGCCGGCGACTTTGAGAACGGTGTCTTGTGTCATCGCAGGCGCCCTCATTTCTTGTTGTTCAGGGACTTGCCGTGCTCGGGCGAAGGCCAGATGCCCCGCGGACGCAACAGCATCACGACGATCATCGCCAATGCGATCAGCAACTGGCGCAGGATGGCGGCGTCCAGCCGGCCATCGGTCATGGACTGCAAAGGTCCCGCCACATAGCGCAGCACCTCGGGCAAGGCGGACAGCAGCACCGCGCCAAGGATGACACCCGGCAAATGGCCCAATCCCCCGAGCACCACCATGGCCACGATCATCACCGACTCCATCAGGCTGAAGGACTCGGGCGACACAAAGCCCTGAAAACCGGCAAACATGGCGCCCGACACGCCGCCAAAGGTGGCGCCCATGCCAAAGGCCAGCAGCTTGAGGTTGCGGGTGTTCAGGCCCATGGCCTTGGCCGCGATTTCGTCTTCGCGAATGGCCATCCAGGCGCGGCCAATGCGCGAGAACTCCAGCCGGTGCGAGATCAGCACACTCAAAAGCACCAGCGACAGGAACAGGTAGTAGTACAGCGTGACCGAAGCGATCTCGAATTCACCAATGGTCAGCTTTTTGCTCAGACTCCAGCCGAAGATGGAAATCGAGTCGATCATGTCGATGCCCTTGGGCCCGTTGGTGATGTTGACCGGGTGGTCCAGGTTGTTCATGAACACGCGGATGATCTCACCAAAGCCCAGCGTGACGATGGCCAGATAGTCCCCGCGCAGCTTGAGCGTCGGCGCCCCCAGCAGCATGCCGAACAGCCCGGCGAGCGCCGCGCCCACAGGCACGATCACCCACAAGGGCATGTGCAGACCATTGGGGAAGTACACCGCCAGCGCGGGGAAGGTGTCGAGCAAGTGCGGCGAAGCGAGCAGACCGTACATGTAGGCCCCCACCGCAAAGAAGGCCACGTAGCCCAGATCGAGCAGGCCGGCGTAGCCCACCACGATGTTCAGGCCCAGGGCCAGCATCACATACAGCAGGGCCACATCGGCAATGCGCACCCAGGCGTTGCCAAAGAACTGGAGGATCAGCGGCAGTACCAGAAGTGCCAGGCCAATCAACAGGTACTGGGAGAACTTGTTCTGTTTCATGCTTTCCCCCTCAGGCACGGTCGGCCACACGCTCGCCCATGAGCCCGGACGGCCGCAGCGTGAGCACGATGATGAGCACGATGAAAGCAAAGATGTCGGTGTAGTGGCTACCCAGCACGCCACCGGTGAGGTCACCGATGTAGCCCGAGCCGATCGACTCGATCAGGCCCAGCAAAATACCGCCAATCACCGCCCCCGAAAGATTGCCGATGCCGCCAAACACGGCAGCGGTGAAGGCCTTCAGACCGGGGATGAAACCCATCGAATGCTGGGCGGTGCCGTAGTTGGATGCGTACATCACGCCGGCAATCGCCGCCAGCACCGCACCGATGATGAAGGTGGCCGAAATCACCATGTCCGGCTTCACGCCCATCAGGGCCGCCACGCGCGGGTTCTCGGCGGTGGCGCGCATGGCGCGACCAAGCTTGGTGGAATTGACCAGCCACATCAGCAGCGCCAGCGAAATCGCCGTGACCGCCAGAATCATGATCTGTGTGGGCGTGATGACGGCGCCACCGATGTTGACCGGCGTGCTCGGCAGCAGCGTGGGGTAGGCCTTGTAGTTGGGCTTCCAGATGATCATGGCCAGCGTTTGCAGCAGGATGCTCATGCCGATCGCCGTGATCAGCGGGGCCAGCTTGGGGCTGTTGCGCAAAGGTCGGTAGGCAATTTTTTCAATCGCGAAATTGAGCGCGGCGGCGACCACGCAGGCGATCAGCGTGGCCAGGACCAGGATGACCCAGCCCGGCGCTCCAGGCATGGCGTCCTTCATCAGGCCGATCGCGGTCCAGCTCGTCAGAGCCCCCACCATCAGCACCTCACCGTGCGCAAAGTTGATCAGGTTGATGATGCCGTAGACCATGGTGTAGCCCAAGGCCACCAGGGCGTACATGCTGCCCAGAACCAGACCGTTGATGATCTGCTGAAGCAAGACTTCCATAAATGGTTTCTCCGTTGCGCCAGCTCTTGCCTGGCTTTGATTCAGTGCTGCTCAAGTCAGGACACCTTGTGGGTTGCCTGAACTGAGGCTGAATCCAATTAGCAAAAAACCCGCCAAGGCGTTTGTCTGGCGGGTGGATAAGTGGGGCGATTTTAGTGAACCACTCAGGGGCTTAAGTATTCACTTTTCTCGGGGGTTTCCCTGAATCAAATTCTTTTCACGCAATTCACGCAGTTTGTCATCGATTTTGATTTCCAGCCCCCGCCGGACCGGCCTGTAAAAACCTGGGTCGGCCATGCCTTCGGGCAGGTAGTTTTCACCCGCAGCAAAACCGTCTTCTTCGTCGTGCGCGTAACGGTAGCCCTTGCCGTAATCGAGCTGCTTCATGAGCCGAGTCGGTGCGTTGCGCAGGTGCATGGGCACCGGACGGGTGCCGTCTTGCTTGACAAAGGCTTTGGCCTCATTGAAAGCCTTGTAGACCGCATTGGATTTGGCGGTGACGGCCAGGTACACCACGCACTCGGCCAGCGCCAGCTCACCCTCGGGGCTGCCCAGACGTTCGTAGACCTCGGCCGCATCCAGCGCCAGGCGCAGGGCGCGCGGATCGGCCAATCCGATGTCCTCTGCCGCCATGCGGATCAGCCGACGCGAGATGTAGCGCGGGTCCACCCCGCCATCGAGCATGCGCACCAGCCAGTACAGCGAAGCGTCGGGGTCGGAGCCGCGCACGGATTTGTGCAGAGCACTGATGGTGTCGTAGAACTGTTCGCCACCCTTGTCGTAGCGGCGCATGCGCTCACCCAACACCTTGAGCAGCCAGGCGTCGGTGACCGGGTTGATCTTTTCGCGCGTGGCCGCCATGGCCAGCGTCTCCAGCGTGTTGAGCAGGCGTCGGGCATCGCCATCGGCATAGCCCAGCAGGCGTTGCAGGGCGTCGGGTTCGAGCGCCGGCACCGCGTCAATCGCCTGCGCCCGGGCCACGATCTGCTTCAGATCCGCTTCACCCAAGGGCTGCAGCACGTAGACCGCGGCCCGTGACAGCAAGGCCGAGTTCACCTCGAAGGAGGGGTTCTCGGTGGTGGCACCGATGAAGGTGAACAGCCCGCTTTCGACGTGCGGCAAAAACGCGTCCTGCTGGCTCTTGTTGAAGCGGTGCACCTCGTCGACAAACACAATGGTGCGCTGCGGGTGCAGGCCATCCCGCGCAGCTTCGGCCTTCTCCACCGCCTCACGGATGTCCTTGACGCCTCCCAGCACGGCGCTGATGCTGATGAACTGGGCGTCAAACGCCTCGGCCATGAGCCGCGCAATCGTGGTCTTGCCCACGCCAGGTGGCCCCCAGAGGATGCAGCTGTGGGGCTGGCCCGATTCGAAGGCCAGCCGCAGGGCCATGCCCTCGCCCAGGATGTGCTGCTGGCCGATCACTTCGCCGAGCGTGCGTGGACGCAAACGCTCGGCCAGTGGGGTATGCGACGGCGCCGACATGCCAGGGCCACTCAGGGGCGGATCACGTCCGTGCCCGCTGGCGGATGGAACTGGAAAGCATCCGCCTTCAGCGCGGGGTTGATCTCGAAAGCGCTGAACGTCAGCACCGAGCGCTGGCCCAGCGCATCCTGCACCTCCAGCACGGCCAGCTCCGGTCCATGCTCGCCCGATCGAAGGCCCGCCAGAGCGTGGCGAATTTGCCCATCGGCACGACGAGGCGTGGCACGCACCCACTGCAAGCCATCGCGCGCTGCCTCGGGTTGCAACAGGAAATCCGCCTGCAGACCCGATAGCTGGGTGGCCGAGGTGATGAGGGCCAGCGGTGTGGCCGCCAGAGCCTGCGCCTGCGGTCGCGCCGTCACCTGCTGCAGGTCGGGATCGTGGAGCCACAGGGTCTGCCCATCGGCCACCAGCGTCTGCTCGAAAGGTTTTTTGTAGACAAAGCGAAAACGCCCGGGACGCATGAACTCCAGCACACCGCTGGACTTGCGGGTGCGTGGCGGTTGCCCGTTCTTGGGAACGGCCGTTACCACCTGGGAAAACTGGGCCCGGCCACTTTTGACCTGCTGCAGAAACTGCCCCAGCAGCACCAGCCCGTCAGCCTGCGCCATCACTGGCGCCCAGGACCATGCACCGGCAACCGTCAGAAGAAAGCGGCGACGCTGCAGCATGTCAAACCTCATTGCTCACGAGCGGGCACCAGAATTTCGCGTTGGCCACTGCCACTCATGGCGCTGACCAGCCCCGCCTTTTCCATGTCTTCCACCAGGCGGGCGGCGCGGTTGTAGCCGATCTTGAGGTGGCGCTGCACCAGGGAAATGCTGGCCTTGCGGTTTTTGAGCACGACCTCGACCGCCTGGTCGTACATCGGGTCTTTCTCGCCGCCCTCACCGCCCTCGCCCAGCGGGCCGTCATCGCCCTCGACCGTCCCGCCTTCGAGCACCCCTTCGATGTAGTCGGGTTCGCCCTGGGCCTTGAGGTACTCGACCACGCGGTGCACTTCATCGTCGCTCACAAAAGCACCATGCACCCGGATCGGGAAGCCGGTGCCCGAGGGCATGTAGAGCATGTCGCCCATGCCCAGCAGGGCTTCGGCCCCCATCTGGTCAAGAATGGTGCGGCTGTCGATCTTGCTCGACACCTGGAAGGCGATGCGTGTCGGGATGTTCGCCTTGATCAGGCCGGTGATCACATCCACGCTGGGGCGCTGGGTGGCCAGGATCAGGTGAATGCCCGCCGCACGCGCCTTCTGCGCCAGACGGGCGATCAGCTCTTCGATCTTCTTGCCCACCACCATCATCAGGTCGGCCAGTTCGTCGATGACGATGACGATGTGCGGCAGGCGTTTGAGCGGTTCCGGGTCGTCGGGCGTCAGGCTGAAAGGGTTGTAGATGAACTCTTCACGTGCCGTGGCTTCGTCGATCTTGGCGTTGTAGCCGGCCAGATTGCGCACGCCCAGCTTGCTCATGAGCTTGTAGCGCTTTTCCATTTCGGCCACGCACCAGTTCAGGCCATGCGCAGCCTGCTTCATGTCGGTGACCACGGGCGCCAGGAGGTGCGGAATGCCTTCGTAGACCGACATCTCCAGCATCTTGGGGTCGATCATCAACAGGCGCACGTCACGGGCTTCGGCCTTGTAGAGCAGCGAGAGAATCATGGCGTTGATGCCCACCGACTTGCCAGAGCCGGTGGTGCCCGCCACCAGCACGTGCGGCATCTTGGCCAGATCGGCCACCACCGGGTTGCCCACGATGTCCTTGCCCAGGCCCATGGTCAGCATGGACTTGGCTTCGTTGTAGACCTGCGAGCCCAGGATTTCGCTGAGCTTGATCGACTGGCGCTTGGCGTTGGGCAATTCCAGTGCCATGTAGTTTTTGCCTGGAATGGTCTCGATCACGCGGATAGAGACCAGGGACAGCGAGCGCGCCAGGTCCTTGGCCAAATTGACGATCTGCGAACCCTTGACGCCGGTGGCGGGCTCGATTTCGTAACGGGTGATGACCGGGCCGGGGGCTGCTGCCACCACACGCACCTGCACACCAAAGTCGCTGAGCTTCTTCTCGATCAGGCGACTGGTCATTTCCAGGGTTTCGGGTGACACGGTTTCCTGCCGTGCGGTCAGGGCGTCCAGCAGATCCACCTGCGGCAGTTTGCTGTCAGGCAACTCGTTGAACAGCGGCTTCTGACGCTCCTTGACCACACGCTCGCTGCGCGGCACCTCGGTCACGCCTGGCTCGATCACCATGGGGGTCGGCCTAGAAGGCGGCACCGGCAATGGCGCGATCTCCAGCTGCGGCGAAGGCGACAGGCCGGCATCGAGCGAAGGCTCCATGCGGTCTTCCCAAGGTGGATCGACTGGCTGGTAACTGGCGGTCTGCTCGCGTTCACGCAAGGCCTGCTGCCCCAGCGCCAGATCGGTCTCGATCTCGCGCTGCACATGACGGCGCTGGATCAAGGCATCGATGCGCGCCCCAAGGCGTTCGGCCATGTCCGACCATGAAAACCGGAAAACCATGGACACCCCCACGACCATGGTGACGATGCCCGCCAGCGCCGAGCCGGTGAACCCCAGCCAGTGCATCGCCAAGCCACCGACCAGATATCCGAGCACACCCCCGCTGTGACCGGGCAGATGGTCTTCCCAGCGGTACAGGCGCGTCCATTCCAGAGCGCTGCTGCTGGCCACCAGCGCGAACATGCCGATCCAGAACACCCACAAGGTGCGAGGCGTCAAGCGGCGACGTTCGGCACTGCCCCACCCTGAGCTGCGCAACCAGCGTGAAAAACCCACCAGCCATGCCCGCAAACCGGCCAGCCAGCACCACCAGATGGAATACCCAAGAGAGAAATACGCCAGGTCGGCCATCCAGGCCCCCACGCGTCCAACCCAATTGCGGATGGGGGCATGAACACCCGAAGTGGACCAAGCGGCATCACCGGGGTTGTAACTCAGCAAGGCCAGCAACACCAGCAGCAGGCTGGCGCCGCCCAGCAGCAGGCTGATTTCAAGGGCGAAACGCGCCCACAGGCTGCGCGGCTCCTGCGGGGCCAACTCCGGCTCGATCGCCCCGGTCAATGTATGAAGGG
>Ga0255295_1000160_pt1 | contig 10117 bp, 10 predicted proteins | sample MistaT_29_FD_183796 | JGI IMG/M metagenome (GOLD analysis project Ga0255295, IMG submission 183796) | Metatranscriptome of freshwater microbial communities from Mississippi River, Louisiana, United States - Miss_Yuk_RepC_8h (Metagenome... | ecosystem: Environmental > Aquatic > Freshwater > River... | reverse complement strand
TGAATACAGACCCTGCTTCTGCCGGCATGAGGTGGTTCAGGTCCGAATTCCTAACTTGTGTTTCAAACAGGAGCTTTTCCATGAAATTCAAATCCCTTCTGGTTGCTGTCGGCTTTGGTGCTGCAGCCCTGACGGCTTTTGCGGCAGACATCACGGGTGCCGGTGCCACTTTTCCTTACCCCATCTATGCCAAGTGGGCTGAGGCTTACAAAAAGCAGACGGGTACCGGTTTGAACTACCAGTCGATTGGCTCTTCTGGTGGCCTCAAGCAAATCCGTGCCAAAACCGTGGCCTTCGGTGCATCGGACGCGCCGGTCAAGGGTGAAGAGCTGGACAAGGACGGCATGGTGCAGTTTCCCGCCATCATTGGCGGCACCGTGCCTGTGGTGAACCTGGAAGGTTTCAAGCCCGGTGAGCTGCGCATTTCCGGTCCGGTGCTGGCCGAGGTCTACATGGGCACGATTGCCAAATGGAACGACGCCAAGTTGGCGGCGCTCAATCCGGGCAAGAGCCTGCCTGACCAGGCCATCACCGTGGTGCACCGCGCCGACGGTTCGGGCACCACCTTCAACTTCACCGACTACCTCAGCGCGATCAGCAAGGATTGGGCTGAAAAAGTGGGCAAAGGCGCCGCCGTCAAGTGGCCTGCAGCTTCCTCTGTAGGTGGCAAGGGCAACGAAGGCGTGGCCGCCAACGTCAACCGCGTCAAGGGCGCCATCGGTTACGTCGAATACGCCTATGTCAAGAAGAACAACATGAACTTCCTGCAGCTGCAAAACGCCGATGGCAAGTTCGTCAGCCCCGATGACCTGACCTTTGCCGCTGCAGCGGCTGGCGCTGACTGGTTCAGTGTGCCGGGCATGGGGATTTCCATGGTGAACGCCAAGGGCGCCACCAGCTGGCCCATCAGCACCGCTTCGTTCATCCTGATGTACAAGGAACCCGGTGACAAGGCTGCTTCGCAGGAAGTCATCAAGTTCTTTGACTGGGCGTTCAAGAACGGCAAGCAGATGGCTTCCGAACTGGATTACGTGCCCCTGCCGGACGCGCTGACGACCCAGATCCGTCAGAAAGTCTGGTCGCAGATCAAACACTGAGTCCGAGGTTTCCACTGTGGCAGTCCCGGCTTGCATGGTCGGGACCGCCTTTTTGAATGAGAACCGAGGATGTCTTACACCCAAGGAATCGACATGAACATGTCCCCAACCCCGACGGCTTCTTCCGAGGCGCGGGTGACGATGGTGGTCAAGCGCCAACGCTTGCAGGATTTTTTCTTCCACAAAGTCACCTGGCTGTTTTCGATGCTGGTGCTGGTGGCCTTGATGGGCATCATCGTGTCTCTGGTGATCTCGGCCTGGCCCGCCTTGTCCAAGTTTGGTCTGAACTTCATCTGGCGTGTGGAGTGGGACATCGTCAATGAAGAGTTCGGTGCCGCCATCGCCATTTTTGGCACCGTGATCAGCGCCGCCATCGCCTTACTGATCGCTGTTCCCCTGTCGTTTGGCATCGCCCTGTTCCTGACCGAGAACTGCCCCGTGGCCTTGCGTCGGCCTTTGGGCACGGCCATTGAGCTGCTGGCCGCTGTGCCTTCCATCATTTACGGCATGTTCGGTCTGTTTATTTTTGCGCCGCTGTTTGCCGAATACGGGCAGCCACCCTTGCAATCCACGCTGGGACAGATGCCCATCGTTGGCGCACTGTTTGGCGGGGCCATGAATGGCATCGGTATTTTGGCTGCGGGCATCGTGCTGGCGTTCATGATCCTGCCCTTCATCGCCGCGGTCATGCGCGATGTTTTCGAGATCGTTCCGCCGGTGTTGCGCGAGTCTGCCTATGGCCTGGGCTGCACCACCTGGGAGGTGGTGCGCAACATCGTGTTGCCCTACACCCAAAAAGGGGTGATCGGCGGCATCATGCTCGGTCTGGGCCGCGCCCTGGGCGAGACCATGGCGGTCACTTTCGTGATCGGCAACTCGCAGCGCATCACAGGCTCGCTTTTTTCGCCAGGCTCATCCATCGCGTCCACGCTGGCCAACGAGTTTGGTGAGGCGGCCGATCTGCACATGTCAGCGCTGTTTGCCCTGGGCCTGCTGCTGTTTGTCATCACCTTTGTGGTTCTGGCGCTGGCCAAACTGCTGATTGCCCGTGGCGAAAAAGCCAAGGGCAGCAAGACCTGAAAGCGAGTGCGTCATGGATCAAGCCATTTACCGACGCCGCAAGATCACCAACCGCATAGGCCTGGCCTTGTCCATGGGGGCCATGGCACTGGGGCTGCTGGTGCTGCTGTGGATTTTGACGGTGCTTTTCAAGAACGGCTTTGCCGCCATTGACTGGGCCATGTTCACCGAATCCACCCCCGCGCCAGGCACGGAAGGCGGTGGTCTGGCCAATGCCATCGTGGGCAGCCTGCTCATGGTGATTTTTACCGCAGTCGTCAGTACACCCATCGGCATTTTTGCCGGGGTCTACCTGGCCGAATACGGGGACCAAAGCAAGACCGCCAGCCTCACGCGTTTTGTGACGGACATCATGTTGTCGGCGCCTTCCATCGTGCTGGGACTGTTCGTGTATGCCGCCTATGTTGCACAGGTCAAGCATTTTTCCGGATGGGCCGGATCGATCGCCTTGTCCCTGATCGCCATTCCGGTGGTCGTGCGCACCACGGAGAACATGCTGCGGCTCGTTCCCGGCAGCCTGCGCGAAGCCGCTTTTGCCCTCGGGGCACCCCGTTGGAAAGTATCAACGTTTGTGACCCTGCGCGCTGCACGCGCGGGTGTGATGACCGGTTTGCTGCTGGCGCTGGCGCGCATCAGCGGTGAAACGGCGCCTTTGCTGTTCACGGCGTTGAACAACCAGTTTTTCTCGACCAACATGAACGCCCCAATGGCGAACTTGCCAGTGGTGATTTTTCAGTTTGCCATGAGCCCTTACGACAACTGGATCCGGTTGGCATGGGGTGGCGCACTGCTGATCACCTTGACGGTGCTGGTGCTCAACATCATTGCCCGTGTCTTCTTCCGCGAAAAGAGCGCACACTGAAATCGAACCGAGCGAACGAACCATGAACAAGACCAATGCACTGGCCCCCAGTGGCGTCAAAAACGCCATCGAAATCCGCGATCTGGATTTCTTTTACGGCACCTTCAAGGGCCTCAAGGGCATCAACCTGGACATTGCCGAAAACAAAGTCACGGCCTTCATCGGCCCTTCGGGCTGTGGCAAGTCCACCTTGCTGCGCACCCTCAACCGCATGTACAGCCTCTACCCTGGCCAGCGCGCCGAAGGGCAGATCAAGCTGTACGGTGAAAACATCCTGGACCCCAAGCAGGACTTGAACCTGCTGCGCGCCCGTGTGGGCATGGTGTTTCAGAAGCCGACCCCTTTTCCGATGTCCATCTACGACAACATCGCATTTGGCGTGAAGCTTTATGAAAACCTGAGCCGCTCCGAGATGGACGACCGCGTGGAGTGGGCCTTGTCCAAGGCGGCCATCTGGACCGAGGTCAAGGACAAGCTTGGGCAGAGCGGTTTGTCGCTGTCCGGCGGTCAGCAGCAGCGTCTGTGCATTGCACGCACCGTGGCGGTCAAGCCCAAGGTCATCCTGCTGGACGAGCCGACTTCCGCCCTGGACCCGATCTCGACGGCCAAGGTTGAGGAACTGGTGGGCGAACTCAAGAAGGACTACACCGTGGCCATTGTGACCCACAACATGCAGCAGGCGGCGCGTGTGTCTGATTTCACCGCTTACATGTACCTGGGGGAGCTGATCGAGTTCGGCCAGACCGAACAGATTTTCATGAAACCCAATCGCCAGGAAACCGAAGACTACATCACGGGCCGTTTCGGCTGATCTACCAGGAGCCACACCATGGACAAACACATTTCCAGCCAGTTTGACGCTGAACTTTCTGGTGTTTCCTCACGCGTATTGGAGTTGGGCGGTCTGGTGGAGTCGCAGATCCGCCATGCGGTGTATGCACTTTCCCAGTTCAGTGTCGAAGTCGCCGATCAGGTCATCGCCACCGAAAGGCAGGTCAATGCCATGGAAGTGGACATTGACCGGGAGCTGTCTTCGATCATTGCCCGCCGCCAGCCCACCGCGCGTGACCTGCGCCTGCTGATGGCAATCTCCAAGATCACAGGCAACCTGGAGCGTGCGGGCGACGAGTCCGAGCGCATTGCCCGCATGGTCAAGTTGATCGTGGACCAGGGCATCACCCGTTCCCTGCCTGCGTCGGAGCTGCGCATTTCAGCCGACATGGCTTCGGGCCTGCTGCGCAAGGCGCTGGACGCGTTTGCGCGGCTGGACGTGCAGACCGCGCTGACCATCCTCAAGGAAGACGATCTGATCGATGCCGAATTCGACGGCTTCCTGCGCAAGCTGGTGACCTACATGATGGAAGACCCGCGCACGATCTCAGCCAGTCTCGATCTGCTGTTCGTGGCCAAGGCCATCGAGCGCATTGGTGACCACGCCAAGAACATTGCCGAATTCATCATCTACGTGGTCAAGGGTGCCGATGTGCGCCACACGGCCATGGCCGACATCGAATCTGCTGTGAAATGAGAAACCAGCCGAGGATTTTGATTGTTGAGGACGAGCCAGCAATTGCCGAGCTGATGGCGGTGAACCTGCGCCACAACGGTTTTCAGCCGGTGTGGGTGATGGATGCACTTACGGCCCAGAAAGAGCTGGACGATGTGCTGCCCGATGTCATCTTGCTGGACTGGATGCTGCCCGGTGAGAGTGGTTTGAGCCTGGCCAGGCGCTGGCGAGGCCACCCGCGCACGCAACAGGTGCCGATCCTGATGATCACCGCGAGAGGCGATGAGCCTGACCGCATTGCCGGACTGGATGCAGGGGCCGATGACTACATCGTCAAGCCTTTTTCTCCGCGCGAACTGCTGGCCCGCATCCGTGCCGTGCTGCGCCGCCGTGCGCCCGAGCAATCGGGTGGCGTGGTCAGTGTGGGGGGACTGAATCTTGATGCGGATACCTACCGCGTCCATTGGCAGGACCAGCCGCTCAAGGTGGGTCCGACCGAATTCAAGCTGCTGCAGTACCTGATGCGCAACCCTGAAAGGGTGCACAGCCGGGGGCAATTGCTCGACAAGGTCTGGGGCGACCATGTCTACATTGAAGAGCGCACGGTCGATGTGCACGTCAAACGTCTGCGCGAAGCGCTGGGCGAGGCTGGCAAGATGATCGAGACCGTGCGCGGGGCCGGTTACCGGTTGACCGCATCACCTTCGGCCTGAGCATGTTCATTTACCTTGTGGGTTTGTTGTTCTGGAGCCTGCTGGGCGCAGGTGTTGCCTGGCTGGGCTTTGGCGAGTCGGCCGTCATGTCTGGGGCCTGGGCGGGCAGCCTTCTTTGGGGCTTGCAACAGCTTTGGCATGCACACCGGCTGGAGGTGTGGTTTCGCAGTGGGCCTCAGGGGGAGCCTCCTCGCCTGGCCGGCCTTTGGCGTGAGGTTTCTGATCGCATCCGCCGCGTGCTGCGTCAGAAGGAACAGAATGTCCAGGCCCATGCAGAGCGCCTGCAGCAGTTTCTGGATGCGATCCAGGCTTCACCCAATGGTGTCACGCTGCTGGACCCTGAAGGCCGCATCGCGTGGTGCAACAGCGCCGCGAGCCTGCACTTGGGGCTCGACGCCCGCAGGGATCTGGGTCAGCAGGTCGTGCATCTGGTGCGTGATCCGGTGTTCGCACGCTATTTTCAGCAGGATCGCCATGACAACGAGGTTCAGATTGATGGGCGTACAGACTCCATCAGCCAGCTCATCAAGTTGTCGGTACAGCTCTACCCTTATGGCGATGGCCAGCAATTGCTGCTGACGCGGGACATCACTTCCAAGATTCAGGCCGACCAGATGCGCCGCGATTTCGTGGCCAATGTATCGCACGAAATCCGTACACCGCTGACCGTGCTGGCCGGTTTCGTCGAGACCTTGCAGAGCCTGCCGCTGGCGCCCGCTCAACAGCAGGATTACCTGGGGCTGATGGCGGTGCAGGCCAGCCGCATGCAGACGCTGGTGAGCGATTTGCTGACGTTGTCTCAACTCGAAGGCAGCCCCCTGCCTGGCCAGTCCGAACAGGTGAACCTGACGGTCTTGATGGCACAGATCGAAACGGACGCACGCGCCTTGTCGGCCGTGCAAGGGCAAACCGGTCAGGCGGTTCATGAACTGCACTTCGCGCCCACGCCTGCGTGGTCCCTGTCGGGTGCACGGTCCGAGCTGCAAAGTGCCATTTCCAACCTGGTGAGCAATGCGGTGCGCTACACGCCAGCGGGCGGACGCATCGATGTGGCTTGGCAGCAGCAGGGGCAAGAGCTGGTGCTGTCGGTGCGCGATACCGGGCCAGGCATCGCCCCTGAGCATCTTCCGAGGTTGTCGGAACGGTTTTACCGCGTGGACCGCAGCCGTTCGCGCGAAACCGGCGGGACCGGCCTGGGCCTGGCCATCACCAAGCATGTGGCGCAGCGCCACGGCGGTGCTTTGCGCATTGAAAGTCGTTTGGGTGAAGGCTCAACCTTCATGTTGGTGTTGCCCGCTGCCCGTCTGACTCAGGGCTGAGAGGGCGCGCGGCGCATGGCCCATTCCAGCCTGACCAGGAACAGCAGCGAGACCAGCGCCAGAGCCAGGGTGCTGGTGAGCCAGAAACTTTCGACGGATGCGGTGGCGGGCCAGGGGCCCAGGCCTTTGTAGGCCAGCAAGTAGCCACCGTACAGGCCCATGCCCCAGAGCAACGCGGTGTAGATCAACAGCGGTGAGAGCGTGATGCGCCAGCAGCGCAGCACGAACACGCAGACCGCTTGCAGCGCATCGGTCAGGTGGTAGCAGGCCACCCAGCCCAGCCAGACGGCCGCGGCCGAGGCCACCGCCGGGTCACTGGCATAGGCGCCCGCCAGCCCGTGGCGCGAGAGTCCCAGCGTCCCGGCGCACAACACGGCCAGGCCAGCCGCCAGCGCCAGCCCGGTGTAGGCCGCCTTGCGGGCGCGTGTGGTCTGGCCTGCCCCGATCCAGTAGCCGGCGCGGGCACTGGTGGCGATGCCCAGTGACAGTGGCACCATGTAGAGGACGGCGGCCATGCTGGCGGCGATCTGGTGGCTGGCCAGGGCCACTTCGCCCAGACGGGCGATGAACAGCGCCATCATGGTGAAAGAGGTCACCTCGACCATGATCGACAGCCCCGCCGGAACGCCCAGGGCCAGAAAGCGGCGCAGCTGCGGGGTGTCGGGGGCTTCCAGCCGCTGCCAGAGGCGGTAGGGGCGGTAAATATCTTGTGTGCGCAGCAACCACAGTCCGGTCAGCAGCATGAGGGCATTGACCGCCAGGGTTGCCCAGGCGCAGCCGACCACGCCCAGCCCGGCCATCTCCCCCATCCCAAAGGTCAGGACCATCGACAGCGGCACCTTCACCAGCAGCGCTCCGGCCTGCAGCCAGGTCACCAGCCGAGGCAGGCCCAGGCTCTGGTTGAGGGTGCCGTAGAGCCGAAACAGCAGCGAGGGCACCAGGGCCAGTGCCAGCACCTGCAGGTATTCGCGCACCTGCGGCCACAGGGCGGGCGGCACATCTGTCCAGGCCAGCCAGGGTTCCGGAAAGCACAGGGCCGTGATGCCCAGCAGACTGGCCAGTGCGCACACATACAGCGCCTGTCGCACCGATTTGCCCAGATCGGCGCTGCGGCCGGCGCCGTGCAGCTCGGCCCAGACGGGCAGCAGCGCTTGAACCAGTCCATTGAGCGCGACATAGACGCTGATGTAAATGGATGACGCCAGCGACAGCGTGGCCAGTGCCTGAGGGCTGTGGCGCCCCGCAATCATGGTGTCGGCCACACCAAACGCCATGACGGCCAGCTGGCCGACCAGCACGGTGCCCGCATGGCGCAGGATGACGCGCAGTTCCGACACGGTCAGGGTGTCCCTGCGGCGAAGATCACCAGGGTTTCGTTGTTGTCGGTGGGGCGACGAAGACGGGTCACCTCTTGCCAGCCTGAGCTGCGCAGGCGTTCCGTCAGTCCGGTCAGCGCGTCGCTGTCGGCAATCAGCCAAGGGCAATCCGTACGCACGGCGCCCGCTGTGCGCAGCTGCATGCGACCATGGTGGATCAGCGCCGTGGCCTGTGCATTGCTCAGCCCCAGCACTTGCATGCAGGCGGCAGGGCTTGTCACCGCTTCAATCTTGCTGACCAGCGCAGCGTAGCTGCGGCCATAGTCAAGCAGCGGCAACCAAAGTGTCATCAGCAGGGACCAGCACAGAGTCGTCCCTGCCGCCGGCAACACCAGGGATTTCCACAGCGCCGAGCGGTGCCGGCCGGTCCGCCAGCGCACGAGGGCCAGCCAGCCCAGCGTGGCCAGCAGCGCAGCCAGCAGCAGGGTGGGTGACAGGGTGTGTGTGAATTCGGGTGCCATGCGGGCCACGTTGCGCGCCGGTTGTGCCGGAACGCCGGTTTCAAGCGAGAGCCAGACCGTCCAGATGATCAGCGCCCCGATGCTGAAAAACAGCAGCGTGAACCAGTCGATGAAAGCGCCCACACTGCGACGCAAGGTGGGCAGTGCAAATGCCGCCAGGGCCGCGATGGCGGGCAGTGCCGACAACAGAGCCCGATCGGACAGACCGGTGAACCAGGTGGTGCCTACGGTGATGAGTGCGAACCAGAAGGGCAGGCCGATGTGCGGAAAACGCCAGGCTCTGAGCAGCTGCCGACGCCAGCGCCACAGCGACCACAAGGCCAGCGGACCTGCAGGCCAGGTGAACCACAGCAACAGCCGTCCGAACATGTGCAGATCGGGCATGGCGTGGGGCACCAGGCGCCAGCGCCACAGGTCCAGCGCGCCTGCCAGCGTGACGGCCAGGAGCGCCAACAGGCACAGCAGGCCGATCTCCAGCATGTTCAGTCGGCGGCGATCGGGCTCGGCTGGCGTCAGCACCCGCACCACGGTACCGCCCATGCCCAGCATCAAAGCCAGTGTCGGTGCGCCGGACAGGGTCAGCCCCAGCACGCCAGCGGCCGTGGCCGGTGCACTCCAGCGGCGGCGTTCGGGCAGGGTGCACAGGCCAAAGAAGAGCAGGGCGGTAAAGCACAGCTGGCTCAGGGCCGGGGTGATTTCGTGCGACAGCTGCGCCAGTCCCAGACAGCCGAGCAGCGCCAGCAGGGCGCCGTCGGCCAGAGTGCGGGCATAGTCGTCAGGCCGGGCTTCGCCGCCAAAGGCAAAAGCGACAGGTTGGGCCGAGTGCGTGCGGGCCAGCGCATGCACGGCATGCCAGGTGGCCACCAGGGTGAGCACCAGCATCAGCGCAAAGGGCAAACGGGCCGCCAGCGCTTCCCAGCCGGTCGGCGCCAGGCGGATGGCCAGCGCTCCCAGCCAGGTGGGCAGCAAGGCCAGATTGGGTTCGACCTGCCCCAGCAGGCTGGGCTTGAGCCAGCTGCTCGCGCCATCCGAGGCGGGGCGGGCCAGTTGCAGCATGAAGCCAAAGGCTTCAATGTCGTATTTTTTCCAGGGCGCGCGGCCGATGAAGCCAGGTACAACGTAGGCTGCGCACAGCAGCCACAAGGCCCAGCGGGGGAAGGGGCGCACCCAGGACTGGGCGACGATGGCGGGAGAAGGCTGGTTCACAGCGTCCGAAGATAGCAGGAGGTGGGGGCAAAACAAAAGGGCAGGCCGGTTGCCCGGGCTGCCCTTGCGGCCAAACGCCTGTCGAATTACTTGGACAGGGCGGTCTTGCCGAAGCGGTTGCGGAACTTCTCCACGCGGCCGCCCATGTTGTCCACCGACTTCTGGGTGCCGGTGTAGAAGGGGTGCGACTCGCTGGTGGTGTCCAGCTTGAAGAGCGGCAGCTCGCGGCCGTCTTCCATCTTGATCATTTCCTTGGTGTTCACGCAGGAACGGGTCACGAACTTGAAGCCGTTGGACATGTCCTGGAAGCACACTTCGCGGTAGTTGGGGTGAATGCCCTCTTTCATGGGTTTTCCTTTTTTGAAACCACGGTAGCCACGCCCCGGACCATCCCGGACGCACTTTCCGCAAAACACAGCATTATAGGCGATCAGCCACCGCGACGCATCATGTCGAAGAACTCGGAGTTGTTCTTGGTGGCCTTCATGCTCTTGAG
>Ga0255295_1000158_pt1 | contig 10142 bp, 12 predicted proteins | sample MistaT_29_FD_183796 | JGI IMG/M metagenome (GOLD analysis project Ga0255295, IMG submission 183796) | Metatranscriptome of freshwater microbial communities from Mississippi River, Louisiana, United States - Miss_Yuk_RepC_8h (Metagenome... | ecosystem: Environmental > Aquatic > Freshwater > River... | reverse complement strand
CGTCGCTCACGGCACGGGTCAAGGCCAGATCGAAGCCGATTTTGGTGCCGTCGCGGTCCATGCTGGTGAGCAGGATTTCGCCGGCGCCATACTGGGCCATCTGGGTGGCCCAGGCCACCGCGTCCAGGCCCACATTTTTGCGCCCACCGTGGCTGTACACATCCCAGCCCGGCCCCATCGCTTGCCCATGGGCGTTCAGGCGCTGTTCGTCTTCGGGCGTGCGGCGCTTGGCGTCGATGGCCACCACGATGCACTGGGAGCCGTATTTGTCGGACGCCTCGCGGATGACATCGGGGTTGGCAATTGCTGCCGAATTGAAGCTGGTCTTGTCGGCACCGGCATTGAGCAGGCGGCGCACGTCCTGCACGGTGCGCACGCCCCCGCCCACCGTCAGCGGAATGAACACCTGCGAAGCCACCGCCTCGATGATGTGCAGGATCAGGTCGCGCCCATCGCTGGTGGCGGTGATGTCCAGAAAGGTCAGTTCATCGGCACCCTGCTCGTTGTAACGGGCGGCGATCTCGACCGGGTCCCCGGCGTCGCGCAGTTCGACGAAGTTGACGCCCTTGACCACGCGACCACCGGTCACGTCCAGGCAGGGGATGATGCGTTTGGCAAGCATGAGGGTCTTTTCAAAAAATCAGGACGCGTTCGGGCGCAGACTCAGGCGCTGTGCGCCCTGCCAGAAGTCGCCAGGCGCAATGTGAATGGGTTCATACACCTGGGCCGCCTCCACACAGAGCATGCGCTGCCAGCCATCCGTCGGCATGTCGCTGAGCGCCGCACACTTGGCGGCACCCGGGTTCCAGACCACGGTCTGTGCCCAGTCCATGTCCTGCTCGATGCCCAGCACATGCGGCCCATCGTGCAGTTCATAGCCCTGCGGCGCGGCGGAATACACGCGGTCGAATTCACCTTCAAAGCGCAGCTGCGGCGCGCCCGAACCATGCCGGTCGGCCACCGCATCCCATTCGGCACGCCCCGCCAGGCCGAGCAGGCGGGCCTGGGTCACGTCATCGACCGCCAGATAGGTGTGCAAAGCGCCGGTGAAGGCCAGTGACCGGGCATCGGTGTTGCGCACCGCCAGCTCGATCTGCAAAACGCCTGGTCGCAGCTCGATCATCAGACGCGCTTCAAAGGCTTGCGCCCACCACTGGCGGCTGCTGTCGCTGTCGCTCAGGCGCATGACCAGATGCGCCGCATCCGTGCCCAGGTGAGCGGGACTGGGTGTCCAGGGCAGGTTGCGGGCAAAACCATGCTTGGGCAGATCGCCGCGCATGTTGAACTGTGGAAAGCACACCGGAATGCCCCCGCGGATGGCCGCCTGGCCGTCCATGGTGCTTTTCGGACTCAGGTAAAGGCGCTCGCGCCCCTCTGCCACCCAGGACAACACCTGCGCACCATGCCTTGCCACCACCACCCGGTCACCACACGGCAACTGCAGCTCGGTGGCGGGCAAGCCCGCAAACACCACGTCGCGGCAGGTGGCGCTGGAGGTCATGGTCAGCCGTTCAGTTCGTCGGCGCGCTGCTGTGCGGCTTCAAAATCCAGATCGCCGGAGTAGATGGCGCGGCCGCAGATCACGCCTTGCACGCCTTCATTCTCAACCGCGCACAGCTGCTCGATGTCGGCCATGTTGGACAGCCCGCCCGAAGCGATGACGGGAATGGTCAGGGCCTGGGCCAGCTTCACGGTCGCATCGATGTTGATGCCGCTGAGCATGCCGTCGCGTCCGATGTCGGTGTAGATGATGGACTCGACGCCCCAGTCTTCGAATTTCTTGGCCAGATCGACCACTTCATGACCGGTCAGCTTGCTCCAGCCATCGGTGGCCACCTTGCCGTCCTTGGCGTCCAGGCCCACGATGATGTGACCACCAAACGCGGTGCAGGCGTCCTTGAGGAAACCGGGGTTCTTGACCGCGGCTGTGCCGATGATCACGTACTGCAGGCCACTGTCGATGTATTTTTCGATGGTGTCGAGGTCGCGGATGCCGCCGCCCAGCTGGACCGGAATGTCTTCGCCGACTTCCTTGAGGATGGCCTTGATGGCGGAAAAATTCTGCGGCTTGCCGGCAAATGCGCCGTTGAGGTCGACCAGGTGCAGGCGCCGGGCGCCTTTGTCAAACCAGTTGCGGGCCATGGCTGCCGGGTCTTCACCGAAGGTGGTGGCCTGGTCCATGTCGCCTTGCTTGAGGCGAACGCAGTGGCCGTCCTTGAGGTCGATGGCGGGAATCAGAATCATGGCGAATCAGGAAATCAGGTGGCGTCAGGGCTGCCAGTGGAGGAAATTGCGGTACAGGGCCAGGCCCTGGTCCGCGCTCTTTTCGGGGTGAAACTGGGTGGCGAAAATATTATCGCGCGCCACGGCGCAGGCAAAGCGGCCGCCGTAATCGGTTTCGGCGGCGCAGTGGGCGGTGTTTTGCACGCGCGCATGGAAGCTGTGCACAAAGTAGAACCAGCTGCCGTCTTCGATGCCTTGCCACATGGCATGGCGGGGGCTGCTTTGCCAGACCTGGTTCCAGCCCATCTGCGGCACCTTGTAGCGGGTGCCATCAGGCTGCAGCTGTCCGGCCAGATCAAATTTGATGACTTCGCCTGCAATCAGGCCCAGGCCGGGCGTGTCGCCTTCGGCGCTGTGGTCGAGCAGCATCTGCATGCCCACACACACCCCAAACAGCGGCTTGCTGGCGGCGGCTACGAGCACAGCATCGAGCAGTCCCGACTCGCGCAGCTCACGCATGCAGTCGGGCATGGCGCCCTGCCCCGGCAGCACCACGCGGTGCGCATCGCGCACCACCTGCGGATCGGCCGTCACCGTGACTTCGGCGTGGTCCACGCTGGAAGCCGCATGCATCACCGCCTGCGCCACGCTGCGCAGGTTGCCCATGCCGTAGTCCACCACGGCCACGCGATTGACAGACATCAGAGGCTACCCTTGGTCGAGGGGATCACGCCCGCTGCCCGCGGGTCGAGTTCGAGCGCAGCGCGCAGGGCGCGGGCGAAGGCCTTGAAAATCGTTTCGCACTGGTGGTGCGCATTGAAACCCTTGAGGTTGTCGATGTGCAGCGTCACCCCTGCATGGTTCACAAACCCCTGGAAAAACTCGTACACCAGCTGGGTGTCGAGCGCGCCGATCATGCCGGAGGTGAAGGTCACGTCCATGTGCAAGCCCGGACGACCGGAAAAGTCCACCACCACGCGGCTCAGGGCCTCGTCCAGCGGGACGTAGGCGTGGCCGTAGCGGCGAATGCCCTTCTTGTCGCCCACCGCCTTGGCAAAGGCCTGGCCCAGGGTGATGCCAATGTCTTCGACCGTGTGGTGGCCGTCGATGTGCAGGTCGCCTTCGCACTGGATGTCGAGGTCGATCAGGCCATGGCGGGCAATCTGGTCGATCATGTGGTCCAAAAAACCGATGCCGGTGGACAGCTTGGACTGCCCCGTGCCGTCGAGGTTGACGGCCACGCGGATGTTCGTCTCGGCCGTCTTGCGGGTGACTTCGGCAGTGCGGTTCATAGCGATTCCTTGAGGGCAGCGAGCATCAGGGTGTTTTCCTGCGGCGTACCGACCGTCAGGCGCAGGCAGTTGGCCAGCAATGGGTGCATTTTAGAAATGTTCTTGACCAGCACCTTGCGCGCCTTCAGCCCATCAAAGGCCTTGGTCGCGTCGGGCACGCGCACCAGGATCATGTTGGCTTCGCTCGGGAACGGCTGCACACCGGGCAGGGCGGCCAGTTCGCGCTGCAGGCGCTCGCGCTCTTCGCGCAACATTCTGGCCTGCTCGGCAAACACCTCGGCATGCTCGACGGCAAACAGCGCGCATTCGTAATTGAGAACGCTGATGTTGTAGGGCGGGCGCACCTTGTCGACCTCGGCCACCAGGGCTTGGGGGCCGATCATGTAGCCCAGACGCACGCCTGCCAGGCCAAATTTGGACAGTGTGCGCATGAGCAGCACATGCGAGTGGCGGGCCAGGCGGTCAATGTAACTCTTGCTGGCAAAAGGCTGGTAGGCCTCGTCCATCACCACCAACCCTCCCTGCGCGCCTTGGGCTTCGATGATCTTCTCGATCACCGCGTCGTTCCAGAGGTTGCCGGTGGGGTTGTTGGGGTAGGCCAGGTACACGATGGACGGTTGGTGCTCGGCAATGGCGGCGAGCATGGCGGCTTCATCCAGCTCGAAATCGGCGGTGAGCGGCACACCGTGGAAAGCCAATCCTTGCAGCTGGGCGCTCATGGCGTACATCACAAAACCCGGCAGGGGCGCCAGAATGGACGCACCCGGCACATCGCAAGCCATGGCCAGCAGGGAAATCAGCTCGTCCGAGCCATTGCCCAGCATGATGTCGTGCCCCTCGGGCATGCCCGCGTAGGCGGCCAGCGCAGCACGCAGGTCGTTCACGCGGCCGTCGGGGTAGCGGTTGAGCGCCAGCTGGCCCAAACGCTCACCCAGCTTTTTCTGCAGATCGGCCGGCAGGCTGAAGGGGTTCTCCATGGCATCGAGCTTGACCATGCCCACCGAATCCTGGATGGCATAGGCGTGCATGGACTGCACATCCTGGCGAATGCGTTGCATCAATTTCGGGTTCACAGTCATTTCGGCTCTCGCATCGGAGGAACAGGGTTCAGGCGCAGCTCTGCGGCACGGGCATGGGCCTGCAGACCTTCGCCATAGGCCAGCTCGGCCGCAATGCGGCCCAGGGGCTGGGCACCGGCCTCGCTCACCTCGATCAGGCTGGAACGTTTCTGGAAGTCATACACCCCCAAAGGCGACGAGAAGCGCGCGGTGCCGCTGGTCGGCAACACGTGGTTGGGACCAGCGCAGTAGTCGCCCAGCGACTCGCTGGTGTAGGCGCCCAGAAAGATCGCACCGGCATGGCGCAGCAGCGGCTCCCAGCGGTGTGGGTCCTGGCTGGAGACTTCCAGGTGCTCGGGGGCGATGCGGTTGCTGATGGCACAAGCTTCTTGCATGTCCCGCGTCAGGATCAGGGCGCCCCGGTCATTGAGCGATTTGGCAATGATCTCGCGGCGCGGCATCTCGGGCAGCAGGCGGTCAATGGCGGCCTGCACGGCGTCGATGTAGGCGGCGTCGGGGCACAGCAGGATGCTCTGGGCCAGCTCGTCGTGCTCGGCCTGACTGAACAGGTCCATCGCCACCCATTCGGCGGGCGTGGTGCCATCGGCCAGCACGAGGATTTCGCTGGGTCCGGCAATCATGTCAATGCCAACGGTGCCGAACACGCGCTTTTTGGCGCTGGCCACATAGGCATTGCCCGGGCCGGTGATCTTGTCGACCTTGGGGATGGTGGCAGTGCCGTAGGCCAGCGCGGCCACGGCCTGCGCCCCACCCACGGTGAAGGCGCGGCTCACGCCCGCCACGCAGGCGGCGGCCAGTACCAAAGGGTTGCGCACGCCGTTAGGGGTGGGCACCACCATGATGATGTCCTGCACACCCGCCACATGGGCGGGAATAGCGTTCATCAGCACCGAAGAGGGGTAAGCCGCCTTGCCACCGGGCACATAGATGCCCACGCGGTCCAGCGGCGTGACTTTCTGGCCCAGCAAGGTGCCGTCTTCGTCACGGTAGCTCCAGCTCTCGCCCGAGGCTTTTTTCTGCGCCTCGTGGTAATTGCGCACACGGGCAGCCGCCGCCTTCAGGGCTTCGCGCTGGTCAGCGGGCAGGCTGTCCAGGGCCGCCTGCAACTCGGCCTGGGTGATTTCCAGCTGAGCCAGTTGGGTTGCCTGCAGGCCATCAAAGCGCTGGGTGTAGTCCAGCACCGCCGCATCGCCACGCTGCTGCACATCGGCCAGGATGTCGGCCACCCTCTGCTCGATGGCGGCATCGGTGTCGGCAGACCAGTGCAGACGCTGCGCGAAGGCCGCTTCAAAACCAGCGTCTTGTGTGGACAGGCGCAGGGGCTTGGCAGACATGATCAGTCCTTTTTCACGGCGCCCGCGAAGGCGTCGATGATGGCGCGAATCGGCGCCTGTTTGAGTTTGAGCGCCGCCTGGTTCACGACCAGTCGCGAGCTGATGTCCATGATGCGTTCGACCTCGACCAGATGGTTGGCCTTGAGCGTGCTGCCGGTCGACACCAGATCAACGATGGCATCCGCCAGGCCCGTGAGCGGCGCCAGTTCCATGCTGCCGTAGAGCTTGATCAGGTCGACGTGCACGCCCTTGGTGGCAAAAAAGTCGCGTGCGATCGTGGTGTATTTGGTGGCCACGCGCAGGCGCGAACCGGTGCGCACCTGGGCGGCGTAGTCGTAGTCGGCGCGAACCGCCACGCTCATGCGGCATTTGGCAATGCGCAAATCCAGCGGCTGGTACAGGCCCTGGCCACCGTGCTCGATGAGTGTGTCCAGGCCGGTCACACCCAGATCTGCACCGCCGTATTCGACATAGGTGGGCACATCGGTGGCGCGCACCAGCACCACGCGCACTTCGGGCTTATTGGTCGGCAGGATCAGCTTGCGCGATTTTTCAGGGTCTTCGAGCACCTCGATCCCGGCGGCTTTCAAAAGCGGCAGGGTCTCGTCAAAGATGCGTCCTTTGGACAGGGCCAGGGTGATGGTGCTCATTTCACTCTTTCGATGTCGGCGCCCACGGCGCGCAGCTTGGCTTCCATGCGGTCGTAGCCGCGGTCCAGGTGGTAGATGCGCTCGACCACGGTCTCGCCTTCGGCCACCAGACCGGCGATCACCAGGCTGGCCGAAGCACGCAGGTCGGTGGCCATCACGGTGGCGCCCGACAGCTGCGGCACGCCCTCGACCATGGCCACCTTGCCATCGGTCTGGATGTGGGCACCCAGGCGCACCAGCTCGTTGACGTGCATGAAGCGGTTCTCGAAAATCGTTTCGGTCACCTTGCTGGCCCCCTCGGCGATGCAGTTGAGCGCCATGAACTGGGCCTGCATGTCGGTTGGAAAACCCGGGTATTCGGTGGTGCGAAAGCTCTGGGCCTTCAGGCGCCCCTGGCTGCGAACGCGGATGAACCCATCGCCTTCTTCGATTTGCGCACCCGCCGCCTGCAGCTTCTCGATCACCGCTTCCAGATGCTCGGCGCGGCCATGACGCAGGACCACATCGCCACCGGTCGCGGCCACGGCGCACAGAAAGGTCCCCGCCTCGATCCGGTCTGCCACCACCTGATGGGTGCAGCCGTGCAGGCGCTCGACCCCCTGGATGCGGATCTTGCTCGTGCCATGGCCTTCGATCCTGGCGCCCATCTTGATCAGCATTTCGGCCAAGTCTGGAATTTCGGGCTCCTGCGCCGCGTTCTCCAGAATGGTTTCCCCCTCGGCCAGTGCGGCGGCCATGAGGAAGTTCTCGGTGCCCGTCACGGTGACCATGTCGGTCGTGATGCGCGCGCCCTTCAGGCGTGTGCGGCCGGCCGGCAGGCTGGCGATCATGTAACCGTGCTCGACCACGATCTCGGCGCCCATGGCCTGCAGGCCTTTGATGTGCTGGTCCACCGGGCGTGAGCCAATCGCACAGCCGCCCGGCAGGGACACCTTGGCCCGGCCGAAACGCGCCAGCAAGGGGCCCAGCGCCAGCACCGAGGCGCGCATGGTCTTGACCAGCTCGTACGGCGCTTCAGGGTTGTTCAGGGGGCCGGCGTCGAGCATGACGCGACCGTCTTCATGGTGCTCTGCCTGAACGCCCATGTTGCGCACCAGCTGCAGCATGGTCGCCACGTCCTGCAGGCGAGGCACATTGCGCAGCTCGACCGGTTGATCGGTCAGCAAGGCGGCGCACAGTTCCGGCAATGCCGCGTTCTTGGCACCCGCCACCGCGATCTCGCCCTGCAGCTGGCGTCCGCCACGAATCAGAAGTTTGTCCATGGCGGTGTTCAGCCTTGCAGTTGGGCCCATTCGGCCGGGGTGTAGGTCTTCATCGACAGGGCATGCACCTCATCGGTGTGCATGCGCGCGCCCAGGGTGGCGTAGACCTTCTGGTGGCGGGCGATCGAGCGCAGGCCTTCAAAGGCCTCGGACACCACCACCGCACTCCAGTGGCGGCCGTCACCGTCGACTTCCAGATGGGTGCAGGCCAGGCCGGCCGCGATGATGGCGCGAAGTTGTTCAGCAGTCATGTATTCAGTTCCGGATCTTGTAACCGGTCCGCAGCAGGTGCAGGGCCATGCCGCTCACCGCCAGCAGCGCCGAGGCCACCACCGCCAGACTGGTCCAGGGCGAGACATCGCTTTGCCCGAAGAAGCCGTAGCGGAACCCGTCGATCATGTAGAAGAACGGGTTGAAGTGCGACAGGCGCTGCCAGAAGGCCGGCAGCGAATGGATGGAATAGAACACGCCCGACAAAAAGGTCATGGGCATGATGATGAAGTTCTGGAAGGCCGCCATCTGGTCGAACTTTTCGGCCCAGAGTCCCGCGATCACGCCCAGAGCGCCCAGCATGGCCGCCCCCATGAAGGCAAACGCCAGAATCCACAGCGGGTACACAAACTCGATGTGCACCATCCAGCCCGTGATCAGGAACACACCGCCGCCCACCGCCAGGCCGCGCACGACAGACGAGCCCACATAGGCCACGAACCAGCTCCAGTGTGACAGGGGGGTGAGCAGCAGGAAGACCAGGTTGCCCATGATCTTGCTCTGCACAAGGCTTGAGGAACTGTTGGCAAAGGCGTTTTGCAGCACCGCCATCATCATCAGGCCGGGCAAGAGAAACGAGGTGTAGGGCACCTGGTCGTACACCTTCACATGGTCTTCGAGCACATGGCCAAAGATCAGCATGTAGAGCACCGAGGTCAGCACCGGGGCCGCGATCGTCTGGAAAGCGACTTTCCAGAAACGCAGCACTTCCTTGTAAAACAGGGTCTGCCAGCCGTTCATCGGGTTTCCCCCTTGCGGTTCATGACCTCCAGGAACACGTCCTCCAAGTCAGCCTGACGGATTTCGACATCTTCGGCCACCAGACCGGCAGAGCGGATGGCGGCCAGGTGGTTTTCGATTTCAACGGCGTCGTGCACCGGCAGCTGGACAATGCGGCCCGTCACACGCGCCAGGGCGCGCAGTGGCGCGGGCAGTTCGCCATCGAGCTTGAGGCGCAGCACCTGGGCCGTGGCCGAACGCAGCAGGTCAGAGGTGCGCTCAAGCGCCACGATGCGCCCACTCTTGAGCATGGCGATGCGCCCGCACAGGGCTTCGGCTTCTTCCAGATAGTGGGTGGTCAGCAAGACAGTGTGGCCCTGCTTGTTGAGTTTGGCGATGAATTGCCACAGGGTCTGGCGCAGCTCCACATCCACACCGGCGGTGGGTTCATCGAGCACGATCACCCGCGGCTTGTGCACCAGGGCCTGCGCCACCAGCACGCGCCGTTTCATGCCGCCCGAGAGCTGACGCATGTTGGCGCCCGCCTTGTCGGCCAGGCCCAGACTCTCGAGGAGCTCATCGATCCAGGCATCGTTGCCTTTGACACCGAAATAGCCCGACTGGATCTTGAGCGCTTCGCGCACGCTGAAGAACGGATCGAAAACGAGCTCCTGCGGCACCACACCCAGCAGTTTGCGGGCCGCCGCATAGTCGGTCTGCACATCGTGGCCATGCACCTGCACCCGCCCCGCAGTGGCACGGGCCAGGCCGGCCAGGATGCTGATCAGGGTCGTTTTGCCTGCGCCGTTGGGCCCGAGCAGGCCGAAAAACTCGCCCTCTTCGACTTGCAGGGTGACGTCGTCCAGCGCCTTGAAGGGCGCAGCCCCGGCGGATCTGGGTGGATAGGTCTTGGAAACAGACTGGAAAGAGAGCGCTGACATGAAGGGGCTATTTTAAAGCCCGGGGTCAGGCCTGAGCAGGACAGGAAAGAGGACGGAAATTCGGGTCGGTTCAGGCCTGCAGCCAATCGAGCACACCATAGAGGGATGCCAGCTCGCGCAGCTGATCTGAAAGGCCTTGCACCTGCAGGCTGCGCCCCAGCGCCATCGCTTCGCGCCGGCAAGCCAGCAGGACCGCGAGGGCCGAGGAATCGAACTGCTGCAGGGCCGACGCGTCCAGCAAGACCACGCGGTCCTGCGTGGCGGCCATGGCTGTGGCCAGCTGCTGGCGACAGGCTGCCGCTTGCGCGTGCATCAGGACAGCGGGCAGGCTCAGCACGGCCATGGGTCAACCCTTGCGTGCCGTCGCGGCG
>Ga0255295_1000148_pt1 | contig 10460 bp, 8 predicted proteins | sample MistaT_29_FD_183796 | JGI IMG/M metagenome (GOLD analysis project Ga0255295, IMG submission 183796) | Metatranscriptome of freshwater microbial communities from Mississippi River, Louisiana, United States - Miss_Yuk_RepC_8h (Metagenome... | ecosystem: Environmental > Aquatic > Freshwater > River ... | reverse complement strand
CTCTTCGGCCGGGATGGTGGCGCGAACCTTGTGGTAGTCCCACGGACCTTTCGACTCCGAAGGCTTCTTGACCTCGACCAGGTAGGCCGGATGGATCTTGCGGCCGTCAGCACGGACCGAGCCTTTGCCAAACAGCGGGTCGTCAGTGGGCAGGCGCTTCATTTCTGCGATCACCTTGGTGCCGTCGTCGGTCTTGGCCGATTCGATCGCCTTCAGGTAGTGCAGCACCGCCGAGTAGACCCCCGCATGCACCATGGTGGGATGAATGCCGCGGTTGGCGGGTGCGAAGCGCTTGGTGAAAGCGCGGGTCTGGTCGTTCATGTCCCAGTAGAAGGTTTCAGTGAAGATCAGGCCCTGAGCGGTTTGAAGACCCAGCGAATGAACGTCGGAAATGAACACCAGCAACCCGGCCAGGTTCTGACCACGCTTGACGATACCGAACTCGGCCGCCTGCTTGATCGAGTTGGTGGTGTCGCCGCCCGCATTGGCAAGCCCCACGATCTTGGCTTTCGAGGCCTGCGCCTGCAGCAGGAACGAGGAGAAGTCCTGGGTGTTGAGCGGGTGCCGCACCTTGCCCAGCACCTTGCCGCCGTTTTTCTGAACCACCGCCTCGGTATCGCGCTCGAGCGCGTGGCCGAAGGCGTAGTCGGCAGTGAGGAAGAACCAGCTGTCGCCGCCGGTCTTGACGATGGCGTTACCCGTGCCGTTGGCGAGCATCCAGGTGTCGTAGGCCCAGTGAATCGTATTGGGCGAGCAGGCCTTGCCGGTGAGGTCGGAGGAGGCTGCGCCCGAGACCAGGAACGCCTTGCCCTTCTTGCGGGTGACTTCGTTGATGGCGAGCGCCACCGACGAGGTGGGCACATCGACGATGACATCGACCTTGTCGACGTCATACCACTGGTTGGCGATCTGGGAGCCCACGTCGGGCTTGTTCTGGTGGTCTGCCGAGACGATCTCGACCTTCATGCCCTTGGCGGCCGCGCCGAAATCTTCCACCGCCATCCGCGCAGCAAGCTCGGAGCCCCGTCCCGCGATATCGGTATAGAGGCTGGACATGTCGGACAACACGCCGATCTTGATCACACCATCGGAAATCTGTGCCTGGGCGCCAGGCCATGCAAGCGCCACTGCGGCCGCGACGACCGAGCTGCGCAGAATCTGTCGAATGGTCATGAGTTGTCTCCTTGGTTTGAATGAGTAAAGAAAGAAACGGGACTGTCGGGATCAGACGCCCAGGTAGGTTTTGAGGGTCTCGGCGTTCGCCTCGAGTTCGCCCGAGGCGAAGGTCTCGACGACGCGTCCATGCTCGATGATGTAGAACCGGTCGGCAAGTGGTGCTGCAAAGCGGAAGTTCTGTTCCACCATCACCGTGGTGAAGCCCTTGTCACGCAGCATGCGGATGGCGCGGCCAAGCGCCTGCACGATGACCGGCGCCAGACCCTCGGAGATTTCATCGAGCAGCAGCAGATTGGCGCCGGTGCGCAGGATGCGGGCCACCGACAGCATCTGCTGCTCGCCACCCGATAGGCGGGTTCCGGGGCTTGCCCGCCGCTCTTTCAGGTTCGGGAACAGGGCATAGATCTCATCGACCGACATGCCGCCCTGTGCGATGACTGGAGGCAGCAGCAGGTTTTCCTCACACGAGAGACTGGCGAAGATGCCACGCTCTTCCGGGCAGTAGCCGATTCCCAGGCGCGCCACCGAGTGCGGCGGCATGGCCACCGTTTCGGTGCCGTTCACCATGATGGAGCCAGCGCGACGACCGACCAGTCCGAGAATGGATTTGAGCGTGGTGGTTCGGCCGGCACCGTTTCGGCCCAGAAGCGTCACCACCTCGCCCTGGTTCACATGCAGGTTGATGCCGTGCAGGATGTGCGATTCGCCGTACCAGGCATGTACGTCGGTGAGCCGCAGCAGTTCGCGCCCCGAGTCAGCCATGTGCGCCCTGCAATTCGGTTTCGGCGCTTCCCATGTAGGCCTCGAGCACCTGGGGGTCGCGCGAGACCTGTTCGTAGGGTCCTTCAGCGATGATCTGTCCGCGTTGCAGCACCGAGATCGTGTCGGCAATGCGCGCGACCACGCCCATGTTGTGTTCCACCATGAGGATGGTGCGGTTGGCGCTTACCTTGCGGATGAGCTCGGTGACGCGATCGACGTCCTCGTGCCCCATGCCCTGCGTGGGTTCGTCAAGCAGCATGAGCTCGGGATCCATCGCGAGCGTGGTGGCGATTTCAAGCGCACGTTTGCGCCCGTAGGAGAGCTCAACCGTGACGGTATCGGCGAAGTCGGTGAGACCGACGGTATCGAGAAGCTCCATGGCACGGCCATTGAGGGAATCGAGCACGCGCTCCGAGCGCCAGAAATGGAAGGAGTTGCCGAGCTTGCGCTGCAGACCAATCCGCACATTCTCGCGGACGGTCAGGTGCGGAAATGTCGCCGAAATCTGGAAGGACCGGATGATGCCGCGACGGGCGATTTGCGCGGGCTTCTCGCGGGTGATGTCCTGGCCGTTGAACACGATCGTGCCGCGGGTGGGCGGCAGGAATTTCGTGAGCAGGTTGAAGACGGTGGTTTTGCCGGCGCCGTTGGGACCGATCAAGGCATGGATGTGCCCGCGACGCACGCTCAGATTCACGTCGGCCACGGCGACAAAGCCCTTGAACTCCTTGACCAGACCGGTGGTCTGCAGGAGGGTGTCGGATGCGTTACCGGGCGCGGGCATGCTGGGTGTCGATGGGTGGCAAAACGGTTACGAGAGACAACCCTACACGAAAACCCCGGCAGTCTGGCAGCACCCGCAGGGCTTGACGGGGCTTATTCGGGTATGCCGGGGTGACCTGGGCTCAGTCGGCCTTGATGCCGATTTCGCGAACCAGTTTGGTCCAGCGCTCGACGTCGCGCCTCACCAGTGCCCGCTCGGCGCCAGCATCAAGCGACAGCGGTTTGCCGCCAGCCTTGGTGAAGGCCTCGCGAAGCTCGCTGTCTGCGATGACCGCTGCCAGCTCCCGGCGCAGCCTTTCCTGGATGTCGCCTGGGGTTTTTGCCGGCGCGAAGTAGCCAAACCACGACTCGAGATCAAGCGAAACACCGCTCTCGATGAAGGTTGGAACATCGGGATGAAGGGCGCTCCGGTCGGCCCCGGAGGTGGCGAGCGGTTTGACTGCGCCCGCCGTGATCTGGGTGCGTGCGGTGGACGACAGATCGATGAACACATCGACCCGGCCACCGATCAGGTCAGGGTAGACAGCCTGGGCGCCCTTGTAGGGCACATGCACCACCTTCACCCCGGCCAGATGCCAGAGCGCGGCCGCAAGCACATGCTGACCCGAGCCGTTGCCGGCCGAGGCATAGGTGAGTTTGTCGGGGTTGGCGCGCGCATATGCGATCAGTTCACGAAGTGACCCGAACGGCAGGTCGCGCCGTGCAACCAGCGTGTAGCCGTAACTCACCGCGAGTCCTACCGATTCGAAGTCGCGCAGGCTGTCATAGGAGAGCTTCTGGTAAAGCCCCATGTTCAGCGCGATATTGGAGACCGAGCCCATGAGAAGCGTGTAGCCGTCGGGGGTGGCGCGAGCGGCCGCATCGGTTCCGACCAGGGTGCCCGAGCCCGGCCGGTTTTCCACCACCACGCTCTGTCCAAGGCGGCGTGACAGCCGCTCGGCGAGCTGGCGCGCAACGAAATCAAAGCCGCCGCCAGGGGGCTGCGGCACGATCACGCGGAGCGCCCGATTGGGAAAATCGGATTGGGCGCTTGCACGCAGAGGCGCGCCCAGGGCGGCCGCACCGGCAAGCGCAGACAACTTCGCGATGCTCGCGCGGCGGGTGGCAACAGTCTTCGAGGTCATGAGCCGGGGTCCTTCGTCTGAAGCGGTAGAAATGGGGTGGCTGCGGACGTCGCAGCGCGGGGACAGCCTTCCGGGGCCCCGTGCCTGCGTCGGCCGCTAACGCTCGAGCGGTCCGCCCGCGAGCCACCGGCCGGCGCGCGCGTAGAGCGCCTGCACAGCGTCGCCCTTCAGCATCGGCATGTCCATCTTGACCTTGTAGCCGATGCGGGTCTGGATGTAGGCGAGATGGCGATAGCCCTCGGGGAAGGTGGCGAGCAGCGCCTGGTCGAGTTGCAGCACGGCGGTGGGGTCCAGCGGATCGATCCGATCTTTTTCATAGATCGGCTGGCGGTGCAGGAGTTTCCATTCGCCTTCGTGCTTTTCAACGAAATCGTGGAAGCGGCCGGTGCACACCACATCGCAGAGCACCGGGCCGTTGCTGCCCTCGACCATGCCGCGCTGCGAGATCGTCATCTTGGTTTGTGCGATGGCGCGGTCGCCCGCCACCTGGACGGCCGAGCCGCCCAGGAAGTGCAGGATGCTGACGCCCTTCGCCCAGCCTTCCTGCGTGACCCGGATGAAGTCCTTGTAGGGCCCCTGAAACCAGGTCGCCATCATCATTCCATCGGGATGCCAGACAGTGGCAAAGCGCTCCCAGTCACCGGCGTCGCGCCAGACCGCCCAGCGCTCGACCATGCGCCGGATCAGCAGTTCGTCATGCATTGTGTCAGTCATGCTGTGCTCCGGCTCACTGGCCCTTGAGGTTGGCTGCCTTGGCGATTTGCGCAGCCGAGTCCATTTCGGCGCGGATGAAGGCATTGAAATCGGCGATCGACATGGGTAGCGGATCAGCGCCCGCCCGCGCCATGCGCTCGCGTACGTCGGCGCTGGCGAGCGCCTTGCGCGCTTCTTCATTCAGTTTCTGTTGCACGGCAGCTGGCACTCCCGCGGGCGCGATCATGCCCACCCAGAACACATACGATGAATCGGCGAGCCCCGCCTCGACCGTGGTCGGTACATCCGGCAGCGCGGGCGCGCGGGCCGGCGTGCTGACCGCGAGTGCCTGGAGCTTGCCCTCGCGGATCATGGCGATTGAGGAAGCGAGCGGCGCGAAGAACCAGTCGATCCGGCCGCCGATGATCTCGGTGAGCGCCTCGGGCGTGCCCTTGAAAGGGACATGAACCGCATCGATGCCCGCGCGCAGTTTGAACTTCTCTGCGTTGAGATGCGTGGCGCTGCCCGTGCCCGCCGACGCGTAGTTGAGGGCGCCGGGCTTGGCCTTGGCCGCCGCAATCGCATCGTTGACGGTTTTCCAGCCGCGCGCGGGCGAGACGATCATCACGTTCGGAAGCGACGCGAGCGCGGTAATGCCGGTGAGGTCCTTCAGCGTGTCGTAGGACAAATTGGGATAGATGGCCGGGTTCAGCGCATGGCCCGAGGAGTGGATCAGCAGCAGATGACCATCGGCCTCGCCCTTGGCCACCTGGGCGGCGGCAATCGTGCCCCCGGCGCCGGGCCGGTTTTCGACCACCACCGGCTGACCCAGGCTTTTGCTCATCGCCTCGCCCACGGTGCGCGCGATGATGTCGGTGCCACTGCCGGCCGTGAAGGGCACCATGAAGCGGATGGGTTTGGAGGGGAATTGGGCCTGCGCCGAGGCGCCTGCCACCATGAACGCACCGGCGAGTGCGGCAAGCAGTCGTGAAAGCGAGCGATGCATGATGATCTCCCTGGATTATTTCTGAAGTCCGTCGCTCACCGCGACATTCTCGGGTTTGATTTCAAGGCCTGCGTCGCTCGCGATCTCTTTGAGCAGAATCGCAAAGTCGACGTCGTCATAGCCGCGGCCCACCAGCCTTGCGACGGATTCACGGGTTGCTGCGGCAGCCGGCATCGCAACGCCGTTGGCCTTGGCCGCGCCCATCCCCAGATCCATGTCCTTCAGCAGCAGCTTCGGGGTGAAGGTGACCTGTTCGAACGTGAGGTTGGTAAGCACCGGCGACTTGTAGCGGGTGTACATAGAACCCAGTACCGAATCATTGATGCTTTCGAGAAACACATGGCGGGGAATGCCTGCCTTCTCGGCGAGCACGGTGATTTCGCAGAGGCTCTGGATGACGACGCCAAACATGGTGTTGTGGGCGATCTTCCAGACCCGGGCGAGTTCGCCCTCGCCCACCCACATGAGCTTGCGGCCCAGGGCCGACAACCAGGGCGCCGCCTCGTCGTAAAGCGCCCTGGGGCCGGAGGCCACGATCAGAAGCTTGCCGGCCTTGGCCACCTTGGCGTTCCCCGAGACGGGGGCGCTCAGATAGGCCACGCCCAGGGCTTCCAGGCGCGCGCGGATGTCGGCCGAGCCTTCTTGCGAGATGGATGAACTGTCGATCACGACACGGGGCTTGCGGGCGCCGGTAACCAGACCGCCGTCGCCAAACAGCACCTCGATCAGATCATCGGTGGTCGAGACCATGGTGAACACCGCATCGCATCCGACCAGGTCGAGCTTGTTCTCGACAACGGTCGCGCCATAGTCGGCAAGATGCTGGGCCTTGGAGGCCGTGCGGTTCCAGACGCTGACGCGGTGGCCCGCCTTCAGCAGAAGCGCGACCATCGCTTCGCCCATGCGGCCCAGGCCGATCCAGCCAATTGAATTGCTCATCAGAGTCCCCGAAGCGGAAAAACCCGGAGTTTGCTTGAGTGGGCGGACAGACTCAAGGCGCGAGGGCCGGCGCCGCCAGCTTGACGCAGCACCGACGACCCGATCGTACCCGCGCCTCAGCCGGGCGGTGGGCTTGCGCGCGAGTCGGCAAAGCGCAGATACCAGGCCAGGCAGTCGGGGTTGGCGATGGCATCACGGTTGAAGACGCGTTCGGGTGCCTCCCCGAGCAACAGGCGCTTGATCGGCACCTCGAGCTTCTTGCCGGTGAGCGTTCGAGGGACGGCCTCGACCTGAAAGATGTCGTTGGGGACATGGCGCGGCGTAAGCGCCCCGCGAATCGCGAGCACGATCCGTGACTGCAACGACTGATCGAGCATGACGCCATCGCGCAGCACCACAAACAGCGGCATGTACGACTCGCGCCCCAGATACTCGAGGTCGACCACCAGGCTGTCGAGCACCTCGGGCAGGGCCTCGACCGCTGCGTAGAGCTCGCTCGTACCCATGCGTACGCCATGGCGATTGATGGTGGCGTCGGAGCGGCCGTAGACGATCGCCCCCCCGCGCGGGGTGATCTCGATCCAGTCGCCGTGCCGCCATACGCCCGGGAACATGTCGAAATAGCTGTCGCGGTAGCGACTCTGCTGCTCGTCGTCACCCCAGAAATAAAGCGGCATGGAGGGCATGGGCGTGGTGCATACCAGTTCGCCCACTTCGCCCACCACCGGCTGTCCCTGCGCATTCCATGCGGCCACGGCCGCGCCCAGGCAGCGGGCCTGCATTTCGCCGGCGATCACGGGCTGTGTGCAGTCTCCGGCGATGAAGGCGCTTGAAAGATCGGTGCCGCCCGAGATCGGTGCGATCCAGACTTCTTGCCCGAGTTCGGCCTGCAGCCAACGGTAGGCGTCGGCCGACAGCGGTGAGCCGGTGGACCCGACCGTCCGAAGGGTGTGACGAAGGCGCTCGCCCGCGGGTCTGATGCCGGCCTTCATGCAGCCTGTGTGGAAGGCCGCGCCGGCACCGAAGAAGTGGAGACCCATGCGATCGGCGAATCGCCAGAGCGCGCCGGCATCGGGCCAGCCCGGATTGCCGTCATAGAGGCAGATCGTGGCGCCCACAAGGAGTGCGCTGACCTGGCAGTTCCACATGATCCAGCCGGTGGTGGTGAACCAGTGAAAGCGGTCGCCCGCGCGAAGATCGTTGTGAAGCGCCATCACCTTGAGCATTTCAAGCGTGACCCCGCCGTGTCCATTGACGATCGGCTTGGGCAGACCCGTGGTGCCCGATGAGTAGACGATCCAGAGCGGGTGCTCGAAGGGAACCGGATCGATGAGAAGCGGAGCGGGGTCGGTGATGGCGGCCGCCCAGGTGAGCGCCACGAGATCTGGCCGCGGTTGGCTGCGCGGAAGCCCCGATGCGTCGTGCGGGTCGCTCGCGGTCTCAGGTGCCTCTGCTGGTCCGGGGACCGCGACAAAAAGCGTGAGGCTTGCAAGGGTGTCGAGGAGCTGTGCGGTGACTGCTTGCCGGTCATGGATGCGTCCGCCGTAGCGGTAGGCGCTTACCGCAATCAGTGCCTTGGGGGTGATCTGCCGGAAGCGGTCGAGGATGCTCGCCGCGCCCATGTCGGGTGAGCATTGCGACCAGATGGCACCGACCGCGGCGCAGGCGAGAAAGGCAATCACCGATTCGGCCGCGTTGGGCAGAAGCGCTGCGACCCGGTCGCCGCGGGTGATGCCGTGCGCGCGCAGTGTGGCGGCGAGCGATGCGACCCGCGCTGCGAGTTCGGTCCAGGAAATCTCGATCTGGTCGCCGGCTTCATTGCAGGCAATAATTGCCGGTAATTCGGAGGGCGCATGGCGCAGCGCCTGCGCCGCGAAGTTGAGGGTTGCGCCGGGGAACCAGACTGCGCCCGGCATCGTGGCTTTTGCGAGCGCAGGGCCATGGCCGCGCGTACCCGCGACATCGAAGTGGCGCCAGATCGAATCCCAGAACGGCCCCAGCTGTGAGACCGACCAGTGCCAGAGCGCTGTGCTGTCGGGAAGGGTGAGTCCAAGCGTGCGTTCGATGTCGTGCCGGTAGGCGGTCATGCGGGCCTGGCCCGCACGCTCGGGGCTGGGGTACCAGAGCGGGGCGGCGGGCCCGGATCCGGCGGAAGAGTCTGTCGGATTCATGAAGGATGATCAGGTGGGCTTGACGGGCTCGCGCGCAGAATGATCCGCAGGCGCGCCCGCGGCGGTTGCGGGTGCGGCTGTCGGAGCGAGGTCAGAGGCGGCATCGGCCATCCCGGCCGGGTGAGGGGCGACAGCCTGCGGAGCGAGGTAACGGTTTTTCCAGGGTGCCTTCAAATTGCGAAGCGCGGACAGCGCGGTCTCGCAGCGCAACGACTGCGCCTTGGCCTCGGCGGTGAGCCAGCCGACCGCGAACCAGGCCCGCGGATCGGATTCAATTTGCGCCCGATAGCTCGCGAGCGCCTCGATGAGGTCGTTGTAACGGCCGAGTGCCTCCTGTGCCTCGGAGAGTTCCTGCAGGTACCGCCGGTATCGCTTGTCAGAGCACAGGGCGCGGCAGAATTCGATGCCGTAGCGAAGCCGTTTCATTCGCCGACGCAGGCGATGTCTGCGTTCGTCATCGAGCGTGGAAAACAGTTTTGAGTCGCGCCGAACCTGGCGATGCCACTGCGAGAGTCGGGCGACGAGCTGAGGGCCGGCCGGGGCCATAACGGGGGCCGCCGACCTTGCGAGGGTCAGTTCGCCGGCGAGCAGGTCGACCACGAACACCTGGCTGTCCCGACTGCGGACCACGCTCCTCGCATCGCCAGCATTCGCAAGCGCGGCCAGATCGGTGGTCGGAGCCCCGGCCAGAGCGAGGGCGGGCGCCACCGATTCGAGCAGCACATCGCGCTCGCGAGTCAGTCCGAGTGCCCGGGCGAGCGCCCTGGCCGGCTCGTCGAGGTTTCGCAGGGGGTCGACGTCGAACAGCCGGATGGCGGTTCGCAGCCGTCGGACTGCCACCCGAGCCTGGTGGACGTATTCAGGATCGTCGCTTGTGCCCGAGGCGATGCTCGCGAGGTTGGCGAGCAACTGCCGCCGGCATTCATGGGTGACCAGCCGGGCGGCCGCGAGCGAGTCAGCCTGAGCGTCAATGCTCACCGACCTGGCCTTTGCCGCACCCGACTGCCCCCGGCCCGCGGCAAGCCGATGACCGCGCTCGGCCTTGCTGGCGAGATCAACCCAGCAGGGATGACCGCGAATGACCTGGCGCGCAACGTCGGTGACGGCGAGCGGTGAGCCCTTCGCGAGTTCGACCTCGATCTCGCAGACCGGGAGCGGGTGACGGCCCGGTGCGGCGATGATGCCTGAGTCCAGGCACACCTCGACCTCGCCGCGCCGGCTGCGAAACCGGACCGCAGTGCGGCGGATATCGGTTTCGAAGTGATTGATCAGACCTTCGGGGCCGGCGCGCTCGAGCGCGCGCATGAGAAGTGGCGCCGCTTCGGTGCCCTGGTGACGGGCAGGATCGAGCGACGGCGGCATGTCGGGCTGCCCGCGCTGGACAATGACTTCATGCTCAAACCGGGTGATTGCACCGGGCAGGGCTGCCTTGAGCGTCTGTACCCAACGCCCCCGCTCGTAACGCAGTCGCAGCGCCATACCCGATTCAGCGAGGCTGAGCCCGGAGGTATCGAAGTAGCGCGCCCGAAGCCGTTCGCGACGACCGCCGCGCGAAACAACCCAATCGTGGACCGCTTTGGCCGCGGATTCGTCGAGCTGCAACTTGAGCTCGACCTCTGTCACGGCGTTGTCATTCGTCCTTAACGAACCGGTCATGTGGCTCCTCCACCATCGAGGCCCATGGACATGAGCCCTGGTCTGATCCCGATTGCCGATCCGGAGGTAACCACCTCGGTCCGGACGGTCTGGATCTCCGACCTTCATCTGGGTACGCCTGGCTGCCAGGCGGGCCCGCTGCTCGACTTT
>Ga0255295_1000140_pt1 | contig 10794 bp, 2 predicted proteins | sample MistaT_29_FD_183796 | JGI IMG/M metagenome (GOLD analysis project Ga0255295, IMG submission 183796) | Metatranscriptome of freshwater microbial communities from Mississippi River, Louisiana, United States - Miss_Yuk_RepC_8h (Metagenome... | ecosystem: Environmental > Aquatic > Freshwater > River ... | reverse complement strand
TGCGCCTGTCCAAGCTCAAGCATCTGCCGGCCAATCCGTTTGAGCCTGCAGAACCACGCTTGACGGGCCTCACCATGCACTGGTGCTGAGGGTCAAGTTCCATGCAAAACGGCATTGAGCCAACATCACGGCAGAACTCCCAGAAATCAACCACTATTGGATATCAAACCGGGAGTTCTCACCATCGGCAATCACCCCAGAAGCCAGCGTTTATGCGGGCTCAGCGGATTCTTCAGGACCGACCAGTTCACAACACAACGAACCAAGCAGATTGTTCATTTTGAAACCATCTCGATAGAAATTCCTCATTAGTAATCCCATTAGCCTTAATGGTTACAAGCGGATCTTGGAGCTCATTGGCATTATAGGATCTAGCAGAAATTGTCACATCTAGCGAGCTATCTGATGCAGGAGTATTAAACTTCAAATCAAAGTCAAATATGCCAATAGGCTGGTAACTTTTGATCTGGCGCAGAGGTGTGAAAGCCGAGTCTAGCGTATCCCTAGATGCAGAAGCGACAAAAACGTCTTTCAAGTCACCTAGCTCAATAATTAGAGCATCCTCATCTTTATCAAAATCAGTAATGAAATATTCAAGACTCTTCAGCCCTACATTAAAGCCATCATGTTGATGGTTTGGGTTTTGCAGTGTATAAGAATTTGTCAAGGTTACGTAGAACATATCCTTTCCGTCGCCACCAGTCCAGCTTATCTCAGAAGATAGTTCATTTTTATCACGCAAGTTCATGTCACTAACGAAACTATAATACTCAGCATCAGTTAACGCGCGCGTGCCGAAGATAAATGTATCATTTCCATCGCCACCTCTCGCATTGACAATTTCCCCAAATGTGTAAAAATAATCATCTCCATCCATACCCGACATAACGGTCTCTCCATGAATAGAAGAAAATAAGAAATCATCACCACTCCCTGCAAGTATTTTATTAAATTGATCAACAGATCTGTCTGCGTTAAGCAATCCTGCAAACAGTTGGTCGTTACCCTCTCCACCATAAATTTCATCACCCCCATCGCCACCGAAAATCAAGTCATCACCTTCATCACCATAAAGTACATCAGCCGCTCGGCCTCCGAAGATGACATCAGCCCCATCTTCACCGCGCACATAATAAGAACTATGACCATAAGAACCTCCACCAATGAAAAAGTCATCTCCTTTGCCAGCGTAAAATTTTATAGTACCGCCTTCGGATTTTACATCAGTAGCCACTACCACATCACTATTCCCACCTCCGCCAATAGTCAAATCAGTTATAGAAAGGCCATATCGCGAACTAGACACTTCAATAAAATTCATACCGTAACCCATGTCAATTTTCATTCGTTCAGCCTTGAAGTTCTGCGACAAATTGATTGTAAAAAACTCATTCGCAGAAGACCCTTCATAAGAATAATAAGAACTTGATGTGCCATTTGTAAATTTCATATTTGAAGCATTTAGATTTCTCTTAATTCTACTAATCCCCCCCTCTATGCCTTCGCCTAACTTCTGAAAAGCATCTTCACTAAGAATATCATAGTATCCGCTACGCATCTGATTACTATAAGTAAAGAATTTTAGCCAATTACCCACAAAGTCGACAAATGGCTTGCTCTTTAATAAAAATTCAGTTAACGGATAGTCGTCATGGATTGCCACTGGCGCAGTCAATTCGCCAGTTTCTTCATCGAATTCATAAGCAAGCCCCTGATGATAAAGCGAATTAACAGATTGAACAACATTATTCTTGACATCAAAGAACAGTAAAATATTGCCTTTGCCGTCTACTATTTCATAAGTATTCCCTTTATTTGCATAGCGCCCACTCAATGCCCCATCAAAAGAATCACTCTCTATTATTACGATAGATTCATCTGTGCTATTTTTGGTCTCAATAATATATGTTCCAAATGATTCAGGAGATAAAATATAAGTTGTGTCCTCTGCTTTAGAACCATCTATGGTGTGACTCACCAAATTTCGACCATCGGCGCTATTAAATTTCATTACATACTCTGACCTCTCAAATTTTTCCCTATACTGCTTCTGAAGAGAGGAGTTACCATCGAAGGCGGTTTTATATTCATACTCATATTCAGTAGACTCATAATGCCCTGCTGGCATTACACTCCCCTTTAAAGATCGAGAAACAGTCATGCCGGCATAAACAGTATCGTCCTTACCATACAATGTAACCACAGATGATGCTGTTTTACGAATATCGACAGTCATCGGGTCCGCCCACACATAGTCTGTGACTTTAGGCCCCGGAGTAATCATATCTTTAGATAAATATGTTTCTTGGACCTTATAATCTTCCAACTTTTGAGAAACCCAGCCGTGATTGAATTTCTGGAATGCGACAAAGTTTTTCAAATTAAATTTCTGATATTTCTCCACATTCTCTTTGAGAGTAGTTATTAATGGAGTGCCTTTGTAAACTTCATCGCTGGCCTTCACCGTAATTTCAAACTCCCATTTTGTCATTGTCACAGCACGCGTAGCGGGCTTAGGAATTCCTGATACTGACAAATAGGGAATATTTACTAGCTTCTGCTCATCGGAATCCCATTCTTTGATCGCTTTATACGTCATTTTCTGAAGAGTCGTAACATCAGAGTACCCAATTGCATTTTTTAGATCAAAGTCTTCAGTTGTATAAAGAACCCCTCCCTTAAATTTATTCCCAACCAAATTTTTGATAATCGTATTTTCACTTGTGACCAAGTAACTTTCACCACTAGCTGTTGCCCAAATAACTGGAGCATAATCTTCCTCATTGGTTCCAGAATATTCAGTGGGCAATCGATGATTCCACAGTCGTACATCCTCATCACGCTCCGAATACTGAGTAATCTCATCGAATGTACCAAACTCCAGACTGCCCTCTAAAAACCATTCGTCTATCCCTTGCAGTCCTGCCACTTGATTTTTTGCATGTATAGCTAGATTGCTACGAAAGACATCACCAGCAGAGAGCAAAGCATTACTTACGAGTAGTTCATTAGAGAATTCCTCGTAAAATGATTTGACATATTGATACAAATCATTCTCGTATTGCACTGTTGCGGTTAGCAAATGAGCGGTTTGATCAAACATCTGCTGAATTCTCATTTTTTCGATGAGCGCTTGCTGTCGCTCCTTTTCTTCTTCACTTTGGGGTAGAGTAAAAGTACCACCTATATATATAGCTGATACTCCAGCTGCAGACATAATCTGGCCTACTACCGGAATAAAATCCGCATCAATGTAAATCAATATTGTTACTTTGCCACCAGTCTTATCCACAAAGGGCTGTATGGGTAAGCCCATATTGCCTATAGCGCTAGTAGATGAGTAAGCGATTTCAGAGCCCAATATGAATGTATTTGTGTTGGTTCCAACTTCAAAGTTGAGGAACAATCTGACTTCTGCTGCCGTAGCCAATGGAGGAACTCCCAGCAAGAAAGTAAAATCACCATCCGATCTAACATCAAACATCACCGGATACATCAATCGTGATCGAACATGGAAGTCAAAATTGAATTGAGCGAAATGACCGGAATTGAAGTCTTTTCTTTCTTGGGCAATAGCAGCATCCACATACTTTATTCGTGGCATGAATGAAGATTTTAAGGTGGCGTTATCAACATTACCTTCGACATTCGTCAATGGAGCCTGAACTGTAAAAAAACCCACAGTTGCTTCGAAATTCACCAGATCAGCTTTAGCCGCCTCATTCAAAGTATATTTAACTGTTTTATACAATTCTGATGCCATCTGTTGATGCGCCCCCGCATGATACAAAAATGCAAAGCTTGCAGCCGTACTTTTGTTACTTTCAGAAGGATTTTCAACAACTTGATCTTTGGTCTTTACTTCCTCTCCGGTTCTAAGATTAAATATTTGATCTTCAATGTATAACAACTCATCTCCGTGTATATTTTTCTCGTTACTCGAATAAAAATACACTATTGCATCTGTTGTAGTGATTTTCCTTCCAGAATTAGCGTTTATTTTGTAAGTCAACACACCATCAGCGCCTTCATTAGAGAACCCATCAGAAAGCGGTTTATATTTCCAGCCTTCAGACTGCAGCCCTAAAAGATTAATAATTTCAAATTCTTTTACATGCGTTATATGATTACGTGGAACATCCTCTGTGACCGTTAAATATAACGTATCTTTATGTGATTTAACATTGGATCCTATAAGATATTCAGAAGAAGTAGTGGCATTCACATTGTGCTCAATACGAGCGATAATTACACGAGAATCCTTCCCCTCCCATTTGTCATAACTAGGCATGATAAAATCAACACCTTGTGCAACTGCAAAAGATGTTTCATATTTGACACTAATATTTGATCCACTGTCCCCCAAAACTGCCTCTAGAAAATTTTCATCAATTTCCATTGAAAGATTGGTAAAATCTACTGCGGAGGCAACTATATACTTCATTTGCCTAAAATAAACATCACGGCCACTTTCACGATAGTCCGTTTTAATGAAGTACTCAACACCTCCGGAATATTTTTGATCAATAAACATCTGAACAGCAAGCAAACTTTGTTTAGAGATAAAATTCTCCTCCAAAATGCTCAACACCGTATCGATCGATCGATTTTTTGTGATTTTATTAATATGCTTGCTGAAATATTCATAATAGCCATCGTTCGTATACACCCATTCAGTTTCATCCCAGCTTTTAGCTGGAGCTGAACCTTCCCCATTCACCGCCCTAATCACGCGCGTTCTATACAAATACGTATCATCATCCTCATCATCCATTCGATAATGTTTCTCTATCCACCGCGTGTAATCACCATTGTAACCATGAATGAATACGACGTCTGTATTCAGGTCATCAAATTTATCTCTTAACGCAAAAGCATTTGAATACATGTTATCAGGATCATGCACGCCATACTTATTGAAAAATAAATGAAGTGATTCATCTTCAGTAAGGGTAGCCCTTTGAAGCTTAACGTCTCCCGCCGCGTAAACAAGTCGAACTAAATCTTCGTTTTTCTTAGGTCTAAGCATTTTGGCATCACTGTTGTACAGCCGCTGAAATAGATCGGCACTTGCCAATTCAGCACCAACAAACCTAGCTCGTGAGATTCTATCAACCTCCTTATAAAGGAGAGTTTTAAATGATGGATCTTTAATATTTTCTATCTGATCCAAGACCTTAGAAACATTATGCCAACCTTTTCCATTGCCGTAATAACTACTTAACTGTAGATCTGCCACCAATTCACTAGGTGCTGCTTCGAGTGCCGTTCTGTCTTCCTCTTGATATTTACGCACCAACCCTATGAGCAACTCTTGCTTCTGCTCAGTCGACAATAATTTGCTTTTTAAAATCCCATCCCAACTATCTTCATACTCTAGGAAGTTATAATAATTTGCTTTATAGGGTGCATAATTCCTCCAGTCCTCCCAAACAGGACCCTCCCGTAAAATCTCCATGCCTTTCTGGTATCTTTCAGTAAAATACCTTTTCCCATTCAAATGCCTGTCAATTACATACTTCACCATTATCTCTCGATATATTTCGAGTTTATCGTCAGATAAGTGATCCGTATGCCAAATACTATGCCTTTTCCCGATGAACTCTCCATTTGCTAATGCAGCGTGCTCAGGATTAATGGTCTCGTGAGCATAACGATTATTAGATGATCCATTTCTTAGAAAATCGCCATATCTACTATCTATGCCCTTATCACTGTCTGTGGCATTAAGATTATGATACACTGGGCTTCCGTTTCCGCCTGAACTGTTTTTATCGGATTCAAGATACTGGACAACATGAAACGGTATTGTATTTATAAGCAACGATCCCATTTTTTCACTGGATGAAAAAAGATCGGCCTGCAAATTTTCATCTTTTATAAGTTCACTCAAATCGAAATAATATGATGTTGTCGATGCACGATAAACATCCGGGGCCATAATGGGTCTGAAAGAATCATCTTTACGTATCGGTATATAATACAGTTTATCTGCCGAAGAAGTAGTTAGACCTGCTACAAACCCAAGCTTGTCAAGCAACTTCACTTCGTCATATCCGACTGTCAACTGATTTTCCAAAACAACCTTCAGAAAATTTCGGGTGCTTACTCCAGGAACTACACGATCCTCATAGGCTGCCAATATTTTTAATAACCCACCATTTTGATAATATTTAACTATCTCGTTAGCCAAACGCTGCTGCGACTCGTTGGGCAATAATTCCAAAATCTGGCGCGCATCATCGCCATCAATTGCCGTAAATTCAAAAGGTGCAATATTCCAGAGCCTGGACAGCACTGATTTAGTTATTAAATCAGATGGCGATTTATATTTATTAAAATCAAGTTCTTTAATTGCCACCAACTCCTCTGCCCCAAATATTGCTTGCAGCCCCCCTTTGGGATCAAAAGAATTATCTTCGAAGTAAAGTTCATAGAGGTTTTTAATGTTTTTTCTTAGCCCATCTGCATTTAATAGGGCAAGATCATAATTGGAGCTTATTACCTGCAATTGCGCTTTGCTCAAGGCTGCCACAAACTCTTCACTAAACCCTTTAACCGCGCTAATATTTAAGTTGGCCAAGAAGCCGTCGGCTTTCGTATTCAAGCTTTTGACTGTCTCTGCCGTAATGTGGCTGGTATTCACTATGCTGCGAGTGACATCGTTTGATAAAGCATCAAGATGTACTGCTTGGAGTTTGCCGATGAACTCACCGTTTAGGTTCTTGTATGCGACTGGACTTAAATTGGCCAAAAAGCTGTATTTTGAATAACTCAGTTCAACTACCACATCGGAGCTGATGCCCGCTACATTAATCAAACTTTTGATTGCATCTATTTCAAGCGAGTCAAGTTGCTTGCCATTGAGTTGTGCCAAAAAGTTTTCACTCAATCCTTTGGCTTGTTCGGGACTTATCTTCCCTAGCAGACCATGGCTTCCATCCTTTAACTCGCTGAGAAATGGTACTATTTTTTTCGAGTAGGGGTTGGGCTGAACGTGGCGTTCAGCTAGCTCGTTAAGCTGATCTATACTAATGGCTTGTGTTGCCTCTTTGCTGAGTAAATCGAGGGCCGCAGGGGGAAGTGCGTCGAAGGCTTCATCGCTTAAGTTTTGCAGTCCATTAGCGCTCAAATAATGTAGAAAATTGCCAGCCACAGTGTAATGGCCAGCACTATGCAATTGGGCTGCCACATCTTTACTGATCTTATGCGTTTGGTCTACCGCCGCCACCGCATCTGGGGCCATTGCATTGAGTTGGATCGGATTTAACGCCCCTATAAATTCTCTAGTGAAACCAGCACCTTGTTTGCTACCAATTTCTTGAAAAAACGAACTTCTTGCTGGTCGACCAGAGCCGGGGCTGTTGATAACATCGATCTCCTTGGCTATTGCAGCACTCAATTTCGATACATCGATGTTCTCTGTCGCACTCCTACTCAAATCGTTCAGCTGTTTTCCACTAAAATAACTTACTTGCCAAGAATGTAGCGCGGCACCAAATTCAGCAGTAAGGTTTCCCAGCCCTTCTGCACCTAGGTTTTCAAAAAAGCTTCTTCCTAAATGTTTGGCCACCTCGCCCGAGATTCTGGATGTATTTCTTAACCCCGACAAACCTTCCTTGCTCATTAAGGTTAACTGAGAGGAGCTCAATCCGCTCACAAAGTCAGAATTTAGATTGGCTGCTGCTTTTTCGCTTATGACAATGATAAAACCCCTATCCCTCCCATACCCCAGGCCCAAATCAATAGCATGCTCTTTCGTCCATAGGTGGGTATTGACTAATGCTCTTGACGCATCGTCTGTCAGCCAGTTTATTGCCTCAGGTTTCATCCTCGCCACTTGCTCGCTGCTCAGTGCTGCTATGAATTCTGCACTTAAACCGCTTGCCGCTTTGCTTCCTAGTTTGGCTAAAAACCCATTTGAATTCGCACTCAAGTCTTTGGCTGTCACCGCCCTAATGCCCCCCGTGTTTTTTAAATATTGGATGGCGTCGACTTGTAAATCATCGAGTTGTATCACTGTGAGGTTGCTTATGAAGTTGGTACTGAGCTTTTCAAAGGCTGCAGGGCCCAAACTACGCAAAAATCCACTCCCTGCTGTACTCAATTTGGCAGCTACATCAGGATTGAGCATCTCTACATTGACCAGTGCACGTTTCGCTTCGAAGGACAAGGCCTCTAGCTGCCTCACATTGAGTTGACTCAAGAAGAATGCGTTCAGACCACTGGATTGCTCAGGACTCAGTTCACTGTAAAATTTTCTGGCGTCTAGCATCATCAACACCGTTTGCTCTTTGCCATTGAACCATTTGCCGGACTTAAGCTCTGCCAATTCATTTAGCCGTGGTACGCTGATCCCTTTTGTTGCATCAGATTTGAGCGCTTCCAAGGTTTGGTAGCTTAGGGCTTTGAAAGCTTTATCCGAAAGATTCTGGACCGCTTCGCGACTCATGTTCTGTACAAATCTGCCACTACCCAACTGGGCCGCTACATCGGCACCAATTCCGCCGGTGCGGATCACACCACTAGCTGCGGCTTCCGACATCGTGTTGAGCTGATCTGTAGTAAATTTACTTATGTTGAGATTGCGTCCACCATCTGCACCTAATTCGCTCAAGAAATGAGCGCTGATACTGCTATACCGGATCGTCTGTGTGTTCACAAGAGCACGCGTAGCGCTGCGGGACAATGAGTCAAGCTGCTCTAAACTGAGTGCGCCCAAAAATTCGGCGCTTAAGGTGGCACTCTCGGCACCTAATTTCTTCAAAAATGCTGAATCTTGACTAAGTTGTCCGGCGTGATACCATGTGAGCGCTCCCCAACTGCCGCCGGTTGACTCTAGATAATTGTCAATGTTTGACGTAGTCCAAGCGTCTAGTCTGGTGTTGAAGCTAAACGATTCTTTATGACGATATTTTTTGCCATGCATTTTAGTCTCCTTCAAAATTTATAGATGCCAACCAGAATCCGTGACTCCGCAGGTCGCCCGAGGGTAAATACCCGTACAAATCAAGCGCTTGTCACCCATCTGCCTTGCACCCAGTGGGTGAAGGAAGAACAAATAGCGGAACCGGTCGATTTTGTGGTCAAGAAGCTGCCTTACGATTTGAGTAGCCACGGTGGTTTGGCGCTGGTTGGGCGCTTGCTCTAGCGCATCAACCTGCCCGCGATGATCGATCCGGCGTATCCGGTTCGTGCTGGCATTGCCCACAGCGACATCTTCAAGTGCTACCTGGCCCTGCTCACCCTGGGCAAGAACGCCTTCGGGGCAGTCGAAGGCTTTCGCTCCCAGCGCTTTGCCCACCAGACGCTGGATCTGCGCGCCATGCCTTCGAGTGTGACCTTGCGCCAGCGCTTTGATGCCATGGGCACCGAGTGGAGCGAGTTGGCCGACCGCATCAACCGCGCCATCCTGGGGCTGCGCATCAACGGCGCGGCTATCGACTTCGATGCGCAGCCCACTGCCCATCTGCCGCTGGATATCGACACCTTCGTGATGGACCAGAGCGAGACCGCCAAGGAAGGCGTGTCCTGGACCTACGCCGGGGTCGACGGCTACTGCCCCGTTGCGCTGTACGCGGGCACACGCGGCTACTGTCTGGAACTGGACCAGCGCACGGGCAGCCAGCACAGCATGCTGCAGAGCGAATACAACATCGAGCGCGCGCTGGGCACGGCCTGCGCGGTCAGCGCCTCGCCGCTGCTGCACGCGGACTCGGGCTTTTGCTCGCAGCACTTGATCAACCGCACTTTGCAGCAAGCGGCCGAGCCGAGCCCTCAGGTCGATCTGCTGATCAAGTGGAACCCGCGCACAGCGCCGGTGGAGAAGATCTCTGCGCAGCGCTGCGCCGATACGGCCACGGTGTGGGCGCAGCTCAGAGAGGGCAAGCGCGAGTGTCTGTGGGATGAGGCACGCGATGCGCTTGAGCTCAAAGGGGCCAGCAGCCGTGCGCTGCGCCGCGTCTACCGGCTCACCGAGCACACCCTCGACAAAAAGGGCCAGCCTCTGCTCTTGCCCGAGTACGTGTTGGAGGGCTGGACCACCACGTTGGGGCCAGAGGTGAGCCACGAGCAGGTGATCGCGTTGTACCGCGACCACGCCACGCACGAGCAGTTTCATGCCGAGTTCAAGACCGACATGGACCTTAACCGTCTGCCCTCTGGCAAGTTCGCCACCAATCACCGGGTGTGTGCGCTGGCGGCGGCGGCGATGAACCTGCTGCGCATCATGAGGCAGCACACGCTGCACGAGTGCGACAGTCCGCTGCGCAAGGCCTCGCTGCGCCGGCACATCAAGACGGTGATGCAGGAGGTGATGTTCAAGGCCGCACGCATCATCAGCCACGCCCGGCGCTGCGTCCTGGGCATATCGGACAGCGACTCGGGCTTTGCGGTGTTTGAGCGCGCGCGCACCAAGTTCAGGACGGCTTAGAGCACTCGACTGGCCTCCCCACAGGCCAGCGAACTCACGGATCGCGCAAAACGCAGGCGTCTGCGGGTACTCACTTGAGCCTGCGCCAGCCGAGGCAGCGAAAAACACCCCTGCGCCATGGGCGGGCGCCTCCTCGCACATGAAAAATCGATGCGCAGTCGCCCCTTCGCGCCAAAATCGGCCGCGAAATCGCAATGGCGGTGTCAATGGAGTGTGCGTTGTGGGGCTGCGGGCATCGAGGTCACGGGCTCAATGCCGTTTTGCATGGAACTTGACCTTCAGCACCAGTGCATGGTGAGGGCGTGATTCAGGCGGATACTGCAGGCTGTTCAACATTCCGCATCCAGCGACCTGTACCCGAG
>Ga0255295_1000138_pt1 | contig 10903 bp, 11 predicted proteins | sample MistaT_29_FD_183796 | JGI IMG/M metagenome (GOLD analysis project Ga0255295, IMG submission 183796) | Metatranscriptome of freshwater microbial communities from Mississippi River, Louisiana, United States - Miss_Yuk_RepC_8h (Metagenome... | ecosystem: Environmental > Aquatic > Freshwater > River... | reverse complement strand
TCTCGACGATTACTGAGCGTTGGCGATCTGTCGCCACGCATTGGAGCCCCCCTCCGTGGAGGGGGGCTCCAATGTTGCGGTCGCGTAGACCGCGTTAGGGGATAGTCCAGCGGACAGCGTGGGACTACAGGTGCCGGGAGAAGATCGCGTCGATCTCGGCCCGGTCCGAAGGCGTCAGTGCGCGTGCGCGCTGACGGTCCCACTCCCGATGGATCTGGCGCCGACGGGCTGAATCATCCTGCTCAGCCCCGCGCTCGAAGAGGTTGCTAAACAACCGTGCAAACGGTTTCACGGAGGATCACTCCATTTCTTCCTTGCGGATCTGGTCTCTCCGGCTCGCCCAGTTTTTTCAGATCGAACACCGCACGCATGGAGCGGCCGATCAGGCGCTGGATTTCCTGCGTGCGGCCGCTTTGTTTGCCGCGTGCGGCCTCGCGGTCGCCGCGGGTATGGGTGGCGCGGGGGAGCATGCCGTATTCAGCCGTCACCCAGCCCTCGCCGCTGCCTTTTTTGTGGCCAGGCACTTTTTCTTCGACCGAAGCAGTGCACAGGACGCGGGTGTTGCCAAACTCGATCAGCACCGAGCCTTCGGCGTGAATGGTGTAGCCACGGGTGATGCGCACCTGGCGCAGGGCATCGGCCGCGCGGCCAGTGCGTTGGTAGGGAGTAGTGCTCATGAATGTCTGTCGGAGTTGCCAGCAGGGCAGTTTGAGATAATGGCGGGCTACTAAGCCTTATTAGCGCCTTACCGGGCCACAAGAAAGCAGCTCCATGCCAGTTTACAGTATGACCGGATTTGCCAGCGTGCAGCACAGCCTGCAGTCGCCGGTGCCGGCCGAGTCCTCCATGTCCAGCGGGACTTTGCCGCCCAGTGCCCGTTTGGGGCTGGACATCCGCTCGGTCAACAGCCGCTTTCTGGACCTGAGCCTCAAACTTCCCGAAGATCTGCGCCATCTGGAGCCCGCTTTTCGCGAACTGCTGACCCGTCAGCTCAAACGCGGCAAGGTCGAAATCCGGGCCTATATGGAGCGCAACCAGTCCGAAGACTGGCAAGCCCCCAGTGTGGCGGCATTACAAAAACTCTCTGCGCTTCAAAGCAAAGTACAAGACTGGCTTCCGCAAGCGCGCCAACTGAGCGTGGCCGATGTGCTGCGCATGAGCCAGGGCTCGCAGCCCAGCACGGCTGTAGAAGACAGCGTGTGGCTGGACTTGGCTGGTCAGGCCCTCAAGGCCATGCGCCAGGCTCGCGAGCGTGAGGGCGAACGGCTGTGCAACATGCTGCGCGGCCATATTACCCAATTGCAACAATTGGCGGCCCAGGCTGCTCCCTTGGTGCCCCAACTGGTCGAACAACAGCGCCAGCGCTTTCTGGAGCGCTGGAAAGACGCGATGGCCCTGACCGATGGTGGCGCCCTGCCCGAGGCAGCCCAGGACCGCGCCCTGTCCGAAGCCACGGCTTTTGCCATTCGCATTGATGTGGCCGAAGAGGTCACCCGCCTGCAATCGCACCTGCAGGAAATTGCCCACCTGCTGGACAAGGGCGGCGAAATTGGCAAGCGCCTGGACTTCCTGATTCAGGAACTGCACCGCGAGGCCAACACCCTGGGCTCGAAGTCGGCTGTGCTGGAAATGACCCGTATTTCGGTGGACATGAAGGTGCTGATCGAGCAAATGCGCGAGCAAGTACAGAACATTGAATAAGCGAGCCCCAAATGGACTACCCCGGTAACCTTTTTGTTGTGGCGGCGCCCAGCGGCGCAGGCAAATCCAGCCTGGTCAAGGCCCTGATGGAGCTTGACGCACAAGTGCAGCCCTCCGTCTCGCACACCACGCGTGCGCCGCGCGGCCAGGAAAAACACGGCCGCGAATACTTTTTTGTGTCGCCCCAGGAATTTGACACCATGGTGCTGTCCGACGCGTTTGTCGAATGGGCCCATGTGCACGGTCAGCGCTACGGTACCTCGAAAAAAATGATCGAAGACCGCATGAGCCAGGGCTCCGATGTGGTGCTGGAGATTGACTACCAGGGCGCCATCCAGATCAAGCGCATGTACGCCAACGCTGTGCTGATCTTCATTTTGCCGCCCAGCTGGGAAGAGCTGCGCTCGCGTCTGGAGCGGCGTGGCGAAGATGCTCCAGACATCATAGAAATGCGCCTGAAAAACGCCGCCGAAGAGCTGGCTCAGGCCAAGGAATTTGACTTCGTTATAATCAACGAAGTCTTTGAGCGGGCCTTGTTCGACCTGAAGGCGGTGGTCCACGCCCAGCGTCTGAAGTACATCGCCCAGCGCCGCGCCAGGCCCGACACTTTTGCCGCGCTCAATATCGACTGAATCTCCAGAGGAAACAACACCATGGCACGCATCACGGTTGAAGACTGTCTGCAAAAAATCCCTAACCGCTTCCAGCTGGTGCTGGCTGCGGCTTACCGCGCCCGCATGCTCAGCCAGGGCCATACGCCCCGCGTTGACAGCAAAAACAAGCCTGGCGTGACCGCCCTGCGTGAAATTGCTGAAGGCCATATCGGTCTGGAAATGCTCAAGCGCGTGCCCTGATCACGCCGAAAGGCACCACAAGAAGCCCCGTCACCGGGGCTTTTTTCGTCTGTGGGCCGCCTTGCATTTCAGTGCAAGTTAATATTCGGACATGAAAACAGCCACCCCCTCTCCAGCACCAGCTGCCGCCAACGCTGCGGCGGCCAGTTTTGCTGCGCTGGAGGCTCGGCTGGACTATCTTGGCGAGTCTGACATTGAGCTGGTTCGCCGTGCCTATCGCTTTGCAGACGAAGCCCATTTGGGCCAAATGCGTAAAAGTGGCGAGCCCTACATCACCCACCCCATAGCTGTGGCGGTGCAATGCACCGAGTGGAAGCTGGACGCGCAGGCCTTGGCCGCCGCCCTGATGCACGATGCCATGGAAGACTGCGGCGTCACCAAGCACGAATTGATCGAGCGTTTTGGCGCCCCCGTGGCCGAACTGGTAGACGGCCTGACCAAGCTCGACAAACTCGAATTCAACACCCGCGAAGAAAACCAGGCCGAGTCGTTTCGCAAGATGCTGCTGGCCATGGCGCGCGATGTGCGCGTCATCCTGATCAAACTGGCCGACCGCAGCCACAACATGCGAACCATGGGTGACATGCCCCGCAGCAAGTGGGGCCGTATCTCTTCGGAAACACTCGAAATTTACGCGCCCATCGCCTACCGCCTGGGTCTGAACGAAACTTACCGCGAACTGCAAGAGCTGGCCTTTCGGCATCTCAAGCCCTGGAGGCACGATGTGCTGGCCAAAGCTGTTTCGCGCGCTCGCAATCGCCGCCGCGATCTGGTGCAAAAAGTACAAGCCGAAGTCGAAACCCTGTTCGCACAAGCGGGCATGTCCATCCGCATCAGCGGTCGCGAAAAAACGCTGTACTCCATCTACAAGAAGATGGACAGCAAACACCTGAGCTTTGCCCAGGTGACAGACATCTATGGCTTTCGCCTGATCGTGCCCAGTCTGATCGACTGTTACACCGCCATGGGCCATCTGCACCAGATGTACAAGCCGGTGCCTGGCAAGTTCAAAGACCACATTGCTATCCCCAAGGTCAACGGCTACCAGTCCTTGCACACCACGCTGGTGGGGCCCGCAGGCATCAACATCGAATTCCAGATGCGCACCGAGGCCATGCACGTGATTGCCGAGTCCGGCGTGGCTGCACATTGGCTCTACAAAGCCAACCCCACTCAAAGCCAACAGGCCGAACGCCTGGGCACCCAATGGTTGCAGTCCTTGCTGGACATTCAGAACGAAACCCGTGATGCGGCCGAATTCTGGGACCACGTCAAGGTCGACCTGTTCCCCGAGGCGGTGTATGTCTTCACGCCCAAAAGCAAGATCATGGCCATGCCGCGTGGCGCAACCGTGGTGGACTTTGCCTATGCCATCCACAGCAACATTGGCGACCACGCCATGGCCGCTCGCATCAATGGCGACCAGGTGCCGCTGCGCACCGAGCTCAAAAACGGCGATGTGGTGGAAGTCATCACCGCGCCCGACAGCGCACCCAACCCTGCCTGGCTGGCTTTTGTACGCACAGGCCGCGCCCGCTCCAAGATTCGTCATCACCTCAAAACGATGGCTCAAAACGAGTCGGTGCAACTGGGCGAGAAGCTGCTGGGTCAAGCCTTGCGTGCCGAGGGCATCGCGCAAATTCCGGCAGATGAGCCCGTACATCAAGGCCTGTGGGACAAATTGCTGCACTTCACCGGCAACCGCAACCGCGCTGACTTGCTGATGGATATCGGGCTGGGCAAGCGCATTGCGTCCATCGTGGCCAAGCGACTGGTGGTCTTGCTGGGCGAACAAGGTCAACGCCCCGATGCCCTGCTCATGACACGCGAGCGCTTTACCGCGCACGAAACCGTGTCGCAAGGCGCCATCACGCTCGATGGCAGCGAGAACGCCTCGGTGGTGTACTCTCGTTGCTGCCGCCCCTTGCCTGGCGATGAGATTGTGGGCTACCTTGGTCGCGGTGAAGGCTTGGCAGTACACACCCGTGACTGCGCCCTGGCCCGCAAGCTGCAGCAAAAAGACAGTGAGCGTTTCATTGGCGTGGAATGGTCAGACGAGCCGACCCGGAATTTTGAAACCGCCATTGAGGTCACGGTGGTCAATGGCAAAGGCGTACTGGCCCGCGTAGCAGGCGCCCTGGCCACAGCCGAGGCCGACATCGTGCACGTGGACATGGGCCAGGAATCAGCGCAAGATGCCGCAGAACTGCGCTTTGTATTGGCCGTACGGGATGTTCAACACCTTGATGCCGTGATGCGCCAACTCAAGCGCACACCTTCCGTTATTCAGGCCAAGCGTCAGTTACCCAAAGGTTGACCTCACGCCTTGGACGCAGGCGGATAGCTCACCTCAATCACCTCAATGTTCAACACACCTGCTGGTGTGTGCAGTTTGAGCTCATCACCCACGCGTGATTTGAGCAAGGTCCGGGCGATGGGTGAGATCCAGCTCACCTGCCCTTGCAGACTGTCGGCTTCGTCAATACCCAAGATGGTGATGGTGCGCTCTGTACCGCTGGCTTCAGCGTAAGTCACCGTGGCCCCAAAAAACACCTGATCGCTGCCGTGGTGCACCGAAGGGTCTGCCACCTCTGCCGCCTCCAGGCGTTTGGTCAAAAAACGAATGCGGCGGTCAATCTCGCGCAGGCGCTTCTTGCCGTACAGGTAGTCGCCATTCTCAGAGCGATCTCCGTTGCTGGCAGCCCAATGCACGATCTCGACAATTTTGGGACGCTCGTCGTCAATCAGCCACAGCAGCTCCGCTTTCAGGCGGGCATACCCCGCGGGCGTCATGTAGTTTTTGGTGCCAGCAGGCAAGGCGGGCAGGCCACCTGCTTCATCGTCATCGTTGTCGGTTTCTTTGGTAAAAGCTTTGCTCATGACTGTCGGATTCAGATCAATAGCGCCAAACAAAAAAGCCCACAACATTTCTGTTGCAGGCTTTTTAAATAATGGTGCGGCTGGCAGGATTCGAACCCACGACCCCTTGGTTCGTAGCCAAGTACTCTATCCAACTGAGCTACAGCCGCTGAAGACATCTATTGTAGCACAGCTTTTTGGGCTTTTCTCACAAAGGTGCAGAAGAACCAAAGCGACGGTCGCGATGCACGAACCAATCGACAGCATCCTTGAAGCGATCGGCCGTAAAGTCCGGCCACAAATCATTCGCAAAGTACAGCTCGGCATAGGCGGCCTGCCAGAGCATGAAGTTGCTCACACGCGACTCGCCGCCCGTGCGAATGAGCAAGTCCACTTCGGGGGCATCTCCAGTGCTCAGGTATGAGGACAGATCGCCCTCGGTCATGGCTGAGAGATCTTGCCCAGGGTGTGCTTGTTGCCAGGCACTGGCTGCTTGCAGCATGTCCCAACGGCCACCATAGTTGGCACACACGATCAGGGTGATGGCGGTGTTGTTGGCAGTCTTGGCTTCGGCTTGGGCAATCAGCTCCTGCAAAGCAGGCGCAAAGCGGGAGCGATCGCCCGCCACACGCAAGCGCACCCCGTTGTCGTTCATGCTGTCCACCTCTTTTTGCAGGTAGGTCATGAACAAGCTCATCAGGCTGCTGACTTCTTCCTGCGGACGCTTCCAGTTTTCAGTGCTGAAGGCGAACAGGCTCAAATAGGGAATGCCCATTTCAGCGCAGGTTTTGACAATGTCCCGTACACGCTTGGCACCCGCCACATGACCCAGGGCTGCAGGCATGAAACGGTTTTTCGCCCAGCGGCGATTGCCATCCATGATGATGGCAATGTGTTGGGGCAAGGCGTTATCAGTCATGGGGCATGCTTTTGATTTTCATCACGATTCTAGCTTGCTGGCCCCATTGGATTGCCCCTGGCTGTCACTGATCTCCTCAACCACAAGCGCCCACAAAACCACACTGCGTGCAGTACTCACAGCCATCTTTCTTGATGACGGCATGGGCACCACAATCAGGACACTTCTTGCCCGCCATCACGCCTGTTGCAGCGGCGGGAGCAGTCGGTGCAGGCTCATCCACCTCAGGCAAAGGCAACGCCATCTGGTTGGCCGAGCCTTGGCGCTTCGCACGCAGCTCCAGAATGTTTTGCACCGCCCAGGCAATGGCTGCCACCTCGGAGTCGTGCCACAGCGGCACCTGCGTGCCGTCTTCGCGCACCTTGTAGCCGTAGCGCACAGGGCCGCGGTCCCACGCCACCTTGCGCATATCGGACAAAGCCCGCTCCAAAAAGCCACCACGCGCCGCCAAAGACAGCATGCGCATGCTGGAGGTGATCCATTGCTGCGATTCACCGCTCTGACCCACAGGCATGAAGAACTCAATGGCGCGATCCACCGTACCTTTGCCATCGCCGCGCGGCACCGGCAAGAAGGACACGATCAAGTACAAGGACTTGTGACCATCGTGCGTCCAGTACTCGATTTTTTCGGCCACCGCATCCAACCCACCCAAAGGACGACTTTCAATGACGGTGCGCATCGGGTCCACCACCGCAGTGGGCGTGGCAGCTGCTGGCTCAACCCGTTTGCTCGATTCAGCAGGTTTGACCTCGAGCACCGCACCCAAAATGTTGTTGGGACGGTAGGTGGCCAAGCCCTTGAGACGCGCACTCCAGGCCTGAAGGTACAGGTTCTTGAAGTCTTCGTAGGGGTAGTCCTCGGCCACGTTGACAGTTTTGGAAATGGACGTGTCGATGTAGGGCTGCACCGCTTGCATCATGGCGATGTGGTCATGCGCACTCATCTCCAACGCGCCCACAAAAGCCGCCGGCAAGTTGTTCACATCGCCACCCAACGCTTTGTACAAACGGTAGGCGTGGTCTTGCACCTCATATTCGCTGCGCGTTCCATCGGCCTCGCGCTTCTTGCGGGTGTACGTCCAGGAAAACGCAGGTTCAATGCCGTTGGAGGCATTGTCTGCAAACGCCAGACTGACCGTGCCCGTGGGCGCGATCGACAACAAATGGCTGTTGCGAATGCCGTGCTGCCTGATCTGCGCCTTGATCGCCTCGGGCAAGCGGCTGGCAAATGTGCCATCGGCCAGATAGGTGGTCGCCTCGAACAACGGGAAGGCGCCCTTTTCCTGCGCCAGCGCCACAGAGGCCGCATAGGCCGCATCGCGCATGCACTCGGCAATACGGCGTGCCATTTCGCGTCCGGCATCTGCGTTGTAAGGCAAGCCCAGCATGACCAAAGCATCGCCCAAACCTGTAAAGCCTACGCCAATGCGGCGCTTGGCATGGGCCTCGCGCTCTTGCTGGGGCAGCGGCCAGTGCGTCAACTCCAGCACGTTATCCAACGCCCGCACTTGCAAAGCCACACTGCGCGCGAAAGCTTCAAAATCAAACAGTGCCTCACCACCATGGTTGAACGCATGGCGCACAAATCTGGTCAGGATGATCGGCCCCAGGTCACAGCAGCCGTAAGGGGGCAAGGGCTGTTCGCCGCAAGGATTGGTCGCGCTGATGGTCTCTACCGCGCGCAAGTTGTTGTCGGTGCGAATACGATCCAGGAACAAGATGCCCGGCTCGGCAAAGTCGTAGGCCGACTTCATGATGGTGTCCCACAACTCGCGCGCCGGCAGCGAGCGATACACCCACTGGCCATCGGGGCGCTGGCGCGCTCCTTGCTGCACCTGCTCGGCCACGGGTTGTGCAGGGTGCACCAGTTCCCAATCTGCCCCTTGCTGCACCGCCTCCATGAAGGCATCGGTCACGCCAACAGATACGTTGAAATTGTTCCAGCGCCCGGGCGTCCGTTTGGCCGTGATGAACTCCAGCACATCCGGGTGGTCAATACGCAGAACGCCCATTTGCGCCCCGCGTCGCGCGCCCGCACTCTCCACAGTGGCGCAGGACTGGTCAAACACATTGATGTAACTGCACGGCCCCGATGCGGTCGAGGCCGTGCCTTTGACCCGCGCACCCTTCGGACGGATGCGGGAAAAGTCATACCCAACCCCGCCGCCACGGCGCATGGTCTCGGCCGCTTCGCGTAGCGCTTCGTAAATGCCGGGGTAGCCCTCGTCGTCCACCCCCTGAATGCAGTCGCCCACCGGCTGCACAAAGCAATTGATGAGGGTGGCTTGAATGCCCGTGCCCGCCGCGCTCATGATGCGTCCGGCACCAATCGCTCCTGCATCCATGTTGCGGCGGAATTTTTGCTCGAACTCAGCCTGTAATTCGGGCTTTTCGATACTGGCCAAGGCCCGCGCCACACGGTCGTAGAGCTGCGCGGCCGTGGTTTCGCCATTCTTGAGGTACTTCTCCTGAAGCACATCCACACAAATAGGCTGTGGGGGCAGGTCTTGGGTAGACAACAGATCAGGGGAGACAGAGGTGTTCATGGCGCAACAGGTTCAGTAGATTCAGGCTCATAGCCTACTCCAGCTTGGGCAGGCGTGGCTTGTGTGCAGTCAAAAAAATGGATAATCCGCAAAGCTATCGAGACGCCCATGTCTGCCCGTTTTTCTTATTTTCAGAACCTTGCCCTGGCCATCATTTTTGCAGCGGTGTATTACCTGACTTTCTGGGTGCAGGTGCACTGGCTGCAGGGTTTCGACTTTGTCCAAGGCGTCAGCCTGCTGTTCCTACCCGCTGGCATCAAAATGCTCTCGATCGTGGTGGGTGGCGCGTGGGGCATTGGTGGCGTCTTTGTCACGTCCATGCTACTGAGCCATGTGGTCTGGGGTGATCACGGTTTCATGTACGCCTTGCTGTCACAAGTCGTCTGGGCAGGCACGCCCTACATCACCTACCAAATCCTCAAACGCCAACTGCACATTGATGACATGCTCCTGTCGCTCAAAGGCTCTCATATTGCCTTGATCGCTGTGGCCATTTCCGTCACATCCAGCCTGGCCGATCGTAGCTTCCGTTACGCAGCAGGACAAGTCCAGGAAAACATGTTCAACACCTCGGTCTGGGCCATGGTGATGGGCGACGTTGGCGGCATCGTACTTGTGCTGTCACTGGCGGTCTTGATGGTGCAGCAACTGCGCAGAACGCACCCCTGACCCCTTGCCAGCTTTGGCGCTTACCTGGGCCGCAATCCGGGACAATACCGGCTCAAGCCGTTCAAAACCATGCAGATCAAGACACTCTCCCTTCTCCCCATTTTGTTTGCCGTCGTGCTGGGCACCCTGGCGCCTCAGTCCACAGCGCTGGCCGCCAAGCGCCCTGCCGCCAAAGCAGCCGCACAGAAAAAAGCTGCTGCTGCCGCCCAAAAAGCCCTGCCCGCTTTGCCCGCACTGGCTGCTGAAACCGCGCTGGCCGCCAACCCACCCGCCCTGCCTGCCAAAGCCTGGTTGCTGATGGACTACGACTCTGGCGAAGTACTCGCCGCGGCCAACGCAGACGAGCCTTTGCCACCCGCATCGCTCACCAAGATGATGACCAGCTATCTGGTAGAGCAATCGCTCGCCTCCGGCAAGCTCAAGGAAACCGACCTGGTCACTGTCAGCGAAAACGCCTGGTGCAGGGGCACCAGCGCAGAGTCATGCATGTACCTGCCGCTGGGTAGCCAGGCCAGCGTGATCGACATCCTGCGCGGCATCATCATCCAGTCCGGCAACGACGCCTCCAAAGCCATTGCCGAACACATGGCAGGCTCCGAGGCCGGTTTTGCCAAGCTGATGAACGAAGAGGCCAAGCGCCTGGGCATGACGCGCACCCAATTTGCCAACCCCACAGGTCTGCCCGATCCGGCACATAAATCTTCGGCACGCGACCTGGCTATCCTGGCGCGCGCCATCATTCACGACAGCTCCAAGTACTACCCCATTTACGCCGAGCGTGACTTCAAATTCAACGGCATCAAGCAAGGTAACCGCAACGCCCTGCTCTACACCGACCCCACGGTGGACGGCCTCAAAACAGGCCATACCGCCGAAGCCGGTTATTGCCTGGTGACATCTTCCAAGCGCAATGACATGCGCCTGATCACGGTCATCCTCAACACCAACAGCGCGCAAGCCCGCGCCGACCACAGCCGCACCCTGCTGGGCTGGGGTTTTGGCAGCTTCGAAAAAGTGGCGCCAATTGCGGCCAACGCCGTGGTGGCCACACCCAAAGTCAGCTTTGGCAAGGCAGACACCGTCGCTGCCGGACTCGTGGCGCCATGGCTCTTGACCGTGCCACGCGGCCAGCAAGTGCAAACCACTGTTGAGATCAACCCCAATCTGGAAGCCCCTGTGGCCAAAGGCGCCGTGATCGGCAAGGTGATTGCCACATCCAACGGTAAAACCGTGGGCGAGACCACGCTGGTGGCCCAAGCCGAAGTGGAACGCTCGGGCCTGCTGCTGCGCTTGTGGCAGCACATCGCCAAGTTGTTCGGCAAGTAAGCCAGCTACGCAGAACGCGGGCCTGCT
>Ga0255295_1000137_pt1 | contig 10933 bp, 10 predicted proteins | sample MistaT_29_FD_183796 | JGI IMG/M metagenome (GOLD analysis project Ga0255295, IMG submission 183796) | Metatranscriptome of freshwater microbial communities from Mississippi River, Louisiana, United States - Miss_Yuk_RepC_8h (Metagenome... | ecosystem: Environmental > Aquatic > Freshwater > River... | reverse complement strand
TGCCTTGCGACGTCACCCCGAGTGGTGGCCTGATGTGGTGGTGGCGGGTGACGCCGCGCATCTGCGGCGTGCGGACGCCTGTGTGGGCGCTCAGCTGCCGTGGCAGCCTGTGGCCTCACCCGCTGATGCGGTCGGTGGCGCCGGGCCTCGCTTGTGGCAAGCCTGCGACGCGTGGCCCTTGGTGCAGTGGGCCGTGTGTCGCGCGAGGCGGGGTGCATGGCGCTCGCCAGCATTGAGGCGTCTGCCCGAGCCGTGCTGCGGGGGCAGGCGCGTGCGCTGGTGACCGCACCTGTGCACAAAGAAGCCTTGTCGCTCGCATGCTGCCCGCACCCGGGGCACACCGAATTGCTGCAGGCCCTGGCGGCCGAGCACCTAGGCTGCGACGTGGCCGATTTGCCGGTGCGCATGATGCTGAGCAACCCGCATCTCAAGACCGTGTTGATGAGCATCCACGTGTCGCTGCGCCACGCCTTGGACAGCATCACGGCCGACGGTTTGCGGCAGACACTGGCCATCGTTTGGCGTCACTTTGAGCGTTTGGGGCGGCCTTCGGTGCGGGTGGCGGTGGCGGGGGTGAACCCACACGCGGGCGAGGGTGGTCTGTTTGGCCGAGAAGAAATCGAGGTGCTGCAACCGGTGATCGCTGCATTGGCCGCTGAAGGCCGCACGGTGTTTGGCCCATTCGCACCCGACACCGTGTTTTGGCGTGCCATGCAAGGCGAGTTTGATCTGGTGGTGGCCATGTACCACGACCAAGGGCTGATTCCGGTCAAGTTGTTTGGGCTGGAAGAGGGCGTCAACACCACCCTCGGCCTGCCCATGGTGCGCACCAGCCCCGATCACGGCACCGCGTTTGACCTGGCGGGCACCGGCAAGGCCGACAGCGCCAGTCTGGTGGCGGCCATTCGCGAAGCGATGGCCGCCAGCGCCACACTCACTTCTTGAGACTGTCGCGGATTTCGCGCAGCAACAGCACGTCTTCCGGCGTGACGGCAGGGGCTTCCGGCGCTGCGGGCGCCTCGCGCTTCATGCGGTTGATTTGTTTGACCATCAAAAAGATGACAAACGCCAAAATCAGGAAGTTGATCGCCACACTGAGGAAGTTGCCATAGGCCAACACCGGCACGCCGGCTTCTTTCATGGCGGCCAAGGTGCGGGCGGTGCCTTCGGGCGCGTCGCCCAGCACCACAAACAGGTTGCTGAAATCCAGCTTGCCAAACACAGACCCCACCAAAGGCATGATCAGGTCGTCGACCATGGAGCCCACGATCTTGCCGAACGCGCCGCCAATGATGACGCCCACCGCCAGATCGATCACATTGCCTTTGACGGCAAACTCTTTGAATTCCTGCATCATGCCCATGACGACTCCTTGTATTGGGTTGAACGGCAGCCTGAACCCAAGCTGCGGGCCGCATCTTGGCACATTTACATAAAAATGATTCATCGGTGCCGTTGCGGTGTGACAAAGCCGGCGCGCCTGTGGCGACACCGTCAAATCAATTTTCGTCAATGCGCGGTAAGTCACTCCGGTACAATACCGGGTTGACCCTAGTTACCATCGGTCCGAACCGACTTTCGAAAGAGCCCCATGAGTGAAGCAACCGCTGACGCGTCTGTGAACAGCAGCCGCAGAACCTGGCTGATGACCACCGCTGCCATGGGCGGCGTGGGAACCGTGGCTGTGGCCGTGCCTTTTGTGAGCACATTCCAGCCCTCCGAGCGCGCCAAGGCCGCAGGTGCCGCCATTGAAGTGGATATTTCCGCGATCAAGCCCGGCGAAAAGGTGGTCGTCGAGTGGCGAGGCAAGCCGGTGTGGATCATGCGTCGCACGCCTGAGCAGTTGGCTACGCTCGATAAGGTCGAGGCCGAACTGGCCGATCCCGCTTCGGATCGCAAGGCCTATCCCACGCCTGAGTACGCCAAAAACCGTCACCGTTCGATCAAGCCAGAAGTGTTTGTCGGTGTGGGCATTTGCTCGCACTTGGGATGCTCGCCGGTCGACAAACTCACGCCGGGTGCGCAGCCTTCGCTGCCCGACAACTGGCAGGGCGGTTTCCTGTGCCCTTGCCACGGTTCGACTTTCGATGTCGCTGGTCGCGTGTTCAAAAACAAGCCAGCACCGGACAACCTCGAAGTGCCGCCGCACTACTACGTGTCCGACACCGTTCTGATGATCGGTGAAGAGAAAAAGGCCTGAGTCGCGTAGCGACCCCACTGACCACTGAGGCAATCCATGGCTGAATTCAAAGAACTCCCCTCCGACGCGCCGATGGCGCAGAAGGCGCTGAACTGGGTGGACAACCGGTTCCCGCTGTCCAAGCTCTTCAATGAGCACATGGCCGAGTACTACGCGCCCAAGAACTTCAACTGGTGGTACATCTTCGGCTCGCTCGCGCTGCTGGTGCTGGTGATCCAGATCGTCACTGGCATCTTCCTCGTGATGCACTACAAGCCGGATGCGGCCACCGCGTTCGCGTCGGTCGAGTACATCATGCGCGATGTGCCTTGGGGTTGGCTGATTCGCTACATGCACTCCACCGGTGCCTCGATGTTCTTTGTGGTGGTCTACCTGCACATGTACCGTGGTCTGATCTACGGTTCTTACCGCAAGCCGCGCGAACTGGTTTGGGTGTTTGGCTGCGCCATCTTCTTGGTGTTGATGGCCGAAGCCTTCATGGGTTATCTGCTGCCCTGGGGGCAGATGTCCTACTGGGGCGCCCAGGTGATCGTGAACCTGTTCTCCGCCATTCCCTTCGTCGGCCCCGACTTGGCATTGCTGATTCGTGGCGACTTTGTGGTGGGTGACGCTACGCTCAACCGTTTCTTCAGTTTCCACGTCATTGCGGTGCCGCTGGTGCTGCTGGGCTTGGTGGTGGCACACATCATTGCGCTGCACGAGGTGGGCTCGAACAACCCCGATGGCGTTGAGATCAAGGCAAACAAAGACGCCTCTGGCAAACCGCTGGACGGCATTCCCTTCCATCCCTACTACAGCGTGCACGACATTTTTGGCGTGTCTCTGTTCCTGATGGTGTTCTCGGCGATTGTGTTCTTTGCGCCTGAGTTCGGTGGCTATTTCCTGGAGTTCAACAACTTCATCCCGGCCGACCCGCTCAAGACACCGCCGCACATTGCCCCGGTGTGGTACTTCACGCCCTTCTATTCGATGCTGCGTGCGATCACCACCGAAATGATGTACGTGCTCGTGGCCTGTGTGGTGCTGGGCGCTTTGCTGGGCGTGCTCAAGGCCAAAATCAATGGCTTGTTCAAGGCGGTCATCGTCGGCGCTGCCGTGGTGGTGTCGGCCCTGATGCTGTCGATCGACGCCAAGTTCTGGGGCGTGGTGGTGATGGGTGGCGCTGTGATCATCCTGTTCTTCCTCCCCTGGCTCGATAACAGCCAAGTCAAATCGATCCGCTACCGTCCCAGCTGGAACAAGTGGCTCTACTTGGTGTTTGTGATCAACTTCTTTGTGCTTGGCTATCTGGGTATCCTGCCACCGTCGCCTGTTGGTGAGCGCGTGTCGCAGGTGGGTACGCTGTTCTACTTCGGCTTCTTCCTGTTGATGCCGTGGTGGAGCCGTCTGGGTGAATTCAAGCCCGTGCCCGCTCGCGTGACCTTCAAGCCCCACTGAGCCCATCCCCATTCGGAGTCTCGATATGAAAAAAATTCTGATGGGCCTCGCTCTGGCCCTGGGCATGTCCAGCGCTGTGCTGGCGGCGGGTGGCCCTGGTATCCCCATGGAAAAGGCCCCCAAGCGCGTCAATGACATGGCGGCTCTTCAAAACGGCGCCAAGCTGTTTGTGAACTACTGCTTGAATTGCCATTCCGCCGGGTTCATGCGCTACAACCGCCTGCGCGATATTGGGTTGACTGACAAGCAAATTCAAGAAAACCTGACGTTTGCCACCGAGAAGATCGGCGACACGATGAAGGCGTCGATCAATCCGGCGCAAGCCAAAGAATGGTTTGGCGCCAATCCGCCCGACCTGACTGTGATCGCCCGCTCCAAGGCGGCCCACGGCCACACCGGTCCGGATTACATCTACACCTTCCTGCGCACGTACTACCGGGACGACACCAAGGCCACTGGCTGGAACAACCTCGCTTTCCCAAGCGTCGGTATGCCCAACCCCCTGTGGGAGTTGCAAGGACAACGCGTGGCCACATACGAGACGGTCGAAAGCCATGGCCATGAAACCCAAGTGTTCAAGGGTTTTGAGCAGGTGACTGCCGGTACGCTGACGCCTTTGCAGTTCGACAACGCGGTCGGTGATTTGGTGGCTTATCTCCAATGGATGGGGGAGCCCGCTCAAAACACCCGAGTGCGTGTGGGTGTGTGGGTCATGATTTTCCTCGGTCTGTTTGCCCTGATCGCTTGGCGCCTGAACGCCTCCTTCTGGAAAGACGTGAAGTAAACCCAGTGTGGTGCGGGGCTCGGCCCCGTACAATGCGGGCCGCCGTCCTCGGCGGCCTTTCCTTTTTTCGGGTGAAGTCCGTTCGCCCGCTCTCGCTCAACAGGAGACTCCTCCCATGATGGTCTTGTATTCCGGCACCACCTGCCCTTATTCGCACCGCTGCCGCTTTGTCCTGTTCGAGAAAGGCATGGATTTCGAGATTCGCGACGTGGATCTGTACAACAAGCCCGAGGACATCAGTGTGATGAACCCGTACGGCCAGGTGCCCATCTTGGTGGAGCGCGACCTGATTTTGTACGAGTCGAACATCATCAATGAGTACATCGACGAGCGTTTTCCGCACCCGCAGCTGATGCCGGGCGACCCGGTGGACCGCGCCCGCGTGCGCCTGTTTTTGTTGAACTTTGAGAAAGAGCTGTTCACGCATGTCTCGGTGCTGGAGTCGCGCTCGGTCAAAGGCAACGACAAGGCTTTGGAGAAGGCTCGCAATCACATTCGCGATCGCTTGACCCAGTTGGCCCCAGTGTTCCTGAAAAACAAATTCATGCTCGGCGACAACTTCTCCATGCTGGACGTGGCGATCGCTCCCTTGTTGTGGCGCCTGGACTTCTACGGCATTGAGTTGAGCAAAAACGCAGCTCCGCTGCTGAAGTACGCCGAGCGGATTTTCTCGCGCCCAGCCTACATCGAGGCGCTGACGCCCTCGGAAAAGGTCATGCGCAAGTGAAGGGGCAGCGGCTGTGATGTTGGGTGATCAACAAGGCTCTTCCACACGGCCGTACCTGCTGCGGGCGCTCTATGAGTGGTGCGGCGACAATGGCTTTACCCCTTATGTCGCGGTGCATGTGGACAACAGCACCCAGGTGCCGACCGAGTTTGTGCGCGACGGCGAGATTGTGCTCAACATCAGCATGTCGGCCACCGACGGGCTGAGCATGGGCAACGAATGGATTGAGTTCCAGGCGCGTTTTGGTGGTGTGGCTAGGCAGATCGCATTTCCAGTGTCCCATGTGATCGCCATTTACGCCAAAGAAACAGGACAAGGCATGGCGTTTCCCGCGCCGGCCGCCGGTGTGAACGAGCCACCCAAGCCGTCAGACGAGCCCCAAGATCCACCCCCGCGTCCGGCGGGCGGTCATTTGAAGCGCGTGAAGTAGTAGAATCAGAGCTTCGCCGGTTTAGCTCAGTTGGTAGAGCACCCGCCTTGTAAGCGGTAGGTCGTCAGTTCGAATCCGACAACCGGCACCACACAGTTTCCGTTCAACGCCGGTTGGTCTTGCCGCTGTCACCGACCGATTGAACCTTGACGCGGATGTGGGTAATATCCCACCCCTCTTGTTGCAGAACGTGCAACATGCGCGGCAACAGTTGGCGCAGCTTGGTTGACACGGCCGGACTGCGTGCCAACAAACACCATTCCTGATCGTTCAGTGGTCCTGCTTGCACCTGCTTTCGCAAGGCGTCGGGTAACACGGTGGACACCGCCTGCAGGCACGATTGGGACATGCGAAGCCTGTCCATCAGGCTGTGAAGTCCAGGGGCTTGTTCCATGGCTCGATGGAGCGCTTGCATGGTCATGTCGCAGATGCATCCGTGTTGAGTCAATCAAAGAGGTTATCACCCATGCACATCATTGTCACCGACGCTTGGTTGGCCAAAAGCCAGGCCGTGCATTTGAATGGATGGCGTCTGTTGTTGGCTGGCGTGCTGGCTGCAGTGCTGCTGGTGTTGGCTTCCCTGACTTTCTACCATTGGGTCTTTCTTAAGGGTGTGCGTGAAGGATGGCCGGTGTTTGGCTCTATTGCGCGGGTGGTCGCCAAAGGTGAAACCGAGTCCCGCGACGCCTACTTGCGTGAAAACTTGGATGCCATGGCCCGCAAGCTGGGCGAAATGCAGGCACGCATGTCTCAGCTGGAAGCGTTGGGTGAACGGGTGGCCGGACTCGCCGGGATGAATCCCCAAGACTTCAAAAAAACGCCCGGGCAAGGTGGGGTTTTGGTGTCCAGCCGAGAGTGGACCGTCGAAGAGCTGCAACAAGCCATTGGGAGTCTGGACGCCCAATCGCATCTCGGTAGCGATTGGTTGACCGCTGTGGAGTCGCGTTTGTTCGATCAGAAAATCGAGCGCACCTTGGTTCCCACGGCAAAACCCGTGGTGGGGGTGGATGTGGGTTCACGGTTTGGCTACCGGATCGACCCCATCACTGGACGCTCCGCTTTGCATACGGGGCTGGACTTTCCAGCCGATGTGGGAACCCCGATTCTGGCCGCCGCTGGCGGCTTGGTGGTGGTGCAGGAATACCATCATGCTTATGGCAACATGATCGAAATTGATCATGGCAATGACCTCATCACCCGTTACGCGCACGCTTCCCGAGTCCATGTGAAAAAGGGCGATATCGTCAAGCGTGGTCAAAAAATCGCCGATGTCGGCTCTACCGGACGCTCTACAGGGCCTCATTTGCACTTTGAGGTGTGGGTGGCCGGTGTGCCGCAGGACCCGCAGAAGTTTCTGAGCGCGGGTGAGGCCCTCGCCCAAAAATCCGGCTCGCGCTGATTGGGTTGGCGCTGCCTTCGCCGAGGGGGCGTGCGCGCGCAACGGTAGAATGCCAGATGGTCCTTGAAACGGCGGGCGACGCCTGCACCTGAAGGGCTGTGGTTCTTTTTCCTGCATCTGTGGCGCTTAGGCGCACACGCGTGCGACGACGCGGTATTCCCCCTGCTATGGCACTTCAATTCCTGACCAAAATTTTTGGCAGCCGCAACGATCGGCTGCTCAAGCAATACCGCAAGACGGTGGAACGCATCAATGGTCTGGAAGCCAAGTACGAGGCTCTGGACGACGCCGCTTTGCGAGACCAGACACGTGTGTTCAAAGAGCGCCTGGCGCAAGGCGAGGCTTTGGACAGCTTGCTGCCAGAGGCTTTTGCGGTGGTACGCGAGGCCAGCAAACGCGTGATGAAAATGCGGCACTTTGATGTGCAGTTGGTGGGAGGTCTGGCGCTGCACAACGGCAAGGTGGCCGAAATGCGCACCGGTGAAGGCAAGACCTTGACCGCCACGCTGCCCGTCTACCTCAATGCGCTGACCGGCAAGGGCGTGCATGTGGTGACGGTCAACGACTACCTGGCTCAGCGCGATGCGCAGTGGATGAGTCGCCTCTACAACTTCCTGGGATTGTCGGTGGGCATCAATCTGCCCCAGATGCCTCGCGACGCCAAGCAGGCGGCTTACGCCAGCGACATCACCTACGGCACCAACAACGAATACGGGTTTGACTACCTGCGCGACAACATGGTCTACGAGGCCGCCGACCGCGTGCAGCGTGGTCTGGCCTACGCCATCGTCGACGAGGTTGACTCGATCCTGATCGACGAGGCCCGCACACCGCTGATCATCAGCGGTCAGGCAGAAGACCAGACGCCGGTGTATCTGGCCATCAACCAATTGATTCCACACCTCAGCCGCCAAGAAGGCGAAGCCGACCCGCGCACCGGTGAGGGTGTGATCAAGGCCGGCGACTTCACCGTCGACGAAAAGGCCCACACCATTCACCTGACCGAGCAGGGCCACGAAAACGCCGAGCGCCTGTTGGCCCAGGCGGGGCTGCTGCCAGAGGGCGCGTCTTTGTACGACCCGAGCAACATCACCTTGTTGCATCACCTAGTGACCTCGCTCAAAGCGCACCACATTTACCACCGCGACCAGCACTATGTGAACCAGGGCGGCGAGATTGTGATCGTCGATGAGTTCACCGGGCGCCTGATGTCGGGCCGCCGCTGGAGCGACGGTCTGCACCAAGCGGTGGAGGCCAAAGAAGGCGTGGCCATTCAGCCGGAAAACCAAACCCTGGCGTCGATCACCTTCCAAAACTACTTCCGTCTGTACGGCAAGCTCGGCGGCATGACCGGCACGGCCGACACCGAGGCCTACGAATTCCAGGAAATCTATGGCTTGGAGACGGTGGTGATTCCGCCCAACCGGCCCAGCCAGCGACGCGACGAGCAGGATCGGGTCTACAAGACCACCGCCGAAAAATACAAGGCCGCCATCGCCGACATCCGCGAGTGTCACGAGCGTGGCCAGCCGGTGCTGGTGGGCACCTCTTCGATCGAAAACTCCGAGATCATTGCCCAGTTGTTGACTCAGGAGAAGTTGCCCCACGAGGTGCTCAACGCCAAGCAGCACGCGCGTGAGGCCGACATCATCGTTCAGGCTGGCCGTCCAGGTGCGATTACCATCGCCACCAATATGGCTGGGCGCGGCACCGACATTGTGTTGGGTGGCAACCTGGAAAAGATGCTCGCAGCCATCGAGGCCGAGGGGCTGGATGCTGCAACACAGGCGGCTCGGCTGGACGCGGCCCGTGCCCAATGGCAGGCCGATCACGACAAGGTCAAGTCGCTGGGTGGCTTGCGCATCATTGCGACCGAGCGCCATGAGAGCCGTCGCATCGACAACCAGCTGCGGGGGCGCGCGGGCCGCCAAGGCGATCCCGGGTCTAGCCGCTTTTACCTGAGCTTGGACGATGGCTTGATGCGCATCTTTGCGGGTGACCGGGTGCGCGCCATCATGGACCGCCTGAAGATGCCCGAGGGTGAGGCCATCGAGGCCGGCATTGTGTCGCGCAGCATTGAAAGCGCGCAACGCAAGGTGGAAGCGCGCAACTTTGATATCCGCAAGCAATTGCTTGAATACGACGATGTCGCAAATGATCAGCGCCGGATAATTTATAAAGATCGAAATGACATTCTCGATGCCAGCGATGTCCGCGAGCGTATCGATAGTTTGCGCCATCAGGTGCTTGAAGCCTTGTTCCGAGAGCATGTGCCGCATGAATCGATGGAAGAGCAGTGGGATCTGGAAGCTTTGCAGAGCACGCTTGCGGGCGAATGGCAACTGCATGCGAGCGTCAGGCAGTGGGCTAACGAGCAGGGCCAGGCAGACGATGAGGCCTTGTTGAACATGCTGATTACCAAAGCTGATGAGGTCTACGCTGCTAAGTTGGATGCGGCCGGTTTAGAGCCCTTCTCAGCATTCGAAAAAACCGTGCTTTTGCAGGCTATCGATAATCACTGGCGTGATCATTTGGCTACGCTTGATTATCTTCGCCAAGGTATCCACCTTCGCGGCTATGCCCAGAAGAATCCAAAGCAAGAATACAAGCGCGAGGCTTTCGAGCTCTTTGCGCGTTTGCAAGAGCGGATCCGCATGGATGTGGTGAAACTGCTCATGACGGTCACTATTGCGTCACCCGAGCAGGCGCAAGCTGCCGCGGCGATGCAGGCTCAACAACAGGCGGGTTTGCAGATCAAACTCATTCACAGCGATGCAGAGGCAGCAGGCATAGGCATGCAAGCGGCAAGCGAGGCTCAAGCCGGCCCTGTTGATACCGAGTCACTTGCACTGGCTGCCCAGCAATTGCCTGGCTCGGCGCAGTCGCGAGAAACGCAAGCTGCGCAGCAGCCCTTGAGGCGCTTCGGCGAAAAGGTCGGTCGCAACGATCCTTGTCCCTGTGGTTCGGGAAAGAAGTTTAAGCAGTGTCATGGCCGTGTGGCCTAGCATCATTCAAAGCATGATGACCAGCTAACAAGGAGATCGGTGCATGGCAGCAGGACTCCAAGCTCCCAACCCAGAAGATTTGCTCGCGGTTGAGGGTATGCGCATCGGCACAGCGCGTGCCGGGATTAGAAAACCGGGCAAGCGTGATCTCCTGGTCTTGCAGTTTGATCCGGGGTCGGTCGCTTCAGCAGTCTTCACCCGGAATCGTTTTTGTGCTGCACCAGTTCATGTTTGCCGCAAGCACTTGAGCGAGAGTCAGGGTTTGATTCGCGCCCTGGTGGTCAACACAGGAAATGCCAATGCAGGCACAGGGCAGGCGGGCCTCGTGCTGGCCCAGGAAACTTGTGATCATCTCGCCTCAATGCTTCAGGTGCCTGCATCTCAGGTTTTACCCTTTTCCACTGGCGTGATTCTTGAGCCCTTGCCGTTTGACCGATTGATTGCTGGCCTACCTGAAGCCTTGCAAGCGGCTGAACTTGGCAGCGATGGTTGGTTGCAGGCCGCTGAGGCGATCATGACGACCGACAGCTTGCCCAAGGCTGCATCGATGGCAGTTGAGTGCGGCGGTAAGCGCTATCATTTGAGCGGTATCTCCAAAGGTGCAGGCATGATTAGACCCAACATGGGTACCATGCTTGCGGTCATTGTCTGTGATGCAACAATTTCGCCGGGGCTGCTCGATTGCTGGGTGAAAGACATCAGTGAGCAAAGTTTTAACCGTATCACTGTGGACGGCGACACCTCGACCAACGACTCGTTTTTGCTGGTCTCGACGGCAGCCAAGTCCTCAACCACGGGCTCGGTCATTGATACTGATGAGCATCCCGACGCTGCCCCACTCAAGCAGGCAGTGCTGCAACTTGCCCAAAGGCTTGCGCAGGCGATTGTGCGTGATGGCGAAGGTGCTACTAAATTTATAACAATTAAGGTCGAGCAGGCGGCAAGCCAAAC
>Ga0255295_1000135_pt1 | contig 11021 bp, 12 predicted proteins | sample MistaT_29_FD_183796 | JGI IMG/M metagenome (GOLD analysis project Ga0255295, IMG submission 183796) | Metatranscriptome of freshwater microbial communities from Mississippi River, Louisiana, United States - Miss_Yuk_RepC_8h (Metagenome... | ecosystem: Environmental > Aquatic > Freshwater > River... | reverse complement strand
ACCCGCAACCCTAATCTTTCGTATATCTTTAAAGTCGATATATCGGAAGAAGAATATTTCAACCGACAACCTCATGATGATGAGATTTTCAGCGTTGAGCGATTTCCTATCAAAGACATGGCCAAAAAGATGACATCAGGTGAAATATACGTTTCTCTAACTCTCGCAGTTCTTGGAATATTTTTAGTTTCAAGGTAGCAGTTCGAATTCACATCCTTCTTCAATCGTTAAAAACTTTTATTTATAGGGTCACATTTAATGGAGACAAACGACAGGTACCGGAAGTTATTCAAAAAAGCTCTACTGATCAGGCTAGTTGAAGAAAAAATTATCGAACTGTACCCGTTCGACAAAATTCAGAGTCCTGTGCATCTCTCCATTGGACAGGAGGCTGTCGCTGTTGGTGTATGCGAGCAATTGCGCAGTGATGACCTTGTATTCATCACCTATCGTGGGCATGCCTTTTACATTGCCAAGGGCGGTAGTCTGAACGCCATGATGGCAGAGCTTTACGGTCGTGCCAATGGCGTTTCAAAGGGTAAGGCTGGATCGATGCATTTAGCTGCGCCACAGGTCGGTGTGATGGGTGCATCGGCCGTCGTCGCATCCACAATTCCGCTCGCAGTCGGTGCAGCTCTGGCAAATCAATTACGGGGCCAGTCAAACCTCAGCGTGGTGTGCTTTGGCGACGGCGCGACCGAACAAGGCACCTACCATGAATCACTGAATTTCGCCGCGCTCTACCGGCTGCCTACGCTTTTCTTGTGTGAAAACAACGGTTTGGCTGTGCATGCAACGCTAGCCGAACGGCATTCCTACAAGATCCATGAACATGCCCGTGCCTATGGCATAGAAACCGTGCGCATAAATGAAGGGTGGGATTTTATGAAAATTGGCGACGTTACCGGCGAGGTCGTCTCCGCGATGCGTAAAGACGGCAGTCCGCGACTAATCGAAGTTATGACATGCCGATATAAAGAGCACGTGGGCCCTGGTGAAGACTTCTCAGCCGGCTATCGCACACTTGCCGAAATTGAAGCCTGGAAAAGTAGAGACCCACTTTGTTTTGACACTGCACTGGTCGACGAATTTCGTGCAGAACTGGATGTCGAAATTTCCGCTGCCGTCGCGTTCGCGGAGGCTGGCCCACTGCTTGGTGCAGCGGACCTGTTGGCCGATGTCTATTGAAATCCAAAGTCAATGTCATGATAACTACCCACAAATTGCCAATCAACGCCACTTACCGGGATGGACTTGCACTCGCCATGCGCAGCGCGTTGACCGACCACACGAGTACCATCATCATCGGGCAGGGGGTCACCGACTTCAAAGGGATCTTCGGCACGACCACCAATTTGCAAAAGGAATTTCCGGGCCGCGTCATTGAAACACCCTTGTCCGAGGATGCGGTAACGGGCATCTGCATTGGATCTGCATTGAACGGTCTGTATCCAATCAACACCCACATTCGCGCCGACTTCGGGCTGCTGGCGGCTAACCAGTTAATCAATATGGCCGCCAAATATCGGTATATGTTTGGTGGCCTTTTCAGCGTGCCGATGATGGTGCGCATGGTGATTGGTCGCTCTTGGGGGCAGGGTGCCCAGCACTCTCAATCATTGCAATCGCTGTTTGCGCACATTCCGGGGCTGCTGGTACTGATGCCGTCGACACCTGAGTCGATTGTTCGAAGCTACGCCCATGCGGTGGCGCATCATCGCGGGCCGGTCATTATGTTCGAGCATCGATTGATGTACGACTTGGCCTTCAAAGCCAGCAAACTTCCGCCGCAGGCTGATCCTTTCGCCTCGCGGCTAGAGCGAGAAGGCAGCGACGTAACGATAGTTGCAACCTCCATCATGGTGCTGGAAGCGCTTCGCGCTTCCAGCTATTTAGCCGACTTCGGTATCCAGTGCGAAGTCATAGATCTGCACAACATTTCCAGTCCTGACAGTGGACTAATCATGGCAAGTTTAGCGAAGACCGGTCGTTTAGTCGTCGCTGACACTTCATGGCTGGCCTACGGTGTGGCTGCGGAGATATGTCGCATCGTCGCGGAAACTGATCCGACAGTGCTCAAGGCACCCGTTGTCAACTTAGGCATGGCGCCGTCACCCTGCCCAACAGCTAAAGCCCTAGAGGATATTTACTACCCGGATCTGCATCGTACTATCGACAGCGTCGCCCGGTTGGTGCGGGGCAGGAAAGACCACGGTGTACCTATTCCCACCCATAAGTCGATGACCGACTTTTATAAACATTTCAAGGGCCCATTTTGACTGGCCCGTTTGTTCGATCAACTACAGGAAATCCGCATAATGAATCTACCTACTGATGTAACAGACCAATTGGACGGTAAAAGGGCTATCGTCACTGGCGGCACCGGCATGATCGGCCGTGAAGTCGTCCGCCTGCTGTGTGAAGCCGGTGCGGAGGTCACCAGTGTTTCCCTCGATCACATTGAAGTTCATCCCGATGCCCGCCACGTCTATGGCGATCTCTGCGACATTTCTTTTTGTCTCGACATCACCAATGGAGCAGAGTATGTCCTTCACGTCGCTGGCATCAAAGGTTCGGTCGTGGTAACAAAGGAAAAACCAGCTAGCTTCTTCGTACCGCTATTGATGATGAATACCAATATGCTTGAAGCGGCGCGACGCAACAACGCTAAGCGCGTCCTTTACACAAGCTCCATTGGCGCTTATCAAAGCGCAGAAATTTTCCGTGAGCAAGAGAATGACTTCAGCAAACCGCCTATGGACATGTTCCCAGGCTGGGCCAAGCGCATGGCCGAACTGCAAGTTGACGCTTATCGGATCCAATACGGGCTCAATAATTTCGCCATTGTGCGCCCCTCCAACATATATGGACCCGGTGACAATTTTGATGAAGCCAATGCCATGGTGATTCCATCCCTGATGGCGCGCGTCCAGCGGGGCGACAAGCCAGTGCTAATCTGGGGTGACGGCAGCGCGGTACGTGACTTTTTGCATGCCACCGACTGCGCGCGGGGAATGATCCTGGCATGCTTGCGCGGCACGGACAGCAAGCCAATTAACCTTGGTTGCGGCTACGGCATCACCATACGCCAGATGGTGGAAACACTGCAAAAGGTCACGCCCTTCGAAGCATTCTTCGATACATCCAAGCCGTCCGGCTTTCCCGTGCGCGTGATGGACGGTACGAATGCCAAGAAGGTCATTGGATTCGAACCTCAGGTGAGCCTGTTCGATGGGCTTAAAGGCACATGGGAATGGTTTCTTGCCCATGCGAATGAGCACGAAAAGAAAGTCAATTATTTCCGTGACTGATTTTGCCCATCAGGAATCTTAGGAGAAACTTCTTGTCAAAAGATCGCGACACTATCCGTGCACTACAGCGCAAAGCTTACGAGCTTCGACAGATTGGGCTCGAAACCGCCTTGTGCGGCAAGAAGGGGCATATTCCCCCGGCCTACTCTTGGGCCGAAGTGGCGACTGCGCTGTTTTATGGCAATGTTTTACGGCTGAAGCCTAATCAGCCCAAGTGGAGTGAACGTGACCGCTTTATTCTGAGCAAGGGCCATGCTTGCTTGACCTTGTATGCGGCTCTAGCAGATCTCGGCTTTTTCGACCCAAAGGAATTGCAGCATTTTGCTGGTAAGGGTAGCCTGCTGCCCGGTCATCCAGATACGGAGATACCTGGTATCGAAGCCTGTTCGGGTTCACTTGGTCACGGCCTAGGCGTAGGCGCCGGCATGGCACTTGCCGGTCGTATGGATCGCGCACCGTGGCGGGTGTTCGTCGTCCTTGGTGACAGCGAATGCAACGAAGGCTCGGTCTGGGAAGCTGCCATGTTCGCAGGCCATCAGAAACTGCATAACCTGATAGCCGTAGTGGATCGCAACGGCCTTGGCGCCACGGACTTCACAGACAACTACTTGACACTAGAACCCCTCGCCGAACGCTTTCGTTCTTTCGGCTGGGAAACCGTAGAAGCCGATGGTCATGATCTGCCGGTCTTGATCTCTACCCTCATGGCGGCCCGGGATCGCACAAGAGGTAAACCATTCGCATTGATTGCAAAAACGATCAAGGGCAAGGGTGTTACCTTTATGGAAAACTCTACTCATTGGCATCACCGCATGCCCAAGGGCGATGAAATCACCGCTGCGCATGCGCTTCTCCAAGCGCGCATTGCCGAGTTGCTAACCGAATAAAAGGGAATTTACCAATGGGTCTCGATTTTCGCGATTCAGTTTTCAACAGTTTGCATGAACTTATGCGCGCCGATGTCAATACTGTCTGCCTGACAAACGATATGGGCGCGATGGGACTTGACGCCATCAGGGCCGAATTTCCAGAGCGCGCTATCAATGTTGGTATCGCCGAGCAGAACATGATGAGTGTGGCAGGTGGTTTAGCTCTTGCCGGAAAAACCGTCTTCGTCTATGGCATCATCGCCCACGTTACTGCTCGCTGTTTCGAGCAAATCAAACTGGACATCTGTGTACCTAATCTTCCGGTGACCATCATCGGTGTTGGCGCTGGTTTGGCGTATGGCGTTGACGGCCCGACGCATCATGGTGTCGAGGATGTCGCGATCATGCGGACGCTAGGCAATATGCATATTTACAATCCAGCCGATGGTGTTTCCGCCTTTGCTGCAGTGAAGATCTGTCACGCTAGCCGCCGCCCAAGCTACTTGCGCATGGACAAAGAAGTCCTGCCGCCACTCTACGAAAAGGGCCACGACTTTTCCTCTGGTATGAGCGTTTTGGTGGAAGGTGCCGACGCTATCATTATCTCAACTGGCATTCACAGCTGGACAGCACGTAATGCCGCGCTAGCCCTCTCACAGGCGGGACTTTCTGTAAAAGCCATTGACCTGTTTCGCCTCAAACCAGTGGACTCGCAATACCTTGCCTCGTTACTCAAGGGCGCTAAGACCGTTATAACTCTCGAAGAGAATGTCGCTAGCGGTGGCGTTGGTACCATCGTTGCCGAAGTATTGGCTTCAAGTGGGCAACATCCAAAGCTGCGGCGCCTGTCCTTGGGCGACAACTTCTTGCTCGGGTCCGCTAGTCGGGAGTGGGCCGCTGAGAAATTCGGTCTTACTCAACCAAAATTAGAAGCCGCTGTGCGCGAGATGCTTATGGTTGCACCGGAATGAAAACAGTCATTTTGGGTGAGGGTCGGCCGTCAGTGGCGGCTATTGGCCAGGGGACTATGGGCATTGGCGGATTCTTTGGTCGTGCCGAAAATAATGACTACGAATGTTTACGCCTGCTCAGGTTAGGCATCGATCTAGGTATGACCGTTATTGACACTGCCGAGGTCTATGGCGATGGTCATGCTGAAGAGCTTGTTGGAAGAGCTGTATCAGGTGTGCGTGACAAGGTAACTATCGTCACTAAATTTTCGGCTGAGCATAGCCGTGCTGCCGACGTCATCGCAGCTGCCGAAAGAAGTCTCAAACGGTTGGGAACGGACTACATCGATGTGTATATGCCGCATTGGCCCAACCCACAAATTCCAATGGTGGAAACTCTGGAAGCACTGGACCGCCTGGTTGCGGCTGGCAAGGTAAGGCACATTGGCTTGTCGAACTTTAGCGCCGCCGATGCGGCGCAAGCTGTTATGCAGTTGCACCATGGTAGTTTGGCCTGCCTGCAAAATGAATACAGTCTGATCGAACGTAGCGTTGAAGACACCATTTTGCCCTTCTGCGCGCGACAGCAGATCATTCTGATGGCTTATAGCCCTTACTCCCAGGGCAAACTTTTGTATCCAACTCAGAGCACCGAACCACTCTTCAAAATGGCTGCCGATTACGACATCAGTGCTGCCCAACTGGCCCTGGCTTGGCTTTTGCAGTCAGCATCAGTGCTGGTGATACCAAAGGCAGCGCACGAGGTGAACCTGCGCGCCAATGCCGCTGTTTTAACACTGAAAATAGAACAGGCTGATCTTGAAGCGCTTTCATTGGCCTTCGCGGCGTCCATAGAACATATCTCCACCGACCTGGTAGATGTCACTGCAGCCGAAGACCAAAGAAATGTCTACAAGACTTTAGCTGAAGCCATAGAGAACCGTTTCGGTATGGTGCCGAGCCCGAGTGAACTGAGCAAGGAAATTCTCGCTTCAGGTGGCAAACTGCAAAAACCAATTAAATTACAGCGCGATCCATTCACGGGTCGCTACAGGCTGATAGAAGGCCGCACAAAATACTGGGGATGGGTAATAGCCTACGGGGCAACAAAACCAGTTCCTGCCATCGTGAATAGGTCCGATTAAAACAACGTTAGGAAGAATACTGATATGAGCATTACCAAACCTACATATATCAAGCATTACAGCAGTGACGACGAAATCGCAGCTCGTGACTCGCTGCTTGCGCTTTTGCGGAGTACGCCTATTCCTGGTGACCAGTTACTGTCCAACATGGGGCTATTTCTCGAATCGAAAAATCTCGCCCGCATTCTCTTTATTGATCACCTGTACCGTCAGATTATTGACGTGCAAGGTGTCATCATGGAGTTCGGCACACGGTGGGGGCAAAATGCCGCGTTGTTCTCTGCACTGCGTGGCATTTACGAACCCTTTAACCGCCATCGCCGTATCGTTGCCTTCGACACATTCACCGGTTTCCCCTCTGTTGCGCCAGAAGACGGTCAGTCAGAACTCATGCGTGAGGGACAACTCGCAACCGCCGCTGACTACGATCACTTGCTGAGTAATATTCTGTCAGCTCAGGAAGCATTGAATCCATTGTCACACATCAAAAAGTACGAAATTTGCAAAGGTGACGCCACTCTCGAACTGCCAGCTTATCTGCAGCGCTCGCCAGAAACTATCGTCTCGCTGGCTTATCTAGATTTTGATCTGTACGAGCCGACAAAGAAATGCCTAGAAATTATCCACCCCCGTCTGGTCAAAGGTTCTGTCGTTGGCTTCGACGAACTGAACGATCCCGATTCGCCCGGTGAAACACTGGCGCTGCTTGAGACATTCGGACTCAACAATGTCCGACTAAAACGCTTCCCGTTCGCTTCGCGTGTGTCCTATTTTGTCGTTGAATGATGAGCACAATACCAACTTTGCACGAATCCATGACCGAAGAACAAGCCTGGTCGACCATCAAAAATACCGGCAGCGCAATTAATTTTGGTACCAAAGGAACACATCGCCTCGGCCTAACAGAGTTTTCTTCTTTACTGGGGATCCCTGAAAACGAGTTCAGTCAGGAGGCGCGGTTCATCATTAGCCAGGCTAATTTTGAGTATCGCTTCCTTACGTATGACGAAAGAGAGTCGCTGATATTCGATATTCTCAGTACGATTTTCGATGGTAAATTAACTGTAAGTGGCCCAGAAAAGCACTCCGTCTGGGATAAGGGATGGGGGGAGAACCTGGCAGAGTATTCTGCATCAGGTGACCCGACAGCACTGATCCCTAAATTTGTAAGGCGAGGCGTTCCCAAGAGACTAAATGGCGCGTTCATTATGCCGTCCAGCGAAGACTTCGAATCGGATTTCGTCAGAGTCATGCGCGACGTTCTATTTCGGAAATATTTTTCCGATATCGAATCACTGTACGAGTTTGGGTGTGGTACGGGGACCAATTTACTCGCTGCCGCCGAGATTTTTCCTGCACTTAAACTGCATGGATTGGATTGGTCTGTTTCCTCTACGAAACTCGTCAAATTGCTAGGCGCGACAAAGGGCATCAATATCCAGGAACATCTTTTCGACATGTTCACCCCGGATCAAACGCTGCCGCTAAATGCTAACGACGGTGTACTGACGATCGGCGCGCTCGAGCAATTGGGACCCAATTTCAATGATTTTCTAGATTTGCTGCTACAAAAATCACCTCGAGTTTGCATTCATTGCGAGACCATGAATGAGCTATATGATCGAAATAGTATTCCAGATTTCCTTTCGACACGGTATTCAATGGCCAGAAACTATTTGTGGGGGTTTTTGACAGCACTCAGAAATCTTGAAGCAGCTGGGAAGATAAGGATTCTCCAAACGCAACGAGTTTTCGGGAGTCAATTCCATGAGGGCTACTCGTTCGTCGTGTGGACTCCAGTTACTAATAAATAACTTCTTGAATAAATGACTTCTTCCAATTACAAAGAATATTTTCCTGGGAAAAAAGTGCTGATAGCTGGTGGTACTGGGGTAATAGGCATCCCGACAGTAAAGCGTCTCTGTGATCTTGGCGCAAAGGTCAGTGTAGTGTCTATAGATTCGGAAAGCTACGCGGCGAAAGTGTTACCTAGCAGAGCAAATTTCCAGCGACGAGACCTTACGAAGTTGGAATCCTGCGTTGAGGTGACGAGGGATCAGGAAATTGTGTTCAACCTTGTCGGTATAAAAGGATCGACCGGCATTGGGGAAACCAAAGTGGCAAGCTACTTGGTTCCTATGCTGCGCTTCCAGACAAATCTGATGGAAGCTTCTTTTATGAGTGGCGTCCAGCGTTTCCTCTTTATCAGCAGCATTTGCGGCTACCCGGAAAGTACGGTGCCAAAGCGCGAAGAAACATTTTGGGACGGACTGCCTAAGCAAAATGACCGCATTCCAGGACTCGCCAAGCGGATCGGAGAAGTTCAAGGCGAAGCCTACTTGAAGGAGTACGGCTGGGACGCCGTCCGCATCGTCCGACCTTCGAACGTCTACGGCGCCCCTATGACGATTTCAATCCTGCAACCGCGCAAGTCATTCCAGCGCTGATCAGGCGCGTTCTCGACGGCGAGAATCCTCTGTCGGTCTGGGGCACGGGCGAAGCCATCCGGGATTTCGTCTTCTCGGAGGACGTTGCGGACTGGATACTCCGAGTCACCGCCGAAGGGCCTCCCTGCTTGCCACTCAACTTGGGAAGCGGTGTCGGCCTATCGTTAAAGTCGTTGGCAGAAACAATCGTTAACACTCTTGCGCCGGAGACCAAAATCGAGTGGGATGTCTCCAAGCCCACCGGCGATCCGGTTCGCATCTTGTCCATGGAACAAACTAGGAAATATATGGGTGAGTTACTTTGCACACCGTTAGTCCAAGGCATTGCACAAACCGCGGCGTGGTATCAGAACTTTCAAAAATGAGGTGCTCGAGATGAACAGCAAAGAACGTAAGTACGTGGTTCCATTGGCCGAACTTGTCGATCGTCTAGCCGTAGATCAGATCAAGGAAGTGCTCTTGAACGAAGGCAAGGCGAGCTATGCTGCGGAAATGAAAATACTCCAGCATGACATTGATATTCTCATCTCTGAGCGCGGCATTCCGCTAACTGCAAAATTGTTGCGGATCATCGTCGCGCTCTCCCAGTTAAACCTCCACATCTGGTTATTGAAGGACCGCATGCAGGTGGAGAGCGACAAGTACGATGAGCTTCTTAAACTAGCACACCAATTGAACGGTATTCGCAACCGGATGAAAAATCTTCTATTAGAAGAAGCGGGAGATCGCGAGAAGTCCGCACAAAGGTCGAATGTCGGTACCGACGGACTCTCTGGCTGGGACGTTTCGGTGTGAGGTATCTTCGCTGCGGCTTTGAGGGTGCTGACTTTCAAATGCCTTGTCTCGGCATCGGCACGATTGGGGCTGGATCCGGCGAGACGGCGACAGAAAATTCGATCAAGGAGAGGCTTGATTCCTTCGCCTTGGCATTAGATCTCGGCACTAATTTTTTCGATGTAGGTGAAGATTATGAAGATGGCTTCGCGGAGAAGATCCTCGGGCGATTTGCCTTGAGACAAAGACACAAGTTGATCATAGCGACGAAGTTCACTCCAAAACATGCCGCCTACGCAGATCTTTTAAGGGCTGCCGAAGGTAGCTTGCGTCGGCTTAAAACCGATTACATAGACATATATCAAATGCACTGGCCAAACCCCACTATACCGCTGGAGGAAACCATAGCTGCCTTGGAACGTCTGATGCGCGAAGGTAAGGTGCGGAGCATAGGACTAAGTAATTGTTCTATTCAATTTGCCAAAAGCGTGAACTCTCTTCTTTTAGGAGCGCGAGTGGCTACAAACCAAGTTAAATTCAATGCGTTGAATCGCCCCACGGCAGCGGAGCCCAACTACTTTTCTGAAACCGTTCGTGAAGGTCTAAATACAATCGCCTATGGTATTTTTGGCCAGGGAATGATGCAATTTGGCGATGATTCCCGATCTCTAATTAACCGACTTTGTAAGAAATATCTGGTCAGCGAGGCTCAACTGCTTATTGCTTGGACTTTATCTTTTCCCAAAACCGTGGCATTGATCCGATCAATGAATCATGAACATATCCGGAATAACATTGCAGCAGCAGATTTGGTTCTCGACTCCGCGGATGCCGATAGTATGACTTCATGCTTTAGGATCATCGTCCATGAAATACCAGTGGATCGTATTTTGGTGTCTAACAGCGACCCTGACGTGAGTCATAAGATATACCTGTCCTTAGAAGACGCCTTGCGCAATGAGCATGAGCTTTCCCCAGACGTGAAGACTATTGCCCGCGAGATTGAGGCTGGGGATTCTTTCCGACCAGTCGAATTGATACCAGATGGTCAAAACTATCAATTGGTGCAGGGTCGGATGCGTTATTGGGCATGGCGCTATCTATATGGTGCTAATTCTTTGATACCAGCTGTCATGATCGCCAATGCATAGTAAGTAGGTAGGTATCTCAAGGTTTTCACACTTATTTTGTATGAAATTATTGACTCAATTTGTAGGTAAGGAAAATAATGAAAGTAGAAAAAACCAAGCTTGATGGAGTTTTGTTAATAAAGACTAGGGTATTTGAAGATTTTCGCGGTCAATATGTTGAAACTTATAATGAAGAAGCCTACCGCGAACATGGCATAAATGTCAAATTTATTCAAGACGATATATCAGTTTCAAATCAGCATGTTCTAAGAGGAATTCACGGTGACGCGGAAACTTGGAAATTAATCTCCTGTTTGCATGGTAGTTTTATTTAATTGTCATCAATAATGACCAGAACTCAGATGAATTTGGGAGATGGCAGGGATTCACGCTTT
>Ga0255295_1000128_pt1 | contig 11237 bp, 7 predicted proteins | sample MistaT_29_FD_183796 | JGI IMG/M metagenome (GOLD analysis project Ga0255295, IMG submission 183796) | Metatranscriptome of freshwater microbial communities from Mississippi River, Louisiana, United States - Miss_Yuk_RepC_8h (Metagenome... | ecosystem: Environmental > Aquatic > Freshwater > River ... | reverse complement strand
CGATGGTGGTCAGCGTCAGCGCCCACATGAATGCGGTGAACATCACTGCCCAACAGACCCCAGAGGCCCACAGCGGCCAGCCGCCTTCACGCAGGCCTCGCCACACCCCAGTCAAGGACCGAAGTCCGATGAGGATCAGCAGGAGCGCAGCAGCATTGAAGGCACTGCGCCAAAAGGTCAGCGTCAAGCCTTGTGCCATCTCGATTTGCCTTGTGACCACACCGGCCATGCTCCACAAGAGCGTGGCCAGGACCATGACGGCCACTGCCTGACGATGGCTCATTGGGAATCCTGCGAGACGGCTGTGCCGATCAGGCGGCTTCTCGGGACGCGCGCTTGCGCTCGTGTTCTTGCAGGAACCGCTTGCGCAGCCGGATGCTCTTGGGCGTGATTTCCACCAGTTCATCGTCTTCGATGAACTCCACGCCGTACTCCAGCGTGAGCTCGATGGGTGGGGTGATCTTGATGGCGTCTTCCTTGCCACTGACCCGGAAGTTGGTCAGTTGCTTGGTACGGGTGGCATTGACCACCAGATCATTGTCGCGGTTGTGAACGCCAACGATCATGCCCTCATAGACAGGATCCCCTGCCCGGACAAACATGCGGCCACGGTCATCAAGCTTGCCCAGGGCATAGGTGAAGATTTCGCCCGCATCCATGCTGATCAGAACGCCGTTCTTGCGGCTGGCGATCTCACCCTTGTGTGGTTCATACCCGTCGAAAATATTGGAGATCAGACCTGAACCACGGGTGAGGTTCAGGAATTCGTTGGAGAAGCCAATGAGGCCTCGCGCCGGGATCCGGTACTCCAACCGAACGCGACCGCGGCCATCTGGCTCCATGTTTACCAGTTCACCCTTGCGCTCGCCAAGCGCCTGCATCACACCGCCCTGGTGCTGCTCTTCCACATCGGCCGTCACGAGCTCAATGGGCTCACATTTCTCGCCGTTGATCTCCTGGAACACCACCCGGGGCTTGCTAACGGCCAGCTCATAACCCTCACGGCGCATGTTCTCCAGCAGGATGGTCAGGTGGAGTTCGCCCCGACCCGATACCTCGAAGATGCCGTCCTCGCTGGTCTCCCGAACGCGCAGGGCAACATTGCTCTGCAATTCCTTCTGCAGGCGATCCCAGATCTGGCGGCTGGTCACGTACTTGCCTTCGCGTCCTGCCAGCGGGCTGGTGTTGACGCAGAAATTCATCGTCAGTGTGGGCTCGTCCACCTTGAGCATCGGCAGTGGCTGCGGGCTGACCGGGTCGGTGACGGTCACGCCGATGCCGATTTCGTCAATTCCGTTGATCAGCAAGATGTCGCCGGGACCTGCTTCGGGCGTCTGCATGCGGTCCAAGCCCTGGAAGGTGAGGACCTGGTTGATGCGGCCCTTGTTGGCCTTGCCCTCGATACCTTCCATGACCAGCACGTCCATCCCGGGCTTGATGCGTCCGGCATTCACGCGGCCGACGCCAATACGGCCCACGAAGGACGAATAGTCGAGGGCGGAAATCTGCAACTGCAGTGGTGCATCCGGGTTTCCCTGGTGAGCCGGCACGTGCTTCAAGATCGTGTTGAAGAGGGCGGACATGTCTGGGCCCCACTGATCACCCGGCGCACCCTCATCCATCGAAGACCAACCATTGATACCCGATGCATAGACGACGGGGAAGTCCAGTTGCTCGTCGGTGGCGCCGAGCTTGTCGAAAAGGTCAAAAGCGGCGTTGATGACCTTCTCACAGTTGGCGCCCGGCTTGTCGACTTTGTTGACCACCACGATAGGCTTGAGGCCCAGCGCCAGCGCCTTCTTGGTGACGAATCGGGTCTGGGGCATCGGGCCCTCCTGGGCATCGATGAGCAGCACCACCCCATCGACCATGGACAAGGCCCGCTCCACCTCACCGCCGAAATCGGCGTGACCGGGGGTATCCACGATGTTGATGTGCGTGCCCTCCCAGCTCACGGCGCAGTTCTTGGCCAGGATGGTGATGCCGCGCTCACGTTCGATGGCATTGCTGTCCATCACGGTATCGACCACTTTCTCATGTTCGGCGAACGTACCGCTTTGACGCAGCAGCTGGTCCACCATGGTGGTCTTGCCGTGGTCGACGTGGGGATGATGGCGATGTTGCGGATAGGGCGGCTCATGGGTGCCTCGAAATCTCAGTGGGTGTTCTTGATCAGGGTGCACCAAAACCTTCGTTTCGGTGCGGGGCTCAAAGCCCTCGGGATGCGGTCATCACCGGTGTCAGGCTTGGGCCTGCACCTCCAATGGACTCAACAGCCGGTCCGGAATGAGTTCGCCGGCGCGGATATGGGCACTGCCCAACAGTGGTCTTCGATCGGTCGTTTGTGAAAGCACCGGGCCGTAGACCCGAACCGCGGCACAGTCGGGGTGGTTCAATCGACGGCGCAATCCCGTGAGGAAACGCGCCGCTTCGGATTGTTCCAACTCCACGGCGGGCCATGCCAGCAGCAGGGTATCGGCAGGCAGCAAGCGGCCCAGCCGTTCGGATTCGTCCATACGGGCCAGATCTTCCAGGCTGATGGCCGCGTCCACTCGGAGCGGACCACTGGCCAAACGCCGCAATCCAGCCAGTGAAGCCCCGCATCCCAAGGCCAGCCCGATGTCCTGTGCCAGCGTGCGGATGTAGGTGCCCTTTGAACACCGCACCGTCAGATGCAGACGGTCGGGTTGATCAGCACGCCATCTTCCTTGCAGTTGATGGATCTGGACGCGGCGTGGGATCCGCTCCACTTCCAAGCCTTGACGGGCGTATTCGTAGAGCGGTTTGCCACCTTTCTTCAGAGCCGAATGCATGGGCGGAACCTGTTCGATTTCGCCGCGGAAACGATCCAGGATGGCCTGGACCTGTTCAGCGGTCACATGGACCGGGGTGCACTGCAGAAGACGGCCCTCGGCATCACCGCTGTCGGTGGTGGTTCCGAGCTGAACATCGGCCTCATAGACCTTATCCGCGTCCAGGCTCACTTGGCTGAACTTGGTCGCAGCCCCAAAGCACAGGGGCAGCAAGCCGGTGGCCAAGGGGTCGAGCGTGCCGGTATGGCCCGCCTTTTCAGCACGCAGGAGCCACTTGGCCTTCTGAAGGGCCTCGTGGCTGGAGAGTCCCAGGGGCTTGTCAAGCAACAGGACACCGTGAACCGGTCTGCGTTGAATGCGAGCGCGCCCCGCCCCGGTCCGTGGGCTGACCGCGGCCGGCGTCGACGCGCTGGAGGCGATCTCACTGTTCATGGTCGGCTTCAGTGCTTGGCCCGGTTCAAATTGGCCTGGTGGATGAGCGCATTGAGCTCGGCAGCCCGCTCGGTGGTCCGGTCGAACTGGAAGTGCAACGTGGGTACTGTGTGGATGGCCAATCGCTTGAACAGGCCATTGCGCAGAAAGCCCGCTGCTTCATTGAGCGCCTCCTGCGAGGCGGTCGCATCGCCCACCAGAACCGAGAAATACACCCTGGCATGGGCATAGTCCGGGGTCACTTCCACCGCATTGATCGTCACCATACCCAAGCGGGGATCCTTCAATTCGCGGATGAGTTCAGCCAGATCGCGCTGAATCTGATCGGCGACTCGAAGACCACGGTTGGGGATGGAGCGTTTGTGTTTCATGGTGGGGACTCCTGAAAGCGCAAACCCCGCCGATCGGTGGCGGGGCTTGCTGCTGCAGTGCCTTTGACCTTACAGCGTACGGGCCACTTCCTTGATCTCGAAACACTCGATCACATCACCTTCTCGAATGTCGGTGACGTTCTTGAGCTTGATACCGCACTCGAAGCCTTCATAGACTTCCTTGACGTCATCCTTCATGCGGCGAACCGACTCCACCTCACCGGTGTAGATGACGATGTTCTCGCGTAGCAAGCGGAATCGCGCGTTGCGTCGGACGAGCCCTGAGGTGACCATGGAGCCCGCAACGGTCCCGATCTTGGAAGCCACGAACACCGTGCGAATTTCGGCTGTGCCCAACATTTCTTCGCGCTGCTCGGGCGCCAGCATGCCGCCCAAGGCTGCCTTCACTTCATCGACGGCGTCATAGATGATGTTGTAGTAGCGCAAATCGACACCGTTACCCTCAGCCAGCTTGCGCGCACCGGCATCGGCCCGCACATTGAAGCCGATGATGATGGCCTTGGAGGCGATGGCCAGGTTGACATCGCTCTCGCTGATACCGCCCACGGCCGCATGAACCACCTGGACACGAACCTCGTCGGTGCTGAGCTTGAGCAGTGAAGCGGCCAGCGCCTCCTGAGAGCCTTGCACGTCGGCCTTGAGGATCAGCGACAGCGTTTGCACATCGCCTTGTCCCAAGTTGTCGAACATGTTCTCGAGCTTGGCAGCCTGCTGCTTGGCCAACTTGACATCACGGTACTTGCCTTGACGGAAGGTGGCGATTTCTCGGGCGCGGCGCTCATCGGCCAACACCATGAACTCATCGCCCGCCAAGGGCACTTCGGTCAGGCCTTGGATTTCCACCGGAATCGAAGGGCCTGCTTCGGTACTGGGCTTGCCGGCCTCATCGAGCATGGCGCGGACGCGACCATAGCTGGAGCCCGCCAGGACGACATCGCCCCGCTTGAGTGTCCCGGACTGCACCAATACGGTGGCCACCGGGCCGCGGCCCTTGTCGAGCTTGGCCTCGATCACCAGTCCCTTGGCCAAGGCATCCTTCGGTGCCTTGAGCTCCAGCACCTCTGCCTGCAACAGAACCTGCTCCAGGAGTTCGTCAATGCCTTGACCGGTCTTTGAACTCACGCCCACGAAGGGGGAGTCGCCACCGAAATCCTCCGGAACCACCTCTTCGCCCACCAGTTCGCTCTTGACGCGTTCAACATTGGCTTCGGGCTTGTCGATCTTGGTCATCGCCACCACGATGGGCACCCCAGCGGACTTGGCGTGACTGATTGCCTCCTTCGTTTGCGGCATCACGCCATCATCGGCGGCACACACGAGCACCACGATATCAGTGGCTTGGGCACCACGGGCACGCATGGCCGTGAAGGCCTCGTGGCCCGGGGTATCCAGGAAGGTGACCATACCTCGCGGTGTGTCCACATGGTAGGCGCCGATGTGCTGGGTAATGCCGCCGGCCTCGCCGGAGGCCACACGCGTGCGGCGGATGTAGTCCAGCAGGGAGGTCTTGCCGTGGTCCACATGGCCCATCACCGTGACCACAGGGGCGCGCGGCACTTCCACGGCCTCGGTGGCGGCTTGCTCCTCCTCAAGGAAGGCCTCAGGATCATCGAGCTTGGCGGCATAGGCCTTGTGCCCCATCTCCTCGACGACGATCATCGCGGTCTCCTGATCAAGCTGCTGATTGATCGTGACCATCTGGCCCAACTTCATCAATTGCTTGATCACCTCGGCTGCCTTCACGCTCATCTTGTGTGCCAGATCGGCCACGCTGATGGTTTCCGGCACATGCACTTCCTGCACCGTGGCCTCGATGGGCATGGACTGAGACGGCATTTGGTCGCGATCACCACCCCGCCCTCTGCCCTTGGGCGCACGCCATCCGGCACGGGTACCGGCCGAGGTGTCGCCACGGGTCTTCAGAGCCCGCTTCTTGGCCGCATCGTCGGCCCAGCTGCTGGAAAGTTTCTCGCTCTTGACGGACTTCTTCTCGCCAGGCTTGGCCGCCGTACCAGCAGCCGCTGCCCCCGGCGCACCAGGTTTGGCTGCGGCCTTGTGGATGGTGCCCTTGATGGCGGTTTCGGCGGGCTTGGGCTCCTCCGGCTTCTTGGCCACCATGACCTTCTTGGGTGCACTCATCATGGCGCGGATCGCCGCCGCCTCGGACTCGGCAGCCTTGCGCCGCTTCTCCAGTTCAGACAAACGCTGGCGTTCAGCCGCATCGGCATCGACTGCCTTGACCACGCGGGCCACTGGCTTGGCCGGGGCTTCAGCGGGCGCTGGTGTTGCCGCCGGCTCGAGACCTACCCCGCCCTGGTCGGGAGAGGCTGCAACGGTCGCGTCGGTCTTGTCAGATGGACCACCAGCCGCGCGGGGCGCCGCCTCCAGTGCAGCAGCCTGCGCGGCAGCGGCTTCGCGTTCCGCCGCATCTGCCCGAGCGCGGGCCTCTTCGGCCTCGCGTTGTTCCTTTTCCTCGCGCTGTCGGCGCTTTTCGGAGAGCTCCTCCTCCTGGCGACGGAGCAATTCAGCTTGGCGGTTGGCCTCTTCCTCGCGGCGACGAAGTTCCTCATCGTCGAGGATGGGCGCGCCCGTGGACTCCACCACCCCGGCACCCTCATCGCGCTTGACGAACACGCGCTTCTTGCGAACCTCCACCTGGATCGTTCGTGCGCGGCCAGAGGCATCGGCCTGCTTGATCTCACTGGTGCTCTTGCGGGTGAGCGTGATCTTCTTTCGCTCGGCGCCGGCCGTGCCGTGCGAAGAGCGGAGGAAGGTCAGCAAGCGTTCCTTGTCACCTTCGGTGAGCACGTCCTCGGCAGACTGCTTGACGACCCCAGCGGACTGCAATTGTTCAAGCAGCGTCGCGGCCGGGCGGTTGAGCTCGGCGGCAAACTGGGCGACGGTGGTCACGGCCATTGTGGAATTCCTCGGGTGCGGTACTGCGCGGGGCGCGTTCGGGCGTGAAGGGTTCGGTTCTTATGATTCGCGTGGGCTATCAGGCAGTAAACCAATGCTCTCGGGCCTTCATGATCAGCGCCTTGGCCTGCTCCTCCGGCATGTCGGTGAGTTCAATGAGTTCGTCCACCGCCAAGTCGGCCAGATCGTCACGGTTGTGGATACCTCCATCGGCCAGGCGTGCGATCAAATCGGGCGTGAGACCCTCGAGGTCGCCCAGGCCCTGGGCCACGTCCTCGACGTTCTCCTCTCGCGCGATTTCCATGGTCAGCAGCGCATCCTTGGCACGGTTGCGCAACTCCGCGACGGTGTCCTCATCGAAGCCCTCGATGTCCAACATCTCCTGCATGGGCACATAAGCCACTTCTTCCAGGCTGGTAAAGCCCTCGGCGATGAGGATGTCGGCCACTTCCTCGTCGACGTCAAGCTTCTCCACAAAGAGTGCGCGTACGGTTTGCGATTCCTGGTCCTGCTTGGCCTGCGACTCTTCGGCGGTCATGATGTTGATGCGCCAACCAGTCAGCTCCGAAGCCAGGCGGACGTTTTGGCCGCCACGACCAATGGCGATGGCCAAGTTTTCGTCATCCACCACCACGTCCATCGCATGGCGCTCCTCATCCACCACGATGGACTGCACATTGGCCGGTGCCAAGGCACCAATGACAAACTGGGCCGGATCGTCAGACCACAGGACGATGTCCACGCGCTCGCCAGCCAATTCATTCGTGACGGCCGTGACGCGCGAGCCGCGCACGCCGACGCAAGTCCCGATGGGGTCGACACGCTTGTCATGAGAGATGACGGCTATCTTGGCGCGGGAGCCTGGATCTCGGGCGCAGCTCTTGATTTCAAGCAGTCCCTGCTCGATCTCCGGAACTTCCTGCGCAAACAGTTCCATCATGAATCCCGGCGCGCTGCGGGAGAGCATGATCTGCGGGCCCCGCACCGTGGAGTCGATGCCGCTGATGAAAGCTCGCACACGGTCGCCGCTGCGCAGGTTTTCCTTGGGGATCATCTCGTTGCGCTTCAACCGACCCTCGACGCGGCCGCTTTCCACGATGAGGTCGCCCTTGTCCAGGCGCTTGACCGTGCCAACCATGATCCTTTCGCCGCGGGCGAGAAAATCGTTGAGCAGTTGCTCCCGCTCGGCATCTCGAATCTTCTGCAGGATCACCTGCTTGGCAGCCTGCGCACCGATGCGCCCGATAGTGACCGAGTCGATGGGCTCCTCGATGTAGTCGCCCTCCTCGATCTCGCCCACGCGGTCGATGGCGTCGGTCAAGAGCTCCTCGGCATCAGGATTTTGAAGGCCCGCGGAATCCGGAACCACCAGCCAGCGACGGAAGGTCTCGTAGTCACCGCTATCACGGTCCACGGAGACCCGAATGTCGACTTCGCCACCATGGAGGCGCTTGGTGGCCGAAGCCAACGCCGCTTCTACGGCGCCAAAGACAACCTCCCGGTCCACGCTCTTTTCGCGTGAGATCGCATCGACAAGCATGAGCATTTCGCGGTTCATGTTTTTTGCTCTCCATTGCGGGCGGCCTTCATGCGCCCCTTGAAATCCACCACCGGAACCAGGCGTGCTTCACGCACTTCATCGAGCGTGAAATCAAGCGCCTGTTCGGTCTTGCCTTCCTTGACGACCAGCCGAGGCTGGGGTTGGGCCTGCAGCAGCAGGCCCCTGAACTTTCGGCGCCCTTGGAAGGGTGCCTTGAACGTCACATCCACCTCGAGGCCACAAAAGCGGTCCCAGTCTTGCGCGTGGCGCAGCGGCCGGTCCAAGCCGGGCGAGGAAACCTCCAGCCGGTCGTAGTCAACGTTTTCGACCTCGAACACCAGTTGCAACTGGCGCGTCACGGTTTCGCAGTCGTCCACCGTCACGAATTCGGACTCCACCGGGTACGCACGACCTGGCACACGGTCGATGGAGACCCTCAGCAGGCCACGAGGCAGTCGCTCGACTTCCACCAGGTCGTAGCCCAGGCCCTGAACAGTCGCTTCCAACACCGACATCCATCCGGCCGACGAAGCCGCGCGATCAAAGGCCGCTTCCGGCGATGGGCTGCTGCGGGCAGGCGCGCGGCCGGATTGCCGCCCGCCCTTGGACGCCTTAGACGCATTCGACGGGCGCGCCGATCCGCCCCCGCCCGGCCGGGCGTTGGCATCTGGCTTGCCGCCGGAGAGGCGGCGTGAGCGGGGCTGTGCGGTCGAATTCATTCGGGACAAACAAAAAAGGGGCTGGAAGTTTCCGCCCCTCGGTTGCGCGCCCAATCTGCCTGCACCCTTGACAACCCCGGGGCGCGAACACCCCAAGCGCACAGGCACTTGGCCAACCGTCGGCGCGCAGCGCTGATCAGTCAACCGAGGATGATAGCGGATTTCCCTTATTTACGCAAGGCGCGTGCCACAATCGGCTTTCGCATTTCCAGCCCCCCAGAACGGAGAAGAAAACCATGGGTTTCCTCAGTGGCAAGCGTCTGCTGATCACCGGCGTGCTCTCCAACCGATCCATCGCCTACGGCATCGCTCGGGCCTGCCACCGCGAGGGCGCCGAACTCGCCTTCAGCTATGTGGGCGAACGCTTCAAGGATCGAATCACCGAATTTGCGGCCGAATTCGGGTCTGGCTTGGTGTTCGATTGCGATGTGGCTGAGGACGCTCAGATCGAGCAGCTGTTCTCGGACCTCAAGGCAGCCTGGCCTGAAGGCTTTGACGGACTGGTGCACTCGATCGGTTTCGCCCCGCGGGAAGCGATTGCCGGTGATTTTCTGGATGGCTTGTCTCGAGAGGCCTTCCGGATCGCACACGACATCTCCGCCTACAGTTTCCCGGCCATGGCCAAGGCAGCGGCGGCTCAACTGCGACCGGGAAGTGCCCTGCTGACACTGACCTATCTGGGCAGCGACAAGGTGGTACCGGCCTACAACACCATGGGGCTGGCCAAGGCTTCGCTGGAAGCCTCGGTCCGCTACACGGCCGCCAGTCTGGGCCCCAAAGGCATTCGGGTCAACGGCATTTCCGCCGGACCGATCAAGACGCTCGCGGCGTCCGGCATCAAGGGCTTCGGCAAGATCCTGAGCGTGGTTGAAGAGACGGCTCCCCTTCGACGCAACGTCACCATCGACGATGTCGGCAATGTGGCCGCCTTTCTGTTATCCGACCTGGCGGCGGGCGTGACCGCCGAGATCACCTATGTCGACGGCGGCTTCAGCCGGATGGCGGGCATGCCGGCAGAGTGATGCCCCCGCCCGTGAGGGCGTCGGCATCGAGGATCTATTTCACGCAGTCGACGTAGTAGCGCACGGACCCGTCCTCGCGTGCTTCTTCCACCAGACCGTGCACATCGGTGTCGAAACCAGGGAATCGCTTGTTGAAATCCCGCGTGAAGCGCAGGTAGTCAACGATCTTCTTGTTGAACCGCTCGCCGGGCACCAGCAGCGGAATCCCCGGGGGATAAGGCGTCAACAGTGAAGTGGTGATTCGGCCCTCGAGTTGTTCGATCTCCACCCGCTCGGTTTGCCGGTGGGCGATCTTCGCGTAGGCATCGCTGGGCGTCATGGCGGGCTGCAGGTCCGAAAGGTACATGTCCGTGGTCAGTCGGGCCACGTCATACTCGGCATAGGCTTGGTGGATGGACTGGCACAGATCCTTCAGGCCCATGCGCTCGTAACGAGGGTAGGCCTGACAGAACTCGGGCAGGATGCGCCACAGCGGTGCGTTCTTGTCGTAGTCGTCCTTGAACTGCTGCAGAGCCGTCAGCATCGTGTTCCAACGGCCTTTGGTGATCCCGATCGTGAACATGATGAAGAAGGAGTACAGGCCCGTCTTCTCCACCACCACACCATGCTCAACCAAAAACTTGGTGACGATGGAGGCCGGGATGCCCGTGGCATCGAACTTGCCATTGACATCCATACCCGGCGTGACGATGGTGCACTTGATGGGGTCGAGCATGTTGAAGCCGGGCGCCAAATCGCCGAAGCCGTGCCACTCCTCATGGGCCCGCAACATCCAGCGGTCGGCACGGCCCACGCCGTCCTCCGGTAGGTTCTCCGGACCCCAAACCTTGAACCACCAGTCGTGACCAAACTCCTCGTCCACCTTGCGCATGGCCCGGCGAAAGTCCATGGATTCGGCAATGCTCTCCTCCACCAGCGCCGTGCCCCCCGGAGGCTCCATCATGGCCGCAGCCACGTCGCAGGACGCGATGATGGCGTACTGCGGCGAGGTGGACGTGTGCATCAGGTAAGCCTCGTTGAAGAGGTGCCGGTCCAGTTTCACGCTCTGGGAGTCCTGTACCAGCACCTGTGAGGCCTGCGAGAGCCCGGCCAGGAGTTTGTGCGTGGACTGCGTGGCATAGACCACCGACGACTTGGGCCGCTCGCGGCGCTTGCCCATGGCGTGGTATGGGCCGTAGAAGGGGTGGAAAGCCGCGTGCGGCAGCCAGGCCTCGTCGAAGTGCAGGGTATCGATCCATCCGTCGAGCTTGGCCTTGATGGTCTCGGTGTTGTAGAGCACGCCGTGGTAGGTGCTCTGCGTGAGCGTGAGGATGCGCGGCTTAACGCTGGCGGGATCCACATGCTTGAGCAGCGGATTGCCGGCGATCTTGCGGCGAATCGTCTCGGGCTCGAACTCGCTCTCG
>Ga0255295_1000122_pt1 | contig 11545 bp, 13 predicted proteins | sample MistaT_29_FD_183796 | JGI IMG/M metagenome (GOLD analysis project Ga0255295, IMG submission 183796) | Metatranscriptome of freshwater microbial communities from Mississippi River, Louisiana, United States - Miss_Yuk_RepC_8h (Metagenome... | ecosystem: Environmental > Aquatic > Freshwater > River... | reverse complement strand
GTCACCTCACCCCATCTGTCGATCGATGAAGATCCGTTTATTCCCAAAGGCAAGGGCAGCGCAGCCTTCGACGACGAGGGGGTGGCCACCCAGGCCCGCACCATCCTGCACAAGGGTGTGGTTCAGAGCTATTTCCTCTCCAGCTACAGCGCGCGCAAATTGGGGATGCGCACCACGGGCCACGCCGGGGGTTCGCACAACCTGCGCCTTTCCAGTGCGCACACGCGCCCCGATGATGACCTCCCGGCCATGTTGCGAAAGCTGCACCGTGGCCTCTTCGTGGTGGAGCTCATCGGGCAGGGCGTCAACTACGTCACCGGCGACTATTCCCGCGGGGCGGCGGGTTTTTGGGTGGAGGACGGGCAGATTGCCTTCCCGGTTCACGAGATCACCATTGCCGGTCAGCTTCAGGCGATGCTCAAGGGCATCGTCGCTGTCGGTGCGGATGAATACACGACCGGTAGCAAGACCGTGGGCTCCATCCTCATCGAGCGGATGAAGGTGGCCGGCGCCTAGGGGCAAATCCGCAAACCCCGCAGGGATTTCCCTCGGGTATCCCCTGCCTGTCCACGACAAACGCCCCTCTACACTTCTTGGTGTTTCGACTCGTTTCCCCCCCACCAAGGAGAAAAATTCATGGAACGTCGCTCATTTGTTCAGGGCGCGGGTATGGCCGGAATCCTGGCCGCCGGCGTTGCCCCGGCCGTCACACACGCCCAACAGAACCTGCGTTGGCGCCTCACATCGAGCTTTCCCAAGTCACTGGACACTCTGTTCGGCGTGAACGATGTGTTCGCCACCAAGGTGCGGGAACTCTCTGGCGGCAGGTTCAACATCACCATCCATGCACCGGGTGAACTGGTGCCGGCCTTCGGTGTGGTCGATGCCCTGCAGGCCGGTACCGTCGAGATGGCCAACACCGCCCCATACTACTTCTTTGGCAAGGATCCCACCTTCGCGCTGGGATGCGCCGTGCCCTTCGGCCTGAACAGCCGCATGATGACCGCCTGGATGTACGAGGGCAATGGCCTGCGCTTGATGCGCGATTTCTATCGCCAGTACAACATCATCAACTTCCCGATGGGCAACACCGGCGCGCAGATGGGCGGCTGGTACCGCAAGCCGGTCCAATCCCTGGCCGACTTCAAGGGCCTGAAGTTCCGTGTCGGCGGCTTTGCAGGCCGAATCGTCGAGCGCATCGGCGGTGTCCCCCAGAACATTCCGGGTGGTGAGATCTACCAGGCCCTGGAGAAGGGCACGATCGATGCAGCCGAGTGGGTGGGCCCGTATGATGACCTCAAGCTGGGCTTCGTGAAGGTGGCCCCGCACTACGCCTATCCCGGCTGGTGGGAAGGTGGTCCACAGCTGGACCTTTACGTCAACACCAAGTCCTACGACAGCCTGTCATCCGAGTACAAGGCCATCATCGAGTGTGCGGCTGCCTACGCCCATACCGACATGCAGGCCAAGTACGACGGGAAGAATGCCCAGGCCTTGAAGACGTTGGTGCAGCAGGGCGCCAGGCTCTTCCCCTTCCCCAAGGACGTGATGGACGCCGCTTTCAAGGCCTCGCAAGACGTCTATGCGGAGCTTTCGGCCAGCAACCCGAACTGGAAGAAGGTCTGGGATGACTATTCGACCTTCCGCCGCGATTCGAACCTCTGGTTCCGTTTCACCGAGGCCAACTTCGACAACTTCATGATGGCCCAGCGCCTGTAATCGCGCGCCGCTTGACTGGGCGGCTCGGCGGTGAGTCCGCCGCAGAGCGCGCACAAAACCGAAACGGGGCCCCGAGGGGCCCCGTTTCACTGGATCGGTCGCATCTTGGCGTGGCGTTGCGGCCTCCGCCTCTCGGGGCCGAACCGACGAAACGGTCTTGAGCCGACCCGCGCCGCCGCGCCTTACTTCTTGCCCTTGGCCGCGTCTTCCTTGACCGCCTCGAGCAAGGCCTTCATTGGGTCATCCGCCGGTTTGGGGGCCGCGATGGGCGCAGGTGCTGCCCCCGGTGGAGGCGTCAGCTGCACGGCTTCAAGGCCACCACTGGGCGGCGGCGCCGGCAAGCCGGGCCCGCTGGCGGCTCCCGCCGGGCCCTGCAGTCCCTGCAGGGAGTCCGCGGGAGCCATCGACCCGGACCCACCCTGCATCAATAGCTCCAAGGCCTGATCGGCATCGACCTTCGTGCCGGAATCGATCCCGTCAATCACCAGTTTCGGGAAGGCGATCACCACGGCGACCATGATCAACTGCAGCACGATGAAGGCGATCGATCCCTTGTAGATCTGTGCCGTCGTCACCGCCGGAATCATGACCTTGGTGATGCGGTCGCGGTAATCCATCTTCGGTGCCACGCTGCGGAGGTAGAACAGGGCAAATCCAAAGGGTGGGGTCAGGAACGATGTTTGCAGGTTCATCGCGATCACCACGCCGAACCAGATCATGATGCTGTCCACGGGCGTCCCGGGCGGAAACAATTCCGGCAGGATCTTGGCCGCCACCGGCGCGAGGATCGGGATCACGATGAAGGCGATCTCGAAGAAATCGATGAAGCAGCCCAGGATGAACACCAGGATGTTCACCACGATCAGGAAGCCCAAGGCGCCTCCGGGCATGTCGTCGAACAGGTGCTCCACCCAGATATGGCCATCAGCGGCGTTGAAGGTGAAGGAAAAGACGGTGGAGCCAATAAGGATGAACAGCACGAAGGTCGACAACCGTGCGGTGCTGTCCATGGCCTGGCGCAGCAGGGGGAAATCCAGCCGCTTGCGCAGGCCCGCCATGACCAGGGCCCCCAGGGCGCCCATGGCCCCCCCCTCGGTGGGCGTGGCCACGCCCAGGAAGATCGTGCCCAACACGAGGAAGATCAGCACGAGGGGCGGGATCAGGACGAAAGTCACCTGCTGAGCCAGGCGCGACAGCAGTCCGAGCCCCGTCACCTTGTTCACCAGGGCCAGTGCGAGCGCGAGCAAGGAAGATACCGTCATCGACATGATGAGGACTTCATCGCCGGGTGCGGCGTTGGTTCGCCCGGTCCAGCTCTTCATGATGCCGTCGTGAACCTCGGACCATCCCCAACCGGCTGCAGCGCACAAGACGAGCAGGGCCAGCAGCGAGGCATGGCCCGATGAGCCGTTGTCCTCACGGTAGATGCGGGCCTCAGGCGGGAGCGCCGGAACCCAAGACGGCCGCACCAAGGCCACCAGGACGATGAACAACAGGTACAGACCGACCAGCAACAGGCCCGGAATCAGGGCGCCGGAATACATGTCGCCCACCGAGCGGCCCAGCTGGTCAGCCAAGACGATCAGCACCAGGGAGGGCGGTATGGCCTGTGCGAGCGTGCCCGATGCGGTGATGGTTCCCGTGGCCACCGTGCGGTTGTAGCCGTAGCGCAGCATGATCGGCAGGGAGATCAGGCCCATGGAGATCACCGCCGCAGCCACCACACCGGTCGTGGCCGCCAGCAGCGCACCGACCAGGATCACGGCGATCGCGATACCCCCGCGCACCGGTCCGAACACCTGGCCCACGGTCTCCAGCAAGTCCTCGGCCATCCCCGACTTTTCGAGCAGGATCCCCATGAAAGTGAAGAAGGGAATCGCCAACAAGGTGTCGTTCTGCATGATGCCGAACACCCGCTGGGGCAGGGCTTGGAACAGATTGGGCGAGAAGAGGTCCAGGCTCATGCCGACATAGCCGAACAGCAAGCCGGTGGCGGCCAGGCCGAAGGCCACCGGGATGCCGGTCAGCAGAAAGCACAGCAGCGCCAGGAAGAGCAGCGGTACAAAGTTGGCGGTGACGAACTCGGCCATCATTTCGCTCCCGTTCGCGCCTGCTGCTGCAGGGCCAGTTCATGGGCTTCGGCTTCACGGGCCAATTCTTCGGCCAGTCGTTCCTCTTCGCTCTTCTCACCCGTGGGCGTGAAGGGTTCGTCGAGTGCACCGGCCAGGAAGGCGATGCGCTTGATCAATTCAGACACGGACTGCGCCGCCAGGATCGCAAAGCCCAGCGGTACCAGCAGCATCACAGGCCAGCGGATCAGGCCGCCCGCGTTCTGGCTCATCTCGCCGCTCTTGAAGGCGCTGGCAAACAAGGGCCACCCCAAGTCAATCATGATGATTGAAAGCGGTATGGTGAAGACCACGATACCCACGGCATCGATGATCGCGTTCGTACGCTTGGACAGGCGGCTGCTGATGAAGTCGATGCGCACATGCGCGTTCTTGAGCATCACATAGCCCACGCCGAGCATGAAGACGCCGGCGAAGAGGTACCACTGGATTTCCAGGTAGGCGTTCGAGCCGATGTTGAAGGCCTTGCGGACGATGGCATTGACAGCACTGATCAGTACGGATCCCAACACCAGCCACATCGTCATGCGACCGATTCGTTCATTGACCGTGTCGATCAGGCGAGAAAGTGCGAGCAGAAGGTTCACGTTGACTCCTGTCAGATGGCCGCCCGGCCCAAAGTCGAACTGTAGCCCCAGTGCTTTGGGTCGGGGAGGTGGCCTCAGTTGCGCGTGGCCGCTACGAACAGGCGTGTCGAGCGTGCGCCGGATCGGCAGAAGGCCAGGATGGGCCGGGGCATTTCCGCCAGCAGCTTGGCAAAGGCGGCGATTTCCTCCGGCGATTGATAGCCACCCTGGACTGGCAGGAACACATAGACAAGCCCGGCCGCGCGGGCCGCAGCCTCAATCGACGCGTTCGTCGGCTGCTCGGGGCCTTCCTCGTAATCGGGCCGGTTGTTGATCACGGTCTTGAATCCCTTCCGAGCGGCCTCGGCCATCGCCTCGGGCGTCAGTTGCGGTGCCACACACACGTCGGCGGCCACCGGGTGCAGGGGCAGGAGTTCGTCGTCCATCATGGCGGTCTCAATCGTGATCGTTTGGGTTGTGGGAAGGGTCGACGGTGTGAAGAGGGCCTGCGGACTTCCCTTGGGTTCTGGGTGCGGTCAGCCGTGATGATCAGCCGCCCGAGAGTGCGGACTTGATCAGTGCCGACACCTGTGCCATGTCGGCCTTGCCAGCCAGCCGCTGCTTGGCAGCGCCCATGGCCTTGCCCATGTCGCCAGGGCCCGACGCACCGATGTCAGCGAGGATTGCCTTCACGGCTGAGGCGAGTTCCTCTGCACCCAGTCGTGCCGGCAGGTAAGCTTGGAGCACGGCCACTTCAGCACTTTCCTTGTCCACCAGGTCGCTGCGACCGGCCTGCTCAAAGGCGGCGATCGAGTCCCGTCGCTGCTTGATGAGTTTGTCCACCACGGCCACGATGGCCGGATCGTCCAGCGTGATCCGCTCGTCGACTTCCTTCTGCTTGATGGCGGCCATCAGCATCCGGATGGTCGACAGGCGCTCGGCCTCCCTGGCCTTCATCGCGGACTTCATGTCCTCGGCGATACGGTCCTTGAGGTTGGTGGTGGACATCTCAGGGGCTCCAACAAGAAGGCCCGCGGCCGGCAAGCCGGGCGGGCCTGATCTCATGCTCGAAAGCGGGGGGCGTTCAGTACAGCTTCTTGGGCAGCTGCATGCTGCGCACCCGCTTGTAGTGCCGCTTTACCGCAGCCGCCTTCTTGCGCTTGCGCTCGGCCGTGGGCTTCTCATAGAACTCCCGGGCGCGCAGATCGGTCAGCAGGCCGAGCTTTTCGATGGTGCGCTTGAAGCGGCGCAGGGCCACGTCGAAGGGCTCGTTTTCTTTGACTCGAATCGTGGTCATGGGACTGTCAGGCTTTGGAATGAAAGCAGGGTTGTTCGGAAAAACCCTGGATTCTAGCAGAACTCAAGGTGGCTGAGGCAAGCCGTAGCCGCAGCCGGCGTCCTCAGCCCCGCAGGGCCCGCGTCAACATGTACACCGCCAAAGCGTAGAGCAGGAATGCGAAGATGCGCTTGAGTTGCCGGACGTTGAGCGCATGCGCTGCGCGCGCACCCAGGGGCGCCACCAGCACGCTACCCGTGGCAATCACCGCCAGTGCCGGGAGGTACAGCAGGCCGAAAGCCCCGGGCAGTGCCGGGGGGAGGTGCCAACTGCCCAACACATAGCCGGCCGTGTTGGCCAGCGCGATCGGAAAGCCCAGGGCCGATGCCGTGGCCACGACCTGGTGAATGGGCACATTGCACCATGTCATGAAGGGGGCTGATGCGAAGGCGCCGCCCGCGCCGACCAGCCCCGACAGCAGCCCGATCCCGGTGCCCGCTGCGGTCTGTCCTGCCCATCCGGGCAGGGTTCTGGACGCCTTAGGCTTGCGGTCCAGCAGCATCTGGGTGGCCGAAAACGTGAGGAAGGCCACAAACAGCAGCACCAGCCACTGTCCCTTGACCAGCAAAAAAATCCCGGCCCCCGCCAGCAGTCCGCCGGCCACGATCCCTGGGGCCATGCCGCGCACGAGGTCCCAGCGCACGGCGCCGCGGCGGTGGTGGGCGCGGACGCTCGCAATCGAGGTGAACAGGATGGTGCCCATTGAGGTGGCAATCGCCATCTTGAAGGCCTGATCGGTGGGAACGCCGCGGTTGTCGAGGATGAAGGTGAGGAAGGGCACCATCAACATGCCGCCACCGATGCCCAGCAAACCGGCCAAGAAGCCGATGCAGCCACCCAGTGCGAGGAGTTCAGCCGCCAGAAGAAGATCCATAGGGGAAAAGGTGTCCGCCGCCAACCGCAGGCCGCATTCCTGAACCCAGGGGATTCAGGTGGGCGAGGTCAGTTGGGCTTCGGGTTCATCTGACGCGAGACGCTCACTCCAGCCCCACAATGTTCCAAGCCCGGGCTCCAGAGAGCATCGGTTCAAGGAAAACTAAAACCTGCGCGAAGGCAACGGACGCAAGCAGTGTACGCCGGCTACAGCAGTCGACCGTCTTCTGCCAACACGTCGTCCAGGCGTTGGATCAGACTTTCGAGATCGGCTTGCGCCAGGCGACCGGACGGGTCCGCTGAACGCGCTGGGCCCGTCAGAGGATGGCCTTCGGCGCGGGGGGGGTGCTCCACAGCCGATGCGGCAGCATCCCCTGTGGGACGATCGGCGGATGGCTGCGCGTTTCGCTCGACCAGTCGATAAGCCAGGTTCAGCGCCGCCAGAACGGCCATCCGCTCACGCGCCTTGACCTTGCCTGCATCGCGAATCGCGCTCATCTCACGGTCCACCAGGGCCACAGCCTGCAGCAGGGCTTCCCGACCGTCATCCGGGCAGGCCAGCAGGTAGCTCTGGCCCAGGATGGTCACCTCCACCTGCTTCATTCGTCACCTCCTCGGGCGGCCTCTGGGTCAGCGGCCGGCAAGCCCTCAGGGGCGGTGTTCAAGGCCGGTTCCGGGACGCGAGCGATGAGTGCATCCAATCGGGTTCTGGCCGCCACCAGCTTCTGCTTCATGGCATCGCGCTCGGCGGTCAGGTCCACCACTTGCTGTTGCAGCAATTGCTGGGTGCGCTGCAGTTCGGCGTGACGCACCAAGAGGTGCTCCACCCGTCTTGCCAGATCGTCGAGGTTGGCCATGGGTCTACCGTTTGGAACGGGTCATTGTAGGCAGGGCCCCAGACCGGCAGGAGGCGCGAACCGCACACTCGCCACACTTGGGGCTGCGCGCTTGGCACACGTAACGGCCGTGGAGAATGAGCCAGTGGTGCGCATCCACCCGATACTGCGGAGGCACTCGCCGCAACAGGCCCATCTCCACCGCCAGGGGCGTCTTGCCCGGCGCCAGCCCGGTTCGGTTGCTGACGCGGAAGATGTGCGTGTCTACCGCCATGGTGGGCTCGCCGAAGGCCACATTCAGCACCACATTGGCGGTCTTGCGGCCGACCCCGGGCAGCGCCTCCAGCGCCTCCCGTCCCCGCGGTACGGCACCCCCATGCCGCTCAATCAGCAGGCGGCAGGTCTCATGCAGGTTGCGGGCCTTGTTGCGGTACAGGCCAATCGTCCGGATGTGGGCCTCGATGCCGGCCACCCCAAGGGCCAGCATCTTCTGCGGGGTGGGCGCTGCTCCAAAGAGGCCCCGGGTGGCCTTGTTCACGCCGACGTCGGTGGCCTGCGCCGACAACAGAACGGCAGCCAGCAGTTCAAACACGCTGCTGTACGCGAGTTCCGTCTGCGGTTGCGGGTTGGCCGCTTGAAGCGTGGAGAAGAACGAATCGATCTGCTCGCGGTTCATCCTTTGCGACCCTTCTGTCGCGCCCGCGCAAGCGCCGCTTCGATCACGGTCTTCTTGCGATCGAGAACGGCGGGATCCTCGATCGCCGAATGAGCAGACAGGTCCTCCAGCTTGGCCGACGCCTTGGCCGCCAAGCGGGCTTCCTGCTCGCGCTTGTCGCGGGCCAGTCGTGCGGTGCGGAATTCGTAACGACGGCGCGCTTGCAGCGCCAGCTCGTCGCTCCAAGCCTGCCACCCGGAGGCGCCAGGCGTGACGGTGCGCAGGCTGATGCAGTCCACGGGACACGCCGGAATGCAAAGCTCGCAACCCGTGCACTGGCTCTCGACCACCGTGTGCATCACCTTGGATGCACCCACGATGCAATCGACGGGACACGCTTTGATGCACAGCGTGCATCCGATGCACCAGTTTTCGTCGATCACCGCCAATTGCCGCGGGCCTTCGATGCCGTTTTCAGGATTCAGGGGAATCACGGCACGGCCGGTCAGTGCGGCCAGTCGTTCGATGCCCTGCGCGCCGCCCGGTGGGCACTGGTTGATCGGCGCGCCTTCGGTCGCCATCGCCTGCGCGTACCGTCGACAGTCCGGGTAACCACAGCGGGTGCACTGGGTTTGCGGCAGGGCGTCGTTCAAGCGCTCGGCCAGGGGCGTGGCGGGCGGTGCCGGGATCTCAGAAGATCGCATCGGGCCATTATCGGGCGCAGCCGCCCGCCAGGCTCAGGACTCGGTGGGGCCCCTCAGCCGCGCACCGATCGGGCCGGCCTTGTGGGTTGGGAAGCGCCTTTGCGGCCGACCGTCGTACGGCTGGCGGGGGTTTCGTTGCCACTGATGAACCGCCGCACCTCGGGATAGACCAGTTCCCGCCAGCGCCGGCCAGAGAAGATGCCGTAGTGACCCGCGCCGGCCACATCGAAGTGGCGCTTGCGTGCACTTGGAATGCCCGTGCAGAGCTCAAGCGCCGCACGGGTCTGCCCAGCGCCGGAGATATCGTCGAGTTCACCTTCAACCGTCAACAGTCGGACACCCTTGATGTCCTGTGGCCGGACCAATCGGCCGTTGACCTTCCAAGTGCCGTTGACCAAGGCGAAGTCCTGGAAAACGGTCTTGATGGTGTCCAAGTAGTACTCGGCGGGCATGTCCAGAACCGCGTTGTACTCATCGTAGAACTGCCGGTGGCCTTCGGCGCTGTCGTCATCACCCCGGATCAGGTCGAGGAAGTAGTCGTAGTGCGAGCTCAGGTGCCGATCCGGATTCATGGCGACGAAGCCCGTGTGTTGCAGGAAGCCTGGATAGACCGCTCGGCCTGCACCGGGGTAGTTCATCGGCACGCGGTGGATCACGTTGTTCTCGAACCACTCGTGGCTTTTGTTCATGGCCAGGTTGTTCACCGCGGTGGGGGACTTGCGCGCGTCGATCGGCCCACCCATCATCGTCATGGTGCGAGGAAGGACATCGCCCTGGGTGGCGTTGAGCGATATCGCGGCCAGGACGGGTACGGTGGGCTGGCACACGCTGATGACATTGACTTCGGGGCCGATGTGGCCGATGAATTCCTGGACGTAGGCGATGTAGTCGTCCAAATGGAAGGGGCCGTGCTCCAGGGGCACCATCCGGGCATCCGTCCAGTCGGTGATGTAGACCTTGTGATCCTGAAGGAGGCTCCGGACCGTGTCGCGCAGCAGCGTGGCATGGTGTCCCGAAAGGGGGGCCACCACCAGCACCACCGGCTGTCGCTTCATGGCCGCCAATGCACCGGGTTCATCGGTGAAGCGCTTGAACCGTACCAGCCTGCAAAAGGGCTTGTCGATGGTCACCTGTTCCTGAACCGCCACCTCAATGCCGCCGGGTCCGCCCACTCGCACACTCTCAATGCCGAAGGCCGGCTTCTCATAGTCCTTGGCGAGCCGGTGCATGAGATCAAAGCCGGCCGAGATGCGCTGCGCCATGGGCGTGTGCGTGAATGGCGACAGCGGGTGGTTGTACAGCTTGGACGACGCGCTGGCGAATTCCGAAAACGGCGCCATCAGCGCGCGCTGGGCTTCATAGAGTTGATACAGCATGGTCGACCCTTTTCGACAAGAGATTGATCGGGCTCACCGAGGGCACAGGCGCGCCATCGCGCGCACTGCGGCTGTGCAATGTGACATGAAAAATGCTGCGTCGCAACAAAACTTTTGTAACCGGCCTCAGGCCACGCGAGCCATCGCAGCGGCCACCGCGTCGATGTTCTTGGCGTTGAGAGCGGCCACGCAGATGCGTCCTGAATCCACGCCGTAAACACCGAATTCACCGCGCAGCCGCTCCATCTGGGCCTTGTTCAGACCCGAATAGCTGAACATGCCCTTCTGGCGGGTGATGAAGGACAGGTCACCTTTTACGCCTGCAGCCTGCAGCTTGGTCACGAGTTGTTCGCGCATGGCCTTGATGCGGACACGCATGCCGCCCAACTCGTCTTCCCACATCTGCCGCAGCTCGGGCGTGTTCAGCACTGTGGCCACCACTTGGGCACCAAAGGTCGGCGGGTTCGAGTAGTTGGTGCGAATCACGATCTTCAACTGACTCAGCACGCGCGCGGCTTCTTCCCGGCTCTCACACACCACGCTCAAGGCGCCCACGCGCTCGCCGTACATGGAAAAGCTCTTGGAGAAGCTGGTGGAGACGAAGAAGTCCAGACCGGCCGCCATGAACTGGCCGACCACTGCGCCGTCTTGCGCGATGCCCTCGCCGAAGCCTTGGTAGGCCATGTCGAGGAAGGCCACCAGACCGCGTGCCTTAACGGTTTCCACCACCTGGGTCCACTGCTGCGGCGTCAGGTCGTAACCCGTAGGGTTGTGGCAGCACGCGTGCAGCACCACCACGGTGCCCTTGTCGGCCGCATTCAGCGCAGCCAGCATGCCGGCCACGTTGATGCCGCGAGCCGCGGCGTCGTAGTAGGGGTAGGCCTCCACCGTGAAGCCGGCGTTGGTGAACAGGGCACGGTGGTTTTCCCAAGACGGGTCGCTGATCACCACCTTGGCGCCGGGGTTCAGGCGCTTCAAGAAATCCGCGCCCACCTTCAGGCCGCCGGTGCCGCCCAGGGCCTGCACCGTGGCCACGCGGCCACTGGACACCAGGGCCTTGCCCGCCTCGCCTTGGCTGCCGAACACCAGGTCCTGTACGGCCTTGTCATAGGCGGCGATACCGTCGATGGGCAGGTATCCCTTGGGCTTGCCCAGCTCGATCAGCGCCTTTTCGGCAGCAGCCACACACTTCAGCAGCGGCAATTTGCCGTTTTCGTCGTAGTACACCCCCACGCCCAGGTTGACCTTGGCGGGATTGGGGTCGGCGTTGAACTGCTCGTTGAGGCCCAGAATCGGGTCGCGGGGGGCCATTTCGACGGCGGCGAAGAGCGTCATGTGAAGTCCTGTGCTG
>Ga0255295_1000121_pt1 | contig 11596 bp, 8 predicted proteins | sample MistaT_29_FD_183796 | JGI IMG/M metagenome (GOLD analysis project Ga0255295, IMG submission 183796) | Metatranscriptome of freshwater microbial communities from Mississippi River, Louisiana, United States - Miss_Yuk_RepC_8h (Metagenome... | ecosystem: Environmental > Aquatic > Freshwater > River ... | reverse complement strand
TTGGCCTGCAGTTTCTCATCCACCGTCTGACGCATCTCGTCAAGCTTGGCGGTGTTGCTTTGCTGCAGCTGGGCCAGCTGGGTTTCCATGGTGCCGCGCATCTCGGCCAGGCGTCGGGCATTGGCCTCCGACAGCCCCTGCACCTGCAGCGCCAGGCTGTCGGTCAGGCTTTTCTGCAGCAATGTGAGCTGCTGGGCGAGCGCGTCGATTTGCTGGTTCTGGGTGCGGGTCGCCTCGGCGCTTTGCTGCAGCAGGCTCTGCTGGAACAGCGTGAGGGTCTGCATGCTTTCCTGCCGGGCCTGCACGGCGGATTGGGAGACTTCGTTGCGCAGTTCGCGCTCGAGCCGTTCGTTTTGAGTCTGCAGCGCCGCCAGTTGCTGCTGCAAGGCATCGAATTCGGGTGAGTGGTCGCGCCCCTGCCCCCGGCGCAGCAGCAGGATCAGCCCCACGATGACCAGCAGCCACAGGAGCAGCGAAAAGCCCATCATGGGCTCGATCACGCACACACCTCGGGGTTGATGGGCGTTCTCGTCTGGCCGCGCAACAGGTAATCCATCAGGTTGTCGGCTGCCAGCTGGGCCATGGCCATGCGGGTCTTGACGGTGGCGCTGGCGATGTGCGGCGTGAGCACCACATTGGGGACCGTGAGCAGCTCCGGATGCACCTGGGGCTCGCCCTCGAAAACATCCAGGCCAGCCGCCGCGATGCGGCGATCCTTGAGGGCCTTGGCCAGTGCAGCGTCATCGACGATGCCCCCGCGGGCGATGTTGATCAGGGTGGCGGTCGGCTTCATCTGTGCCAACTCATTTGCACCGATGGTGTGGTGAGACGCTGCGGAATAAGGCACCACCAGCACCACATGGTCGGCCTCGCGCAGCAGCGTGGTCTTGTCCACGTAACGGGATTTGCACTCAAGCTCCAGCTCAGGACTCAGGCGCGAGCGGTTGTGATAGAGCACCTGCATGCCGAAGCCGTGGGCGGCGCGGCGGGCGATGCCCTGCCCGATGCGGCCCATGCCGATGATGCCCACGGTACTGCCATGCACCTCCGCGCCGGCAAACATGTCGTAGCTCCACTTGGTCCACTTTCCGGCACGCAAGAAGTGCTCGCTCTCGGTCACGCGCCGGGCCGTGGCCATGAGCAAGGCAAAACCGAAGTCGGCGGTGGTTTCAGTCAGCACATCGGGGGTGTTGGTGGCCAGCACGCCGGCTTTCGTCATGGCGTCCACATCGAAATTGTTGTAGCCGACCGCCATGTTGGCCACGATCTTCAGGCCCGGGCAGGCGTGCAGCAGCGGGCCGTCAATGCGTTCGCTGCCGGTGGTCAGTGCGCCCACCTTGCCCTTCATGCGGGCATGCAGTTCGGCGGGGCCCATCACCACATCGTCCTGGTTGTGGTCGACGTCAAACACTTGCTGGAGCTGGTTCAGCACTTCGGGGAAGATGGCGCGCGCCACCAGGATGGAAGGTTTGGACATCAAAGAAACCAGATGAAGGTCATGAGAATGAAAAGAGGTACCAACACCCCGCCAGACCAGAGCATGTAGCCAAAGAAGCTGGGCATCTTCACCCCGCGGTCCTCGGCAATCGCCTTGACCATGAGGTTGGGCGCATTGCCGATGTAGCTGTTGGCGCCCATGAAGACGGCACCGGCCGAAATGGCGGCCAGGGTGGGGGCCAGAGTGGTCATCAACACCTGCGGGTCTCCACCGGCGGTGTTAAAGAACACCAGGTAAGTCGGCGCATTGTCCAGGAAGGAGCTGAGGGCACCCGTGATCCAGAAATACATGGCCACATCGGGGCTGCCATCGGGACGCGTCACCGCAGACACGATGGCCCCAAAGGGCCCGTTGACGCCTGCCTTGAGCATGGCGATGACGGGGATGATGGTCAGGAAAATGCCTGCAAACAGCTTCGCCACCTCCTGCATGGGGCCCCAGCCGAACTGGTTGTCTTCATGCACCCGGGCTGGTGTCAGTCGCAGGGACAGCAAGGTGATGATCACCAGGCCGGCGTCACGCACCAGGCCCGGCAGACCCACTTCGGTACCAGCGACATCGAAGCTCACGGGCGACTTCCACAGACCACTCATGAGCACCAGGGCCACCACGCCGCCCAGCAGCACAAAGTTGTGCGCACCATCGAAGCCGATCGAGCGCGAGTCAGGGGTGGGATCCTGAGGCAGCATTTCTTCGCGCTTGTGGTAGTAATACCAATCGAGCATGTAAAAAATGCCCAGCAGCGAACCGACCAGGAACAGCGTCTCCGGGAAGATGTGACTGGCCGTCCAGAAAAAGTCCACGCCCTTGAGGAAACCCAGGAACAGAGGAGGATCGCCCAGCGGCGTGAGGGAGCCACCCGCGTTGGAGACGATGAAGATGAAAAACACCACCACATGGGCCACATGGCGTCGGTTGTCGTTGGCCCGGATCAGCGGTCGGATCAACAGCATCGAAGCCCCGGTGGTGCCCATGAAGCTGGCGAGCACCGCGCCAATCCCAAGGATGGCCGTATTCAGTCCCGGACTGCCATGCAGATTGCCCCGGATGTAGATGCCCCCGGAGACGGTGAAAAGCGCTGTCAGCAAGATGATGAAGGGGATGTACTCAGCCAACAGGGCATGCACGAAATTCACTAGGGCGACGCCCGGGCCGAAAGTCAGTGCAAAAGGCAGGAGAAAAGCCAGTGCCCAGCCCGCGGCCACCTTGCCGAAATGGTGGTGCCAGAAAAATGGAACCACCAGAGGCATGACCGCAATCGACAGCAGGATGCCGGCAAACGGCACGCCCCACCACACCGAAAGCTGGCTGCCATCGAGCTCGGCCGCCTGCGCCAGGCTGCCGAGCAAGAGCGCGCCCATCACCAAAGCCGCTCTGGCGGCAAGTCTCCATGGCTTCATTGTGCAATCCTTGTTGTTCATCCGTGGTTTTCAATCTCGAACACCTGCTTGAGATAAGCCAGGTATTTTTCATCGTCACACATGCCCTTGCCGGGCGTGTCGGACAATTTGGCGACAGGTTGACCATTGCAGCGGGTCATCTTGATGACGATCTGCAGCGGCTCGTAACCCAGGTCATTGGTCAGGTTGGTGCCCACACCAAAGGCCAGCTGGCAACGGCCGCGGAACTGCTGGTAGAGCTCGATGGTGCGCGGAATCGTCAGGCTGTCGCTGAAAATCAGCGTCTTGGTTCTGGGATCCACCCGGTTGCGCTGGTAGTGATCGATCATGCGCTCACCCCACAGGAAGGGGTCGCCGCTGTCGTGCCGGGCACCGTCAAAGAGTTTGCAGAAGAACATGTCGAAGTCGCGCAAGAAGGCGTTGAGGCCGTAGACATCGCTCAGCGCAATACCCAGATCGCCCCGGTATTCGCGCGCCCACGATTCAAACGCAAACACCTGGCTGTCGCGCAGGCGTGGACCCAGCGCCTGGCAGGCCTGCAGGTATTCATGGGCCATGGTGCCCAGCGGGGTCAGGCCCAGCAGCTGAGCAAAGTAGACGTTGCTGGTACCGGCAAACTGGCCTTTGGGACCGGTGCCCAATCGGGCCGACAGCACGCGCAGCACCTCCTCGTGCCAGGCGCGCGAGAAGCGCCGGCGCGTGCCGTAGTCGGCGATCTTGAGCGCCTGCAGACCGTCTGACTGCAGTTGCGCGATCTTGACGTCCAGCCGGCGGCGGCCTTCCATCAGGTCGGGCACGCGCTGGGTGTTGCGGAAGTACACCTCGTTGACGATTGCCAGCACCGGGATCTCGAACAGGATGGTGTGCAACCACGGACCCGAGATGGTGATGTCGATCTCGCCGCTGTCCAGGGGTGTGATCTGGATGTACTTTTCATTGAGGCGAAACAGCCCCAGGAAATCTACAAAGTCGCTCTTGATGAAGCGCAAGCTGCGCAGATAACGCAACTCGGACTCCTTGAAGTTCAGGCTGCACAGCGAACGGATTTCGCTTCGGATTTCATCAACAAAGGGCGCCAGTTGCACGCCTGGATTGCGACATTTGAACTTGTATTCGACCTGCGCACCCGGGAACTGGTGCAGCACCACCTGCATCATGGTGAACTTGTAAAGGTCTGTGTCCAGCAGGCTGGTGATGATCATGGGCGTCGCACTGTGCGCAAGGGTGGCACATAAAATGGCAATCCACCAATGTTAAGGCAAGTGCCCTGCAGCCTGCGATCCAGGCTGCACACCGGCTTGCCATCCGGGAGGCAGCGCACCCAAGCGCCAGCAGAAGGGAAAAAATGGCCACACAGGCTTCGTCATCGCTGCTGGCACTCATCCAGCAATTGGAACAGACAGAAAATCTGGCGCAACGCAACCTCTGGCTGCACGATGTTGTGCAATGGATCAGAGGAGATGGTCGCAGCGTGGGTGATGCGGCGGCTCGGGTGGGGCTGTTGGTGGACGCGCTGCTGGCACGACCAGCCCTGACGGCCGCCTTCAGGCAATGGTGGCAGTCGACCACCGCCGAACTCGACGCCACCCCCCTGCTGTCCGATCTGGGCTTTGCCCCGCGCACATCCTTTGCCAGCGAACTGGGCCGTCGCCTGCGCCTGAAAAGCCTGCCCGCCACGCCCGATACCGCCAACTGGGAGGTGCTGTTCCATTTTCTGAGCCCTGAGCCGTTTGATGCACGCTGGCTGCACAGTCTGGACGAACAAACCCTGCAGGGTCTGGAGCAGCTCATGGGCGGCCCAGGCCATACCCAGACGCTGGATGCTCAGCTGCTGGACGCCCTGACTTGCTGCATCGGCCAGATCCACGCCTTTGGCTGCGCCTCCGAAATCCGCACGCGCATGGTGCAACCGCAAACCGATGCCCGGCCTTTTCATGCACTGCAAGGCCAGCTCGATGCCTTCAGGCACAGCCTGGGTCACCCCGAAGCTGGCACGCAAGCGGCGCTGACCTTGCGCCAGGGGCTGGATGCCTGCCGGCAGGCCGCTTCGGGCATCTACACCCATCTGGAAAACAACGGCATTTCTGTGGGCATCGTGTTCCGGTTGCGCCAGCTGCGCGAGCGGGTGATCCGATGCAAGCTGCTGATCGACACCCTGATGGCGCCCTCACCAATCCCCGCCATGTGCCACCTGCTGGCCCACCTGGCGCAATCGGCGCACAACACCCGCAGCCTGCGGGCGCTGTGGCGCAGCAACATGCACCTGCTGGCCGCCAAGATCACCGAGCGCAGCGCAGAAAGTGGCGAACACTACATCACCCGCAACATGGCCGAATTCCGGGCCATGCTGGGCAAGGCGCTGGGCGGCGGCGGCATCATCGGACTGACCACCTGGGCCAAATTTGGCCTGTATGGCCTGGCGCTGTCACCGTTCTGGACGGGGCTGGCTGCCGGCATGAACTACGCCATCTCTTTTGTGGCCATCATGCTGCTGCACTGGACCGTGGCCACCAAACAGCCGGCTGTGACAGCGCCCGCCATGGCCGCCCGGCTCAAGCATCTGGACGACGCCAGCCATGTGGAAGGCTTTGTGGACGAGGTGGCCCACCTGTACCGCTCGCAGGTGGCCGCCATCGTCGGCAACCTCACGGCCGTGGTCCCCACGGTGCTGCTGATCTGCTGGGCACTGGTCGCCAGCGGTCAGGCCGGCATGCTGACCGAAACACAAGCCCGTCATGTGCTCAGCGACATGCACCTGCTCGGACCCACGGCCATTTATGCGGCTTTCACCGGCGTACTGCTGTTTGCGTCCAGCCTGATCGCAGGCTGGACAGAAAACGCCTTCGTGCTGCACCAGCTGGAATCCGCCCTGCGCTACCACCGTGGCCTGTGGCGGGTCTTCGGTCAACGCAGAGCGTGGCAGCTGTCCGTGTTCATGCGCCGCAACATATCGGGCCTGAGCGGCAACATCTCGCTGGGCCTCTTGCTCGGCCTGACCCCGGCACTGACCCAGTTCTTCGGCCTGAACCTTGAGGTGCGGCACGTCACCCTGTCGGCCGGGCAGGTCGTAGCCGCCGTCCATGCGTTGGGCTGGCAGACACTTTCAACGCCGGACTTCTGGTGGGCGGTGGCCGGCGTGCTGGTGGTGGGCCCGCTGAACCTGGGTGTGAGCTTTTATCTGGCCTTTCGGCTGGCGCTGGTGGCGCAGGATGTGCAGGCCTTGCAGCGCGGCCGCATCGCCCGGGCCTTGCGCGAACGCCTTCGCCATGCCCCCCATAGCTTTGTGTGGCCGCCGCACTGACCCCCTGGCCTGATCAGCCTGGTTAGAATGCAGCTTCGGGTGTTGCACCACAGAAGGTGTGACAGGCATGTGCGAAGGTCGGGCCGCCTCGCACCGGAGTCATGTCCATGTCTGCCCTGCACAGCCCCGCCCTGCAATGGCTGGCCGCCGCCGTTTTTGCGCTGGCCCTGGTCCATTCGTTTTCTACCCGCTGGTTCGAACACCTGGCCCACTCGCGACCACGCCACGCTGGCCTGTGGCATCTGCTGGGTGAAGTCGAGGTGGTGTTCGGTCTGTGGGCCACCGTGCTCATGGGGCTGTGTTTTGGCCTGATTGGCCAAACCGCAACGCTCGAGTACCTCGAGTCGCGCAACTTCACGGAACCACTTTTTGTCTTCGCCATCATGGTCATTGCCGGCACCCGTCCGGTGCTGGCCCTGGCCCGCCAGGGGGTGCTGCGGCTGACGGCGCTGTGGCCCGGTTCGCCCATGCTGGCCATGTACCTGCTGGTGCTGTCCCTGGTGCCACTGCTGGGCTCCTTCATCACCGAGCCGGCGGCCATGACGCTTGGCGCCCTGTTGCTGCGTGACAGCCTGTTCGCCCAGTCCGTCTCGAAACGGCTCAAGTACGCCACGCTGGGCGTGCTGTTCGTCAACGTGTCGATCGGCGGCACCCTGACCCCGTTTGCCGCACCGCCGGTGCTGATGGTGGCCAGTGCCTGGCAATGGGACATCGCCTTCATGCTGCAGACCTTCGGCGGCAAGGCAGCGCTGGCCGTGACGGTCAATGCACTGGGCGTCACCTGGCTGATGCGCCATGAACTGCGCAAGCTGGTCCCGACCCCGTCCGCCGCAGAGGCTGCTGTTCCGTGGGGTGTGGTGACCGTCCACCTGCTGCTGCTGGCTGGGGTGGTGGTGTTTGCGCACCACCCGGTGGTGTTCATCGGTCTGGTGCTCTTGTTTCTGGGTTTTGCCACCGCTTACCGACGTCACCAAAGCCCGCTGATTCTGCGTGAGGCGCTGCTGGTGTCCTTTTTCCTGGCCGGTCTGGTGGTGCTGGGGGGCCTGCAGCAATGGTGGCTCGAGCCCTTGCTGATGAGTCTGTCCTCCGATGCCGTGTTCTGGGGCGCCACGGCCCTGACGGCCATCACCGACAACGCCGCCCTCACTTACCTGGGCTCTCTGGTGCCCGGTCTGAGTGATGACTTCAAGGTGGCGCTGGTGGCCGGTGCGGTGACAGGCGGGGGCCTGACGCTGATCGCCAACGCGCCCAACCCGGCCGGTGCCGCCATCCTCAAACACCACTTCGAAGACAACACCATCTCGCCCGTCAAGCTCTTGCTGGCTGCCTTGCCCCCCACCCTGGTGGCTGCAGCCGCATTTCGCTGGCTTTGAGGTTCAGGCCAGCCGGCCGCCCACCAGATTCAACACCCTGTGCGCATGCGCCGCCAGGATGTGGTTTTGCTCGGCCACCAGCAGGGTCATGCCCTCGCGGGCCAGTTGCAGCAGCGCGTCGCGCATGGCCGCCACCAGCACCGGGGCGATGCCCTCGCAGGGTTCATCGAGCAGCAGCAGGCGCGGACCCGTCATGAGGGTACGCGCCAGCGCCAGCATCTGCTGTTCTCCACCGCTCATCTGGCTGGCCGGGCGGGCCAGCATGGCTTGCAGCTGCGGAAACAGCGCCACGACGCGCTGCAGCCGCTGCGCAGGTGTGCCCTGCCCCCCGGCCTGCGCGGCAATCCAGAGGTTTTCTTCCACCGTCAGGCCGGTGAACAGACGCCGGTCTTCGGCCACAAAACCCAGCCCGGCACGCGCGCGGCGGTGGGCGGGCCAGTGCTGGATGGCCTGACCGTCCCAGACGATGCGGCCCTGCACCCGCGGGCCGATCCCGATCAGTGACTGCAGCAATGTGGACTTGCCCGCGCCATTGAGCCCCTGCAACACCACCAGCTCGCCTTCATCCACCTGCAGACGCACGTCAAACAGGGCCTGCGCATGCCCCCACCAGGCGTTCAGGCCTTCAACCGCGAGCATCGGGCAAACCCCTTTCAGCAAGGTGTGTGTCAAAGTCCTGACCGAGGTAGCGTTCGCGCACCTGCGGGTCATGGGCCACGGCCTTGGGGGTGCCGTCGGCCACCAGGGCGCCCTGCATCAGCACCAGCACGCGGTCGGCCACGCCGAACACCGCATCCATGTTGTGCTCGGTGTAGAGCACCGTCACACCGTTGGCGGCCACCCTGCGGACCAGCGCCATCATGTCGGCACGTTCGGCAGGGGCCAGCCCGGCGGCCGGTTCGTCGAGCAGCAGCAGACGTTCGCCCTGCGCCGGCAGGCCCGCCAGCGCCATGGCCAACTCCAGCCGCTTTTTGGCGCCGTAGGGCAAGTCGGCCACCACGGCGTCGGCCTGTCGCGTCAACCCCACCTGGGACAGATCGAGCAGCGCCTGTTCATGTTCGCGCCCGGCCAGCCGGTCCCACCAGGACAGACGGTCACGGGCGCGTACCAGTTGCAGGTTCTGCGCCACGGTCAGGGCTTCAAAGGTCTGCGCCACCTGAAAAGTGCGGGCCATGCCCAGGGCCTGACGCTGCGAAGGGGACAGGCCGGTCACATCCTGCCCATGCCAGACCACCTGCCCGGTATCGGGCATCTGCTGCCCCGCCAGACAGGCGAAACAGGTGGACTTGCCCGCGCCGTTGGGGCCAATCAGGGCCACGCACTGGCCCGGCAGCACCTCGAAGCTCACGCCATCGAGCGCTTTCACACCGCCGTAATGGCGGCTCAGACCCTGCACCTTCAGGCTCATGCGCCTCTCCTGGTGCGTAACCACAAGTCCCGCAAGCCGCCCAGCACGCCGCTGGGCGAGAGCACCATGACCCCCATGATCACCAGCCCCAGCACACCACGCCAGTAGTCCAGCCCGCGCCCCAATTCAGCGCCCCCCCAGACCAGCAGCGCACTGCCGACCAACGCGCCCCAGAGCTGGTGCACGCCACCCAGCAAAATCACCAGCAGCGCGTCGACCGAGGTGGCCACGCCCGCAGCCGAGGGGAACACCGCGCCCTTGATGGCGGCCCACAAGCCACCGGCCAGACCGGCCAGCGTGGCACTGAGCACAAACACCTGATAGCGCAGGCGGTTGACCGGCAGGCCGCTGGCCGCCGCCCGCAGCGGTGCATCGCGCAGCGCCTGCAATGCCGCACCGCGGCTGGACGCGCTCCAGCGCCCCAGCAGGGCCACGCAGGCCAGCACCAGCGCCAACAGGCCCCAGCCGAACACCGCACGCGACTCGGCGGCAATGAGCTGAAGGCCGATCAGGCCATTGTCGCCACCGGTCAATCCCACCCACTGGCTGGCCCCGGCCCAGATGAGTTGCGCCAGCGCCAGAGACAGCATGGCCAGGTACACCCCGCTCATGCGCGTGAGCACCAGACCGAACGCGGCCGCCACGGCCAGCGCCAGCGCCATGCCGGCCACCAGCGCAGGCAACAGGCCCCAGCCCGCGTGCAGGTGCGCCAGCGCTGCACCGTAGGCGCCCAGCGCAAAAAAGGCCGCATGGCCAAAGCTGACCAGTCCGCCCAAAGCCATCATCACCTGCAAGCTCAAGCCCAGCAGCAGCATGACCAGCAGGTCTTCGGTCAGGCTGCGGCTGTAGTCGCCCTGCCCCAGCGCCCACAGCAGGACCAGCGCCACCAGCCCCTGCACCACCCAGCCCGTCCGGCCGGACGGCAGCGCGGAAAACACAGGCACCGCCTCGCGCTGGGGCACCGCCAGCGCGGCGCCGCCCAGACCCTGAGGCCGCAGCACCAGCACCACCGCCATCGTCAAAAACACCAGCACCAGCGTGGCTTCGGGCACAAAGGCCACACCCAGCGCGTGGATCACGCCGATCAGCACGGCAGCCGCAAAGGCCCCGCCCACGCTGCCCAACCCACCCGTGACGACCACCACAAAGGTCTCCACCACCACGCTCACATCCATCTGCAGGTGGGCCGGCTCGCGCGGCAGCTGCAGCGCCCCGGCCAGCCCGGCCAGCGCACAGCCGAGCATGACCACGCCCAGCATCAGCGGCGCCGGGTTCACCCCCAGCGCATCGAGCATCTCGCGGTCCTGCGTGGCGGCCTTGACCTGGCGGCCCCAGAGCGTGCGCGTGAGCAGCAGGTACAGGCCCCACCAAACCAGCGGGCCCAATGCCATGGTGAAGAGTTGCCAGGTGGGGAAATACGCCTCGCCCAGCGCGACTGCACCCTTGAGACCGGGAAAGCGCGGGGCAAACACTTCTTCGGGCCCGAAAGCCCACAGCATGGCGTCGTGCAGGGCCAGCGTCAGGCCAAAGGTGGCCACCAGCTGGTACAGCTCGGGCGCGCGGCGCATGCGGCGCAGCAGGCCGAACTCGGCCACCGCCCCGAGCAGGCTGGCCACCGCCGCGCCCAGCAGCATGGCCGTCGCATAGCCCAAGGCCGATTCGCCCAGCACTGGCCACCAGTTCGTCACCGCATGTGCCGACACCAGCGCACCCAGCATGAAAAAGCTGCCGTGCGCAAAGTTGACGATGCGGGTGACGCCAAAAATCAGCGTCAGCCCACTGGCCATCAGGAACAGCGTGGTGGCGTGGCTCAGGCCGCCCAGCAGTTGCAGTGCAAAACTGTCCAGCCCCAAAAGCCTGCCCCTTGCCGTTTATTCCACAAAATGGGTGAAGTCGGCCGCGCTGACGCGGGTGGTCTGGAAGCTGTTGACCACGGCCGAGGTGTCGGCATAGCCCAGTGACATGCCGCAGACCATCATTTCATTCTCGCCCGCGCCCACCAGCGGCAGGATGATCTTGCTGAAGTTGTTCCACGCCGCCTGCGGGCAGGTGTGCAGGCCACGCGAACGTGCCGCGATCATCAGGGTCTGGAGGAACATGCCGTAGTCCAGCAGGCTGCCACGGCCCATGACCTTGTCGATGGTGAACATCAGGCCCACGGGTGCGTCGAACAGCTTGAAGTTGCGCTGGTGCTGCGCGTGCATGCGCGCCTTGTCACCCTTGCCGATCTCCAGCACCTTGTACAGGCCGAAACCGCACTCGCGGCGGCGGTCGATGTAGGGGCTGACCCATTTTTCGGGGTAGTAGTCGTATTCCTCGGCGTATTCAGCGGCCAGGGCCGGGTTGGCAGCCATGGCGTCGTGCGCGGCGCAGACCTTGCTCACCAGCTCGTCGCGTTTGGCGCCTTGCAGCACATAGACCTTCCAGGGCTGGGTGTTGGTGCCGCTGGGGGCGCGTCCCGCCAGCTCCAGCACTTCCATCAGCAGGGCTTTGTCGACCGGCTTGTCCAGAAAGGCACGGGCCGAAAAGCGGCTGCCAATGGCGGCATCCACGCTGGCCGGGTCGGCCACCACTGTGCTCACCTGGTGCTTGGGCGGAAAGTTGTTCATGTCAGGG
>Ga0255295_1000116_pt1 | contig 11838 bp, 9 predicted proteins | sample MistaT_29_FD_183796 | JGI IMG/M metagenome (GOLD analysis project Ga0255295, IMG submission 183796) | Metatranscriptome of freshwater microbial communities from Mississippi River, Louisiana, United States - Miss_Yuk_RepC_8h (Metagenome... | ecosystem: Environmental > Aquatic > Freshwater > River ... | reverse complement strand
GTCAGTCCCATGTCTCCATTCAACCGGCGACTGCTCGCCACCGCGAATTCGGGGCCGCAAGACTATGTGCTCGCATTTCAAGCCAACGCTCTGAAGAGTGGGTTAAACCCTAATTCAATTTATGGCCATCCTTGTTATACTGAATTTGCCATTGATGACTTGTATGCATTAGGGGGTGAGCCATCACGGTCTGACTTGTAATTTGTAGAGACAAGCTTTGGAAGCTGAAGATGCTGGAAATGACCCGAAGTGGCCACGATCTTCACCCTAAGCAGTAATGCCTTGCACCATTTTTTGGAGAGTTTGATATGCATAAGATTTCCTCTCGGGTGTTTTTGAACACAATTCTTTCTGTCGTCGCTGTGCTCTCATTGGCGGCACTCACATCAGCCCCGGCGAGCGCTCAGAGAGGGCCGATTCGGATTGGTGTGTTGGCGCCTATTACCGGGCCACTGGCCAAGCCGGGTGAAGAAATGCTTAACGGCATGAAAATGTTCTGGGAAAAAAATCAGTACATGGCCGGTGGTCGCAAGATTGAGCTGATCACTGCCGACACGACATGCAACCCTGATCAAGGTCTGATTCAGGCTCGCCGTCTTGCACTGCAAGAAAAAGTGGATTTCATGATCGGGCCTCTTTGTGGGCACGTAGGGCCAGCGGTGGCGCAAGTCAGCAAAGAAACTGGTGTTCCCCTGGTGATGGACGCCGCTGGCGCTGACACCATCACCAAGTGGGATCGCAACCCTACAGTCATTCGAACAGCGGTTTCCGCAAGTCAATTGGGGCATCCCTTTGGCGAGTACCTCTTCAAGGAACTCGGCGTGAAGAATGCAACCTTCATTGCGTCTGACTACACCTGGGGGCATGAGGTGGCTGGTGGAATGATCAGAACTTACCAGGATGCAGGCGGTAAGGTTGACAAAGTCATTTGGGCTCCCCTGGCCACTGCAGACTATGGCGCATCCTTAGCCGCAATCCCATCCGGTACCGGGGCGGTGGTGGCCGTGGTGGCAGGTGTCGCCCGTATCCGCCTGTTTGAGGCCTGGTACAACTTTGGCTATAACAAGCGCTTCCAAATTCATGGCGGCTACTGGCTCCATGAGGACGCCATCCCCCAGATTGATGCCCGTGCTGTAGGGATTATTTCGAACACTGTTCACTATGTGGCCGGAATTGACACCCCAGAAAACAAGGCATTTGTGGATGAGTATGCAAAACGCTTCAAGCTGCTTCCCTCCTGGTTTGCCGAGTCCTCCTACACCGCCAGCATGTGGGTGAAGACCGCGATCGACCAGTTGAACGGCAACGTCAGCGACAGAACCGCATTTTTGAACACCATGCGCAAAATTGAGCTGAAAGCGCCCAGAGGGCCAGTCAAGCTGGATCAATTCGACAATCCGATCCAGAACGTGTACATCTCACGTCTGCAAAAAGTCAAACACCCCATTCTTGGCGAACAGTTGATGAATATCCCGGTCAAGACCTATACCAACGTATCCCAGTTCTGGACCTACGACCCGCAAGAATTTTTAAAGCGCGGTCCTTACAAGCGCTACTGAAAAGCCCGCTTGCCTCTTCATGCCCGGGAATAAAACTTCCCGGGCTATCTTTTGACTGTTTACAAAACATAGCAGGCTTTCATGGAAAGTTTCATTCTTCAGACGTTGAATGGAATCAGTTTTGCGGCCCTCTTGTTTTTGCTGGCCAGCGGATTCACACTGACCTTTGGCTTGATGCGAATTGTCAACATGGCCCACGGCGCCTTGTACATGTTTGGCGCCTATATTGGGTTATCGGTTGCAATACATACATCTAGCCTAAGCCTTGCCCTGCTCTCAGGTGGGCTCGCCGCAATGGTGCTGGGCCTCTTTTGCGACAAGTTTTTGATCAGCAAGCTAGGGGAAGATCACCTGGCCCAGGTGCTCCTGACCGTCGGCATTGCGTATGTGATTGGTGACGTTTGCCTTAAATTTTGGGGCGGTGACGCCCAAAAACTGCCGCTGCCCATGTTTCTTCGGTCAATCATTGAGTTGCCAGGTGGAATCTACTATCCGATATTTCGAGGCCTGTTGGTATTCATAGGGATTTCTGTTGGGGTCATTCTCTACTTTGTCTACCGCAAGACCCAGATAGGGGCCGCAATCCGAGCAGGCGTTGATGACAGGGAAATGGTTAGTGCAACAGGCATTAACGTAGAAAAGCTTTTTATTCTGGTCTCCGCCCTGGCCGCTTTCTTGGCGGGTTTTTCCGGGGTGCTGGGAGCTGTCTTCCTGACCATCTATCCGGGCGCAGAGTGGGAAATTCTGGTGTTTGCCCTGGTGGTGGTGATTGTCGGTGGGCTGGGCAGTCTGGAGGGCGCCATGGTGGGAGCCGTTATCGTCGGTCTGCTGGATGCTTATGGCAGATGGCTGGTGCCAGACCTTTCTTATTTTGTGTTGTTTGGCCCGATGGCACTGTTGCTGCTGGTTCGACCAAGAGGTCTTTTCGGTAAGGCGAACATGTCATGACCATAAGGCGAGCAGTTCTTGTCTGCCTTTTGATCGGGGGGCTTTTGTCGTGGCCATACATGGTCGGCGGGTACTGGTTAAGCCTGCTCACACAAATATTGATATTTGGAATCGTCGCCTTATCGGTTGACCTCTTGCTGGGTCATGCAGGCTTGTTTTCTCTTTGCCAGGCGGCTTTCTTCTCGGTCGCTGCGTATGCGGTGGCAATTGGCCAAGTCAAATATGGACTTGGCCATCTGCAGGCGATTGGCTTGGCCTTTTTTTGTGGTTTGACTTTGGGTGCCATCTTTGGCCTGTCAGTCAGAACCCGGGGGGTCTACTTCATACTTGTCACCCTGGCCATGGGCTATATCGTCTGGGGTATCGGCTACCGCTGGGCTGGATTTACGGGTGGCGACAGCGGAATTACAAACATTCCTGTTCCCACCATTGGGGCTTTCGACCTGAGCCAGCCCAAGACCTTCTACTATTTCTTGTTGCTGGCGGTTGCAGTGATTGTCATTGCCTATTACCGGCTGGTGACCTCTCCTTTTGGTTTGGTGCTGCGCGGTATCAAGTCCTCAGAAGACCGCATGCGAAGCCTTGGTTACAGCCCCGTCACCCACCTTTACATTGCCTTCCTGATCTCGTCTTTCATCTCAAGTTGTGCTGGCGTGCTATATGTGTATTTCAATAAATTCGTGAACCCTGTCTCGGCATCCCTGCATGTATCGGTGGAGGTGGTCGTGATGGCCATACTCGGCGGAAGTGGAACTCTGATTGGTCCTTTCATTGGCGCTGCCGCTGTATTGGCCATGCGCAATTGGATCAGCGGGTTTTTCGAGATGCACCTGGCGGTCATGGGCCTGGCCTTTATTGCAGTGGTTCTGTGGGCCCCCAATGGTTTGGTGGGATTGTTTCGGCGAATGACGAATCGTTTCAAACAACAATAGCCATGAACCAGAGTGTCTTGACCGTAAAAAATTTGAGCAAGTCCTTTGGGGGCTTGCTTGCGGTGGACTCCGTGTCATTGGCTGTGTCTAAGGGCGAGCGGCATGTGATCATTGGACCTAACGGCGCAGGGAAGACCTCGTTGTTTCATTGTTTGAGTGGCGTCCATCCCATCACTTCTGGCGCGGTGCTACTTGAGGACAAAGAGATTCAAAGGCTCAGCGAGGGTGCCCGCGCACGTTTGGGTATTGGCCGAACCTTCCAGATTTCAAATGTCTTCTCGCAACTGACGGTGCTCGAAAATGTTTTGCTGGCGTTTTTGGGATGGACAAACAAAAAGTGGATTCCATGGAAGAGCGCTGCTGCGGTTGATGGCGCGCTAAGCCGTTGTACGCAACAAATCTCTGCGATTGGTCTTTCCGAGAAGGTGGGCGAAACCGTCAGCAGCCTCTCTTACGGGGAGAAGAGACAACTCGAGTTGGGTTTGGCGTTGGTGAATGATCCAAAGCTTCTGCTGCTTGATGAGCCGTGCGCTGGCCTGGCCCCCTCTGAGCGCAGGATGTTTTTTAATCTGGTGAAAAATCTTCCCCGCGACATCACGGTGGTCATGATTGAACATGACATGGATGTTGCATTGGCCCTGGCTGACAACGTGACGGTGCTGCATCGAGGAAAGCTGGTGGCTCAGGGGAGTCCAGATGAAATCAGGGAAGATTTAACGGTGAGGGATGTGTATTTTGGAAACGTCTGATTCACTGCTAAGCATCCAGGATATTCATACCTATTACGGCCAGAGTTATGTTCTGCAGGGCCTCAGTTTTTCGGTTGACCGAGCTTCTATCGTTGCCGTACTTGGAAGAAACGGTATGGGCAAGACCACTCTCATCCGGTCAATTTACGGTCTTACTCCGCCCCGATCAGGAAATATCTATTTCAATCATGCTGATATCTCGCACCTAAAACCATACGAGATCACGCAAAGAGGCATGAGCTTGGTGCCACAAGGCCGTCGCATTTTCAAACACCTGACCGTGAAAGAAAACCTGCTGCTGCCGACCAGCAGGTTGGCACAAAGCGGTGCTGCCCGTGAAAGTTTTGATCGGGGCGGCAGCGATGAGACCTGGAACTTTGAAAATATTTTGAATGAGTTCCCGCAGCTCAAGGACAGATTGAACAATTACGGAAATCAGCTCAGCGGTGGCGAACAGCAAATGCTTGCAATCGGTAGAGCCCTGATCAGCAATCCAAGCCTCATTCTGATGGATGAGCCTTCTGAGGGGTTGTCACCCAAGCTGGTGCTGCAAGTGGGAGATATTCTTCGGCGTATCAAAGCATATGGTCACACCGTATTGCTGGTGGAGCAGAACTTGTCGCTTGCGCTTTCGGTTGCAGACTACATCTATATCCTCTCCTCGGGCAGTTTTGTCTTCTCGGGAACCGCAGAGGAGCTGTCCAATAGCCCACACATACTCAATGAACATCTAGGCGTTTCTTCCACGACGCATCATTAAATCGCTGCAAGGAGATTGACAGGTGGCCCACCATGAACTTCGCCCCTCGCCGTCAACGGTTCACTGGGGATACTGGGATGCCACGTTGGCGCCAGTCCTCCATATCAACTCCAAGGACACCATCTTGGTGGACACGGTGTCGGGTGGTCGCCAGGAGGTTGGCGACATCTCTTTCTTCCGTGCGGATCATAAAGAGATCGCAGAAACTGTGTTTCAGGGTCCCGGTCCGCATATCCTGACTGGCCCCATTTATGTGAATGAGGCAAGCCCTGGGGATGTTCTGGAAATCAAAATTCTCGATATTCAGTTAACCCAGGACTGGGGCTGGAACATCATCCGGCCATATAGAGGAGCCCTTCCGGAAGACTTTCCGTTTCTTAGCCGACGTGTCATTCCCATCGACAGGGAGAAGATGCAGGCCAAGCTGGATTTTGGGGTGGATATCCCACTCAGTCCTTTTTTCGGAATTATCGGAGTCGCCCCACCTGCCTGGGCGGGACGGGTGTCTTCAATAGAACCCAGGAATTACGGCGGAAATATTGATAACAAGGAATTTACCGCAGGGACATCCCTTTTCATACCCGTATTTGTGGAGGGTGCTCTGCTGTCCGTTGGGGACGGACATGCAGTCCAAGGCGATGGTGAAGTTTGCCTGACGGCGCTGGAGACCTGCCTGGAGGGACGATTTTCAATCACCCTGCATAAGGACTTCAGTCTGGAGCGACCTCGAGCGATCACGCCCACGCACTACATCACGATGGGCTTTGACCCCGACTTGGATATCGCCGCGAAAACTGCCTTACGTGACATGATCGCTTGGCTGGTACAGATGAAAGGCTGGAGCGCTGAGGAGGCGTATGTGTTTTGCAGCCTGTCTTGTGACTTGCGTGTCACCCAATTGGTGGACGGCAATAAAGGCATACACGCAATGGTGGCGAAATCGCTTATTGAGTAGCCTTTGCTCTTTGGACCGCCTCCCAGATGCGGCTTGAGGTAAAGGGCATGTCCAATTCTTTGACCCCCACAGAATCCAGGGCATCCATCACCGCATTGAAGGACGCAGGTATAGAACCGGCGATGCCGGATTCACCAGCCCCTTTAACGCCCAGGGGGTTATTCTGGCAAGCCACAGGGTGAAAAAGGTTATGGATGGCTGGAACTTGATCAGCACGAAGAATCGGATAGTCCATGAATGAGGCATTGATCACCTGGCCTTGTTCGTCGTAGGCCACTCGCTCGCCAAACACCTGTCCCAGGCCTTGAGTGATTGCGCCTACGATTTGACCGTCCACAATGTCTTCACTGATGATCGTGCCGACATCGTCAACTGCGGTGTAGTTGCTGAACACCACTTCGCCGGTTTTCGGGTCGATCTCCAGCTCGCAGATATGACATCCATTTGGAAAAGTCATTGCCGGTGCCTTAAAGGTCTCCACTGAATCGAGTGGGCTAATTCCCTTTCCGGTCGTGGCGTCAGTACTCCGTGAGCGCGCAACCACGTCAAACAAGTCGATCGCCTTGTCGGTGCCAACCACGCGAAACTCAGCGTTTTTGAACTCGATGTCTGATGGAGAGGCTTCAAAAATTCCAGCAGCGATTTCTTTGCCTTTTCTGATGGATTCATCACTGGCAGCGATGAGGGCATTGCCACACATCATCATGGAACGAGAGGCCACTGTGGCAACAATGCCAGGTGCGAAATCGCTGTCACCGCTGATCAATTCGATGTTGCTGACCGGCACCCCGAAGTGATTTGAAATTATTTTTGTAAAAGTGCTCAAGTGGCCTTGGCCAATGGCTTGTGCACCAATAAAAATTTGGATCTTATGGTCATCGGTGAAAGCAACTTTGGCGGGTTCTTCCAGAATTCCTCCCGACACCTCCAGAAAACACGAAATACCAATGCCGCGCAGCAAGCCGCGGCGCTTAGACTCATTTTTTCTCGACTCAAATCCCCTCCAGTCAGCAGCTTTCAGAGCTTTTTCAAGAATCGCCGGAAAGTCGCCACTGTCGTAGAGCTGGCCGTTAACAGCCTGGTAGGGGATTTCGGACGGGGTGATCATGTTGATCCGCCTCAGTTCACTCCTGTCCATGTTGATGGCCTTGGCAGCCAGATCAAATAGCCTTTCGACCAATAGAAGCGCTTCTGGACGGCCCGCGCCTCGATAAGGCCCAAGCGGGACTGAGTTGGTGAAAACGAGTTGGGACCGCATGTGGATTGAGGGAATGCGGTACACACTGGAGAGGCAATTTTTTGAATTATTGGTCCCAATGATTGCAATGTAGGTTGAGATATAGGCGCCAACACCCAGAACGATGTTGCACCTGATCCCCAGTACTTTGCCCGATTTGCTGAGGGCCATTTCGCCCTCGATATGGGTATTGCGTCCAATAGTGTCTGACAAAAAGCCTTCAGTGCGTGTAGAGATCCATTTCACCGGTCGCCCAAGTCGACGAGATGCAAACATTAACGCTGCATACTCAGAATAAGGTTGTACCTTGGCTCCAAATCCACCCCCTACCTTGGGCGTGACAACTCTCAGAGCGGAGAGATCAATTTTGAAAACACGCTCAGCAAGAATTTTCTTGATGACATTAACTCCTTGCGTGGGCGCGACTAGTAGAAATTTTTTGTCCTGAGGGTTGTAGGCGGCAATGGCAGCACGAGGTTCCAAAAAACAAGCGGCCACCGGGGGATCTTCCAGGGTGGTCCTGACAATGTGATCTGCCGATTTAAAGGCTTCTTCACTGACCTGCCGCGATCCATCTTCCCAGTCGAGACTGAGGTTGCCGACATTCCCTTCGTGAAGCTTGACGGTTGTTGATGTAAGCGCCTCTTGGGGATGAATGACTGCATCCAGCGGAGAAATTGACAGGTGTACTTTTTCAGCGCCCTGTTGGGCATGCTCGGCACTATCTGCAATGACCACAACAACGGGTTCCCCCACATAACGTACTTTATCTTTTGCCAGTACGGGAACGCCGACAGAAAACATGGGCTTGTTGTCGACCCCGTTGAACAAAACCATGGGATCGATTGCCCCGATCCCTTCTGCATCCAGGTCCTTGCTGGTCAAAGCAGCCACAACACCTTCAGAGGACAGGCAATCCCTCAGATCGACCTCTTTGATAGCGCCATGTGCATGTTCAGACCGAACAAAATAAGCGTGCAATTGCTCTGGCAGGTCAATATCGCTCGTGTATTTGGCCGCCCCCCGCACGAACAAGTCGAGCTCGTTCAGGTCTCCAGTTTGACGTTCACCGAATTTGAGTAGATCTGGATTTGTTGTCATATGAAACAAGAAATAGTTCTTTTAAAAAACGGATTCAACTTCAGGATGGATGGATTGATCACCGTTAGATTTTTGGCATGAGGCAGAAGCGGTGGATCGAATGATTTGTTTTGAGTGGTAACGCTACAAGATTCTAGTGTTTTCGTTGAAAAAATTCCCCGAACCCGCGCATCCTTCCTGGAAAAAAGGCCAGTGCCGCTTACAGGTGATGCTGCACGCTTCTTCGCAGGTATAGCCGAGACGCAGCGATGCGCGCCTAGTTATCAGAACGCAACGACGGCACCATTGGAACGCGGATCAAAGCCGCCTTCCAGAACACCGTTGGCATGTCGGATCAACATGCCGGCGTGTCCCACGCCCTCATCCCAGGCGCCAATGGTTTCCACTTCGTGGCCGAGCGCGCGCAGCTCGGCAACAACCCCTGGGTCGAATCGACTCTCCAGTTTGAGCGAGTCGCTGGACTGGCCCCAAGTTCGGCCCAGCAGCCAGCGCGGCCGCTCGATGGCTTGTTGCGGGTGGTCGCCGAAACGCGTGACCCGATTGAAAATCGTGGCCTGGGTCTGCGGCTGGCCGTCGCCGCCCATGGTGCCGTAAACCGTGGTGCCGTTGTCGGCCAGTTGGGCCATTGCCGGATTGAGGGTATGGAAAGGTTTCTTGCGCGGCTCCAAGGTGTTGATATGCACCGGGTCCAAGGAGAAGCTGCAGCCGCGGTTTTGCCAGTTCACGCCGCTACTGGGCAGTACCACACCCGATCCGAACTCATGGTAGATGCTCTGGATAAAGGAGACGGCGATGCCGTTGCCATCGATCACGCCCATCCAGATGGTGTCGCCTGGATCGGTTTTTTTGCCCCAGGGCAGGGCACGGTCGGGCTGAAAGTCCCTGGCCAGGGCGTCAATGCGCGCGGGCGTCAAAAGTTCGGCCGGGGAGAGGGTCATGAAGTCCGGGTCGGTCAGATAGCGGTCGCGCACATGAAAGGCGAGCTTGGTGGCTTCCACCTGCGCGTGAATGAAGGCCGTGCTTTCCGGCCCCTGCTGCCACCCGGGGAAGCGCTCCATGAGAGCGAGGATCAGCAGCGAGACCAGACCCTGCGAGGGCGGGACCATATTGTGCAGGGTGGCGCCGGCGCAGGGCACCGTCAGCGGGTCGATGAGTTTTGCCTGATGAGCCTGCAGGTCAGCCAGGGTCAGTGGGCTGCCGACGGCGGCTAGTTCGGCGGCCATCTGCCGGGCTAGGCCACCACGGTAGAACTCATGGGTGCCCTTGCGCGCAATCAGCGCGAGCGTGTCTGCCAGACGCGCTTGCTTGAACAGCGAGCCTACCTGCGGCACCTGGCCCTGACTCAAAAAGGTTTCGGCGAAACCGGGACGGTCCTTCAGTTCGGCTAGCTTGGCCTGGGTGGTGCCGGCTTGGCTGCGCGTGACCGGTATGCCTTGGCGGGCCAGGTAAATTGCATCGGCAAGCAAGCGGCTCAGGGGCAGGCGGCCACCGAGGGACTGGGTGGATAGTTGCTGTGCAGCGCCCCAGCCGGAAATCGTGCCGGCCACGGTCAGCGCCGCCGTCCCCCCGCGAAAGGGAATACTGCCGCTTATGCCGCGCTGGGCATACCAAGCACGGCTCGCGGCGGCAGCGCTGCGTCCGCTGGCATCGATGCCACCGGCGCGGTTGCCCGGACCGTTGATGACCCAGAAACTGTCGCCTCCGATGGAGTTCATGTGCGGATAGACCACGGCAATGGTGGCCGCGGCGGAGATCATCGCCTCCAGCGCATTGCCGCCTTCGCGCAGAACGGCCACAGCCGATTCAGCCGCAAGGGAATGAGGTGCCACTGCGATACCGCGGCGGCCGTAGACGGACTGAGACATAGGTTCGCAGGCTTTTCTGTGTGTGGTTTACCAGCCAATGGCCTTGGGCAGCCACAACGCGATCTGTGGGTAGAAGAACACCAGGGCAAGCGTGATGGCTTGCATCGCCAAGAATGGCACTACTCCCCTGTAGATGTCCTTGATCGTGACCTCCGGCGGCGCCACGCCTTTCAAGTAGAACAGGGCCCAGCCGAAAGGCGGCGTCAGGAAAGAAGACTGCAGGTTCACAGTGATCAGCATGGCCAGCCAGACCGGGTCCACGCCCTGAGCCAGCAGCACCGGCAGGAACAAAGGCACGGCAATGTAGCTGATCTCGATCCACTCGATGAAAAAACCCAGAACGAAGATCAGGGCCATCATGAACCAGATGTCGCTGTTCACACCACCTGGAATAAGGTCGAACATCCGGGTGATCAACTCTTCGCCGTTCAGGCCACGAAAAGCCAGCGCGAAGACCTGGGCCGTCATGAGAATGAGCATCATGATGGCGGTAATTTTGCTGGTCTCCAGCGCCACATCTTTCAGGGTCTTCCAGGTGAACCGCCCTGCCAGGACGGTAATCAGCACGGCGCCCACTGCGCCCATGGAGGCCGCCTCGGTCGGTGCGGCAACGCCACCGACGATGGAGCCCAGTACTGCCACCACCAGCATGATGGGGGGCACCACCACTTTCCAGAAGCGGATCCAGAGCTGACGACGTGAAACGCTATCGCGCTCATCCTGCGGGATGGGGGGCATCAGGTCGGGCTTGAGCTGACCCAGCACCAGCAGAAAGATGATGTAAACCGCCGACAGCAGCAGGCCCGGGCCAACCGCCGCCGCGAACAGCGTGCCTACCGAGAGCTGCATGATGTCCGACAGCAGGATCAGGATCAGGCTGGGCGGGATGATCTGGCCCAGCGTGCCCGAGGCGCAGATCGCACCGCAGGCAATGCTCTTGTTATAACCCCGCTTGATCAGCGTGGGCAGGGTTAGCAGGCCCAGGGTGATGACGGTGGCGCCGACAATGCCCGTGGTGGCGCCCATCAACACGCCAAACAGGATGATGCCCACACCCATGCCGCCGCGCACACCACCGGCAATGTGACCCATGACGTCAAGCAGGTCGTCGGCCAGGCGCGATTTCTCCAGCATCACGCCCATAAAGACGAAGAGCGGGATGGCCATCCACTGGTAACCGGCCACGATGCCGAAGAAGCGCGCTGGCAGCAAGGCGAACAACCCATCTCCAAAGCCCAGGTAACCGAAGATGAAGCCCACAGTGGCCAGCGTCGTGGCCACGGGCACGCCGAGCATCAGCAGCGCGAAAAAAGCCACCAGCATCAGGATGGCATAGGTCTGTGGCTCAAACATGGCGGTCCTCTTGCCCCTTTGCGCGCTCGTGGAACAGGCGCAGCAGTGCGGCAACCGTTTGCAAGGCCACCAAGCTGTATCCAATCGGGATCAGCGACTTGACGATCCATCGCAAGGGGATGCCGCCCGGGTCAGGCGAGCCCTCCTGGATGGAATAGGACTGGCCGACGTAGGCGATCGACAACTTGACGAAGATCAGCGCCACCACCAGCAAGAGCAACAGCGAGATCACATCAACAATGAACTTCTTGCGCGCCGAGTAGTGCGCGTAAAACAGGTCCACCCGCACGTTGTCGCCACGTTGCAGGGCGTAGCACATGCCCAGCAAAATGAGCGCGGCCAGCAGATGCCACTCCAGTTCCTGCGCCCAGACCGAGCC
>Ga0255295_1000114_pt1 | contig 11846 bp, 11 predicted proteins | sample MistaT_29_FD_183796 | JGI IMG/M metagenome (GOLD analysis project Ga0255295, IMG submission 183796) | Metatranscriptome of freshwater microbial communities from Mississippi River, Louisiana, United States - Miss_Yuk_RepC_8h (Metagenome... | ecosystem: Environmental > Aquatic > Freshwater > River... | reverse complement strand
TGGTGTTCCAGCACTTCAGCCTCTTCGACACCCTCAGTGTGGCCGAGAATGTGTGGCTGGGTCTGGATCGATCCATCGCTTTGTCGGAGGTGGCCCGGCGCATCACGGCCAAGGCCAGTGCATACGGTTTGGAGATCGACCCCCAGCGGCCGGTGCACACGCTCAGCGTGGGGGAGATGCAGCGCGTGGAAATCATCCGTGCGCTCTTGAGCGATCCGCAGCTCCTGATCCTGGACGAACCCACCTCGGTGCTCACGCCATCGGCGGTCGAGCGACTGTTCCAGGTGCTGCGCCAACTGGCCTCGCAGGGTTGCAGCATCGTCTACATCAGCCACAAGCTGCATGAGATCCGCGCCTTGTGCAGCGCCTGCACGGTGTTGCGTGGCGGGCGCGTCACCGGCCGCTGTGACCCCCGACAGGAAAGCGATGCGTCGCTGTCGCGCATGATGATCGGCAGTGATCCACCGCAACTGCAGCATCGACAACAGGCCCCCGGTGCGGTGGCCCTGGCGGTCAAGGGCTTGAGCGTGGCGCGCGGCGATCCGTTTGGCACCGACCTCCAGGACGTCAGCCTGGAGTTGCGCGCTGGCGAGATCCTGGGCGTGGCCGGCGTCTCCGGCAACGGCCAGCGTGAATTGCTGGCCTGTCTGTCGGGCGAAGACCGCCGTGCACCCAGGGGCTCCATCACCCTCCTGGGTCAAGAAGTCAGCCAAGCGGATGCTGGCAGACGTCGCGTGCTGGGGCAACACTTCGTGCCCGAGGAGCGTCTGGGGCGCGGTGCCGTGCCCAGCCTCAGCCTGGCCCTCAACACCTTGCTCAGCCGACGGGAACCCATTCAAGCGGGGTGGTGGATCGACCGCACGCGCATGCGGGCCTTGGCGTCGCACCTGATCAGCCGGTTCAATGTGCGCGCCGGTGGGCCGGATTCATTGGCCCAGTCGCTCTCGGGCGGCAATTTGCAGAAGTTCATCGTGGGCCGCGAAATCGATGCCCAGCCTCGCGTGTTGATCGTGTCCCAGCCCACTTGGGGCGTCGACGTGGGCGCCTCCGCGCAGATCCGCGCCTCGCTTCTGGCGCTGCGGGACCAGGGAACAGCTGTCTTGGTCATTTCCGAGGAACTCGACGAACTCTTCGAATTGGCGGACCGCTTGGTGGTGATGGCCAAGGGCCGTTTGTCACCGGCCATGCCCCGGCAGGGGGCCACCACCGAACGCATCGGTCGGTGGATGTCCGGCCTGTGGCAAGAGGAGCGTCCCGCATGATGCCCTTGCGCCTGGAGCGCCGCTTGGAGCCCTCTCATTTCATGACCTGGGCGTCCCCGCTGCTCGCGCTCCTGTTGACCACCGTTTTGGCAGGTCTCCTTTTTGCGCTGTTGGGCAAGGATCCCGTGAGGGGCCTGTCCATGTTTTTCGTGGAACCGCTGACCAACACCCGTCTGGTGGGCGAGGTGCTGCTCAAGGCCACACCGCTGGTGCTCTGTGGCCTGGGGTTGGCCGTGTGCTACCGCAGCAATGTGTGGAACATCGGCGCCGAAGGTCAATTCCTCTTGGGTGCCATCTGCGCCAGTGGCGCGGCGCTTTGGCTCGGAGGGCTGGGCCTGGTCGGTACCGGTCTGGATGGTGCGGCGACCATGAGACGCCTTTACGCACCACTGGTGCTTCTGGCCGGTGTGTTCGGTGGTGTGGTGTGGGCGGCCTTCACGGCAGTGCTGAAAGACCGATTCAACGCCAATGAGATCCTGGTGAGTCTGATGCTGGTCTATGTGGCGCAGCAACTGCTGAACTATCTGGTGTTCGGTCCCTGGAAAGACCCGCAGGGCTTCAACTTTCCCCAGACCCCCAGCTTCGATCCCGCAATGCTGCTGCCGGCGGTAGCCGCAGGCACCCGGCTGCACTGGGGCTCGGTGCTCACGCTGGTGGCGGTTGCTGCGTTTTGGGTCTTCCTGTTCCGCGCTTGGCAGGGCTACCAATTGCAGGTGGGAGGTCTCGCGCCGGCCGCCGCGCGCTACGCCGGATTCTCCGAGCGTCGGGCGCTGTGGGCCTCATTGCTGCTGTCGGGTGCGATGGCGGGCCTGGCCGGCGCCATGGAGGCCGCGGGTCCCCTGCAGCGTTTGACGCCTCATGTCTCCACCGGATACGGGTTCACCGCCATCATCGTGGCATTCATTGGGCGCCTGCATCCCTTGGGCATCCTCGTCGGTGGGGTGCTCTTGTCCATGGTCCTCATCGGGGGCGAACTGGCGCAATCCCGCATGGGACTTCCCAATGCGCTGACGGGGGTGTTTCAGGGCCTGTTGCTGTTCCTGCTGCTGGCTTGCGACACCTTGGTCACCCACCGCCTGCGTTGGCGTGAAGGCTTAACAAAATGAACGAACTCGCCTTGCTGCTGGCAGCGGCCATCGCGTCGGGTACGCCCGTGGCCCTGGCCGGCCTGGGTTTGTTGCTCAACGAGCGGGCAGGGGTCCTCAATCTTGGGGCTGAAGGCCTCATGCTCATGGCGGCGGTGACCGGATTTGCGGTGGCTTTCAACACCGGCAGTGATGGATGGGCCTTCGCCGCCGGCGCCGCCGCCGGTGCGCTGGCAGCCGCCGTGTTTGGTTGGCTGGTCATTTGGCTCAACACCAATCAGTACGCAACGGGTCTGGCGCTGTCGCTGTTCGGCGCCGGCTTTTCTGCGTTTGTTGGTGTCGGTCTCGTGGGCAAGAAGCTCGAAGACCGTGGTTTGAGTGAAGTGCCGGGGCTGGCTGAGATCCCCTTCGTGGGCCCGATGCTGTTTCAGCAGCATCCGATGGCCTACATGGCTTTGGTGGTCATGGGGGGCATGGTCTGGTTCCTCTACCGCACCCGGGCTGGCCTGGTGCTCCGCTCGGTTGGCGAGTCGCCCGAATCGGCTCATGCGCTGGGCTACCCCGTGCGGCTGATTCGTTTGGCTGCGGTGGTGGCTGGCGGGGCGCTGTGCGGTGTGGCCGGCGCCTTTCTCTCCGTCGTCTATGCGCCCATGTGGGTCGAAGGGCTGGTGGCCGGCCGGGGCTGGATTGCGTTGGCGCTCACCACTTTCGCCACCTGGCGGCCCGCCCGGGTCCTGCTGGGGGCCTACCTTTTCGGCGGGGTCACCATGCTGCAGTTCCACCTCCAGGGCGAGGGTGTGCAGGTGGCCAGCCAGCTGCTGGCCATGTTGCCTTACCTGAGCACCATCTTGGTGCTGGTGTTGATTTCCCGCAACGCCATCTGGCTGCGGGTGAACATGCCGGCCTCACTGGGGCGGCCTTTCCACCCCGGTCATTGAATTCTGGTTTCATAATCATTCGTTGTCGTTCTCCCCACCCCCTCCCAACCTGACTGGAGTTCTCCCATGACCCTGCGTTCCAAGCGCACCCTGATTCAACTGGCTGCCCTTTCCTTGGTGTCCACCACCCTGGCCCTGTCGGGCTGCGGCAAGAAAGAAGAAGCCAAGCCTGCTGCCGCGCCGGCGGCGGCCAAGCCCGAGCCTATCAAGGCGGCCTGGATCTATGTCGGTCCGGTTGGTGATGCCGGCTGGTCCTATGCGCACGATCTGGGACGCAAGGCGGTAGAGGCCAAGTTCGGCGATGGGGTCAAGACGAGCATCGTCGAGAAGGTGCCCGAAGGCGCCGATGCCGAGCGCGTGATTCGCGACCTTGCTCAACAGGGCAACAAGATCATCTTCGCCACATCCTTCGGCTACATGGATGCGATGCTGAAGGTGGCCGGCGAATTCCCTGACGTCAAGTTCGAGCACGCCACCGGCTACAAGACCGCTCCGAACATGCGCATCTACGATGCCAGCTTCTACCAGGACACATACATGGCGGGCGTGATCGCCGGCACCATGACCAAGACCAATACCTTGGGCTTCGTCGGATCCTTCCCCATCCCCGAGGTGCTGCGCAACATCAACGCCTTCACCCTTGGCGCGCAGAGCGTCAATCCCAAGATCAAGACCAAGGTGGTGTGGGTCAACACCTGGTTCGATCCCCCGAAGGAGAGCGAAGCGGCGCAAAGTCTGATCAACCAAGGTGCTGATGTGCTGTTGCAGAACACCGACTCCACTGCCGTGCTGCAGACGGCCGAGAAGAATGGCAAGTACGCCTTCGGTTGGGACAGCGACATGAGCGCATTCGGCCCCAAGGCACATCTCGCCTCTGCGGTGGTGAACTGGGGTCCGTACTACATCAAGGCCATGGAAGAGCTCAAGGCGGGCACCTGGAAGACCGAGCGCACGGTCTGGGGTGTCAAGGAGGGCCTGAACGACCTGATCAAGATCAACGACGTCGTGCCCGAGGCAGCCAAGAAGAAGGTCGAGACCATCAAGGCCGGCCTCAAGGATGGCTCGTTTGAAGTCTTCACCGGCCCCGTCGTCGACAACACGGGCAAGGAGCGTCTGCCCAAGGATGCCAAGGCCGACCAGGCCTGGCGCGACAAGATCGACTTCTATGTCAAGGGCGTGGAAGGCAAGATCCCCAGCGGCAAGTAAGCCCCACTCCGTCGGGCCGCCCTGCTCACCGAAGCGGCGGTCCGATGGCTCACCACGCCGCCCGCCCAACCCTGGCCGGGCGGCGTTTTCACTCCAGCGATCCCGATTGAGCGAGCCCCGATGATCGAGCATTCCTGGTGGTGGCCGGTCGCCACGGAAGGGGAGCTGCGCCAGCAAAATGGGCAGCCACTGGCCGTGCAGTTGTTGGGACAGCGGCTGGTGCTGTGGCGAGCCGAATCGGGTGTCACCAGCCTGCTGCTGGACCGATGTCCGCACCGCGGGGCCCGGCTCTCGATGGGTCGTGTGCTCGGCGATGCGCTGCAATGCCCGTACCACGGTTGGAGTTTCAATGGCGAGGGAGTGTGCGTGGGGATTCCGGCTCAGCCCGCCTTTCAGCCCCCGGCTTCCAGTTGCGCCAGTCGCTTCGCCTTGGTTGCCGCACACGGACTGTGGTGGGCTCGGCTGGATGAGTCGTCTGTCGCGCACGATGCGCCCCGCGGGGCGCAGGGCCAGGACGCTGGCCGCGCGCCGCTGATGCCGGCGGCAGCCCCGCCGGTGCTGCAGGCGTTACCCGAGCGCCGGCTGATCTACGGGCCTTTCGACGTGGCCACCAGTGCCCCGCGGGCCGTGGAAAACTTTCTTGACACCGCACACTTTGCCTTTGTGCACGAGGGTTGGCTTGGCGACCCAGCCCATCCGGAGGTGCCGTCCTATGAGGTGGCGCACAGGGCCGACGGCCGACCGGTGATCGAGCGCTATCCGGCGTGGCAGCCCCGCGCGACGGCCAGCGCGCAGGCAGGTGGCTGGGTCGAATACCGGTACGAGGTGCTCAGCCCCTACGCGGCTTTGCTGACGAAGCAAGGCGCGGCTGGTGGGCCTCAGGACAGCTATGTCATTTGGGCCTGCCCGCAGAGCGAAGTGTCCTGCCGACTCTGGTTTGCGCAGTACACGACCGACACCCTGACGCCGGATGAAGAGCTGCGGGCCTTCCAAGTGGCCATCTTCGCCCAGGATCAACCCATCTTAGAGTCACAGGAGCCCAAGGCCTTGCCCATCACCGGCGGTGAGGCGATGTCGGCGGCCGACCGGCTGAGTGCGGCCTATCGCCGTTACCTTCGGGCCTGTGGTATCGGTTTCGGTGTGTGCTGAATGCCGCCCCTCACTGGAAGCCGACAAAGCCCTGAAGACGTCCCACGCCGATCGTTCAAGCGACGAACCCACCATGAGCCCCATCGACTTCAACCGCATTCCCGCCCATCGCCTGCTGCAGGTGGTTCACTCGGCACCCAAGGCCGAATTGCACATCCACATTGAAGGTTCGCTGGAGCCCGAGCTCATCTTCGAACTCGCAAGGCGCAATGGCGTGCCCTTGGCCTACCCCAGCGTGGAAGCGCTGCGCGCGGCTTATGCCTTCACCGACCTGCAAAGCTTTCTCGACGTGTATTACGCCGGGGCCAGTGTGCTGCTCCAAGAGCAGGACTTCCACGACATGGCTTGGGCCTATCTGCAGCGTGCCGCACGCGACGGTGTCGTTTGTGCAGAGCTGTTCTTCGACCCACAGACCCACACCGATCGTGGCGTGCCCATGGGTGCGGTCATCCGGGGACTTCGGAGCGCCTGTGACCGGGCTCGCGCTGAATGGGACCTGCGGGCCGAGCTGATTCTGTGTTTTCTGCGCCATCTCAGTGAAGAAGCGGCCCTGCAGACGTTGCAGGACGCCTTGCCCTATCGCGAACAGTTCATCGGAGTGGGTTTGGACTCCTCTGAGAGGGGGCATCCCCCCGAGAAGTTCAGCCGTGTGTTTGCCCGAGCGGGCGAGCTGGGCCTGCACCGGGTGGCCCATGCCGGGGAGGAGGGTCCAGCGGCCTACATCACGGCCGCACTGGACGTGCTGAAGGTCGAGCGCATCGACCATGGCGTACGGTGTACCGAAGATCCCTTGCTGGTCCAACGGCTGGCTCAAGCAGCCACCCCGCTCACCGTATGCCCGCTGTCCAACATCAAGCTGTGCGTCTTCCCCGATATGGCTGCGCACAATTTGCCTCCCCTGTTGGAGGCGGGCTTGATGGTGACCGTCAACAGCGACGACCCCGCGTATTTCGGGGGCTACATCAATCAGAACTTCACCGCGCTGTTGGGGGCCCACCCCGAACTGGGCGCCCGCCACGCGTGGCAACTGCTGCGCAACAGCCTCCAGGCCAGCTTCGCTCCGGCCGAGCAGCGCACACAGTGGCTCACGCGCCTGGATGCGCATTTCGCGCGTGCCGCCCAATAGTGTTCTCGCAATACGCGGGCAATCCCCTAGACGGCGGGTATTCGATTGTGTATACAGTTTGGCGCACACTTGAGCACCATAACCGTATCCATGCCCCGCGGCACCACCACCCAGCGCATCGTCGATTCGGTGACCGCCGCCATCGTGGAGCGCCGCCTGATGCCGGGAACCAAGCTGGCCGAACAGCGTTTGGCCGACATCTTCCAGGTTTCGCGCACGGTCGTGCGTCAAGCCCTCAACCAACTCAGCCGCGACCGCTTGATCACACTGGAGCCGGCTCGCGGTGCCTTCGTTTCCACACCGAGCGTGGACGAGGCGCACCAGGTCTTCGAACTTCGGCAGATGATGGAAGGGGCCATGATGCGGCTGCTGGTGGGGCGCATTACCCCGTCGCAGGTGGCCGAACTGCGAACCCACCTACAGGCGGAACAAGCGGCCATTGCAGCCAACGACGTGGCCGAGCGGACGCGCCTGCTGGCGCATTTCCACAGCTTGCTCGCGCGCATGACCGGCAATCGGGTTCTCGAGGAGCTGCAAGCCGACCTGCTCTCGCGCTCCAGCCTGATTTCCCTGATGTACCAGTCTTCGCAGTCGGCGTCCGAATCGTCCGCCGAGCATGCGGCGATCGTCGATGCGCTGGAGCGGCGAGATGAAGCCGCAGCCGTGCGCCTGGCCGCATCGCACATCGAGCAAGTGGAGCGCAATCTTCAACTCGATCCGCGTGTTCCCGACTTGGCCGATGCACTGAAGGACCGCCTGTGAGCTCGCCGCCGTTCATCCGTCCATTTCGCAAGCCCTGCCGGTCCACCGCCCGGTGCTTTGCGCACCGCGAGCAGGCATCGCCCGACTGGGTTGCCTCTGTGGGGTGCGATACCGCACTCTCGTGGTGCAATCCTGACCCAGCAGCACCGCCGCGCACCATGCACGGCTCTTGCAGTTCGCCCGCAGTACTGTCCAACACCAACGGAGTGAATCCATGAACCTCAATCCCATCCGCCGCCGCATCCTGGGCACGCTCACCGCAGTGGCCACCGTCGCCACGCTGTCCGGCACATCGGTCTCGGCCCAGGCGCAAACCGCTGTCAAGTTTCAGCTCGACTGGCGCTTCGAGGGCCCAGCGGCGCTCTTCCTCGGTGCCTCGGCCAAGGGCTATTACAAGGCTGCGGGCCTGGACGTCACCATCGACGCGGGAAATGGCTCTGGCGGCACTGTGCAGCGGGTGGCCTCGGGCGCCTATGACATGGGATTCGCCGACCTTGCGGCGCTCATGGAGTTCCATGCCAACAACCCGGACGCGCCCAACAAGCCGGTGGCCGTGATGATGGTCTACAACAACACGCCCGCCGCGGTGCTCACCTTGAAGAAGTCCGGCATTGCCAAGCCGGCCGACCTCAATGGCAAGAAACTGGGTGCGCCCGTCTTCGATGCGGGGCGCAAGGCCTTCCCCATCTTCACCAAGGCCAACAACCTGGGTAATGTGACCTGGGTCAGCATGGACCCGCCCCTGCGCGAAACCATGCTCGCGCGCGGTGAAGTCGACGCCATCACGGGCTTTTCTTTCACGTCCTTGCTCAACCTGGAGGCGCGTGGTGTGAAGCCGGCGGACATCGTGGTGATGCCCTATGCCGAGCACGGCGTGAAGCTCTACGGCAATGTGATCATTGCCAGCCCGAAGATGATCAAGGAGAACCCGGCGGCGGTGAAGGCCTTCCTCAGCGCATTTTCCAAGGGCGCCAAGGACGTGATGGCCAATCCGGACGCTGCCATCGACTTCGTCAAGGCCCGCGACGGCATCATCAATGTGGACCTGGAGAAGCGCCGTCTGCGCATGGCCATCGACGCGGTGGTTGCCAGTCCTGATGCACGCGCCGAGGGCTTCGGGGTGGTGGTGCCGGGTCGACTGGCGCTCATGGCCTCGCAGGTTTCGGACGCCTATGGCACCAAGACCCGTATCAATCCGGACGCGGTCTGGACCGACGCCTTCCTACCGGCCAAGGCAGAGCTCAACATCCTGCCCCCGGTCAAGAAGTGATGAGCAGCGCCGCCGCCCAGCCATTCGTTGATTTCCAAAACGTCTGGCTCGCCTACAACGACGAACTGCTGGCGAACAACCAGTTTGCGGTAGAAGACATCTCCCTGCAGGTCCAACAGGGAGAGTTCATCGCCATCGTCGGGCCGTCGGGTTGCGGCAAGTCCACCTTCATGAAGCTGACCACGGGTCTGAAAATGCCCAGCCGCGGCAGCATTCGCATCGCCGGGCAGCCCGTGACCGGACCGCTGAAGATCAGCGGCATGGCGTTTCAGGCGCCCAGCCTGCTGCCATGGCGCACGACCGTGGACAACGTGCTCTTGCCCCTGGAGATTGTTGAACCCTACCGGTCTCAGTTCAAGGCTCGGCGCAAGGAGTTCGAGGAAAAGGCCCGCACGCTGCTCAAGAGCGTGGGCCTTGGCGGCTACGAAGACCAGTACCCCTGGCAACTCTCCGGTGGGATGCAGCAGCGTGCCAGCATTTGCCGCGCCTTGGTGCACGAGCCGCAGATGTTGTTGCTCGATGAGCCCTTCGGCGCGCTTGACGCCTTCACCCGTGAAGAACTCTGGTGCGCGCTTCGTGATCTGCAGGCTGCACAGAAGTTCAATGTGATCCTGGTGACGCACGATCTGCGCGAGAGTGTGTTCCTGGCCGATACCGTGTACGTGATGAGCCGCAGTCCGGGCCGCTTTGTGGTCAAGCGCGAGATCAATCTGCCCCGACCTCGGGATTTGGAAGTCACTTACACCCCCGAGTTCACCGATATCGTGCACGAGTTGCGCGGCCACATCGGCGCCATCCGCCAGCCCGTGGGGCAGGGCGGGGCGCTGCCGCAGTGAGGGACGGTCCATGAAGATTTCCAAGACCACCGAACGTTGGTCTCCTCTCATCGTGCTCGTGGGCATTCTCTTGCTGTGGCAACTCTTCGTGAGTGCACTGGCCATTCCCGACTACATCTTCCCCGGCCCCTGGCAGATTGCGGGTGAATTCATCCAGTTCAAGGGCGCCTTGCTGGAGGCGGCCTGGAAGACCTTCTGGGTGACGATGCTTGGCTTTGGCCTGTCCATCGTCGTCGGGGTCCTGCTGGGTTTCCTCATCGGGTCCTCGCGCTTGGCCTACACGGCGCTGTACCCGCTCATGGTCGCGTTCAATGCCGTGCCCAAGGCGGCCATCGTCCCCATCTTGGTGGTGTGGTTTGGTATCGGACTGGGTCCCGGCATCCTCACGGCGTTTCTGATTTCCTTCTTCCCGATCACGGTGAACATCGCCACCGGACTGGCGACGCTCGAGCCTGAGTTGGAGGATGTTTTGAGGGTGCTCGGCGCTCGGCGCTGGGATGTGTTGGTGAAGGTGGGACTGCCGCGGTCCATGCCTTACTTCTACGGCTCCCTCAAAGTGGCCATCACACTGGCCTTCGTGGGAACCGTGTTGGCGGAGATGACTGCAGGCGACTCGGGCATTGGTTATCTGATGCAGACGGCCGGTTCGCAGCAGCGACTTCCACTGGCATTCGCAGGCCTCGTGGTGATCGGCGCCATGGCCATGGCGATGTACGAGTTGTTTTCCTTCGTAGAAAAGCGGACCACGGGCTGGGCTCATCGCGGCTCGCAGGCGGCGTAACAGGTAAAGATCTGTGAACCGCCGCTGGGCCTCACCCAGCGGGCATTAGACTGCAGGTCGATCGGTGGCGCGCCCACACCTCAGCGGCCTACACGGGCCCTGCGCTTGCCTTTCGATGACGTGATCGGAGGATCCTCATGAACAAGACTCTCTTGGCTGCGACCGCAGCCCTCGCGTGGACCGGCGCGGTTCTGGCCCAGACCGCCCTACCAACCTTGGCATCGCCCACCCCCGCCGCTCCGCCGCTGGAGGCCCCGCCTCTGGCCGGTGCCCCGTCCGTTGGCTTGCCCCCGCCGGCTGCAGAGGTGGTGACCTCGCCAGCGCCGCCGACATCGGTCGTGCCGGTCACGGCCTTGGCGCGGGTGCTTTCGGTGACTGCGGCGGCGCAACCGGTGATCGGCAACCGGGTCGTCTGCACCGAGACGGCTGAGGTCGCGGCACCCACGACCGGGGCCGGTGCGGTCGCTGGTGCGATTGTTGGAGCCACCGTGGGTCATCAGATCGGGGGCGGTGCAGGCAACGCGCTGGCCACGGCCGCCGGCGCTGTCGGCGGTGCGCTCGTGGGGGATCAGGTGGAGCAGGGTGGGCGCACGCAGATGGTTCGGCGCTGCGTCACCCAATCCGGCCCAGGGGTGGCCTACCAAGTGGTTTACGAATATGCCGGCCAACAGTACTCCGCCACTTTGCCGTATCACCCGGGTGCCACGCTTCCGGTTCAGATCACGCCCGTGGCGCCTGTTTCGGGCGTTTCCAATGTGATCATGGGCGCCCCCGCCCCGGTGCTGGTTTCACCGGCCGCATGGGCGGTGGCCCCCGCGGCATTGGCCGTGGGTGTCTATCCCGGTTGGGGGCGCCCCTATCGCGGATGGCGCGGGCACCGGCACTGGCGTTACTGAACCAGCGCCTTGAGGGGGCTCAAGGTCCTGCCTCTCCGAGGGGGCGATCATTCCGCCATGCCGATGCATGCGTCCCCCGAGATCCTCTTCCTCCACCTGCCGCGTTCGGATGCCCTTGAAGCGGCCATCCAGAGGCGGATCGAGCACCTCAGGCAGTACGGCGAAGACCTGCACGCCATCAGCGTCGCGGTCGAGCCGGTTCAGCGCCATGCCCACCGGGGGCGGCCCTATGAGGTGCGAATCGACCTGATCCTCAACGGACAGGAACTCGTGGCCAACCGCAGTCGTCACGAAGATGTCTATGTGGCCCTTCGAGATGCCTTCGATGGCATTACGCGGCAACTCGAGGATGCCGTGCGCCGCCGCCGTGCCGGCCCACAGCACCGCGACACCGTTCGGCGCGCGATGCCCTCTTGACCGTGTCTGTCCCCTGGACGGTCAATGGGTCCGCTGGCGCTGCCGTGCCATGCGCACCAGATGCCGGCACTGGGCGGGGCTGAGCCGCTCCAGGAGCCGCTGCCAACGGTCAGCCAAC
>Ga0255295_1000106_pt1 | contig 12158 bp, 6 predicted proteins | sample MistaT_29_FD_183796 | JGI IMG/M metagenome (GOLD analysis project Ga0255295, IMG submission 183796) | Metatranscriptome of freshwater microbial communities from Mississippi River, Louisiana, United States - Miss_Yuk_RepC_8h (Metagenome... | ecosystem: Environmental > Aquatic > Freshwater > River ... | reverse complement strand
CGAAAATTCGTTCTTCCTGTTTGTCGTGGGTCGTCACATAGATCGCTGGGCTGTACTTTTCGTAGGAGTCACTCACTGTTGGCCCACCCTTGCAAGTGACATTGACTTCGTACCCCTTGGGCGTTTTTGCCAAACTCACAGACTCAATGGTGTCTGAGATCGGACCGTAATTTGTTTCGATTTCGCAAAGGTATTGCGATGCAATCCAGACGGTTTCGTATGAATATGCGTACAGGATGGATCGAAGGGTTTTCGCTGTCTTTTCTGGCAATGTCCCCTCACACAAGCTGTTGAGGGTTTGCTGGAATGAGCGATCATGTTCACGGGTCCATCCGATCATGCGCTGTACAAACCCATTTACGTTACTGTTTAATTTCTCTTCCTTATTCATAAATACTCCTTTAAAGTGGTTGTTGTCCGTCATTGAACAGGCTCCATTTTTCTCGTAAGTCATTGATTTATATAGATTATTTATTCCAGAGTGCACAGGCTTGACAAGCCGGGATTTCTGCCGTCCAGGCTAAAACGCAGTCAGTGGGTAGTGCTGAAAATGACCCCGATGCGCAGGGGTCAGCAGCGCGCAGCGTTGCGCGATATCAATGGCCAGGAGTTCTGGCGGATTGAGAGAGATGGGCGTTGCGTAGCAAGCCCGTCAATAAACTGCCAGTGTTGATTGACGATGCTATTTGGCTTGAAGCTGTGTTCAAGCGTTGGGTTATGCGGTGTTTTGTGCTTAACCAATAAACGAGGTTGTCCAGCGTTCCTCAAACGAGACGAACTGACCACCGCGAGAGTAGGGCATCTGGTTTCCCTTTGCGCAAAGCATGCTCAAGACATACGCTTGAATGTCTGCCGAGAAGTGATGTGCAATCACGCCGTAGCACAGACCCATCACCAGCCACTCAAGTTCGTGGAACACTTTCTCTTTGCGGTTCGCTGCAATGTGCCAAAGTGCAATAGCCAGAATGATTTGGTCATCAATCGTTGTGACATCCAAGCCATCCTGACCAAGTTCTTCGTTGGGCAGCTTTGTGAGCTCATTGACATGAGTTAGCCAGACTGGATGCATGGTCTTTTTTTGAGTTCCCAACTCTCCAATCTCATTGCTGGATAACCGATACGCAGGTGCGATGAGTGCGTCCATCACCAACTGCACCCGATCTCTTAGGTCGGTATTCATCAGCACATCTTGTGAGAAGCACTGAGCGACATATTCCTCGCAGGCATTGATCTTGCCGGCCAGAACAACCCAAAGGGGTTCACCTGCTGGTCCATACTCATATTCAGCGCGCGAACCCGGTACGAGTGATTCAAAGAGTGCGATGGTGTCTTCATTGGGAGATGCGGCACCTTCTTCGTATTTTGCGACCTTGACGCTAGAGCCGAACTTCAACTGATCCTCGCGCAGTTTGGCTAGTTGAGCGTCTTCAGCAATCCATTGATGAAGGTGCTTCACAAGCTTTATCTCTTGAGCTTGTGGGTCTGGCCCGAGGACGTGAGCTTCCCAGAGAAGATGATTTTTGGCGTCAACAACTCCCTCGATCGCAAAGCGAGCAACATAGAAAAACCAGTGCCTCACGCGCACTCTTTCAAGCGCCGTGTCTTCCAATACTGGTGTTGGTCTGTCAAGGGTAAAGTGCTCGCTAGATTTTGCTCTCATCGTGAAGCTTTCATGGACTTTTTCTGCGTAAGTCTCGGTCTGCCCCAATTGCCGGTCACCAACCATCATTGAGACGGTCAAGCAATTCGCTACGCGAAAGCACTTTTGAGCAAAGCTCCCATCTTTCCTTGCCTGGATCGATGGTGTCGCGCGTTTGATACCGGATCTCAAAAGCATTTTTGGCTGATTCCCGACGCTCTATGTACTTATCCAGTTCTTCGTCCATACGTTCTTGGTCTTCAATCCACTCGTCATCTAGTGTGTCGGGGAGTGAGCCAAATATGTCGAACTTGTCTTTGAGACGGCGCGATAGCACGCTGTAGACCTTCTCGTCGCGGGTCTGGGCGTAAACCAGATTGAGCATGTCCACCGTGCGTCGCACTTGGCCAAAGCGCTTGATTCGACCAAGTCGTTGTTCAAGTTTGCTAGGGTTCCACGGCAGGTCGACGTTGATGAGCGTTCCCAACGTTTGTAGGTTGAGACCTTCGCAGGCCGCATCTGTGGCCACCACTAGTTTGATTTCATGGCGCTTGACGGCAGCCTTGATGTACTCTCGTTCCACAGTGGAGAACTCTTCACCACGGTACAAGCCACTCTTGCCTGCGCCTGCGTAGACCGCTACCACCTGATCGGGGTGAACCTTTGCAATCTCTGAGGCCACCCACTTAGCCGTGTCGTAGTACTGACTGAAAATGATGCAGCCATGCTCAGCCCAAGTCTTGTTGTCTGCGTTGGGACCGGTGCGGTGCTCGTCCAAAAAGTAGTTGACGGCAGCCAGTTTGGGATCTCTTGCCTCGGGGCGGCTCAACTCGGCCACGATTTGCCTCAGGCACTCGGCCTCTTTGTCGGTAAGCGAGTCCAGAGCGTTTTCAAGCCCCTCCAACTCCTCTTCGTCCTCAATGGGCCGCTTGTCCAGCATCATCTGGGCAGTGGAGCGACCTGCCGCAAAACTCGAACAGATTCGTTGCAGCAGCAGGCTCTTCATGAAGCCCGCTGCTTTGGTGCGCTGTCCTAGCAAAGACGTGAACTCCTCCGCTGCCTGGTAAGCCAGGTTGAACGGTAGGTTAGTCATCAAGCCGATACCATCTAACGTGAGCCCAGGGTATGCGCCAAGTGGTGCCTTAGGGTCCGGATGAACGTCTACACCCACACGCTCCAAGAGCCCCATGTCTTCCAAAACGTCGCGGCGAAGAACCGTGTGGCGCAATATCGGGTTGTTATTTTTGAAGAAATTTTTGTCGGCAGCGATCTCCTCCAAGGTCATCTGGGAGGCCATGTCGAGGTCGTGGAACGGCAAGTCGCTGAAATGATGGCGGTCTTCCAGGTCCAGGGTCATACGTAAGCTAGACAACCGGTGGTCTCTTTCGGTGCTGGGTGGCAGGGGAGTTTTCAGCCAGTCCCAGACATCAGGTGCCTCGGAAAATGTCACGTCACCTTTGACCACTGGCAAAGCGTCGTCGCAGTTGCGCCACTTGCTCGTGAACTCACGGCCCATCACAAAACCGGCGCCCTCGTTGAGCAGGTTCAACAAATCCCATAACTCCACCACCTCAGTCTGGATGGGTGTGGCGGTACCGATGACCATATTCTTGGTCCGCGCCGCCAGTTTCTTCATGAATGTCAGCAGGTTGTTGGGCTTGTATTCTTTCTTGCTGATGCCCCGGCTGACACGGGCCTTGTGGCCCTCGTCTAAAACCACGGTGCCGAAGTACATGCTGAGCAGTTCTTCACACTCGTCTGCCTTGTGAAAGATAAGTCCCTGCGAAACGATGGCAATCGCACTTGGGCAACGGCGTATACCAGCAGCACCAAGAGTGTTCTTGATGATGTGACCATGCTCGTCCTGCCAGCATTTACGAGCAGAAAGCCACACGGCGCTGGGGATGCCCAACTTGTCTTTCAACTCGGTCTGCCATTGAAAGGTCAAGGTCGATGGACACAGGATGAGCACCTTGCCGTCACCCAGCAAGGCTGACACTAATGCGGACCCGGCCATAGATAGCGTTTTACCCACGCCGACCTCATCGGCCAGCAAAAGCCTGGCCTTGCCGTAGGTCTCGCGGTGCTGCAAAAATATTGACACAAACGCCCTCTGCCAAGGCTGCAACATTTCTCCTGCTCTATACAGAGGGCTCTCCACCATCGCAGCAGCGGGGATCTCGGTGGGGTGCAGTTCTTCAAAGCGGACTTCATGTCGCTTGGCTACCCTCTCAACCTCCTCAATGATGGCCTCAGGTAAGGGATAACTGTCTTCCCATAGAGCATCGAACTCTTCGTCTACCCAAGCTACCGCTTCCGGAGATGGGTCTTCCCACAAGATTTCGTAGTTATCGGCAAACGCACTTTTGGACTCGTTGATGGAGCCCATGAACGAGGTCTTAGTACCATCTGCTCGCTCAATCACACCGGCCTTGCCATGCAAAAATACTTTGTCCTTGGGTACTACTCGTACCTGGACATTGCCCTTGCGCAGCAACTCATACAACTTGCGGTACTTGTCTCGGTACAGCAACGCCTCCGTTGCGGGTGAAACCTCGTTCCATGTCTCTTTCAAAGCCGCTTCGCGAGCGGCCTGCGAGACGCGTATGTCTGCCACATCTAACTCGCTGTTGCATACGATGCGCACATCCGGGATGTCACCGATTTCCTCCCCCACCAACTCAAAAATCGAGCTGCGAAAGTAGCCAGCGATGCGCCGGTAAGACACAGCACCTTGCAGACGCTGGGCCAAGAATTCTTTGTCGAGTCGCTGGCGGCGCGAGCTGAAACGCTGGATACCTGACATCGGTTACATCCGCTGATTCTCAATACCGTCGGCCAGCACACGAGCCGCAGAGGCTTCTTCAGGACGCATGACATCAACCTTCTTGCCAATGAAGCGGGCAATCGCCACCAGCATGTCTCGTGAAGAGTAAAACGCGCCGACCTTCAGATTTTGCTCCAACCCCTTGATGACCACGTCCAGGTCCTTCCCTGTCTGCAGATCCATCAGTGCATACAGTACGGCGCGGGTCGGCGTCTGGAACAGTTCGGACGACTGGTTCATCTCTGATCGCCCAAAATCCTTGGCCGACTTCAATGCGGCTTTGTTCGCGTTTTCGTTGGCCATCATGACCCCGAAGTTGCGTACCGCAAATGCTTTGGCGAAGTTCTGGTAGTTGTCCAGCTTGTTGAGGCCGTGCGACTCTTGTTCTAGCATCTTCATGTAGAAGCGCTCGGCAGGTTCCAACTCGTGCCAAACCGACTCATCCAAACCCAGAGGGACCAACATCTTATTGGCCGTGTCGGTGGCAAAGTCGATGAGGCCTTCGACGAGTGTCTTCTGCCCTGGAACGCGTGGCCGCAAAGCCTCTTGTGCCATGTCTTTTCCGTCGATGATGCTGTATTTGGTCAGAACTTTGAGCGCAGCCGCATAGCCTGCCATTTGTAGATCAGCGTCCTCGAAGAGGTTGCCGTCCTTAGCCCGCTTGCTGTCAGAAGCTACCGTGTCATTCATGCCAGTCAGTCGCCTGATTTGCTCAGCTACCTCTTCTTCGAGTTCATAGGCCAGGTCAGTCTGATTAGTACGCTTGGCACCCAATCGCTTGCGTAGCACGAGCAGGATGGTGCCCTTGACGTAAGAACCCTCTCGCAAGGCTGAATCGGTCTCAGTGACCAAGTACCAAGCAGCCGTAACTCGCAACCCGCTGGCCCACACGATGTTGGCCATGTCTGCCCAGATGTTCCCATCCTGGTGTGTGAACATGAGGATTTGCAGACCGTTGTCTGGCATGCACTCTGCCATCCGTTTGTAAGCTGCCACCATGCTCAGACGGAAATCGTGGTCTTCTCCTTTGACTGCCAGCTCACGCCGTGAGTCCCAGGTCCAATGGGCAAACTCAGCTGGTGGATTCTTGCGTTGCCAAGCAATGAAAAACTCCAAGATTTCTTCGTACTTGACCGCATCTCCGTAGGGAGGGTCGGTTATGAAAATTTCTGCAAGCGTGACAGAGTTCGAAGAGGACAGCTGGGCTACTGCCTTATTCTCGATAACCACCGTCGAGCCAGACAGCTCCCTAGACGCCCTGAAAATGTCGTTGGCCATTTCGCAAAAGCGGTGGCTGCTTGCAGAGACTGGATTTAAAAGCGTGTTGAGTGCTTGGTTGGAGAAAACATCTGCATTGGCTCCACCTCCTCCGACCGCATTAGCCCATCGGCATAGACGACCAGTACGTTGAATGGACCGGAAGAAAGGCACAGGACTCATGCCGTACTTAATGCATAGAGATGCGACCAATAGGTCTCTGGGAAAGAACAGATGGTGCCAATGTGTCCAGCCACGAGTCCTGATGGGCTCGTCTGTTTTGTCTCCCGGCTCAATTCGTGTGTCTGGCACCCAACCCCTTTCTTGCCACTCGGCTAAGTTGGCCTGAACATACTCCGTCACCCGCTTTTCTCGGGCTAGGTCAGCCTGAGTCACAGAACGGAACTCTGTTTGTGCCCTTCCTGACTCGCCCTCAGCAAGCTCCTTTATCCACTGGATGGCATACAAACGCTCATTAAAGATGTCGTCGTCCCTAAAAACCACATCTGATTTTTCCCATAACCGTAAACGGTTCTTTTTGACTTTCCTCCCGCCGATTTCGGTCGTGTAATCACCTCGGATACTGGTAATGCTGTTGACATGCTCTACACCATTGACTGTATGTATCAGATCACCTTTTTTGTAAGTGCCTTGTTCTGCAGCTTTCATTTCAGCGGCAGTGGCGTCGCATATAAGTTCAATGTCATAGCGTTTTTCGTTCGGGATTGGAACCAGTTTGGCGCATACCGACTTGCCTTTGCTAACCACCAGTGTTGGTAGTAAGGGCACCTTCCAGCCAGACGAGGGACAGGTGACTTCTAAGCAATATAGATAGACCTTGCTTCGCCAACCGTCACCGTCTTGCTCCATACCCAATGCATCGATTTCGGCTTTTACTTTGGCCACCAACTCAGTTTGTTTTTCCTTAATCGCCTTATGTTGCTCCGCGCTTGCCCCCACAATGTTGAAGGCACCCCAGGTCAACATGCATGCCACAGGGTTCAAGTCGGACGCGTACACATCGCAACCCAGCTGGGCAGCGGCAAACGGAATTTGTCCAGATCCAGAGAAGGTGTCGGCTACGGTAGGACGGTGTCCAAAGCGCATAACACCAAGCTGATCAATCAGTTCGGGAAACGTGAACGCGTTAGTGCCTAGATGCTGGTTGACCTTAGCCCAGATGTGCGTTGAAAGCTCGTCGCCAAGTTCCTCAGCCCTTTTGGCTTCGGAAGCTAAATCTCGGTATGACTCGAACTCAAAAGTCAGTGCAGCAATTTCGTACTTCTTTGTGTCTGAGATGTCACTGCGCCATCTAAGCTTTGGTGTCGCCAGCTTGCCATTTTTGAAATATGGGAAGTCCTTGATATCGAACGGAGCTTGGCTAGGAATTACATGACCCGGTGGGTCTACAACGAAGTAAGGGTGAATATCAGCTATCTTGGATGTGCGAACTATCACCTCTGGTTTCGGTAAACCGAGGCGTTTACTCATCGAGACATCATCCATGCCCATCAAAAGCTCGAAGACCTCCAAATCTTTGATGGGGTCGGTAGTAGATGGTAAAAGCGATGCCAGAACGCAGGCTCGATTAAGCACCAAAGGTTTACGACCCTTCCAGTAGCTGCCTAGTGCTGTCAGAGTCTGACCCGAAACCGCACTCCTCTCCCGAAATACATCAACCGATAAGTTTTGTACCGGCAGCAAAGACTCAATAAGCGCAGGCGCATCTTTTAGGCTCAGTGCCTTTACTCCAGACGGATGGGGGGTAGTGGTGTGGTCTATTTGGGGAATGGCGTTGGTGACGATGTCAGTCATGTCTCAAATCTCAGGGTAAAAAGCCTGCTCAGGGGCAGGCTCAAAACAGTTGCATGGTGGATGGCAGGTCGTCATCTGATGGCCTGATGGAGCGCTTTCTTTTTGGCTCAGCCTTGCCGCTGGACAAGGCGTAGTACAACGCTAAGCGCCAACCAGCATCCTTGTCTTCTGCCAGACCGGCTTCAGCGGCGGTCTGTGAAAACAACCACCATCTCTCTTCTGGCTTGAAGGCTGCCCAGCGGGCAGCCATCACTTTGCATTCGTCTACGCTATTCGCATGCTCAGCAGCCCAGGCCAGAACACAGAGCTCTTTGCCCAGCATCCGGTCCACTTTGTTATCTCCTGTAGTCCAGCGAGGGCTGGACAGTCGCTTTGCTTTGAGTCGAGCCGAAAAATCTCTGCGGGCAGTCTCGGCAATTGCAGACCAGAAGCGCCGAGGCAGAACAACACGCGTCTCACGCGGTGGCACCCCGTTCTCACCACCTTTGAGGCCATAGTCCTCAATGATGGTGACATCGTCCTTGGCTGCAACTGGTATTTCAACGCGAAAGGTGTGGGCGCCATAGGCTGCGGCTCCAAAGCCCTCAATCAACTCTGTGGGTCTAAGATTGGCCGGTTGGCTCATTGTCGTAGGCATCCGGCTCACTGGGTGAACTCATTGTCATTGAGTTCAAAGCCAACTTTCTCAGCTAGGTCCAGCATGTCTTGACCTGTGCGAAACTGGAACCGGTGAATTTTCAAGCTCACGGCTGCATCAGCTGGCAAGCAGGCCCCAATTTGGTTGAGCACGGTTTCAAGGTACTCCCCATCAGCAGGTGTATCGCCCAGAAAGAACTGAACTACGGCTGGGGTGTTGCCCACTACGGCGGCCACCTTCTCAACGCTGGCTTGGCGCTCTTTCAGTAGAGTAATGACCTGATAGGCGTCTTGGCGCGAGCCCAGGTTCACTATGCGGTTCAAGTGTGCTGGTTTGGCTCGGTCAATGATGACCTGCGGCTTGCCTGCACCCTTACCAGAAGTGGAACCAGAGCCTGCCCCAGGGTATTCAAATTTTTCCTTGGCTTCTAGACCAGCGCCTTCGGCATACACCAGTATCTTGGTGGCATTGCCATCCAAATGGATTGAGTCAGTGTATGGTGTTCCGTTACGAGCCTCTGACCCGTCCAGCGTGTACTTTAATGTCGCATCAGGAGCCACTAGCAACTGTACCTGGCGGGTTGCGGTATCGAAATTAGCCCGTATGGTCAGGCGGTTAGTCCAGGTCGTCACGTCCCCGGTATCGTATTGACCGTTAGGGTCAACAGCTAAGAACTGAACGCGATAGGCCTTGGACTTCAGGGTCTCGTCTTTCAGCACAGGGCTTGATGTGCTGACGGCGTCGTCTTCGGCGTAATGGATGCGTGCGCTCGGACCTGCATTGAGCGCATTGACGCGCAACACGACTACCCCATCATCATCAGGCTGGGTGTCTGCTACTACCTGTACGGCAGTTTTTTTCTTGGCCGGTGTGTGCGATACATGGCCGTTGCCCAAGTCTTCCCACACACCGCGTTGCACAGCAATGGATTTCAAAGTATCAAGACCCTTGGGAGGCATCCAGGGCATCTTGGGGCGCTGCTTCTCCCGGGCGATGGCGGTGGCCCAGTCAATGGACACAGAACCATCGTTCCAGAGGTTGGTTTCTGCGAAGTCGCGTAGGGCATCAAACTCGGCATCCACGTCCAGGAAAAGTTTCTTGGGATGAGCGGTCAGTGTCTTCTCAATCTGCTCTTCACCGTCAAATGGTTTGCTGCCATCTCTACGGGTGTCCAGGGGCTTGACCTTCAATTCTGGAGCACGGTCGCCAATCTGTGCGGGATAAATAACCTTGTCGAACACTCCCAGGATGGTGCTGTAAAAGTCCTGAGCCGAAGACTCCTTCTTACCCAAAAACTCTTCGTACTGGGCATGGCTCTTGGGTATCTTGTTCTCGGCTTTGAGCGTTGCATAAACCTTGCGCGCAGCGGCCTCGATACTGGCCATCTGGGTTTTGTCCCCGGTCAGTACTAACAGGTTGTTTTTCTCTGGCAACTCGGCAAAAAATGCGTCCAGCTGCTCTGGAGGCATCTTGGTGGCGGGGTCGATGATGAGCAGAACGCGGTTGCGCTTCACCTCTGCTAGAACTTCATTGAGCTTGGGTAGGGGAATTACTTGGCTGTATGCTGTTTTGCGACTCGGTGCAAACATTTCTTTTAGCCGCACACGAATGAGTTCGTCAATCTGCGCCTCGGGCGCGGTGGCGGCGATGCCTTGGAGCATCTTGGTCAGGTTCTCCTGACGGTCAAAGTAGAACTTGCTGTCCTGGCTCTGGTGCAGGAACCAGCATTCGCCCAACATCGCGTCGATGGCTGCGTTGTATTCCACCACCGACTGTACGGGGGTGACCACGCATTCGAGCACTTCTTCCCGGGTGAGACCCTTGACGGCATTGACTGCCGTGGACAAGCTTGCAGTGAACAGCAGGTTGGCAACCTCTGTTGCGTTCTTGTTCCCGTTGGATGCGTCAATTGCCTGGGCGTGCGCGGCGAAGTTGACGTCCCACAGATCTTTTGAGATGACGTCATTCATGCCCGAGATGTCTGCCAGTTTGCTACGCACCTCGCTGATACTCAGGTCAAAGTGTTGGGCACCAATCAGGTATACATCGTCGGAATCCCGCTCCCACACCGACTTCAAAAGGCGTGACATCAGTTCCATCAGACCACGTGTCTGTTTGAACTGCTCGTTTTCCTTGAAAAGCGCCACTAGGTCTTTTAGGCGAGGGTGAAATGGGTAGGTGTGGACGACTTCGTCAGCAAGCGCTTCGGCGCCGCGAGCAATGACCTTGGACTTGGTGGCTTCCTCTAGGGCTTGACCGTAGCGGGCGGCCAAGTCATGGATCTCCGCCACGTCAGGCAGTTTGGTGAACAGCCTCTTTCGCAGGATGTCGTATAACTCGTTGCCTGCTAGGTCCACCGGGGTGATGGCTTTTTCCTGGCGGCCCAACTCCTTGCGTGCGTCCAGCAGTGCTCGCTCAATAAGGGCACCACCCTGGGCATAAGAGGCGTCCAGGTCGGACACCACTACACACACGTTGGATAGTTTTCCGGCAGCACTGAGCATGTTCGCAAATGCTCGGGTAGCAATGTCGGCCACAGTGCCACTACCTGTTGCCTTCGTGCCTAGATACTGGAAGTAAGGTGGCAACTCATCCAGAAGGATGAGGGTGGGTTTTTCAGATTGCAGCAGCGATGTCCAGTCTTTTTCGTCCGGCGCCTCTGGGCCAGAAACCCAGAATTTCTTGAATGTCTCGGCTTGGTCAAGTTGATGCGCGATTTCACCCCAAAGGTAATGCTGCGGGCTGTTTCGTCCATTAAAGGCCACCACCCGAGCATCGGAAAAACCATCAAAGTGAGGAACATCCCCGCAGTACTTTTGACGCAAGTTCTTGTGCTTGGCTGCCAGACCAGTACCAACAATCAGGTGCGTCTTACCGCCACCCATTGCTTGCTTGAGGTGGAAAACAGCATTTGAAGACTTGCCTGCCAAGCGTTCAATGGTCCCCCGCAAAAGGTCCCGCATACCCGCTGTGATGAAGGTCTTGGCGTAGAACGCTTCGCCATTGCCTTCGTCCTGGATGAGTTGGTCCAGTTGCTCGATTTGGTCGCTGACGTCGATTGACAGCGCATTGGGCGCCAGTTGGCAGGCTTGTTTTACAGTCTTCATCGTTTCCCTCAGATTTTGATTTCTGAGTCTTGTGTGTTTGGTGAGTTAGCTGGTTGTCAATGCAGCTAACTTTCTATTACAGATTCTGCCTCAAATTATTATGAAGAGAACTGCCTGACGGCTATGCCAAATTGAGCTTTTGGGGCGCCACAGACATTGCACTTAATTGCGAGGTCAAACCTTCACTTTAGAAGTCGTTTTTCCTGCTTTATCTGTGGGCTGATAGTCCGTTCTCAAAACTGAACGCAACTCTTCAGCGTGCTGAAGCGTTTGAAGTTCTTTTGTAAGGGCGGTGAGAGCTGAAATTTCAGCCTGTATGTTGTTCAGCACAAAGGCACGCAGCAGGGCCTGGCTCATGTTGATTGGCTGAGAGGATGGCACTTTCAGGCTTGAACGCCACTTGTCCACTGCCTTTGATTTGCTGGCAGTTAGTTTTTCGTTCTTCGCCGCATCTGTTGGGAAAGGCTCAGTTTGCGCAGGCCGTGTCAGCATTTCAGCTACGGCGTGAATGCTGTAAAGAATTTTTCCACCAATGGTCAGATGTGGAAAACCCAGCTTGTTCTCTTTGCGCAGGAGACTTTGCTGTTTGACGCTGATGCCCAAGATGGGTTCAAGCTGCTTTGGGGTTAGAACCTCTTTGCCACCAGAGCGGGTTCTTAAATAGGCAACCAGGTTGCTTGTTTGCTCCATAGGCGTGAACTCCACCTGCGTTGATTGGTCTCCTCGACAGGAATCGAACCTGTATCTGAAACTTCATCCCACTATAGCTTTCGCCACCGAATCATCGTTTGTGGTCTGGACTATGCCTTTGCCATGGGCGCTTGTGCGCCGGTAGGCAGGAGCCGTCTAGTCTCTACACCTTCCAAGATCTCTCTT
>Ga0255295_1000101_pt1 | contig 12282 bp, 12 predicted proteins | sample MistaT_29_FD_183796 | JGI IMG/M metagenome (GOLD analysis project Ga0255295, IMG submission 183796) | Metatranscriptome of freshwater microbial communities from Mississippi River, Louisiana, United States - Miss_Yuk_RepC_8h (Metagenome... | ecosystem: Environmental > Aquatic > Freshwater > River... | reverse complement strand
CACGTATCGATGAGGCGTATGTGCACCACGGCAAGATTTTGCGTGCCATCCTAGCTCGAAAAGTGATTCAGGCTAGCTCATTACTGAGCTCGCACATCGATTCAAGCCGCGCCGAAATTCGTCATATAACCTTGCATCGCCTTGCGCTGGCGCGCGAGCAGGCCTTGCAATCATCATCGGGAGTTTAAACATGTTGTTTGACCTGCTCTTGCGCGGTGGTCACGTGATTGATCCGGCCCAAAAGATCAACGGTGTAATGGATGTCGCAGTTAAGGGTGGAAAAATTGCCGCATTGCAGGCCGATATCAACCCCAGTTTGGCTGCTAAAACCATCGATGCCCGAGGCCAATTGGTGTTGCCGGGTTTGATCGACACACACGCGCACGTTTTCCAATATGTCACTGGTCGGTTTGGGGTAGACGCTGATCTTTCCGGGGTGCGTTCGGGTGTGACGAGCCTGATTGATCAGGGCGGGCCTTCTTGCATGACCTTGCCGGCATTTCGCGAATTTGTGGTGAATGCAAAGAAAAGCAAAGTGCTGGCCTTTTTGTCCTCGTACCTGGTGGGTGGTTTGGAGGGTCACTACTACCCTTCGCTTTACAAGCCTGATTGCCTAGATGTCGATGCCACTGTGCGCGCAGCCATGGAGAACCGTGACATCGTTAAGGGTTTCAAAGCCCACGCAGAACTGGGTGGCTTTGCGCGCTGGGGGATTGAGGTCATGCGCTTGTCGGCTGAAATCGCCAAGCAAGCTGACCTGCCGCTTTACATTCACTTTGGTCAACTGTGGCCCCTACCAGAGCAAGGTGCCAACGGGGTTGATGCAGACACCATCCTGGAACAGGTCGTCAACTTGCTCAAACCTGGTGACATCCTGGCGCACCCCTTCACACGCCACCCCGGTGGTTTTGTGAGCCGTGAAGGCAAGGTGCACCCCATCGTGCGCGAAGCCTTGGCGCGTGGACTCAAAGTGGACGTGGGTCACGGCTCCCACTTCAGCTACAAGATGGCCCGCATTGCCTTGGATGCCGGCATCATGCCCCACACTCTGGGGGCTGATATGCATGGCTACAACACGCCCATCCCCAAGCCTGCTGGCACACCCGAAGCCCATTCGGACGAAGAGCACATGTTTGCTGGCAAGGTTCGTTTCTCTCTGGTCTCCACCATGACGGCCATGCTGGCCTTGGGGTTGAAATTGGAAGACATCGTGCCCATGGTCACCACCGGCCCGGCTGCGATGGCGGGTATGAGCGATCAGATGGGGTCTTTGAAGCCTGGTGTGGATGCTGACATCAGCGTGCTGCATGACGATCGTGGCCGCTGGGTGCTCAATGACAACGAAGGCACGCAAATCGTGGCAGACCGCTTGCTGCGTCCTGCGTATTGCATCCGTTTGGGACAGCGTTACGAGGCTGACGCGCCCGTTTTGCCCAAACTGGAAGAGCAGGTGGCTGCATGACCCTGCCTGACACCAAGCACCAGGGCGTTGGCGCACGTTTGCGCCGCAAGGAAGATCAGCGTTTCCTGGCGGGTGAAGGTGAGTACGTGGGCAACATCAAGTTGCCCGGCATGATGGCCGTGGCCTTTGTGCGTTCACCCATCGCGCACGGTCGCATTGTGTCAATTGAAAAGCCGGCCGGGCATGAGCACGCTGTGTTCACCATGGCTGACATGACGGGCGTGAATCCGATCCGTGCTGTCACCCGGCTCGCCGGCTTCAAGCCTTCAGAGCAATGGCCTTTGGCCAAAGACAAAGTCCGCCAGGTTGGCGAAATGATCGCCATGTGCGTCGCACCTACTCGTGCTGAGGCAGAAGACATTGCGCAGCAGGTGTTTGTTGATTTTGAAGAGCTGCCCGCGGTGGTGGACATGCTCACTGCGCGCACCGACCCGCCTTCTTTGGTCCACGAGACTTGGGGTGACAACTTGTTTCTCACCACCTTAGCCGACGACGATTTGTCAGAGATCAAGCGCACGGCCGCGGTCAAAGTTAACCGGCAATTGCGCACAGCCCGTCAGTCCATGGCGCCCATGGAAGGCCGTGGCGTGGTGTGCGAGTGGAACCGCCGACTTCATCAGTTGGTGATGCACAGCGCTGCACAAATGCCGCACATCAACCGGGCTGGTTTGTCGGAGTGCTTGGGCATCGATCAAGCCAGCATCCGCGTGATTGCCCCGGATGTGGGTGGCGGCTTTGGCTACAAAGGCATTTTGTTGCCTGAAGAAATATGTCTGGGCTGGTTAGCCCGCCATTTGGGCAAGCCAGTGAAGTGGATCGAGGATCGTCGCGAGCAATTGAGCGCCAACGCCAACTGCCGTGAACACGCGTATGACATCACAGTGTATGGCGATGCCAACGGTCGTTTGTTGGCGATCGACTGCGAGGCCACGGTGGATTCTGGGGCTTACTCGTCTTACCCTTTCTCGGCCTGCTTAGAGGCCGCGCAGGTAGCTTCTATCTTGCCCGGTCCCTACAAGATGGATGGCTATCTTTGCAAGGCCTGGTCGGTGGCCACCAACAAGCCGCCTATCCTGCCGTACCGCGGGGTGGCCAGAACCGATGTGTGCTTTGCGCTGGAAGTGATGATCGACTTCATGGCGCGTGAAGTGGGCATTGAGCCGCATGAGGCGCGGCTCAGAAGCATCATCCAATCCGATGAGATGCCCTACAACAACATCACCAAGAAACACTTTGATTCTGGCGATTACCCTGAGGCCATCCGTCGTGCGGTGGCAGCCATCGACATTCCAAAATGGCGCGCCCTGCAGACCCAACAAAACAGCACGCAAAACCCAGACGATGGTCGGTACATCGGCGTGGGCATGGCAGTTTATTGCGAACAAGCCGCTCACGGCACCTCGGTTTACTTTGGCTGGGGCATACCCATGGTGCCTGGCCATGAACAATGCGGTGCGCGCCTGACACCAGACGGTATGCTGGAGTTGCGTATTGGTGCGCACTCACATGGCCAGGGCCTGGAGACCACCTTGGCCCAAGTGGCTAATCAGGTGATGGGCATCAGCCCAGCGCATGTGCGCGTGTTGCATGGTGACACCGGCATGACGCCTTACTCCACCGGCACTTGGGGTTCGCGTTGCATGGTGATGTCGGGTGGTGCAGTAGCCGAAGCCTGCAAGCAGATGCTCTTGCGCGTCAAACATATCGCCGCCAAAGTGTTGGAACTGCCGGCCGAGAGTTTGGTGTTCAGCGACGGTACAGTGTCGAACGCTGACGGCACGAAAAAACTCACCCTGGGTGAGGTGGCTCACATATGGTACCGCCAGCCGCAGTTGTTGCCCGCCGATGTGGACCCCTCAGGTCTTGAAGTGACCGTGGGCTACAAGGCCAAGGTCGATACCGGCACCTTCAGTTACGCCTGCCATGCTGTGGCAGTGTCGGTGGACACGGGTACCGGTCATGTGCAAATTTTGGACTATGTGGTGGTGGAAGACGCCGGCGTGATGGTCAATCCCATGATTGTGGATGGCCAGATCCTGGGTGGTTTGGCCCAAGGCATTGGCACTGCGCTGTACGAAGAGATGCCTTACGACGAGCAAGGCCAGCCACTGGCTTCCACCTTGGCAGACTACACCTTGCCAGGGGCTACCGAGGTGCCCACGCCACGCATCATCCACATGGAAACCCCGTCGCCCTACACCACCTTCGGTCAAAAAGGTGTGGGTGAGGGCGGTGCCATTGCCCCGCCTGCGGCGATTGCCAATGCCGTGAACGATGCCTTGAAGACATTGAAGGTCGAGGTCACCGAGCTGCCCATCACGCCCAGGCGTTTGTTGCAAGCCCTGGCGGCCAAGCAGTCTGCGCACACCAAGGAGGCTGCATGAAGTCCGCAGCTTTCGATCTGTACCAGCCTGCTGATGTGCCGGGCGCCTTGCAACTGCTGGGCAACCCAGACCAAAGCGTCAAGGTTCTGGGGGGCGGTCAGTCCTTAGGCCCCATGCTCAACCTGCGTTTGGCGCAACCCGAGGTGTTGGTGAATGTCGCGCGCTTGCCCGAGCTGCTCAATGCCAAAGTGGAGGGCGATTCGCTCATCATGGGTGCTGGCGTCACCCACGCCCGCATCGAAGATGGACTGGTGCCTGATGTCACCCGAGGCCTCATGCCATTTGTGGCGTCCAACATCGCCTACCGTGCCATCCGCAACCGGGGCACGATCGGGGGCAGCTTGGCCCATGCAGACCCCGCAGCTGATTGGGTCAATACCATGATGTTGCTCGGAGCGGTCATGGAAATCACCAGCGCGAAGTCTGCAGGTAATGGTACCTTGGTCAAGCGCGAAGTGCCTGCGCATGTTTTCATGCAAGGGCCTTTCACCACGGTCCTGGCGGACCACGAGATTCTGACTGCCATACGCATTCCCGTGCTGTCAGCTTCTGCGCGTTGGGGCTATTACAAGTTCTGCCGCAAAACAGGCGAGTTTGCCGAGGCCATTGGTGGCGTGCTGACAGACCCTGAGCGCGGCATTCACCGTTTGCTCATTGGGGCCACCGATGGTGTGCCTTTGGTCATCCATGATGCGCAAGCCCTGATGAAACCTGGTGATTCAGCGGCCATCACTCGTGTGCTGCAAGACGCGGGCATGGCCCAAGACCCTTACGCGTTCAAGATGCACCACACCGCGCTATGCAGGGCGATTGCCATGCGCCATCAACAGGCTTGAGGTCTATGTCTATGAACAAGACAAGCATCCAACTAAACATCAACGGCCGCGAAGTTGCTTCCGAGGTACAGGGTCGCACGCACCTGGCCGATTACTTGCGCGAAGACCAATTGCTCACCGGCACCAACTTGGGTTGTGAGCATGGGGTGTGCGGCGCCTGCACCATTGAGATGGATGGTGCACCTGCCAGGTCCTGTATCACCTTTGCTGCTGCGTGTGATGGCATGAAGGTGCGAACCATTGAAGGTTTTGCACTAGACGAGGTGATGCTCGCTTTGCGAGACGCGTTTTCTGCCGAACACGCCTTGCAATGCGGTTATTGTACCCCTGGTATGTTGATCACTGCGCGCGACATTGTGTTGCGCCTCCCAGATGCTGATGAAGCCTTGATCCGCAAAGAGTTGTCGGGTAATTTATGCCGTTGCACAGGTTACAGCGGCATCGTTCACGCCATCAGCTCGGTGTTGGCCGTACGTCGTGCTGCACGTGGAGGTGTCTGAAATGCAAATTGATGAGACCTTCGAGTTGCCATTCAGCAAGGCTGTGGTGTGGCAAGCCTTTCAAAACTTGGAGATGTTGGTAGATTGTTTGCCTGGTGCCCAGCTAACAAGCCCTAACGGGCAAACCCCACTGGAGTTGTCTTTTCAAGTGAAGATGGGGCCGATTTCTGCCACTTTTGCTGGTCAAGGGGAAATCACCTACGACTCCAGCACCCATTCAGGTCGATTCTCAGGTCAAGGTACTGACCGCAAAAACAACTCCCGCGTCAAGGGTGAAGCTAGATTTTTCTTGCACGAGTCTGATGGCCAACGTACACGTGTGGATGTGAATGTGGAATTCGCGTTGACCGGGGCGTTGGCCCAGTTCGGTCGTCTTGGCATAGTAAAAGAAATTGCCAGCAACATCACCGCCCAGTTCGCCTCCAATCTGAAGGTCAAATTGGTACCAGAAGTTTTAGGTCCATCTTCAGTCACGTCAGAGTTTGCGCATGCGACGGCTGCGCCACAGCTCAATATGGGAAGCGTGTTTTGGAAAATGCTCAAACAGCGCCTCAAGCGTTGGCTGGGCAGGGCTTGAGGTTTCTTGGCGTGAGGTTTCCTGCGTGTTTGTTTGTAACTTGTTTGAACAAAAGGAGTTGACTATGCGTTTACCTAAATTGATGGGCTTTCTGAGCTTGGCTAGCTTTTTGACCTTTGCGTCTCTCAAGCCAGCTTTCGCTGCTGACGATGTGATCCGAATTGGTGCACCGTTAGCTTTGACCGGCGGCTTGGCCGATGAGGGCAAGAAGCAACAGGTGTCTTACGCCATGTGGGCCAAACGTGTGAACGCCGCTGGTGGTATCACTGTGGGTGGCAAAAAAATGAAGGTCCAGATAATCGAGGTGGACTATCAAACCGATGAAAAACGCGCTCAGCAAATCGCTGAGAAACTCATTACACAAGACAAAGTTAACTTTCTGACCGCTCCATTCGGTTCAGGCCACACCAAGGTGGTGGCTGGTGTAGCAGAGCGTTATGGCGTACCCGTGATTGCCTCAGTGGCGTCCAGCGAATCGGTGTTCAACCAGGGCTATAAATACCTCTTCGGTACGTTGTCGCCCAACGGCGGCATCACCGAGAACATGGCCAAAATGTTTACTAAGGTGCAACCAAGCATCAAAAAAATCGCGATTCTTGGACGCGAAGACGTTTTCCCCAAATCTATGGCCAATGAGATGAAGGCCTCGGCTGAGCGCGCTGGTTTGCAAGTCGTCTACAACGAAACCTACCCTGTAGGCATATTGGATCACGCCACGGCCCTGTCCAAAATCAAGTCTAGTGCACCTGACTGGATTTACATCAGCGGCTACACCCAAGATTTGGTGCTGGCACGTAAGCAAATGGCTGATTTGAAAATCACTGCACCAATAATAACCATGATCACCGGTCCGGCTTACCAAGAGTTCATCACCGCCTTAGGCCCTGTGGCTGATGGAGTTACCAGCGCCTCTTGGTGGCACCACTCTGCAATGTACAAAAGCGACGATGTGTTTGGCTCCACCCAAGAGTTCTACAAAGACTTCCTGACCCAAGGCAAGGGCGACCCTGACTACGTGAATGCCTCGGCTGCAGCCGCACTCATCACTCTGCAAAAAGCGATTGAGAAGGCCGGCACGCTGGACAAAGTCAAGGTACGTGACGCTTTGGCTGCGACAAACATCATGACTTTTTATGGCCCTATCAAATTTGGACCCAACGGCATGAACCAAGGTCGCGAACTTCCAATTGTTCAGGTGCAAAAGGGCAAGGTCGTGCCGCTGTTCCCAGATGTGATCAAGCAAGGCACTTTGCAGATCATCAAGTAAGCAAGGCACCAAGGTGGACACTTACATTCAAGTCCTGACCAATGGACTCATGCTCGGTGCGCTTTACGCTTGCATCGCCGTGGGATTCTCATTGGTCTGGGGCGTTCTCAACATCATCAACATGATGCATGGCTCCTTAATCATCTTAGGTGGCTACCTCACTTACTTTGCGTGGCTGCACTTGAAGATCAACCCCTTGTTCATGTTATTGATTGTTCCGCCCTTGCTGTTTCTGCTCGGCTATCTCCTTCAGTTTGTGATGATCAACCGAGTGGTCGCAAGGCCTGTGCTCACCACCTTGACCCTGACCTTCGGGTTGGACATGATTTTGTACAACCTGATGAACGTGGTGTTTGAAGCAACCCCACGTCGTATCACCATGGACATTGGCAGTGTGTCTTTCATGGATGTGGTGCTGCCGGGAGATCGCTTGTTGGCCATGGTCCTTGCACTGGCACTCACCGGTATTTTGTATGGTGTCATGCGCACTTCACGTACCGGCCGAGCGATTGTGGCGGTGCGCATGGACCGAGATGCAGCTGCGCTCATGGGCATTCGCATCAATCGCGTGTATGCCGTTACTTTTGCCATCAGCGCAATGATGGCGGGGGCTTGTGGCGTGCTCATGGCCGTGACCTTTCCGGTCACTACCAACATCACGGGCTTACTGCTGGGCAAGGCCTTTGTGGTGTGTGTGCTGGGTGGTTTAGGCAGCGTGCCTGGCGCCCTCATAGGCGGCCTGGCTCTGGGTTTGATCGAAAGTCTCTCGGGTAACTGGTGGGGGCCGCAAAATGCGGTGCTCACAGGCTCGGTGTTGATGATTGTGTTGTTGATGACCCGCCCCACGGGGCTGCTGGGTAAGGCAGGTTACGAATGAACTCGCTACGCTCCGGTTTAATGTGGTTTGTGCCGCTAACAGTTTTGCTGGCACTCACGCCCTTCATTTCCAACAACTACATCGTGCAGCAGGCTACCTTTGTCTGCATGTATGCCACGCTCGCGTTGTCATGGAACTTCATGGGCGGCTACACCGGCTATCCGTCCTTCTCCACCTCTGCCTTTATTGGACTGGGGGCTTACGCCGGGGCTATTTTGCAAAACGGGGGCGTTCCCATGGTCTTGGCTTGGGTGATCGCCACGGGGGTCACAGGTTTGTTCGCAGCCTGCTTGGGCTATGCAATTTTGCGAATGAAAGGTCATTACTTTGCGATTGGGTCGATCTCGATTGTGGAGATTCTTCGTTTGATCGCTGCCTCCTGGTCCAGCTTCACGGGTGGCGGTGAAGGTCTGAACTTGCCAATCTTCCGGGGTGGCCCCGAATATGCAGGCATGGTGTTTTTATACGCTTTCTTGGTGCTTATGCTCGTGGCTGTCCTGGCCACGGTCTTGGTAGACAGAAGTCGCCTGGGATTTGGCTTGCGCTGCATCGAGCAAAACGAGGATGCGGCTGACATGGTTGGCGTGAATGTCAACGCCTCGAAAATCGCAGCCTTTGTGCTGTCCGCGATTTTTTGCGGGACAGCGGGTGCTATGTCGGCATCATGGGTGTCCTACATCTCACCGCCGGATGCATTTTCTATTGTCATGACCCTAAAGGTACCGGTGATGGCCATGCTCGGAGGCGCAGGCACCATGTTCGGCCCAGTCTTCGGTGCGCTTGTGTTTGTTGTGATTGAGCAAAGTGTGCTGTCCAGGTTCCTGGATTACAACCAGGCCATCTTGGGTTTGATCATTGTGTTCCTGATTTTCTTTTTGCCGGGGGGATTGTTGCGGAGCACCTTGTTCAAGCAATTCAAACAGCGCATTCTTACCAAGGATCCGCAGGAGTCCAAGCCATGACCACGCCTTTGTTGCAGGTTGACCAGCTCAGCAAAAACTTCGGTGGTGTGGCCGCTGTGAGTAAGGTTTCCTTCGCCCTGGAAGCTGGTCAAATTGTGGGTTTGATCGGCCCCAATGGCGCGGGTAAAACAACACTGGTCAATTTGATGACCGGGGTGCTCAGACCCAGCGGTGGGTCGGTGCGCTTCAACGGTCTGGACGTTACGGATCAACGTCCGTACCAAGCCTCCCGTCGTGGCTTGGCGCGTACCTTTCAAATTGTCCAGCCTTTTCCTCAGATGACGGTGCTTGAAAACGTTTTGGCGGGCGCACTGTTTGCAGGCCCCGCCAAGACGCGGGATGAGGCCATGGTTCAGGCGCTGGATTGCCTGGAGTTTGTGGGCCTAGCTGACCTTGCGCAACGCAGCGCCGTATCTCTGACCTTGCCTTCTCGCAAGCGTTTGGAGCTTGCCAAATCTTTAGCTATGCAACCCAAGGTTTTGCTGCTCGATGAAGTCAATGCAGGATTGAACAGTGCTGAGATTGTGGATGCGATTGAGCTGATCAGAAAAATTGCAGCACGTGGCATCACCATCATGTTGATCGAGCACTTGATGAAGGTAGTATTTTCTTTGTGTGACCGCCTGCTGGTTTTGCACCACGGCGAGTTGATTGCGCAAGGCGAACCACAAGCCGTGGCCAACGACCCGAAAGTGATCGAGGCTTATCTGGGTAGCAAATTTGCCGCCAAGATGGCCGATCAACAGGCTTACCTCAGCGAGGTCAACCATGTCTGAGATGCTCTTAGAGGTTCAAGGTCTGAGCGCTGGCTATGGTGATGTCCAGGTGCTGTGGGGTTTGGATTTGCAGGTGCGCCAAGGTGAGATCACGTGCATTGTAGGCTCGAACGGTGCTGGCAAGTCCACCCTTTTGCGCACCCTTTCGGGCTTGGTGCAGGCACGCAGCGGTAAGGTGACGTTCAAAGGTCGCGATTTGACCGGGGCCACGCCCGAGGATGTGTTGTCAGCGGGCATTGCGCATGTGCCCGAGGGGCGTCGTTTGTTCAAAGGCTTGTCAGTGCGCGATAACCTGCTGCTCGGGGCTTACCACCGCAAGGCTTCACGTGCGGATATTGAGCATGATCTTGAGCAGATTTACCATTTCTTCCCGATCCTCAAGGACCGTCGCAACCAAGATGCCAGCACCATGTCGGGTGGTGAACAGCAAATGTGCGCGATTGGTCGCGGCATCATGTCTCGCCCGTCATTGTTGATGATTGATGAGTTGTCCTTGGGCTTGGCGCCGCTGGCAGTGGAGAGCCTGTGTGCAGCCTTGCGAAGTGTGAACCAGACAGGCTTGTCGATTCTGTTGATCGAGCAAGATGTGTTCACCGCCTTTGACCTGGCGGTACATGGCTTTGTGGTGGAGTCGGGCAAGGTGACTTTGCGTGGCTCTTGCGAGGCCTTGGCCTCTAACCCGCAGGTACGCCAAGCTTATATGGGCATTTAGTGAGTCGCCATGGAACACCCAGAGACGCTTGTGCTTGAAGCCAACCAACGTGCCTTAGCATGTATGTTGGCGGTGCGTCCTGTGTGGACAAGTATCGTCAGCGCGGAACAAGCTTTGAAGCTGGATGATCACACCATCTTGCATGCCGGCCCACCATTTGCTGACCCTCGCAATTTACCGGCAACTATACGCTCGTCGATAGTGTTGAGCTGTTTGTACGAAGGTTGGGCCGCCGATGAGGCTCGAGCCGAAGCGTTGATCAAAAGCGGCAAGCTGAAAATCCTGCCAGCTCAAAATCATGGTTGTGTAACGCCGTTGGCTGCAGTGATTACCCGCTCTTCGACTTTAGTTGAGGTGGCTGATGCTGCAGGTGTGCTCAAGCCAGTGTGGTCGTTGTTGTCCAGTGGATCTGCACCTGATTTGCGCTTTGGAACTCGCGATCCGGGTTCATTGTTGAGCATGATTTACCGTGATGGTGAATTGAAGTCTCTCTTGCTGAAAGCTATCGATACTCCTATTGACCTTGTTGTGGTCGCTAACCAAGCTCTGGCTGCGGGGGACGAATTGCATTCACGTACTCAGGCTGCCACAGAGGTTTTGCACCACATGCTACTGGGTAGGTTAACTGCATTAAATATGGATCTAGGTAGTCTGAAGAAGTTTTCAAACATGATGCGGAACTCACCTGGATTTTTTCTCACTCTATGGATGGCTGCCTGTCGTCTTTATTTGTCAGCGTGTGAAGGTTTTACGTACTGTAGCTTGGTGAGTCGGATTGGCGCAAATGGTGAGAATGTTGGTTTATCTTTGGGTGGTCAGCCTGATAGGTGGGTTACCTCTCAAGCCACACCACCTTTAGGAGCTCGTTTCCCGCACGTGAATCCTACACTTACTCCATCCGGGGTGGTGGGTGACAGCGCAGTGATAGACGCCATGGGCTTTGGTGGCCAGATGGTGAACAACGCGTCTGATGTGCTGGCTTCTTTATCTGATTACTTGCCGTCTAACTACGATCAAGCTGGCTTGAAAATCATGACAGGGTTGCATACGTCCTTTCACAACAGGCGGGTTTGGAGCGGTTTGGATGCAATAAAGGTCAACAAGTCCAGCGTTTCACCTTTGGTGAATATCGGAATACTGGCAGCTGACGGTATTCATGGCTTGTTAGGACGGGGACTTTATTTACCACCGGTAGATCTTTTCCGTGAGGCCAGTGGCATAAATTAGCGCAACCGTGTGATGGATTTGTTATTTTGGAAATAAAAGTCGCTCATATTAATTTTGCTTTTGAAATTTCTCGCGCTATTTCCCTCTAAAAACCGAAAGTCACAGAAGTAGAATTTTTTCAATTGGAAGGGTACTATATGAAGAAGTCCCGATAGAGTGATAGCCGAGGTCACGTCGTTTGGCTATAGTGCTTGTAATTCGCAATAACGTAGTTACTAATAGATAGATCGCTATACTACTTCTATACTATTTGTGGCGACCCTGAAAGCTGTAAGTTATTGAATTTAAATGGAAAAATAGTAAAACTCTGGCGTCTTCACACTGCAGGGGTCACATGTTCGATCCATGTATCGCCCACCAAATAAACAGCACAGAAGCCACCCACGGGTGGCTTTTTGGTGTCCCTCAGCCCAGCGATCCGGTTCAAGTCATTGCTTTGCACCATCCCTAGCGCAATGCTTGTTTTGAAGAATTGAAATTCCGCTATTGGTCGGACCTCTTCATAATTCGCATCCATAGCGCGACATTCAAAGAGTTTGTTCCAAAAAGCCGAAAAACAAAGTTGCTATCCTCAAAGCTGAGCCAGATAAATTTGGCGATGCCTTTCCCGGATGGCTTGTCGATCTTGGTCAACTTATTTCAATATTTTCAGGAGCCCCCATGAAGCAGTACCAGCATTTCATCAACGGCCAGTATGTTGAT
>Ga0255295_1000089_pt1 | contig 12776 bp, 10 predicted proteins | sample MistaT_29_FD_183796 | JGI IMG/M metagenome (GOLD analysis project Ga0255295, IMG submission 183796) | Metatranscriptome of freshwater microbial communities from Mississippi River, Louisiana, United States - Miss_Yuk_RepC_8h (Metagenome... | ecosystem: Environmental > Aquatic > Freshwater > River... | reverse complement strand
GTTTTTCCTGGGCCTTAGCCAGCTGAGGCTTCCGCCGGCTTTTCCTCATCAAGCGGCAACTCCGCTCCAAACGGCAGCGTGATCTTCAGCTGCTTGTACAGCGGCAGACCGGTGCCGGCAGGGATGAGGTGGCCCATGATCACGTTTTCCTTGAAGCCACGCAGCAGGTCGACCTTCCCCAACGTGGAGGCGTCGGTAAGAACCCGGGTGGTCTCTTGGAAGGAAGCGGCGGATATGAAGCTTTCCGTCTCGAGCGAGGCTTTGGTGATGCCCAGCAGGATCGGCTCAGCTTCGGCAGGTTTACCACCCGCTTCTTCGATTCGCTTGTTGTTGGCGAGGAAAGCCGAGCGGTCGACCTGTTCGCCCCAGAAGTACTCGGAATCACCCGGATCGGTGATCCGGACCTTCCTAAGCATCTGGCGGATGATGATCTCGATGTGCTTATCGTTGATCGTCACGCCCTGCAGGCGGTATACCTCCTGGACCTGAGAGATCAGGAAGTCATAGAGCGCGGAGGGCCCGAGGATCTCCAGGATCTCATGGGGATCGGCCGCTCCCTCGGTGAGGTGCTGGCCCTTGTGCACAACATCGCCCGGCTGGACGATGATATGCTTACCGGTCGCGATCAGGTGCTCCTCCTCCTGACCAGTCTCCTCGTTCTTGACCACCAGCTTGCGCTTGCCACGCACGGTGCCCTCGAACGAGACGATGCCGTCGATACGGGACATCTCCGCCGCATCCTTCGGGCGACGGGCCTCGAAGAGCTCAGCAACGCGCGGCAGACCACCGGTGATGTCCTTGGTCTTGGAGGCTTGGCGCGGCGTCTTGGCGAGCAGAGCGCCGGGCGCGATCGTGTCTCCCTCGTTGACCGCGATCTGCGCTCCGACCGGAATCGAATAGGCGGCGAGCGCCTTGTTCTTCGAATCGCGAACCTCGATCTGCGGATTGAGATCCTCCTTGTGCTCGATGACGACGGTGGCGATGCGTCCCGACGACTCGTCGAGTTCACGCTTAACGGTCACACCGGGGATCATATCCTTGAAGTGCAGCGAACCGCCCTTCTCCGACAGAACCGGAATGTTATAGGGATCCCACTGCGCGAGTACGGCACCTTTGTCGATCTTGCCGCCGTCGGCAACGTGGAGGTAAGAGCCCACCACGATGTTGTAGACCTCGAGTTCCTTGTCCTCGGCATCGAGGATCTGGATGGTGCCAGTCTTGTTGAGCACGATCGATCCGCCATCGGCCGTTTCCACCAAGCGCAGGCCGCGGTATTTGACCCGTCCGCTAGAGCGGACGCGGATCTCGGGCGTCTTGAAACCGCCCGACGCGACACCACCGATATGGAAGGTACGCATGGTCAATTGCGTGCCCGGCTCGCCGATCGACTGCGCGGCAATGATGCCGACGGAGTCGCCGATCTTCGCAACCTTGTTGGTCGCTGGGTTGATGCCGTAGGACTTAGCGTCAATGCCACCCTTCGAGATGGAGGTGAGCGGGGACATGACCTTGACGCGCTCGATACCGAGCTCGTCGATCCTAGCCGCGATTTCCTCGGTGATGAGCTCGCCGGAACCCACGAGTACCTCGGAAGGACTAATGGGATTCATCACGTCGTCGCTGGAGAAGCGGCCGATGATACGTTCCTTTAGACCGACGATCTCGTCATCGCCCTCGAAAATGGCCTTCTTCCACACGCCGTCGCGGGAGCCGCAATCTTCTTCGGCGATGATGACGTCCATGGCCACGTCGCAAAGCTTACGGGTGAGGTAGCCGGCATCGGCGGTTTTGAGGGCGGTGTCAGCCAGTCCCTTGCGTGCACCGTGGGTCGAGATGAAGTACTCAAGCACCGTGAGGCCCTCGCGGAACGAGGAGAGGATGGGGCGCTCGATGATCTCACCGGAGGGCTTGGCCATCAGCCCGCGGGTGCCGCAAAGCTGGCGGACCTGCTGCTTGTTACCACGCGCTCCGGAATCCATCATGATGTAAACCGGATTCACCTCGGTGCGACCGTCGTTGTTCTCCAACTTGGAGAACACTTGCTTTGCGATCTGATCCGTAGCGCTGGTCCAGATATCGACCACTTTGTTGTACCGCTCGCCGTCGGTGATGATACCCTTGTGGAACTGGGCTTCGACCTCCGCGATCTTCTTGCGCGAATCGGAGACGATCTCCCGCTTGGAATCCGGGATAATCATGTCGTCGATTCCGATCGAGATACCCGCTTGGAACGCCGTCTGGAAACCAAGCTCCTTAAGGCGATCGAGGGTTTCCACCGTGGCGTGGTTCCCGGAGATCTTGTAGGTATTAAGGATCAGGTCACCGAGCTTCGCCTTCGGAACGGGGAAATTCACAAATCCCAGCTCGCGGGGCCAAATTTCGTTGAAGATGACGCGGCCGACAGTCGTGCGGAGAGTCTTACGCTTGGCATCGCCGAAGATCGTCTCCCGGCCGTGATCGGGATTCGGGATCTCGACCCAGTCGTGCATACGGAGGGCACCATCGGACTTGACGTAAAGGACCTCCTGGAGGCCGCTGAGCAACGGGACCCGCTCGTTCTTCGTGGGCTTCCGGCGAGGCTCAATCGTGAGGTAGTAGGCTCCCAGCACGATGTCCTGCGAGGGCGTCAGGATTGGCTTTCCGGACGAGGGCGAGAAGATGTTGGACGTCGCCATCATCAGGAGCTTGCACTCCATGATGGCCTCGAGGGAGAGCGGGACGTGCACGGCCATCTGGTCGCCGTCAAAGTCCGCGTTGTAGGCGGTGCAGACGAGGGGATGGATGCGGATCGCCTCGCCCTCAATGAGAACCGGCTCAAATGCCTGGATGGATAGCCGGTGGAGCGTGGGCGCGCGGTTCAGGAGAACCGGATGTCCCTTCGTGACTTCCTCAAGGATATCCCAAACCTCAGGCGACTTCTTCTCGATCATCTTGCGCGCACCACGGACCGTGTGCACGAAACCCAGCTCCTTGAGGCGACGGATGATGAACGGCTCGAAGAGGACCAGAGCCATCTTCTTGGGAAGACCGCACTGGTGAAGCTTGAGCTCGGGGCCGATCACGATCACGGAACGACCCGAATAGTCCACGCGCTTACCGAGCAGGTTCTGGCGGAACCGCCCCTGCTTGCCCTTCAGCATGTCGGAAAGCGACTTGAGCGGACGGTTGCCCGCCCCAGTGACAGGACGGCCATGGCGCCCGTTGTCGAACAGGGCGTCGACCGCCTCCTGCAGCATGCGCTTCTCGTTGTGAATGATGACGTCGGGCGTCTTGAGCTGCATCAGGTTCCGCAGGCGATTGTTGCGGTTGATGACGCGGCGGTACAGATCGTTGAGGTCCGACGTGGCAAAGCGACCGCCTTCGAGCGGAACCAGCGGACGCAGGTCCGGCGGAATCACCGGGAGGACCTCAAGCACCATCCACTCCGGACGGCTCTTGGAGTGGATGAAGCCCTGCACCACCTTGAGCCGCTTCGATAGCTTCTTCTTGATCTGCTTGGACTTCGTCGCGCGCATCTGCTCCTGCAGTTCGGCCACGGTCGCCTCGAGATCCGTCTTCACGAGTGCATCGCGCACTGCCTCGGCACCCATCTTCGCGACAAAGGAGTCGTCACCGTACTCGTCCAAAGCCTGCCGATACTCGGTGTCGGTGAGAAGCTGCCGCGGCTCGAGCGGGGTCTTACCCGGATCGATCACCATGTAGTTCTCGTAGTAGATGACCCGCTCCAGCGAACGGGCGGTCATATCGAGCAGCAGCCCGAGGCGACTGGGCATCGACTTGAGGAACCAGATGTGGGCCACCGGAACCGCGAGCTCGATGTGACCCATGCGCTCGCGGCGGACCCGGGCGATCGTCACCTCGACGCCGCATCGATCGCAGACCACGTCCTTGTACTTGATGCGCTTGTACTTTCCGCAGGCGCACTCGTAGTCGCGGACGGACCGAAAATCTTCTGGCAGAAGAGACCACCTGGCTCCGGCTTGAACGTCCGGTAGTTAATGGTCTCGGGATTCTTAACCTCGCCCTTGGACCATTTGCGGATGGTGTCGGGCGAAGCGACAGTGATCGAAACGCAGTCAAACGCGCTCTCCTCAAGGCCGAGGGCTTCACGGGCCTGGTCGCGATTGGTACCGGCGGCGTCGTTGGGTTGAATCATGGTGATGTCTCCCTGGGTCTGTTGTTAGGGGCGGGCCTTCAGGAGCCGAAGCTCAGGGCGTCGCGCTTCTGCAGCTTGATGTCCAGGCCGAGGGACTGGATTTCCTTGATGAGCACGTTGAAGGACTCCGGCGTGCCGGCCTGCAGGGTGTTGTCACCCTTGACCAACGACTCATAGATCTTGGTACGCCCCTGCACGTCGTCCGATTTGACGGTGAGTAACTCCTGCAGCGTGTGAGCCGCGCCGTAGGCCTCGAGCGCCCACACTTCCATTTCGCCGAAACGCTGACCGCCATACTGGGCCTTGCCGCCCAGCGGCTGCTGGGTGACGAGTGAATACGGACCGACGGCCCGGGCATGGATTTTGTGCGAGACCAGATGGTTCAGCTTCATCATGTAGATGTAGCCCACCACGACCTCCTGATCGATCTTATCGCCGGTGCGCCCATCGAAGAGCGGACTCTTTCCAGAGGAAGGCAATTTCGCCTCCTTAAGGTACTCGCGAACCTTCTTCTCCGGGATTCCGTCGAAGACGGGAGTGGCCACCTTGATACCGAGGCGCTTGCACGCCCAGCCGAGATGGGTCTCCAGGACCTGGCCCACGTTCATGCGGGAGGGCACGCCGAGAGGGTTGAGACAGATTTCCACCGGGGTGCCGTCCGGAAGGAACGGCATATCCTCTTCGGGGACGATCTTCGCAACAACGCCCTTGTTACCGTGGCGACCCGCCATCTTGTCGCCGACCTCCAGCTTTTGCTTGGTGGCGACGTAAACCTTCACCTGCTTGATCGCACCGTCAGCGGAGCCCTCGCCAGCTTCGATGGAGGTAATCTTGCGTTCACGGTCGCTCTCGAGCTCGTCGAACTTTGTCTGATACGAGCCGATGATTTCCATGATCTTGATCCTTACCGGCGAAGGATCGATCTGCACGTGCTTGGACACGGCGGCCAGCTTGCGCAGGAGCGTCTTGGTGATCTTACGGTTCGCCGGGATGATGATCTCACCAGACTCGCCGTTGATAACGTCCAGCGGGATTTTCTCGCCAAGCAGGATGTTGGAGAGGGCCTCGGTGAGGGCCTCGCGCAACTTATCCATCTGGGTCTTGTACTCCTCCTGAATCTGCTTCGCCTGGCGGCGACGATCGGAGGGGGAGAGCTTCTCCTCCTGGTTGTCGACCCGCGAAGAGACCTTCACGTCCATGATGATGCCCGCCACTCCGGAGGGCACGATCAGCGAGGTGTCCTTAACATCGGCCGCCTTTTCGCCGAAGATAGCGCGCAGCAGCTTTTCCTCGGGGGCTAGTTCCGTCTCAGACTTCGGAGTGATCTTGCCGACGAGGATGTCGCCGGGCTTCACCTCGGCTCCGACCCGGATGACGCCGTTATGATCGAGGTTCTTGAGTGCCTCCTCCCCGACGTTGGGAATATCACGGGTGATTTCCTCGGGCCCGAGCTTGGTGTCGCGGGCCGTAACCTCGAATTCCTGGATGTGGATGGAGGTGAAGATGTCCTCGCGAAGGACTTTCTCGGAAATGAGAATCGCGTCCTCGAAGTTGTAGCCGTTCCAAGGCATGAACGCGACCAGCACGTTGCGACCGAGCGCCATCTCCCCACGGTCGGTGGAAGGACCGTCGGCGATGATCTGGCCGGCCTTGATTTTCTGCCCCTCGCGGACAATCGGCTTCTGGTTGAAACAGGTGCCGGCATTCGAGCGCATGAACTTCCGAAGCTCGTACACATGGACGTGATTCTTCGGATCGTTGCGGACGTTGCGCGGGAGTTCCCCGTCTTTCGTCACCACGATTCGTTTAGCATCGACCGAGGCGACCACACCGGCCTCCTCGGCGACGACCACGATCTTAGAGTCACGCGCTACGCGCTCCTCAATGCCGGTGCCAACGAACGGGGCCTCGGCCTGAAGAAGGGGCACGCCTTGGCGCTGCATGTTCGCGCCCATGAGCGCGCGATTGGCGTCGTCATGCTCAAGGAACGGGATCATGCCCGCCGCGATCGAGATGACCTGCTTCGGAGAAACGTCCATCAGATGGACATCGCCCGCGGGTACTTCGAGGAAGTTACCATCCTGACGCACCGTCACTTTGCCGACGAAGTGATTCTTCTCGTCGATCTCGGCGTTGGCTTGGGCGATGACCTTCCCCTCCTCCTGGTCAGCCGTGAGGTATTCGATCTTATCCGTGACGCGTCCGTCCTTCACGACGCGGTACGGCGTCTCGATAAAGCCGAACTCGTTCACGCGGGCGTAAGTCGAAAGCGAGTTGATCAAACCGATGTTTGGACCTTCGGGCGTCTCAATCGGACAGATCCGACCGTAGTGCGACGGATGCACGTCGCGGACCTCGAAGCCGGCGCGCTCGCGATTCAGACCACCGGGCCCGAGCGCGGAAAGGCGGCGCTTGTGCGTCACCTCGGCGAGCGGATTGATCTGGTCCATGAACTGCGAAAGCTGGGAACGGGCGAAGAAATCCCGAATCACCGTGGTCAGCGCCTTCGGGTTGATGAGCTTCTGCGGGGTGATCGAGTCGACGCTCTGATCGTACATCGTCATGCGCTCGCGAACGAGGCGTTCCGTCCGGCTCAAGCCTACACGGCATTGGTTGGCCAAGAGTTCACCCACGGTACGGACACGCCGGGATCCGAGGTGATCAATGTCGTCCACCACCCCGACGCCCTTCTTCAAACGCACGAGGTACTTGGTGGCGGCCACGATGTCGGCGCTCTCGAGGATGCGTTGCTCGAGATCAGCCTTTAGCCCCAACTTCTGGTTGACCTTATAGCGGCCCACGCGCCCGAGGTCGTAGCGCTTGGGATCGAAAAACAGGCGCTTGAGGAGGGCCTTGGCGTTGGCCGTGGTCGGGGGCTCTCCCGGACGCAACCGTTTGTAGATTTCCTTGAGAGCTTCCTCCTCGTTGCGCGTCGGATCCTTCTTGAGCGCCCGGATGATCGCGCCCTCGTCGATCGATGTGTCGATGACGCGGATCGTGGCGATGTCATGCTTCTCGAAAGTCCGCACGATCGCCTTGGTCAAGGGCTCGAACGCGCGGGCGAGAACGACTCCCTTTTGGGCGTCTATGGCGTCCTCAACGAGAACCAGCGTGGACACGTTCTCCATGTCCAAAGCCTTGGAAACGCGAAGTTCCTTGATCTCGTAAAAAAGATTCAGGAGGTCGATGTCACTCGAGTACCCGATCGAACGAAGCAAGGTCGTGATCAGGAACTTCCGGCGCCGGCGGCGACGATCGAGGTAAACGTAGAGCAAGTCATTATTGTCGAACTGGACCTCCAACCAGGTGCCGCGATCCGGGATGATACGGAACGAGTGAAGAGGCTTGCCGTTAGGATGAGGTGTAACCTCGAAAGCGATGCCGGGCGATCGGTGGAGCTGGGATACAACCACCCGCTCGGCCCCGTTGATGATGAATGACCCGCGGTCGGTGACCATCGGGATCTCTCCCATGAAAATATCCTCATCCTTGATGAAGTCTTCTTCGCGCAGACGAAGCTTCACGTAGAGAGGAACGGAATAGGTAATACCCTCACGAAGACACTCCAATTCGGAATGCTTGGGCTCACCCAGGCTGTAGGAAACGTACTCGAGCGTCAGGCGCTCGTCGTAAGACAGGATCGGGAAAACCTCCCGGAACACCGCCTCAAGGCCCTGCGGCTTCCGCTGTTTCTCAGGGATGCCCTTCTGCAGGAAGTCGAGGTACGACGTGATCTGGATCTCGATCAGGTTCGGCGGCTGGATGACTTCGCGGAGCTTTCCGAAGTTTACGCGTTCGGTGTGGTTGCGGTCGGCCATGGGAGGTACCCGGAAGGGTTAGGAGGCGTAAGGGGCCGCGGAGAACCTGTAGGGACGCGCGGCGGCTAATTTGAACAGACGCAGAAAAGGGACAAGACGGGCCGCGCTTTGGCGCGGCCCGTCCAGGTAAAAACGCATTTGTGCGAACAAAGTCGCCAAGCGTCGGAGTGACTTACTTGAGCTCGACCTTGGCGCCAGCGGCCTCGAGCTTCTTCTTGATTTCCTCGGCCTCGGCCTTCGGAACGTTCTCTTTGACGTTCTTCGGAGCGCCCTCGACCAGATCCTTGGCCTCCTTGAGGCCGAGCCCGGTGATACCGCGCACTTCCTTGATGACGCCGATCTTGTTAGCGCCGGCGTCTTTGAGAACGACGGTGAACTCGGTCTGAGCCTCGGCGGCCGGGGCGGCGCCCGCGCCGGCGGCTCCGCCGGCAGGAGCGGCGGCGACAGCAGCGGCAGCGGAAACGCCCCACTTGCCCTCGAGGTCCTTGACCAAGGCGGCGAGATCCAGAACCGACTGGCTCGAAAGCCACTCGATGACTTGTTCCTTTGTGATGTTGCTCATGATGACTTACTCCTCGGACCCGATAGCGGTTTCAGGGATGAAACGCGTTTAAGAGACGAATCCCCTAGCGGTTCCGGATGGATTGGTTTTTCCGCCGATCAACGGTTAGCACCGATGCGCGGCAAAAATATTCGTGGTGAGTGGTTTCAAGCCGCCGGGGCGGCCGGCTGCTCTTTCTTGACCTTGGCGTCGAGCACACGGACGAAAGCCGCCGCGTTCTGGCTGAACAGACCGAGCAGCTGCGACCGTAGCGCCTCGAAGGACGGCAGATCAGCAATTTTGGAAAGATCCGCCGCGCTGATCAACTTACGGTCGAGCACGCCCAGCTTGATCTCGAGCTTCTGCTTTTCCTCGAAGAACTTCTTTAGGACCTTGGCTACACCCGCGGAGTTCTTTCCGCCCACAACGACAGCCGTGGGACCGGAGAGTGAAGCGTCGATGTCGGGAAGGCCTAGGGCCTTGGCCGCCACCCGCAGCGAGCTGTTCTTGACGACATGGAATTCAGCCTTTTCGGCGGCCAACCGCTTGCGGAGTTCCGCAGTGTCAGCGACGGTCACTTTGGAAAAGTTGGCGAGAATGACGTAGTCGGACTTGCGAAGGTGCGACTCGACCTCGGCGATCAGGTATTGTTTTTCGGCTCTCATGGTCGGTGCCCTCTCAGTACTTGCTGAACTCGGTTGAGGCGATCTTGACCCCCGGGCTCATGCTCGAGGACAAGGTAACGCTCTTGATGAACTGACCGCCCTTGAAGGTGGACGGCTTGGACCGACCAACGGCCTCAAGGACCGTGGAGGCATTTTCGAGGATTTGCGAGTGGGTAAACGAGCGCTTGCCCACGCCGACGCCTATATTGGCGGTCTTGTCCATCTTGAACTCAACCCGGCCGGCTTTGACGGCTTTGATACCCGCCACGATATCGTCGGTGACCGTACCCGCCTTGGGATTCGGCATGAGACCCTTGGGACCAAGAACGCGCGCGAGGGTACGAACCTGCTTCATCGCTTCGGTGGTCGCGATCGCCACATCGAAATCCAGCCAACCTTCGTTGACCTTCTGCATCATGTCCTGGAGACCCGCAAAATCAGCACCTGCAGCCAAGGCCTTCTGCGGATCGTCAGTGAACACGAGGACGCGTACCTTCTTGCCGGAACCGTTCGGCAACGGGGTCGTTCCCCGGACGTTTTGCTCGCCGGAGGCGGCATCAACGCCAAGGCGGAAGGAAAGCTCAACCGTCTCGTCGAACTTAGCCTTGGGGAACTTGCTGAGGATTTCCACCGCTTCCTTGAGCGGGTAGTCCTTGGTGAGATCGGCGACCTTCAGGCCGCCGTTGTATCTTTTGCTGTGCTTTTTGGCCATGTTTTCTCCTTGCGGTGCAAACGTCCGGAGGACTCCCGCGGGATGTTTCGGTAGAGCGTCACGGATTCTCCAGCCGGAGCTGGTCGTCCGCCACGCCGAAAATCAGTCTACCACCTCGATGCCCATGTTGCGGGCGGTACCAGCAATGACTTTTATGCCAGCCTCGGGTGTGGTGGCGTTCATGTCGTTCTTCTTGATGTTATAGATTTCAAGAAGCTGCTTCTTCGTGACTTTGCCCACCTTGTCCTGGTTCGGCTTCGCCGAGCCGCTGGCGATGTTGGCGGCCTTCTTCAATAGCACTGAAGCAGGCGGGGACTTAAGGATGAAAGTGAAACTCTTGTCGGTGAAAACCGTGATGACCACGGGCAGGATCATCCCGTTCTGGTCTTTGGTGCGGGCGTTGAACTCCTTGCAGAACGCCATGATGTTTACGCCTTGGGCGCCCAGCGCGGGTCCAACCGGAGGCGCAGGATTGGCCGCGCCGGCCGGCAGTTGGAGTCGGATGTATCCTTGGATCTTCTTGGCCATGTTGAAAGAGGAGAGTCTGAAAAAAGGAGAGGGACGAGAATCTTACTCGGTTAGGCGCTGAACCTGCCAATATTCGAGCTCCACCGGCGTAAAGCGCCCGAAGATAGAGACCGAAACCTTCAACTTCCCGCGCTCAGGATCGATCTCGTCGATCCGCCCGGTAAGGGACGCGAAGGCTCCGTCGGTAATCTTCACTTCCTCGCCCACCGCGTACTGTACCTTGGGAACTTCTTTACCACTGGCAGCCTCAATCCTCGCGTAGATTTCATCCACTTCAGATTGCCGCAAAGCGGCCGGGCGATCGCCGCCCACAAAACCTATAACCCCGGTGGTCTCCTTCACGAAATACCACGGCTTATTGATGAGTTTACCATCATCCCCGTAGAGCTTGGCCTGGATGAAAACGTAACCCGGATAGAGTTTTCGAACCTTGGTCGATTTCTTACCGCCCTTGACCTCGGAAACGACCTCCGTCGGGAGCAGCACCTCGAAAATGAAGTCGTCGAGCTCCTCCGCCTTTTTGAACTTCTCGATGTACAGTTTCACCTTCGACTCCTGCCCGGAAAGGGTGTGGAGAGCGAACCACTGAGCACCGGCGGGGGCGGTCGTTGGAGCAGGCATGAGAAGGAGCGCCCGATGCTTAGCTGACCAGATCGGTGAAGAGCACGACCACCTGGGTCAGCGAGAAATCACTGATGCTCGTGAAAATGCCCATGATGAGGACGGCGACGATGACAACGATGGTCGAATCGCGCAGCTCGGCCTTGGTCGGCCAAGTCGCCTTCTGGAGTTCCCCAACCATCTCCCCGAGGAAGATGCGGGTGCTGCGAAAAGGGTTTTTCATGATTTTTGCTGGCAGGCGCGGAGGGAATCGAACCCCCAACCAACGGTTTTGGAGACCGCTACTCTACCGATTGAGCTACGCGCCTAAGATGCTCCCTTAGACAACGCAGCCGAGACCCCTTGAGGAGGCCTCGGCGAGGCGCCGTCGACGGTTGCAGCGACAGTTATTCGGTGATCTCCGTGATACGACCCGCGCCGATCGTACGACCACCCTCGCGGATGGCGAACTTCTGGAGCTTCTCCATGGCGATCGGAACGATCAACTCGATGTCCACCGCGATGTTGTCGCCTGGCATGATCATCTCAACGCCCTTCGGCAGGTTGACGACGCCAGTGACGTCGGTGGTTCGGAAGTAGAATTGCGGACGATAACCGTTGAAGAACGGCGTGTGGCGCCCACCCTCATCCTTGGAGAGGACGTAGATCTCGGCTTTGCCCTTCTTGTGGGGAGTGATGGACTTAGGAGCGGCGATGACCTGACCACGCTCAATGCCGTCTTTTTCAATGCCACGAAGGAGGATTCCCACGTTGTCACCAGCCTGACCGCTGTCGAGCAGCTTGCGGAACATCTCAATTCCGGTCACAACCGTAGTGGTCGTGTCCTTAAGACCGACGATCTCGACGGTGTCGTTCAGCTTGACCACACCGCGCTCGATACGGCCGGTGGCGACGGTACCGCGACCCGTGATGGAGAACACGTCCTCGACAGACATCAGGAACGGCTTGTCCATCTCGCGCACGGGTTCCGGGATTTCGGAATCAATGGCGGCCATGAGGTCGGCGATCGCCTTCTCACCCTCGGGCTTGCCCTCCAACGCGGCGGTGGCGGAACCACGGATGATCTTGGCGTTCTTGCCGTCAAACTGGTACTTGGTGAGGAGGTCACGAATTTCCTCTTCGACGAGCTCAAGCAGATCGGGGTCGTCGATGAGGTCGACCTTGTTGAGGAAAACCACGATCTTCGGCACGCCCACCTGACGGGCCAAAAGGATGTGCTCGCGGGTCTGGGGCATCGGGCCGTCAGCCGCGGAAACGACGAGAATCGCACCGTCCATCTGGGCGGCGCCGGTGATCATGTTCTTAACGAAGTCGGCGTGGCCGGGGCAATCGACGTGGGCGTAGTGGCGCTTGTCCGACTCGTACTCGACGTGCGCGACCGAGATCGTTACGATCTTGGAGGCGTCGCGAACCGTACCACCCTTGGCGATATCGGCATAGGACTTCATCTCGGCGAGGCCCTTACGGGACTGGCACGCGAGGATGGAGGTCGTCAACGTGGTCTTGCCGTGGTCGACGTGGCCGATGGTGCCGACGTTCACGTGCGGTTTCTTGCGTTCGAATGCTGCTTTAGCCATGGGAGACGGTTGTTTGGGTGATGTTGGAAGATAAGACCTCTGAGTTAACGTCGCAGAAGCCTGGTTCGACGTGCTTTCTGACCCTGGAGCCCAGAAACGGATTTGAACCGTCGACCTCCCCCTTACCAAGGGGGTGCTCTACCAACTGAGCTATCTGG
>Ga0255295_1000062_pt1 | contig 15301 bp, 17 predicted proteins | sample MistaT_29_FD_183796 | JGI IMG/M metagenome (GOLD analysis project Ga0255295, IMG submission 183796) | Metatranscriptome of freshwater microbial communities from Mississippi River, Louisiana, United States - Miss_Yuk_RepC_8h (Metagenome... | ecosystem: Environmental > Aquatic > Freshwater > River... | reverse complement strand
TCCTGTCGTTGCCGGGTCGCAGCTGGTGCGCAATTTGCTCATACATAAATACCCGGAACAAAGCGGCAAATTCTTTCCGCTTTGGGTACCGAGCCACACCGAGAAAACCATGCTGAACGCCATCGATTTCGCCTCTTCTTCACCCCCCACCCCCACGGAGGCTGCCAGTGGCACGCCAAGCGACGCCAACGCAGCGCCCACGGGGTTTGGCAAGCTCATGAACCAGGCCTTCGCACAGATGGCCAACGGCAAGCTGGCAGGCACGGCAGAGACATCAGGGGGCGAATCGGCCGAAGGGCAAGACCTTGCCAAGGCGAGCGCACTGGACACAGTGGGCCTTGAAACGGACGCCCCGATGGCCTGGATGCCCGGCTGGCCAGGGGCGATCAACGTACAGCAAGTGAGCGTCGGCCCCAATCTGCAGGCGATCACCCCCAGCAGCCCCGCTCCAGATGACAGCAGTCTGGCCGCGTTTGCCAAGGCACAAGGTCTGGACTCGCAGGCCATCGCCTGGCTGTTGGCTGGACAAGTGTCGACCGGCAGCGTGAACGGCAGCACTGGCCTTGCCACACTGACCGATGCGGCTCTGGTGCCCGGCGCCACAGGCCTGCCCCAGGCCATGACCGCCAACACCCTGACCGGTCTTTCCGCTGGTGCTGGTGCTGGCGCTGGCCTTGCCCTGGGCAACGGTGCGGGTATCGCGACCATGACGGACATGATCGACACACCCCATGTGCTCGCGGGCAGCGCACTGCTCAGCGGCCTGGCGTCTGATCCGATGGGGGGCAAAGGCGTCGCCATCACCATCAGTCACATGGCTGGCGACGATGGGCAAGCGCCCGACGCGGCCAGCGCCCTGAGCAGTTTGCGCTGGGCACAGCTAGGGGGGGCTGCTGCCAACCCATCGGCAGTGGGCACACCCGGCGCAACAGCTGCGGCCAGCAACAACCTGACCACGCAGACCGACCCCGGTATGGCTGTGGCGGCGGCCGCCGTCGGGGCCAGTGCCGTCATCGCGGCCCGCACCCCGGGCAACTGGCAGCTCGGCACTGCCCGCGCGTCAAGCTGGCATGAAAGTGAACTGCAGCTGGGCGCTCTGAACATGGCTGAAGAAGCCCCTGCAGAGCCGGATCTGGGCGCCATGACTGGCCTGGCCGCATCTGCCATGGCGCTGCTGCCCGAGGCAACGGACCCGGTGGCGGCCCCGCGTGAAAGCACCGCCGCCGCGCCCACGACCAGCCTGACGTCGGCCAGCACGCCAGCGCAAGCCACCAGCAGCGCAGCCGAAACCTACGAACAGATGGAGCAGCTGAGCCAGAAGATGGCCGACGCCATCGGTGAGCGCCTGATGCGCGAAATCGACCGCGGCCACTGGAACGTGAAGCTGATGCTCAAACCCGCCCACCTGGGACACATTGAGGTCGAAATGCGCCTGCATGCGGGTGCGCTCGACGCCAGTTTCACCGCGTCCCAGTCCCAGACCCGCGACATCTTGCAAGACGGCCTCAACCGTCTGAAAGAGACGCTCAATCAAATGGGCATGGATGTTGCTAATCTGGATGTCAGAAACGGTCAAAACCGCCAAAATGGCGGAAATCCGACACCGGGTTCGGCGCGCCTGACGGCACCCGAGGCTTCCTCACAAGAGGCCGAGACCCCCGCCCCGGTGACCGGATCGACGCCCCGCCCCAGAACAGCTGACGGTTGGGATGTGATGGTGTAGAGATCAAACCTGAGGAATACAGATCATGGCTGATGAAGAAGTCGAAGTCGAAGGTAAAAAGAAATCACCCCTGGTGAAAATCATCATCTTTGCCGTGGTCGGTCTGCTGGTGGTGATCGGCACGGTGATCGGCACCATGTTCCTGACCGGTTTCTTCGACCGCAAGGACATGCAACAGATGGAAAAGCGTCTGGCCGAGCTGGAAGCCAAAAATGGCGAAGGCAAGGAAGACGAAAAGGAAAAAGGGCCGCAGAAAGTCAAGGAGTCGCCCGAGCTCACGCGTTTCGTCAACAGCTACATGGAGCTGGAAAAGCCGCTGGTGTCCAACCTGACCGGCACGCGCAAGGTGATCCAGGTGAACCTGTCGATCATGACCCACTACGACGAGCGGGTGTTCAAGAACGTCAAAAAGCATGAGTCCGCCATCCGTTCGGCCGCGCTCGACGTCATGCGCCAGAGCACCGAAAGCGAACTCGGCGCGCCAGAGTTCCGCAAAAACCTGGCCACCAAGATCCGCGACGAGATGAACGCCGTGCTGGTCAAGTACGAAGACTTTGGCGGCATCGAGGAAGTGTTTTTCACCAGTTTCGTGGTGCAGTGATCTGCATCCGGTCGCTTCATGAGTGATTCCCAACCCCTGCTGAGTGCCGAAGAGCTGGCCGCCTTGTCGGCCGCGCTCGACAGCGGCAGCCTGGAAGTTGATACCGGCTACAACACCGACGTCAACGTGCGCAAGCACGACCTGACGTCAGAGGACAGCAGCCTGGGCATCAACGTCATGTCGCTGGACATGATCAATGAGCGCTTCATCCGCCTCTTCCGGCTGGGCATGCTCGAAGTGCTGCGCACCAGCCCCCGCATCAACCCCACACGCGCCCAGATCGTGCGCTTTGGCGATTACGTCAAGGACTTGCGCGCCCCGTTGTCGGTGAACATCGTGCGCATGCCGCCGCTGCGTGGCTACGCCATGGTGGTGATCGAGCCCACCGTGGTCTTCAGCTCGCTCGACAGCTTTTTCGGCGGTTTTGGCCGCGGTGTGGGCCAGCTGCCTCCCGGGCGCCTGTTCACCCCGACCGAAACCCGGATCATCAAGATCATCCTGCAGGTGTTCTTCCGCTCCTTCAAGGAAGCCTGGGCACCCATCACGCCGGTGGATTTCGAGCATGTGAGCTCGGAAATCAACCCGCAATTCGCCCAGATCGCCGACGAAAACGATCTGGTCGTGCTCTCGCGCTTCGAGGCCGATTCCAGTTCGCAGGCCACCGGCTTTGTGGACATGGTGATTCCGTATGTGGCCCTCAAGCCCGTGCGTGACGTGCTGCGCAGCCGCGTTCAGACCGGCGATGGCGACGAGGAATCGGACAAGATCTGGCGCCATGAGCTGGCCGAGGCCACACGCGACGCCGAACTGGAACTGCAGATCCTGCTGGGCAAACTCAGCCTGTCGCTGCACCAGCTGCAAAACATGCAACCGGGCGATGTGCTGCCCTTCAAAAAGCCTGATAACGCCCGCGCCATGATCCGCGACATCCCCGTCTACGACGTCGAAATCGGCGCCGTGGGCAGCCAGGTCGCCGTCAAGATCATCGACAGCGTTGGTCCCCTGCCCACTGCGGCCGCCGAATCCGCCAGGAGTCTCCCATGACAGACCTCACCCCCCACGACAGCCCCGCAGCCGACGAGAAGGGCCAGATCCATCCCGATGTGCTGCAAAACATCCCGGTCACCCTCTCCATCGAGGTCGGCCGTGCGGTCATCAAGATCCGCGACCTGCTGCGCCTGACACAGGGCAGCGTGGTTGAACTCGACCGCATTGCGGGCGAACCGCTGGACCTGCTGGTCAACAACACCGTGGTGGCCCAGGGCGAAGTGGTGCTGGTCAATGACCGCTATGGCATCCGCCTGACCCGTGTGGTGCCCGCCTCCGAGCGCCTGGACAACCTCTGACCCCCTGCCCTGACCGATCATGAACACCGGACTGGTTGACTGGATGCAATACCTGCTGAGCTTCGCGCTGGTGATTGGCTTGCTCCTGGGCAGCCTGTGGATGCTGCGCAAGCTGCAATCGGGCAACGGTCTTCGCCCTTCCGGCGCCAAGCGCCTCAAAGTGGTGGAAACGCTTTCGATCGGCCCCAGGCAAAAAATTTCCCTGATCCAGATTGATGGACAGGATGTATTGCTGGGCGTGACCGCCCAGTCCATCACGGCACTGAATGTGCCTGCCCCCGCGCGCATCGGCCTTCACATGGACACGCGCGCCTGAAGTCATGAATTTCCGCCGTTATTTTTCTTGGTTGCTGATCGCCGCGGGCCTGGCACTTCCTGTGCTGGCCCTGGCCGCCCCGGAGCTGCCGGGCATCACCAGCACCAACACCGCGCGTGGCACCCAGTACAGCCTGAACCTGCAGCTGCTGGCCTTGATGACCACGCTGACGCTGCTGCCGTCGCTGCTGCTCATGATGACGGCGTTCGTGCGCATCATCATCGTCTTGTCCATCCTGCGCCAGGCCCTGGGCACCGGCCAGACGCCGCCCAACATGGTCATCGTCGGCATCGCCTTGTTCCTGACCCTGTTTGTGATGTCACCCGTGCTGGGCGAGGTCTACCAGACCGCCCTGGTGCCTTACATGAACCAGGGCATGTCCTTTGACCGGGCCCTGTCCCTGGCCGAACAACCCTTCCGGGCCTTCATGCTCAACCAGACGCGCGAAGACGACATCGCCATGTTCATGGAAATCGCCCGCAACAAGGCGGTCGCCAGCCCCAAGGATGTGCCCTTCACCACGCTGATGCCTGCGTTCATCACCTCTGAACTGAAAAGCGCATTCACCATCGGCTTTCTGATCTACATCCCCTTCGTGGTCATCGACCTGATCGTGGCCAGCGTGCTCATGTCCATGGGCATGATGATGCTGTCGCCCATGATGATTTCGATGCCTTTCAAACTGATGCTGTTCGTCCTGGTGGACGGCTGGAGCCTGATCATGGGTTCACTGGCATCGAGTTTTGCCATGCCCTAGGAGTACACACATGGATACCGCCATGGTTCTTGACATTGCCCGCAGCGCCCTGTGGGTCTCGGTGCTGGTCTGCGCCCCGCTGCTGGCCGTCGCCCTGGGCGTGGGTCTGCTCATCGGTGTGGTGCAGGCCGCCACCTCCATCAACGAAGCCACCCTCAGCTTCATCCCCAAGCTGATCGCCATGGCCCTGGCGCTGCTGCTGTTTGGCAGCTGGCAGCTGGGCACCCTGGTGGATTTCACGCGCGGCATGTTCCAGCGCATCCCGGCGCTTTTCAGCTGATTTTCAAGCCATGCTGAACCTGCTCGCAGCCGACGTCATTGAAAGGTTTTACACCTTCATGTGGCCGATGCTGCGCATTTCAGCCCTGATGCTCACGGCCCCGATCCTGGCCCAGAACGCCTTTAACCTGCGCTTTCGCATCCTGCTCGCCCTGGCCCTGACCTGGCTGGTGTATCCACTGCACGATTGGCCCCGCATCGACCCCGTCAGCCCGGCGGGCCTGATGGAGGTCTTCAATCAAGTGGCCATTGGCGCCATCATGGGGCTGGTCATGCAGATCGTGGTGGCCGCCGTGGTGGTTGCCGGTCAGAGCATCGCCACCTCGATGGGTCTGTCCATGGCCAACATGATCGACCCCAACGTCGGCAACGTGCCGGTGACTTCGCAGTTCCTTTTGCTGCTGGCCAGCCTGGTGTTTGTCGGCTTTGGCGGCCCCGGCATCCTGCTGGGCCTGGTGTCTGAATCCTTCTATTCCCTGCCCCTGGGCACATCGGTGATTCAGCAGGCGGTCTTCGGGCGCGTGGTGCAGTGGAGTTCCATGATGTTTCTGGGCGCCCTGCTCATGGCCCTGCCGGTCATGATCTTTCTGCTGTTCATCAACGTGGGGCTGGGCATCGTCACCCGCGCCGCCCCCAGCCTGAACATTTTTGCCGTGGGCTTTCCGGCCATGATCATGACCGGATTTCTGGTGCTGATCCTCTCGCTCGATGTGATCGGCGGTCGCATCGACTGGCTCTGGACACACGCTTTTGGCGTGCTTCGCGACCTCATTGGAGTGAGCCGTGTCTGACGAACAGGACCGCACAGAAGCCCCCACGGCGCGGCGCCTGAGCAAGGCCCGCGAAGACGGTCAGGTCGCCCGCTCGGTGGAGTTGCCCGCCGCCGCGATCGTGATCGGCTCGCTGCTGATCCTGTTCATGCTGGGAGGCTGGATGGTCAGCCACCTCAGCGCCCTGTTTGCCAACGGCTTTGTCTTCGATCGCAAGACACTGGATCGCCCCCAGATGCTGCCAGCCGTCTTCGGTGGCCAGCTGGGCGAAGCCTTTTTGCTGATCCTGCCGGTTTTGCTGTTCACCGTGATCGCGGCCGTGCTTGCGGCGGGCATGACCGGCGGCTACCTGTTTTCGCTCAAGGCCGCCTCGCCCACCGCATCCAAGCTCAACCCCATGAACGGGCTCAAGCGCATGTTTGGCCCACACGCCCTGGTCGAGCTGTCCAAGGCCCTGCTCAAATTTTCCCTGGTGGCGCTGGTGCTCTGGGCTTCGATCATGCACAACAAAGAGGCGCTGATCGGTCTGGGCCGCATGGGGCTGGAGCCAGCCATGCAGGCCGCAGGCACCATGCTGGGCCAATCGGCCCTTTGGACGGCCATGTGCCTGGTGCTGATCGCGGTGATCGATGTGCCCTACCAGAAGTACCAGTTCACCAAGCGCATGCGCATGACCAAGCAGGAGGTCAAGGACGAGTTCAAGCAAATGGAAGGCAGTCCGGAGGTCAAAGCCCAGATCCGCCGCCGTCAGCGCGAGATGGCCAACGCCCGCATGATGAAGCGCATCAAGGATGCCGACGTGATCATCACCAACCCCGAGCACTTTGCCGTGGCGCTCGAATACGATCCCTCCGGCGATGGCGCGCCTGTGCTGGTGGCCAAGGGCACGGACCACATGGCCGCCCGCATCCGCGAAGAAGCCGGACTGCACGGCATCCACATTTTTGAAGCCCCGCCGCTGGCCCGTGCCCTGTACTTCACCACCGAGCTGGAGCAGCAGGTGCCCGAAGACCTGTACCATGCCGTGGCACAAGTCATCGCCTACGTCTTCAGCCTGGAAGCCTCTGTTCCTGGCCAGGCGGGACGCGCCAAACCCAAAGTCCAAGTTCCCGAGACCATGCTGTTTGATGCCAATGGTCAACGGGCTGCAGCAGCCACCGCACCGGCATGAACATCCGCATCGACACCCCCGACGCCCACCTGAACGGGCTCTTTTTCCGCACCGCCGACCGCATGCGCGTCGACGGCTGCGTCAACGCCCTGGCGCAGGAAGGCCTGAGCCTGGCGCTCTCCAGCGTCAGCGAAGCGCTGCTCGACCATTACGTGCAGATCATGCTGCAGCGGCTGCGCGCCAGCGCCCCCGAACTGGCGGTCGAGGTCTACTTTCCGGCCAACACCGAATCCCTGATCGCGCGCTTCAACGAAGTGCTGGCCCGTCAGTCGGTGCGTGACGCCACCCGCAACAAGAACGACACCTCCCCGGCCCAGGTCTGGCTGGTGCACGACGCCCAGCAACTGCCCGACCAGGAACTGCAATTGCTGGCCCGCCTGATCCAGAATTTCCCGGGGGCCAACATCCGCGCCATCTTGTTGATGGTGGGACAGGCCCCGACGCAGGAATCTCTCTCGCCTTTTGGTCGCAAGCTGCTGCGCTGGGACATCGAGACCCCGTCCGAGGAACAGATCGAAGCGACCCTGGAGACCGCGCGCCACCAGGGGCAGGCCGACAGCCTGGAGCTGCTGATCCGCCGCATGGGCAAAAAACGCCAGGCCGCTGCGGTCTGGAACAACGAGGTGCCCGCTGCACCCGCGCTGACCGTGCCGACCCCGGCGCCTGCCCCAGAAACCACCCCTACACGGATCCCGCTGGTGCAGCGCCTGGCTGCTGCGCAGGCCCACTTGCAGCGCTGGACACAGCGGCGCATGCCCTCGCGAGCCCCAACCCCGAGCGCTGCACCCCGTCTGCCACTGCCCGGCCCGCTGCTGGAGACCCTGCGCCAGCGCGGCCCGATGCTGGGCGTGGCGGCCGTGGCGCTGGCGCTGTCGGTGCTGATCATGATGTGGCTGCAACCGGCCGCCTTTGGCCTGCGCGGCACCAAGCGGGCTGCCGCTGAAAACACGGCTGCTGTGTCTGCGCCCACCACGCCAGCCACGGCGGCGGCCACCGCGCCCACCTCTGGCGCTCCCGCCGCCATCACCTCGGTGACCACACCGCCTCCTTCGAACATCCCTGCCGATGTCCCCGATCCCGCCGCAGACGCTCAAGCCTGGGTGCGCAGCCTGCCCAACACCAGCTTCCTGATCCAGCACGGGCTGATGGCCACCTACGAAAAAGCCGAGCAAATGCAAAAGGCCTACGGCAGCCTGCAGGAAGCCCGCATCGTGGCGGCTTATCGCCCTGGTGAGTCCCTGGCGCATTTTGTGGTCGTTTCCGGACCTTACCCGTCGGCGGGCAAAGCCTATGAGCGCATTGGCCGCAAGGACCTGCCCAACACCAGCTGGGTGCGCACCACAAGCTCTTTGCAGCAACAAGTGTCCACACCGGCTCAAGCCAAGGAAAAACGCTGATGGCCAAGAACACCCTGATCCGCAACGACAAGCCGCATGAGGTCAAGCTTGACGGCAAAAGCAAAGTCGCCCAAAGCCGCAAAGCCGACACCGCCGTGGTGAGCCTGCCGCCGCAGACCACGGCCGCCGATGCACAGGTGCCGCAGACGCCGATTCCCAAGCGGCTGCGGCCCAGCAAGGCCCCTGCCAAGGCTGCCGCCAAAAAAGAGGCGCCGCGTGCCGCCAAAGCCACCGGCAGCGCCGCAGCGCGCACGGCCTCGCTCAAGAAAGGGGCCAGCGACAAACCCGCCGCTGCGGCACGCCAGCGCAGCGCAGCCCCCAAACCGGCCGCGGCCGCCACACCCCGACTGCCAGCCCGCGTACCTGCCGATGGGCTGTGGGAAGCCGACAGCAGCGTCATGCAGCGGCTCAACGCCTTGGTCGAGCGCAATGCGCGCCTGTCCGAACAAATCCAGCGCCTTCAGCAAGGCGCGCCCTTGAAAGGTTTTCAGCCATGAGCGAGAACACCCCAACCCCCGGCGACGACGCCACCACCGCCCAAGCCAACGAACCCGGTTTCGTCAGCGACCCGGTGCTCTCGGCCGCGGGCGACGCTGTCCCTGCATCAGCCCCTGCCACGCCCGCCCACGCGGCCGAGCCTGCCAAGGCCCCGCTCCCCCACGCCCAAGCCGCCGCCCCTGCGGTGCATGCGGGCATCAGCGTGGACGAACGTGCCTATGAGCAGTACCAGGCCCTGGCCAAAGCCGTGCTGGACTCGGCCGACATCGCCAGCCGCTCGGCCGAGACGGCCATCCTGGCCAGCCGCGACATGAAGCGGGCCACCGCCCAATTCACCGAAATGAGCGACGGCGGCTTCAAGAAGGCCCGCTTGCTGCTGGCCATCGGCGGCGGTGTGATGGTGGTCTGCCTGTTGTTCTTCCTGATCATGGGGGTTCGACTGGTCAGCCGCATCAACAAGCTTGACGTGGTGATGGAAGCCGTGGGCAAGCGCGTTGTGGACCTCAACTCCGGCATGGAGTCGCTCGAAGGCCTCAACCGCAGCGTGCAGGAACTCACGGCCAAGCAGCTGGTGCTGACCAAGGCCCAGTCGCAAATCGAAGAAAGCATCAATGCCCAGCTCAAGCAATCGGAGAGCCTGGTGCAAAAAGTGCCTACCGAAACCGCCAAACAGGTGGCCGCCACCAGCGAGACCCTCAAACGCGAAGTGCAAAGCCTCAACGGCCGCCTGCAAAGCCAGGCCACCGCGGTGCAGAGCCTGAGCAAGGATGTCAAGAGCCTGCAGGGCGCGGTGGGCAACGTCGATGGCCTCAAGCGCGATGTTGAAGCGCTGGTGACGCTGCAGCGCGAACGTTATCTGGAAGCGCTGCAAAAGAACAACGCCACCGCCACCAAGGAACGCTCTTTGCAGTACCCCAGGGTACAGCCCAAGACGGCCGGTGACGCACCGGCGGCAGCGGGCAGCGCCTCACCCGGTCCGGTGCTTGCCCCGGTGCCGCGTCAGTGATGCATCCGTGACGCGACTTATTCGACGCAGAGCATCACGTAGCTGACCACGAACACGCCGTCCGGAGGAATCTTGCGCCAGTACCCCCATTCCGTCACGCTGAACAGCGGTTTGCCTGACAGTTTGGGGCCGGAAAAGCTCACCATCTGGCCGATGCGGTGCATCTTTTCCTGGCAATCGTATTCATTGAGGTACCGCCGCGACATCACGCCCTCGGGATCGGCGGCCTTGAGGTCCTGCATTTCCCAGATGCGGCGTATCGAGCCTTCCTTTTCAATCGCATTGCGGTTGACGTAGAACGTCATGGTGTTGGTTTCCACCAATCGCGTCCAGCTCATGGCCCAGCCGCTCGAGCTGCCCACCGCCATCAGAGCGGCCAGCAGCCACGCGCGTGCGTTTGCAAGGCCCACCGGTGAAATTGCCAGTCGTGTCATGAATACCTCAGAAATAGGTGCCAGCGAGTGTAAGCAGGCGCCCGCCGGTGCCCAGTTTGAAGCGGGAAATGCCCGGCAAGGCACGGGTGTTCACGCCCCCCAGGTCCAGTTGCTCTACGCCCTGGGCCTTGAGCTGCTCGATGGCGCGCCACAGCAACAGATTATGGAGGTTCAGGCTGCGCCCCTCCTCGCTGGCCCAGCCCACATGGTAGGTGGCGACCGCGCCATGAATCAAAAACAGCATGCTGGCCAGTGTCTGCTTGGCCTGCACCGCCGAAGCCACGACGAAGGCCTGACGACGATCCCTGTGACTGTCGACATAGGCCAGGGCGAAATCGGTGGGCAAGGCCTGAAAGCCACGCAGCTGGCGCTGCAGGTTCTCGCGCTCAAGCAGCCACTGCAGGTCTTTGACACTGGCGCGGACATGGACCTGCAGGCCTGTCATCGATTCGGCCTTGACCAGACGGTTGCGCCATTTGCCTTCAAGACCTGCCCGCAAATCATCCAGCGGTCGCGTCAGGTCCAGCATGACCGTGGAATAACCCGTCATCACCCGCTGCAAGCCACGCATGGCTTGCGGGGGCATCGCCTCGGCGGTCTGGTCCGGCGACAACACGGTGGCGCGCCAGGCTCGGGTCGGAATGGTCTGCTTGAGGACGCGCCAGCCCTGCGCCAGCAACTCGCCACCCAGATCGGGCGCCCACACCGGGCCCCGGCTGCACGATGCCAGCCCCATATAGAAGGCCAACCTGCGGCACTGAAACTGGGCCAGGCCCACCAGGCGGTCGTTCAGGTAGAGCTGGGCACGGTGCACCGTCACGCCCAGCTGACTCAGGGCCTGTCCGTAGGCCCAGCTCTGCTGCAGGCTGCCGTGGTGTCTTCTGTGAAAATGGACCCACTCCTCGGGTGCATCCGGATTCCAAATCACTTTCATGTTCGTCATGTTAGTGAGGTTTGAAGCGCTATATTCAAGAATTCATTATTTCTGACGAATCAAATGACAATTCGCACTCCGTCACCTGGTCAAGGCAAGCATGCGGCCATCATGGGCCACGATGTGGCTGGCGCCAGACTGACGGCCGCAGGCGTGCTCTGGCTCGGGGTCTACCTGGGCCTGCCGGTTCTGGTGCTGGGCAATCTGATCGATGCCCTGCTGCAATGGAGCCTGGGTTGGTGCGTGGGTTTGTGGTGCATCGTTTCGTAAGCAAAGGGCCATCATGTTTTTCTTCATCGGCTTGGCAGTCGTTTTTGGCGCCGTTTTCGGCGGCTACATCATCGCGGGCGGCAAAATGGCGCCCATCATCAAGGCAGCCCCTTTTGAATTCATCATCATTGCGGGTGCTGCGGTCGGCGCCTCACTGATCAACAACAGCTTTCCGGTCTTCAAGGCCGCCATGGGCGGGATCGGCAAGTGCATCTCCGGCCCCAAGTGGAAGCAGGCCGACTACCTGGGCCTGATGGTGCTGATCGGCAAGCTGCAAAACGTCATGAAGAAGGAAGGCGTGGTGGCCCTGGAAGCCCACGTCGAAAACCCCGATTCCAGCCCGATCTTTGGCGAATTTCCCAAGATCCTCAAGGACCACTCGATCATCCAGATGATCTGCGACCCGCTGCGTCTGATGGTGATCTCCCAGGGCAACCTGGATCCGGACGCGGTGGAAGACGCCATGAAAACCGCGATCAAGGTGCACCACCACGAAGAACTCATGGCCCCTGCCGCCCTGACCGCCATTGCCGGGGGTCTGCCCGCGCTGGGCATCGTGGCCTGCGTGCTGGGTGTGGTGAAGACCATGGGCGCCATCGACCAGCCCCCCACCGTGCTGGGTGCCCTGATCGGTTCGGCCCTGGTGGGCACGATGATGGGCGTGTTTTTGGCTTACGGCATGTTCGAACCCTTTGCCAACCGCCTCACGCAGATCATCAACGAAGATGGCCAGATGTACGACGTCATCAAGCAGATGATCGTCTCCAACCTCAAGGGCCATGCTCAGCCGGTGATCATCGAATCGGCCCGAGCCTGTATCAGCCACCACAACCAGCCGAGCTTCTCGGAAGTGTTTGACAGTCTGCGAGGCGGTTGATGGCCGACGAAGACAAGAAAGACGAAGCAGCCGCGGCGGCACCCCCACCGCCCGCCCCTGCTGCAGAAACGCCCGCAGACACCGAGGCGCTGCGGCCCATCATCCGCAAGATCATCGTTGAAGATGGTCACGGCGGTGCCCACGGCGGCGCCTGGAAGATTGCGCTGGCCGACATGATGACGGCCATGATGGCCTTCTTCCTGCTCATGTGGCTGCTGGGCGCCAGCAACGAAGACAAGCGCAAGAGTGTGGCCGAGTATTTCCGCCCGGCTTCGCACAGCCAGATCGTGTTCGGCGAGCTGGCAGGCTCCAACGGGCTGTTTGGCGGCTCCTCCATCATCGATACCGACGGTTTTCCCTTCTCGGCCAAGCAGACCGGCATGCTCGAGCGCCTGACCCCCCAGGCCCAAGGCGGCCCCAGCACCGACAACGGCTCTTCAAAGGAAGAGAACAACCGCGAAGGCCCCTCCGAAGACGTGCCCGGCCAGGGCGAGGGAGAAGGCGGCGGCAAGGACAAGGACAAGGGCGGCGCCCTGGACCAGCTTGAAAAAGACCTGAAGAAAAAGCTCAGCGAAAACAAGCAACTGCAGCGCATGCAGGACCAAGTCTCGATTTCGCGTGAAAAAGACGGTCTGAAGATCGAAGTCATCGACAAGGCCGACTTCGCCATGTTCAACCTGGGCACCTCCGACATGACCGGGCGTGCGTCCACCCTGATCCGCGAAGTGGCCAACTCGGTCAAGGGCATGCCCAACAAGATCGCCATCCGCGGTCACACGGACAGCCTGGGCTTTGCGCCCGACAGCATCCGCAACAACTGGACGCTGTCGACCGAACGGGCCGACTCCACGCGTCAGATCATGCAGGGCGCGGGCATCTCCTCCAACCGCTTCTCGCGCATCGAAGGGGTGGCCGACACCGCACCGCATGTGCCGGACAACCCGGCCGACCCGCGCAACCGGCGCATCAGCATCACGGTGCTGAACCAGTAAAAAAAGAGCCCCCGGCAACGGGGGCTCCTTCATTTTGGGGCCGGGGTTTTGAGGGCTAAGCTCAGAACGGCGGCTTGATCACCTGCGCACAGGTGCCCTTGATCAGCACGATGTTGCGGCCGTCGTTGAGCGTCAGGCTCTGGCTGAACGCGCCGGTGCTGCGGTCGATGACGAATTCCTCGCGGCTGATCATCACGCCAAAGCGCTGGAACATGGCCGGACGGCCCACCACCAGCTTGTTGCCCTGGATGCTGAGGTTGCCCCCGCGGCTTTCAGAGATGGCGATGCGACCCTGGTACCAGCCGGAGGACTTGCCAAAATCGATTTGCGCCATGGCCATGCGAGGCGGCTCGGCCCCGGTGATGCCCAGCGCCAGCTGGCCATCCAGGTCGAGGTTGAGCTCGCAAATGAGGTCCATGACCCCTTTGTTGTTGCGGGTCTCGGTCAGGTTGACGGGGATGTTGGGGCGGGTGGACAGGGCTTCCATCAGGCCCCAGATGGCCCCGATCAACAAGGCACCGGCGCCGGCACCGCCCAGAAAAGTTTTCGTCGACATGGAGTGCTGTTCCTTTGCCGCATGATAGCGCCGTGGCGGCGCTTTCGTCACGCTCGGCGTCAGCCGCCGGCACGCAATTCGTATTTGTTGATCTTCTCGATCAGCGTGGTGCGCTGCAATTGCAGGAGCTTGGCCGTGCGAGAGACATTGCCCTGAGTGCGCGAGAGCGCCTGTTCGATCAGGCTGCGCTCGATGTCCACCAGGTGCTGCTTGAGCGAGATGCCCTCGGGCGGCAGGGCCTGAATGCCTTGCGCCAAAAAGATGGCTTCTTCCACCGAATTCATTTCATCGTTGGAAGCACTGGCCACGGCGACCGGCACGGACCGCATCGGTGGCGGGGCCATTGGGGCATCGTCAGCGGGCATCACCATCGCTTGCCACACCGGATCAAACGGCGCCAGCTCAACCGGCGCCCTGCCCTGCGAAGCGTTGGGCATCGCAGGGGTTGGCGACTCGGGCACCTCAGCGGCATCGGCGGGGGCGGCAGACGTCACCAGTTGCCAGGGCGCCAGCTGCTCCTGGCCCAGACGCTCGGTCTGAAGCGCCACCAGGCCCGAAGGCAGCATGCACGAAGGCACCGATGCGCTGGTGATTTTCTGACCCGGGAACAGCGTGGAAAAACGGTCCACCAGGTTGGAGAGTTCACGGATGTTGCCGGGCCAGGGGTAGGCGGCCAGCATGTCCAGCATGTCGGGCGCAAACGTGATGGGCTTGTTGCCCGGCATCGTGTTTTTGCGGGCGTAGTAAGTCAGCAGCTCGGGCAGATCGTCCTGGCGCTCACGCAGGGGCGTGGTGCGGATCGGCAGCACGTTGATGCGGTAATACAGGTCTTCGCGGAACAAGCCGTCCTTGACCGCCTGCTCCAGATTTTTGTGCGTGGCGGCCACCACCCGCACGTCCACAGGCACCTCGCGCGAGGCGCCCACGGGCAAGATGCAGCGCTCTTGCAGCACACGCAGCAGCTTGACCTGCATGTCCATGGGCAAGTCGCCGATTTCGTCAAGGAACAGCGTGCCGCCATGGGCCAGCTCAAAACGCCCCAGGCGGTCGGCCACGGCGCCTGTGAATGCGCCTTTGCGGTGGCCAAACAGTTCGCTCTCGATCAGTTCACGCGGAATCGCACCACAGTTGATGGGCACAAAGCGCCCTTCAGCCCGAGGGCCCTGCATGTGCAGCGCCTGCGCCACCAGTTCCTTGCCCGTGCCACTTTCACCGGTCACCAGGGCGGTGGACGACGACGAGGCGATCATCTGGATCAGCTGACGCAAAGCCTGGGTGGACTGGCTTTGACCAATGATCTGGGGTGAAGAAACTGCGCTCATGAAAAGAAGATCAGGCCAGACGTTGCGCCTTGTGGGGACGCATTTGTATTTG
>Ga0255295_1000053_pt1 | contig 16050 bp, 13 predicted proteins | sample MistaT_29_FD_183796 | JGI IMG/M metagenome (GOLD analysis project Ga0255295, IMG submission 183796) | Metatranscriptome of freshwater microbial communities from Mississippi River, Louisiana, United States - Miss_Yuk_RepC_8h (Metagenome... | ecosystem: Environmental > Aquatic > Freshwater > River... | reverse complement strand
CGCCGACCTCTATCACCGCCGTGGCCCAACCATGGAGTGGGATACTTGCGCGGGCCAGGCAATTGTTCAGGCCGCCGGCGGGATGGTTACCTGCCTTGATGGCAGCCCCCTGCTTTACGGAAAAGCAGATTGGCGTAACCCAGGATTTGTTGCCCGCGGGCCGTCCGCCAGCGATCGGGCCAGCGGCTAACGACAGCGGCGCTCAGAAGCGGCTCTGCACATCTCGCTGTGCTGAGGCCAGATAGTCTTCCGATTGCATTTCGGTGAGTCGGCTTACCGTTCTGCTGAATTCATTGGCCAGCGTGCCCTCGACATAGAGCTTTTCCGCTTCAGCTTCGGCGGACAGAATCAGCTTGACCTTATGGTCGTAGAGTACATCGACTAACCAGGTAAATCGCCGCGCTTCCGAGGCCATTGCAGCCGCCATAACCGGCACGCCGGATAACAGCACAGCATCAAATTGCTGGGTCAGTTCGAGGTAATCATTCTGAGATCGGGGGCCACCACACAGAGTGGCGAAATCAAACCAGATGACGCGGCCACAACGCCCCCGCGCCTCGATGTCGCGAGCCTCGATGTGCAGGCGTGCTTCGGTGCTGACCGCCGCTCCCGAGGCCTGCTGCCGCTGCTCGATGCAGAGTCGGTCAAAAATCACGCGGATCTCGTGCTCCGCCTCCGCATGAAGTGGTGTGATATATGCCCTGAATTGACCCCGAGCCAGTCGACGATAGTCGATTCCGCCGTCCACTTTGACAATATCCAGCCGGTCTTTGAGTAGCGCAATTGCCGGAAGCACGCGGTCTCGGTGTAAGCCGTCGGGATAAAGATCATCGGGATGGTAATTCGAAGTCATGATAAAGCCCACGCGACTATCGAATAAGGCGGTCAGCAACCGCTCCAGGATCATCGCGTCGGCGATATCGGACACATGAAACTCATCAAAACAAATGAGCCGATAGCGTCGGGCCACCCTGCGCCACTTCGTCGAGTGGATTTTCGGTGCCTCTTAACTCGTGCATCTCACGGTGCGTGGCACGCATGAACTCATGAAAATGAAGTCTCACTTTACGCTCAAGCGGCACATGCTGAAAGAAACAATCCATCAGCATGCTTTTGCCTCGGCCGACCCCACCCCAGAGATAGACTCCCCGGGGGAGTGCCGGCTTGGAGATCATCTTTTTGAGCGTACCGCCTCGCTTGGCCTTGTAGTCAGCCCACTCCTCGGCGCACTGTTCGAGCCGCTCGGCAGCGCGTAGCTGCGCAGAATCTGCAGTAAAGCCCTGCTCAGCCAGCTGCTGCTGATAGGCCTGAACAATCGAGATCCGGCGCAGCATCCATCCCTTCCCGGAAATTACATGTTCAGGGCGCGTTTGTAGATCGCAAGGGATGCCTCGCGCATCGCCTCGGAGAGCGAAGGGTGCGGATGACAGATTCGGCCAATGTCCTCCGCTGAGGCCTTAAACTCCATCGCGACTGCAGCCTCAGCAATCATGTCAGAAGCTGCTATGCCAATAATGTGCACGCCCAGAATCTGCTCGGTCTCTTCGTCGGCCAGCACTTTGACAAACCCGTCAGGCGAATCCATGCCCAGGGCACGGCCGTTGGCCGCAAATGGAAACTGACCGCTTTTGTATTTTCTCCCCTCCGCAACCAGTTGCTGTTCGGTGCGACCCACCCAGGCGATCTCGGGAGAGGTATAAATGACCCAGGGAATGCAGTCGTAATTGATATGCGGATGCTGGCCCGCAATGAGTTCGGCCACCATGACCCCCTCGTCTTCGCCCTTATGTGCCAGCATGGGGCCGCGCACCACATCTCCCACGGCGTAGATGCCGGGCTGGCCGGTGCGGCAATAGTCGTCCACAGGAATAAATCCTCGCTCATCAACGGCAAGACCAACCTGATCGAGCTGCAAATTCTCTGTGTTCGGCACGCGGCCTATGGAGACAATGAGCCGATCGCAATCAAGTGTCTGGGCCTTGCCGTCGCTATCGGCATAGGCGATCTTGACTCCTTTGGCGGAGGTCTTTATCTCACCAATTTTTACCCCAAAGTGGATATGCAGGCCCTGGCCAGTAAAGAGCTTAAAGGCCTCTTTCGAGACCGCATCATCACAGGCCCCCAGAAAGGTGGGCAGCGCCTCCAAGATCGTGACTTCCGCGCCCAGACGTCTCCAGACGGACCCCAGTTCAAGGCCGATCACGCCAGCACCGATCACACCGAGCTTCTGCGGGACGCTCTCAAACGCGAGGGCACCCTCGTTATCGCAGACAATTTTGTTATCGACTTTCAGGCCTGGCAGATGGCGGGCGTTCGAGCCAGTCGCAACAATGACATTTTTGGCAACGACGGTCTCGGGATCGTCACCATCGACTGCCACCAGGATTCCGACATCGTTTTTGCCAGCGAATTTTCCATGGCCCTTGAGCCAAGTGATCTTGTTTTTCCGAAACAAGAATTCGATGCCCTTGCTCATTTTTGAGACAATCGAATCCTTGCGCTTGAGCATCTTGGGGATATCCATGGAGACACCCTTCACCGTGATGCCGTGAGTGCTCAGGTGATGACTGGTTTTTTCATACTCCTCGCTGGAAGACAAAAGCGCCTTTGAGGGAATGCAGCCGACATTCAAGCAGGTGCCACCCAAAGCGAGCTCGCCATCAGGATTGCGCCATTTCTCAACACAGGCAGTCTTTAATCCGAGCTGCGCGCAGCGAACGGCAGCGATGTATCCAGCCGGACCGGATCCGATTACAACGACGTCATATTGGGTCATACGGATCTCCGTTTAGACTTCGAGCAGCAGACGGGATGGATCTTCTAAGGCCTCTTTCATGGTGACAAGGCCAAGCACCGCCTCACGGCCATCAATGATGCGATGGTCATAAGACATTGCCAGATAGTTCATTGGCCGTACCACAATCTGCCCGTTTTCAACTACAGCACGATCTTTGGTGGCGTGAATACCAAGAATCGCTGACTGCGGCGGATTGATGATCGGTGTGGAGAGCATCGAGCCGAATACGCCGCCGTTAGAGATTGAGAAAGTACCGCCTGTCAGTTCTTCGATCGAGATCTTTCCGTCGCGGGCCTTGATCCCGAACTCTGAGATTTTTTTCTCAATATCGGCAAAGGTCATCTGATCCACATTTCGCAGAATCGGCACGACAAGACCCCGAGGCGATCCCACTGCAATGCCGATATCGAAGTAGCCGTGATACACAATGTCGTTGCCATCCACTGAGGCGTTCAACACAGGGTATTTTTTCAGGGCTGCCACCGCGGCTTTAACGAAAAACGACATAAATCCAAGCTTGACGCCATGCTCTTTTTCGAAACGTTCACCGTACTGCTTGCGCATGGCCATGAGCGGGGCCATGTTCACCTCATTGAAAGTGGTGAGAATCGCATTGGTCGCCTGAGACTGCAGCAATCGCTCTGCGATTCGTGCACGCAGGCGACTCATCGGCACCCGCTGCTCGGGCCGGCCCTCAAGCTGAGCCTCGGGGCCGAGGGAAATCGCCGGCTGCGGCAGGCCCGCAGAGACGGCGACAGCCGGCAATCCTGAAGACTGGCCTGCTGCACCCGACGGCCCAGATCCGCCTGATTTTTGTGCGGCCATGACATCAGCCTTGGTGATTCGACCATCCTTGCCGGTGCCTTGGCTAAGGCTCACGCCAGTCTCGGCCATGAGCTTTGCGGCTGAAGGCATCGTGATGGGTGCGCCCGGACGAACCACCGCTGAGGGAGCGGCTGGCGTGGGTGCTGCAGCAGCCGGCGATCCCGATGCGGAGGCCTTGGCGGGGACTGCAGCAGCAGCCTTACCTTCGGTATCGATTCGAGCAATCACTTCACCCGAGACCACCGTGCCGCCGTCAGACTTAACGATTTCAGCCAGCACCCCGGAAGACGGCGCCGGTACCTCGAGCACCACCTTGTCGGTTTCAATTTCGATCAAAATTTCATCGGCTGCAATCGGCTCGCCGGATTTTTTCTTCCACTGCAGCAGCGTGGCCTCCGCCACAGACTCCGAGAGCTGCGGAACTTTTACATCAACAATTGCCATGTCATTCCCTTTTTGATGTCTTTGTTTTTATTTTGTCTGGGTGAAGCCCTTGATGCGGCCAAAGGCGCTGTTCAGTAACTCCTTGAGCTGCGCAGCGTGTTTCTCGAGGTAACCCACCGCAGGGGAGGCCGAGGCGGGGCGGCCGGCGTAAGCCAAGCGCTGGCCTGCCGACATATTCTCCAGAAGATTGTGCTGAATTTGGAACCAGTAGCCCTGGTTCTGCGGTTCGTCTTGCACCCAGATGACCTCGGTCGCATTGGGAAATTTCTTCAGCTCTGCCGCAAAGGCCTTATGGGGAAATGGGTAGAGCTGCTCAATACGAACAATCGCAACCTCGGCAGCCTTTCGATCGCGGCGTGCGTTCGTCAGCTCGTAGTAGACCTTTCCAGAGCAGGCCAGCACGCGCGTGACCTTCTTGGCGTCGATCGTTTTGTCGGCCTCTCCAATCACGGTCTGAAAGCCACCTTTGGTAAAGAGCTCGAGTGGCGAGGTGGCCTCCTTATTGCGGAGCAAGGACTTTGGTGAGAGCACCACCAGAGGCTTTCGGAATGGCCGGATCATTTGCCGGCGCAGCACGTGGAAGATCTGCGCGGCGGTGGTGGGCTGCACCAGCTGCATGTTGGTATCGGCACACAGTTGCATAAAACGCTCGGGCCGAGCTGAAGAATGCTCGGGCCCCTGGCCCTCGTAGCCGTGTGGCAGCAACATCACCAGGCCGGACTGCCGGCCCCACTTCACCTCACCAGATGAGATGAACTGATCAATGACCACTTGGGCGCCATTGACGAAGTCACCAAACTGGGCCTCCCAGACGACCAGCGAATTCGGCTCTGCAGTGGAGTAGCCGTACTCAAAGCCAAGTACTGCCTCCTCGGACAGCACCGAGTCAATGACCAAAAATGGCGCTTGACCAGCAGCAACGTTTTGCAGCGGAATGTAGGAGCCTGCATCCCATTTCTCGCGATTCTGATCATGCAAAACGGCGTGCCGATGGGTAAAGGTGCCGCGGCCAGCGTCCTGGCCGGTGATGCGAACGGCATAGCCGCTTGCCAGCAAGGAGCCATAAGCAAGATGCTCTCCCATCCCCCAGTCCAGATTGATTTCCCCCTTGCCCATCGCGCGACGATCTGCCAACACCTTCTCCACCAAAGAATGGACCTTGAAGTCGGCTGGAATGGTGGTGAGCCGCTCTGCCAATCGGGAGAGCTCTGCCGCAGGGACGGACGTGTCGGCGTCGTCGGTCCATTTTTTGTTGAGAAAGGCCGACCAATCGACTGCAAATTTTCCCTTGTAATTTGAAATGACGGGTGAGGACTGGTTTGTACCGGCATCCATATCTGCCCGGTAACTTTTGACCATCTCATCACCTTCGCCGATCCGGATCACACCAATCGTTTCCAGCCGGTCTGCATACAGTTTGCGCGTGCCAGGATGCTGGGCGATTTTCTTGTACATCAGCGGCTGGGTCAGTGATGGCGTGTCTTGCTCGTTATGGCCGAGCTTTCTGAAGCAGACAATATCGACCACGATATCTTTATTAAACTGCATCCGATAGTCCACTGCGATCTGGGTGGCAAAGACCACGGCCTCTGGGTCATCGCCATTGACGTGCAGCACCGGCGCTTCGATCATCTTCACTACATCTGAGCAGTAACTGGTCGACCGCGAGTCACGGGGGTCTGAAGTCGTAAATCCAATCTGATTATTGATCACCAGATGAATCGTCCCGCCCGTGCCGTAGCCACGGGTCATGGCCATGTTCAAGGTCTCCATCACCACCCCCTGGCCAGCGAAGGCGGCATCACCGTGGACAAGAATGGGAACAACCTGATTGCCTTTGTCGTCTCCACGGCGATCCTGTCGGGCCCGCACTGAACCCTCAACAACAGGATTCACGATCTCAAGGTGAGAGGGATTAAAGGCCAGCGATAGGTGCACTGGCCCGCCGGGCGTGGAGATGTCACTGGAAAACCCTTGGTGATACTTCACATCGCCGGCCGGAAGATCGTCGGCATGCTGGCCTTCGAACTCCGAGAATAAATCCTTAGGAACTTTGCCCAGCGTGTTCACCAACACATTGAGCCGTCCGCGGTGGGCCATGCCGATGATGATTTCTTGGGCACCTAACTCACCACAGCGCTGGATGATCTCATCCATCGACGCGATAAAGGACTCGCCGCCCTCCAGTGAGAAACGCTTCTGGCCGACATACTTGGTGTGCAAATAGCGCTCCAGTCCCTCCGCGGCAGTGACCTTGGCCAGAATGCGTTTTTTCTTATCCGGGTTGAATTGTGGCGCTGAGCGCGAAGACTCCAGGCGTTGCTGAAACCAACGCTTCTCGGCGGGGTCCGAGATGTACATGTACTCAGCACCCAGAGTACCGCAATAGGTATCGCGCAGGCCCTTGATGATTTCGCGCAGCGTCATCTGCTCCTGACCGAAATACAAGTTGTCCGCCCGAAAGGTGGTGTCAAGATCCGACTCGGTGAGGTCGTAAAAGCCGGGCTCGAGCTCTGGAATGGCTGGGCGCTCTTGACGCTTGAGGGGATCAAGATCCGCCCAGCGTGCCCCTAGAAATCGGTAGGCGGCAATGATCGACTGGACATGGACCTGCTTGCGGGCAATTGAAAGGTCACGCTCCGCCACCCGAGGCAAAAATGCATTTGCCTTGGCCCGCTGGGCAAATGACTCGACGATGGGGGCATGGGCAACATCAGAAGTGGTCTCAGAACCGTCGGCTGCCGGCAGAATCTGCAGTTGATCGAAATAAGCCCGCCACTTATCGGGCACCGAGCCAGGATTATCGAGGTAGGACTCATAGAGCTCCTCGACATAGGGCGCATTGGCGCCGAACAAATACGAATTGAGTTGATAACTCTTCATCATGATGCTTCACCCTTCTCGGCCCACGGCCGGTCACGATGCAGGACTCACCTTTCGCTTTGGCGGCCACACCGCCTCGCGAATCGCTTTGTCGGGCGGCGATTGCCTCGCCCGACGCCCCGAAGTTTACTCCTGCCCCTCCAAATAAAAAAGGGGGCATCGCCCCCCTTCTCTTTTTTTACCGCTGTGCGACTGGCTTCGCGGTTCTCGCAGTTGGGCCCACAAACAACTGCCGGGGCCTGCCAATCTTGTATTCCGAATCGGTAATCATCTCTTTCCACTGACTGATCCAGCCAATGGTTCTGGCGAGCGCAAAAATGCAGGTAAATGCATCGGTCGGTATGCCCAAGGCCCGCTGAACGATTCCAGAATAAAAATCCACATTGGGGTAGAGCTTACGCTGGACAAAGTAGTCGTCTTCCAGAGCAATCTTCTCCAGCGCCATTGCCAGCTTGAAGATCGGGTCATTTTCAAGGCCGAGTTCCCCCAGCACTTCGCGGCATGTCTCCTGCATGAGCCGAGCCCGCGGATCAAAATTCTTGTAGACCCGATGGCCAAAGCCCATCAGCCGCACACCCGAATTCTTGTCTTTGACCTTCTCCATGAACTCGCCCACCTTGGCCACGCCTCCGTTGGCGTTCAACTCTTCGAGCATGGTCAGGCAGGCCTCATTGGCACCCCCATGGGCAGGACCCCAGAGGCAGGCAACGCCCGCGGCAATCGCCGCAAAGGGGCTGGTGCCGGATGAGCCGCAGAGTCGGACAGTCGAGGTTGAGGCATTTTGCTCATGGTCGGCATGCAGAATAAAAATCCGATCCATCGCTCGGACCAAGACGTCATTGAGCTTATAGGGCTCGCACGGGGTGGCAAACATCATGCGCATAAAGTTACCCGTGTAGGAGAGGTCGTTTTGTGGATAAATAAACGGCTGGCCAATGCTGTACTTGTAAGACAACGCGACCAGGGTAGGCATCTTGGCGATCAGCCGGATTGCAGAAATATCTTGCTGTTCTGCCGAGTTAATGTCCATGCTGTCGGGATAAAACGCGGACAGCGCACCAATCATGCCAGTCAGAATGGCCATCGGATGGGCATCACGCCGAAATCCACGAAGGAAGAACTGCATCTGCTCATGCACCATCGTGTGATGCATGACCAGATCCTGAAACTCAGCCTTCTGCGTCGCATTGGGCAGCTCACCGTAGTACAGCAGATAACAGACTTCAAGGAAATCGCAATGAACCGCAAGCTCTTGAATCGGGTAACCGCGGTACAGCAACTCCCCCTTATCCCCGTCGATGAAGGTGATCGTCGACTGGCAGGAGGCCGTTGAGAGAAATCCCGAGTCGTAGGTGAACTTGCCCGTGGTTCCATAGAGCTTGCGAATATCAATCACATCCGGGCCCACGGAGCCCTTGAGAATCGGAAAGTCAACCGTTGGCGTACCGTCTGTAAATGAGAGGGTGGCTTTGTGTTCAGTGGTCATCGTGGTTCCTTTCACCGCGCGATATCGACGACAAAATCAACGGGCCGCTGGTTCGCGGGCTTTTATTTTTTCCAATACAGAGTTCACCTCAGGGCAATCCAGATCACCCTGTGGCGCTTCACGCCCCACCAATAAATCGAGCAGATCGTTATCACTTAAGTCCAGTAGGCGCGCCAGGCCGTTGTGATCGGCCAAGGTCATCTTGCCTTGCCACTCCCGAAAGAAACGCTCAAGCAGCAGATCGTTCTCCAGCAGTCCGCGTCGTGCGCGCCAGCGCAGCCGCCGGGCCCAGTCCTCTGGTGCCAGTCCGTGCTGCGCATCCGCGGCGAGGCTGGCCAAGGCAAACGGATCAGGCTGCATGATGGCCGGTCGCTCTGCCTGTGGGTGTTAGACCGTGCGGCGGACCATCAGCTCTTTGATCTTGCCGATCGCCTTGGTCGGGTTGAGCCCCTTCGGGCAGACATCCACGCAATTCATGATGGTATGGCAGCGAAAGAGCCGATACGGGTCCTCGAGGTTGTCCAGGCGCTCGCTGGTGGCCTGATCCCGGCTGTCGGCAATGAATCGATAGGCCTGCAGCAGGCCTGCAGGGCCAACGAACTTATCAGGGTTCCACCAAAATGACGGGCAGCTCGTTGAGCAGCAGGCGCACAGAATGCATTCATACAGACCGTCAAGCTCTTCGCGTTCCTCGGGGGACTGCAGCCGCTCTTTCTCCGGCGGCGGCGTGTCGTTGATCAAAAACGGCTTGACCGAGTGGTACTGCTTGAAGAACTGGGTCATATCGACAATCAGATCCCGGACCACCGGCAGCCCGGGCAGGGGCCGCAGCACGATCGGCTCTTTAAGCTCACGCAAATTCGTGATGCAGGCGAGCCCATTTTTTCCATTGATATTCATGGCATCCGACCCGCAGACGCCCTCACGGCAGGAGCGTCGGAACGACAGCGAGTCGTCCTGATCACTTTTGATTCGCATCAACGCATCCAGCAGCATCTTGTCGGTGTCGGCCAGCTCCACCGTCAGGTCCTGCATGTAAGGCTTTGCGTCCTTATCGGGGTCGTAACGATAAATCGAAAACCGAATGCTTCGGGTGGTCATATCAGAAGGTCCTCTTCTTGGGCACAAAGGTTTCGACAGTCAGCGGTTTTAAATGAACGGGCTTGTAATCCAGACGGTTACCTTCGGAATACCAGAGTGAATGACGCATCCAATGCACATCATCGCGCTCGGGGAAATCACGATGAGCATGGGCCCCGCGGCTTTCGGTTCGGGCCTCGGCCGATACGATCGTGGCCTTCGCCGTCTCAATCAAATTGTCCAGCTCAAGGGCCTCGATTCGCGCGGTGTTGAACACTTTGGATTTATCAGCCACATGCACTCGCTTGACCTGTTCATCGATATCTTGGATTTTCTTCGCGCCCTCTTTGAGCAGGTCCGAGGTGCGAAACACGCCGCAATAGTGCTGCATGGTGTTACGAATGTCTTGCGCCACTTCTTGCACTCGCTCGCCTGACGTCGATCCCTCAAGCTTGGCCAAGCGCGACAATGAGAGGTCGGCCGCATTCGCAGGCAGATCTTTGTGGGACCGGCTTTTGAAATTCTGCGACACGATGTGGTTGCCTGCAGCCCGGCCAAACACCACCAAATCGAGCAACGAGTTAGTGCCCAGTCGATTCGCGCCATGGACCGACACGCAGGCACACTCGCCGATGGCATAAAGGCCATTGAGTATCGAATTAGGATTGCCGTTTTTCGGCACAACCACCTGGCCGTGAATGTTGGTCGGAATGCCTCCCATCTGGTAGTGAATCGTGGGCACCACTGGAATGGGCTCTTTGATCGGATCCACATTGGCAAACTTGATGGCGATCTCCCGAATTGATGGCAACTTCTTCATGATCTTTTCGGCGCCCAGGTGATCGAGTTTGAGCAGCACGTGATCCTTGTTCGGGCCGCAGCCACGGCCCTCCTTGATTTCCTGATCCATTGATCGCGAGACAAAGTCGCGAGGTGCAAGATCTTTCAACGTTGGCGCGTAACGCTCCATGAACCGCTCGCCATTGCAATTCAGCAGGATGCCGCCCTCACCTCGAACCCCCTCTGTGACCAGCACGCCTGCTCCCGCCACACCCGTGGGGTGGAACTGCCAAAACTCCATATCTTCCAGCGGAATGCCGGCCCTCGCGGCCATGCCCATGCCATCACCGGTATTGATGAACGCATTGGTCGAGGCCGCCCAGATGCGGCCCGCACCGCCGGTTGCGAACACCGTGACCTTAGCCTCCAACACCATCACCTCGCCGGTCTCCATCTCCAGGGCCACGACACCCAGACAATCGCCATCGGCATCACGAATGATGTCAAGGGCCATCCATTCGACAAAGAACTGGGTCCGTGCCCGCACGTTGCGCTGATACAAGGTATGCAAGAGCGCATGCCCAGTTCGGTCGGCTGCGGCGCAGGCGCGCTGAACTGGCTTTTCACCAAAATTGGCGGTGTGACCACCGAAAGGCCGTTGGTAGATTGTTCCGTCGGGGTTACGATCAAAAGGCATGCCGAAATGCTCAAGCTCGTAGACCACTTTCGGCGCCTCTCGGCACATGAACTCGATGGCATCCTGGTCGCCGAGATAGTCCGACCCTTTGACGGTGTCGAACATATGCCAGTACCAGCTGTCGTCACTCATATTGCCAAGGGAAGCGCCGATGCCTCCTTGCGCGGCAACCGTGTGCGAACGCGTCGGGAAGACCTTCGAGAGCACGGCGACATTCAGACCAGCCTCTGCCAGTTGCAACGAGCAACGCATGCCCGCCCCGCCTGCGCCCACGATGACCGCGTCAAATCTGCGGCGCGGTAGATTTTTTGTCTGATGGGACGTCACTTCTGCCACGGTCATACCCTCCAGAGAATTTCAATTGCCCACACACCACAGCCCACCAGCCACAGAATGGTGAAGATCTGCAGGCCGAGTCGGATGCCAACGGGCTTGACGTAGTCCATCCAAATGTCGCGGATGCCTACCCAGGCGTGATAAATCAGAGCCAGAAGGGCCAGCAGCGTAAACACCTTCATCCCGGTGGAGGCAAAAATACCGGCCCATCCGCCGTACCCCGGCTCGGCGGCGAGCATCGCCATGACAAATAACGTCACAGCATAAGCGCCGATCACGGCAGCCGTAATACGCTGAGCAAGCCAATCCCGCAGGCCGTAATGGGCGCCCACAACAAGCCGTTTGGGTCCAATATTGCTCGAAGAGTTTGCAGTGCTCATGGCTCAAAAGGCCCCAAAAATTTTTAACCAGGCCAGAAACGAGCAGCCGAGGGTTACGATCAGCACCGCCCTGCTCCAGGAGGCCGACTGCTCCTTGGCCAGGCCGATGTGCAGGTCACTGAAAAGATGCCGTACGCCCGCAAAGAGGTGATGTAAAAATGCCCAGGCCAGGCCACACAAGACCAGCTTTACCAGAAACAAATCCAACACTTCCATTAACTGCGCATAGCTGAGCTCGGAGGTAATGCTCCAATCGAATAACAGCAGCATGAGCGGGAGTGTGAGAAACATTGCCGCCCCGCTGACCCGGTGAAGGATCGATACAATTCCCGCGGCCGGAAGCCGATAGTGAAGAATCTGCGTAACGTGAATATTGCGGAACTGCGGGCGCGACTTTTTCGAAAGTTCGCTCATGAATCCCCCTGAAGGATTAACTACTTTTTCTTATTGTGCTGAGCGAGATTATATGAGCCCTTTTTGACACCGCCTAGGGTGAACCCTAAACTCTGCCTGTTTTCTTGACCTTAAAACATGACTCTTTCCCAAGGAGCGACCGTGAGCCAGACCAAATCCCCCATGCGAATCGCCGTAACCGGCGCAGCCGGCCAGATTGGCTACAGCCTGCTGTTTCGAATCGCCAACGGCGACCTGCTTGGCAAAGACCAGCCAGTCATTTTGCAGCTACTGGAAATTCCCGACGAAAAAGCTCAGAAAGCGCTCAAGGGCGTGATGATGGAGATCGATGACTGTGCCTTCCCGCTCCTGGCTGGGATGACGGCGCACAGCGACCCCATGACTGCCTTTAAAGAGATCGACATTGCGCTGTTGGTCGGGGCCCGGCCGCGGGGGCCGGGCATGGAACGCAAAGATTTGCTGTCCGCCAACGCACAAATTTTTACCGCCCAGGGCAAGGCGCTGAACGCGGTTGCCAAGCGCACCGTTCGGGTGCTTGTTGTGGGCAATCCAGCCAATACCAATGCGTATATCGCGATGAAATCGGCCCCGGATCTGCCAAAAAAGAACTTCACCGCCATGCTGCGTCTGGACCATAACCGGGCCCTGTCACAAATCGCCTCCAAAACGGGTAAGCCAGTGGGCGGGATTGAGAAGCTGATCGTCTGGGGCAACCATAGCCCCACGATGTACCCCGACTATCGATTTGCGACGATCGGCGGCCAAAGCGTGAAGGCCACGATTAACGACGAGGCTTGGAATAAAGAGGTTTTTCTTCCTACCGTCGGCAAGCGCGGCGCCGCGATCATTGATGCGCGCGGTCTGTCCTCTGCTGCCTCGGCGGCAAATGCCGCCATCGACCACATGCGTGACTGGGTGCTTGGCACCCAGGGCAAGTGGGTCACGATGGGCATTGCATCCGATGGCTCATACGATATTCCGCAAGACATCATCTATGGCTATCCCGTGATCTGCTCGGGTGGTGAGTATCAAATCGTCCAGGGCCTCGAGATCGATGCGTTTTCTCGCGAGCGAATGACCCACACGCTCAACGAGCTGCTCGAAGAGCGTGACGGCGTAAAGCACCTACTCGGCTAGAGCCGTCATGCCTGTTCTGCATCCGGATCGCGTCCTGTTTCAGGACGCCGGGCAGGACTCCGCGGGTACGTCCTGTTGTGAGCACTATGCGGGCGATGAAAGGAAATTACGTAAAGCGTTTGCTTTGCAAGCGGAACTGGGCGGCGCGTTCGACGTCACGGCAGACCTTGAAGACGGGGCCGCCGCGGGCGAGGAAGAGCCCATTGCTCGCTTACTCGCAGGAATTCTTGCCGAGCCACGGCCCCCGGGCCATCACGCTGGCTGCCGGGTCCACCCGGTCGATCATCCCGCGTTTCGTCGCGACCTGGAGCTCTTGTTGGCCGCAAGGCCTGCGCAGCTTGCTTACATTACGATTCCCAAGCTCACCTGCATCGCCCAACTCCATCAAGCCGTCAAAACGATGGAATCCGTCGAGCAGCAGGCGGACTTTGCGGCCCGAGTTGCTCTTCAGATTCTCGTAGAGAACGAGGCTGTGATTTATGACCTGCCCAAGATCGCCGCCCATCCACGGGTTCGATTGATCTCATTTGGGCAGATGGACTTCACCAGCAGCCATCGCGGTGCCATTCCTGCCTCCGCCATGAAAAGCCCAGGCCAGTTCGATCACCCTCTCATGCGGCGGGCGAAGCTTGAGATCAGCGCAGCCTGCCACGCCAGCGGAAAAATTCCGACCCACAACCCCACCACTGACTTTCAGTCCGCCACTCAGGCGGGCGAGGATGCCCTGAGGGCCCACCATGAATTCGGTTTCTTACGCATGTGGAGTATTCATCCCAATCAGGTGCGACAGATTCTTGCTGCTTTTCGCCCAAGCCATCATGAGGTGGAGGACGCAAGCCGAATTCTGCTGGCGGCCCAGGCGGCAGCCTGGGGGCCGATCGCCGATCGTGGACTGCTGCATGATCGGGCAAGTTACCGTTACTTTTGGGATTTGCTGAAGCGGGCGAAATCGGCTGGCGGGGATATTCCGCAGGCAGCACGCCAGGCTTTTTTCTAAAATACGGACAATGCGCATATCGGCGACGGTTTAAGGCCGTTGAAAAATAACAAAGCGACTTCAGGGAGCATGCTATGCCACACAATCTTCACAACAGTCTTCGCGAGTTTAAAACTGCCGCGGGCAAGTCCGGCAAGCTGTACAGCCTGCCGGCCCTCGAGCAGGCCGGCGTAGCGAAAGTCTCTCGGCTTCCCGTCTCTATTCGCATTGTGCTGGAGGCGGTGCTGCGCAACTGCGACGGAAAAAAAGTTACCGAGTCGCATGTGAAGCAGCTTGCCAATTGGGGGCCGACCGCACAGCGCGTGGATGAAATTCCTTTCGTGGTAGCCCGCGTCGTCCTGCAGGATTTTACGGGTGTACCACTTCTTGCCGATCTCGCAGCAATGCGCAATGTCGCCCACGAAATGGGAAAAAATCCCAAACTGATTGAGCCCCTGGTGCCGGTTGATCTGGTGGTCGACCACTCGGTGATGATTGATCACTACGGCAAAAAGGATGCGCTCGATTTGAATATGAAGCTTGAGTTTCAGCGCAATGAAGAGCGTTATCAGTTCATGAAATGGGGCATGCAGGCCTTTGATACCTTTAAAGTGGTGCCACCCGGCATTGGGATCGTGCATCAGGTCAACCTTGAATACCTTGCCCGTGGTGTTCACGCCAAAGAGGGCGTCTATTACCCGGACACGCTTGTGGGTACTGACAGCCACACCACGATGATCAATGGCATTGGGGTCGTGGGCTGGGGCGTGGGGGGCATTGAGGCCGAGGCCGGTATGCTTGGCCAGCCCGTGTATTTCTTAACGCCTGATGTGGTGGGCGTGAACCTCACTGGCAAGCTGCCAGAGGGCTGCACAGCGACCGATCTTGTGCTGACCATCACCGAGATGCTTCGAAAGGAAAAGGTCGTCGGTAAGTTCGTTGAATTTTTCGGTGAAGGCACCGCGTCGTTGTCCCTGCCCGACCGGGCAACGATTGCCAATATGGCCCCAGAGTACGGAGCCACCATGGGATTTTTTCCGGTCGACGGCGTCACGGTGGACTTCATGCGGGCCACAGGCCGCACCTCCGATGAGGTCGATGCATTTGAGGCTTACTTCAAAGCGCAGGAACTTTTCGGTATCCCGAAGGCTGGCCAGATCGATTACACGAAATCGGTCTCACTGGATCTCTCAAGCATCAAGCCCTCGCTGGCAGGCCCCAAACGGCCCCAGGATCGTATCGAGTTATCGAGCCTAAAAAAGACATTCGGGGAATTGTTCTCCAAGCCTGTTGCAGAAAACGGCTTCGCACAGCCTGCGGCGGCATTAACCAAACGACTCAAAGCCGGTGACGCAGAAATTGGAAATGGCGATGTACTCATTGCGGCCATTACATCGTGTACCAACACGTCAAACCCCGGCGTCTTGCTCGCGGCGGGCCTGCTTGCGAAAAAAGCAGTCGAAAAGGGTCTCACGGTGAAGTCGCACATCAAGACCTCACTTGCGCCCGGAAGTCGCGTGGTTACTGAATACCTGACCAAGGCGGGACTGCTGCCCTATCTAGAGAAGCTGGGCTTTTCGGTTGCCGCCTATGGCTGCACCACATGCATTGGCAATGCCGGAGACCTGCGTCAAGAGTTCAACGATGCAATTGTGAAGGAGGACCTGGTCTGTGCGGCAGTGCTTTCTGGAAACCGCAACTTTGAGGCCCGAATTCACCCCAACCTGCGGGCAAACTTTCTTGCCAGCCCGCCGCTTGTCGTGGCCTACGCGATTGCCGGCACAGTGCTGAAACACCTCAGCACCGAGCCTGTCG
>Ga0255295_1000036_pt1 | contig 18031 bp, 16 predicted proteins | sample MistaT_29_FD_183796 | JGI IMG/M metagenome (GOLD analysis project Ga0255295, IMG submission 183796) | Metatranscriptome of freshwater microbial communities from Mississippi River, Louisiana, United States - Miss_Yuk_RepC_8h (Metagenome... | ecosystem: Environmental > Aquatic > Freshwater > River... | reverse complement strand
CGCAACTCCAGCACTGCCTGGCCGCCCGCATTGCCCACCAGGGCGTTGGCCGCCTCGGCCAGGGGGGCGTCCAGCCAGCCCGAGAGCGGAATGCCCTCGTGTCGGTGGCCCGCACGCCCGTTGTCCTGCACGGTGGCGCCGATGCCGGGCTGCACGATTTCAATCAGGCCTTGTACGGCGAGGCTCATGCGCGCTCCTCGCCGGACAGGAAGGTTTCCCGGCGCAGTTGCCCGCTGCGGCATTGCGCCAGGAGGTGTTCGTATTGCGGGGTGGAGACGGCGTACCACTGCACACGGTCGCCTGCGGCCAGCATGGCCGGCTGCTCGACGTGCTTCAGATCAAACAGCGGCACCGGCGTTCTGCCCAGCAGGTTCCAGCCGCCTGGACTTTCCCACGGGTAAACCGCGCACATTTCGCCCGCAACCGCAATCGAATGGGCCGGGACCTTCTGCCTGGGGCTGGCCAGCCGCGGCATGGCCAGTTCGCGGGGCAGGCCTCCCATGTAGGGAAAGCCCGGCAGGAAGCCGATCATGTAGACACGGAATTCGGTCTCCAGCAGGCGCTCGATGACCTCGTTGTCCGGCATGCCCTTGGCCTGAGCCAGGGCTGGCAGGTCCAGTGCAAAGCCAGGATCAAAGCAGGCGGGCAGGCGCCAGAGCCGACCGGTCTTGAGCTGTTGGCCGTCCTGCGCTGCCATGGCCTGCAGGCGCTGCGCCAGGGCTTCGCTGTCGGTTTGAGCAGGCGAAAAGTGCACCGTCAGCGAGCGGAAAGTGGGCACCACATCCGTGACGGTGGCGAACAAGGGGTCATCGAGCCGTGCCTGCGCCACGCGATCGGCCAGCGCCATGACCCGCGCATTGATCTGCGGGTCGATGGTCGAGCCGAACTCCACCGTCCAGGCGCTGTCGCCCAGTGCGAGCAGACGTGTCGTTGCGTGGGGCATGCTGGTTGGTTTCAGAGCGATGCGGCCGAGCGAGCGGCCTGGTCATACACGCCGGACAGCATGCGCAGCAGGCGGGCGAGTTCGCCGATGTCGCGGTTGAGTGCTTCGTCGGCCTTGAGCGCATTGATCAGGCAGCTTTCGCGAATTTCGCGGTAGCGCTGCACATAGTCGCTTCCGGTGTCGGTGGCGGAGTAGGTGACCTCCTTGCCATTTTTGCGCGAAGCCACCACGCCCAGGCCTTGCAGCTTCTTGAGCGAATAGTTGATCAGGTGGGTGTCTTCCACGTTCATGATGAAGCAAATGTCCGACAGGCGCTTGTCGCGCGCCCTGTGGGAGACATGGTGCAGCACCAGCACGTCCAGCGGCGTCAGGTCTTTGAGACCGGCTGCAGACATGCAGTGGATGACCCAGCGGTGAAAGGCGTTGCCCGCGACGATCAGTCCGAATTCGAATTCGCTCATCTCGGCGCTGCGGGGGGACACGAGGTGCGCAGACGAGACGATGGGCCGATTTCCGGTGGGGGCTGCAGCGGGCTTGTGGGGCATGGTTGTTCCTTTTCCGGTCATCAATGCCAGTCGTGATGGAATCGAATTATAGGAATTAAAAAGTCAAAATGTCGATAATTTATCAATGATAAGGGAATATACCTATGACATTTTGACTTCGTGAGGCTACAGTCTCACTTGTCCTTCCTCAACCTCTGTTTGGAGAACTTTCCATGAAGCGCAAATTTCTCGCAGCCCTCAGCCTGGCGGCCACGCTGGGCGCCGGCCTGACCCAGGCCCAGACCAAATGGGATCTGGCTTCGGCCTACCCCGCCAACAACTTCCACACCGAGAACCTGGTGCAGTTCGCCAACGACGTGGACAAAGCCACCGCCGGCAAACTCAAGATCACGGTGCATGCCAACGCCTCGCTGTTCAAGGCCACCGAGATCAAGCGCGCGGTTCAGGGTGGGCAGGCGCAGGCCGGTGAAGTGATTCAGGCCAATCTGCAGAACGAGTGGGCCATTTACGGCGCCGACGGCCTGCCTTTCCTGGCCGACAGCTACGACGAGTCTGTTCACCTGCAGGCGGCGCAGCGCCCGCTGGTCGAGAAAAAACTGGCAGAGCAGGGCATGGTTTATCTGTATGCCGTGGCCTGGCCGCCGCAGGGCCTGTTCACCAAGAAACCGATCACGAGCGCGGCCGACCTGCGTGGCATCAAGTGGCGCGCCTACAGCCCGGCGACCGCCCGCATCGCCGATCTGGTGAAGGCCCAGCCCGTCACGGTGCAGGCGGCCGAGCTGTCGCAGGCCCTGGCCACCGGCGTGGTGGAAGCCACCATGACCTCGGGTGCCACCGGCATGGACAGCAAGCTCTACGAGCACCTCAAGTACTACTATGACCTGCAGGCCTGGTTGCCCAAGAACATGGTGATTGTCAACCGCAAGGCCTTTGAAGCGCTGGACAAGCCGACGCAGACCGCCGTGATGAACGCTGCTGCGGCCGCCGAAGCGCGAGGCCTGGCCGCGAGCAAGCGCGTCGACACCGAGTCCAAGGCCAAGCTCAAGGCCAATGGCATGCAGGTGCTCGAGCCTTCCGCACAACTCAAGGCCGACATGAAGAAAGTCGGCGAGACGATGCTGACCGAATGGCTGGAAAAATCCGGTGCGGACGGCCAGTCGCTGCTGGCCAGTTTCAAGCGCTGAGCCATGGATCAGCGCAATGCTGTGAAAGCGTCCGGGCTGCGGCGCAGCCTTGACAGTCTGTACGCACTGGGGGGCATCCTGGCCTCCCTTTGCGTGCTGACCATCCTGGTGCTCATGGTCGTGGCGTCGCTGGGGCGCTCGCTGGACTGGCGCGTGTCCTGGATCAACGACATCGTGTCCTGGCTCTGCGCCGCTGCCGCCTTTCTGGGCATGGCCTACAGCTTCAGGAACGGTGACTTTGTACGGGTGACCCTGCTGCTGGAAAAGGTGTCGCCGCGTGTGCGGCACGGCTTCGAGGTGGTCTCGCTGGCCATCGCCAGTGTGGCCATCGCCTACCTGGCTTTCTGGGCCGCGCGCTTCACCTACCAAAGCTGGGAATTCAACGACATCGCCGGCAACATGGTGGCGATCCCCCTCTGGACTGTGCAAATGAGTTTTGTCCTCGGTGCGCTGATCCTGATGCTTGCCGTGCTCGATGAATGTGTCTGCGTGCTGCGTGGCGGCAGACCGAGTTATGTGGTGCGCGTGGAAGAACGCCATGCCCGTGGCGATTTTTCCGAGGAGTTGTGATGAGTCTGCTTGAAATTGGCGGCCTGCTGCTGTTTCTGATGCTGTTGATGCTCGCTGGCGGTGTCTGGATTGCCATGACGCTGGCCATCGTGGGCTGGGTGGGCCAGGCGTTTTTCACCAGCACCGAGCCGGGCATGAACCTGTTCTCGGCCTTCTGGGAGACCACGGCCAGCTGGGAACTGGCCGCTTTGCCGCTCTTCATCTGGATGGGCGAGATCCTCTACCGCACCCGCCTGTCCGAGCAGATGTTCGATGGTCTGGCGCCGTGGCTGTCCCGGGTGCCGGGGCGCCTGATGCACACCACCATCCTGGGGTGCGGCATTTTCGGTTCGGTGTCGGGTTCGTCGGCAGCCACCTGCGCCACGATTGCCAAAGTGGCGCTGCCCGAGCTGGAACGGCGTGGCTACGACAAGGGCCTGGCACTGGGTTCGCTGTCGGCCGCCGGCGGCCTGGGCATCCTGATTCCACCTTCGATCACCATGGTGGTCTATGCCGTGGCGGCCGACGCCAGCGTGATCCGGCTGTTCCTAGCGGGTTTTCTGCCCGGTTTTCTGCTGATGGGGCTGTTTTCCGGCTACATCGCCTGGTGGAGCCTGCGCCACCCCGACAAGGTGCCTGCCGCGGAACCACCCACCACATGGCTCGAAAAACTGCGGCGCTCCGGCAGCCTCATTCCCTGTGGTCTGCTGATCGTATTCATCGTGTGGGTGCTGGTGAGCGGCCTGGCCACCGCGACCGAATGCGCGGCCTGGGGGGTGGTGGGTTCGCTGGTCATTGCAGCGGCGGGCCGCAGCCTGAACTGGCAGAACTTCTGGGCCGGTCTGGCAGGCGCCACCCGCATCAGCTGCATGATCATGTTCATTCTGGCGGGCGCCGCCTTCCTGACCAAGACCATGGCCTTTACCGGCATTCCGCGCGAGCTGGCGGAATTCGTGCAGAGCATGAACCTCTCGCCCTACGGCTTAATCGCCGTGCTGGTGGTGGTGTACCTGGTGCTGGGCACAGCGCTGGACGGGATCTCCATGATCGTGCTGACCAGCGCCGTGGTGCTGCCCATGATCCAGAAAGCGGGTTTTGACCTGGTGTGGTTCGGCATCTTCATCATCATGCTGATTGAAATCGCCGAGATCACGCCGCCGGTGGGCTTCAACCTGTTCGTGCTGCAGAACATGACCGGCATCGACAGCAACCGGATCGCCAAAATGACGCTGCCGTTTTTCGGCTGCATGATCCTGGCCATTGTCCTGATCACCGTTTTTCCCGAGATCGTGACCAGCCTGCCCAATGCGGTGATGGGCGTCGAGGTCTGACGCGGCGACGCATTCGCGGTCCAGGGGCTGGCGCCCCAGGCCCGCGAATGGCCTGCCCGCCTGCAGCTCAGCGTTGTGGCGGGGTCGGAAAAGGCTGGCCCTGCACGCGCAGCCCTTCATCAGACAGCTGCGCTGCCTTGCCGGGGCCCACGCCGGGCACCCGTTTCATCAGATCCTTCCAATCCTTGAAAGGCTGCCGCTCGCGCTCGGCCAGGATGCGGCGTGTGGTGGCAGGGCCCAGGCCTCGCAGGCCGTCCAGATCAACCTCTCGGGCACGTTCCAGATCGAGTGGCTGGGCCGCCAGACAGCTGCCGATGAGCCACAGCCCATGGCCAATCCAATGCTTCATGCCGATTTCCCCCTGTCGTCCTCGTTGTCCGGACTCGGATGGTCCGGTGACCGGATTGTGGCGTGCGCGGGGCCATCTGACCAGGCGTGGCCTGGCCCCGTTGGGGGATCAGAGTTCCTCGACCCGGCGTGGCGGGTAGCTGTCCCAGGCCTGGCAGCCCGGGCAGTGCCAGAAATGCTCCCTGGCTTCGAAACCGCAGGCGGCGCAACGGTAACGGGCCAGGGGGCGGGCGGCCGTGTCCAGGGCCTTTTGAACCACGGGTGGCAAGACTTCCTGTGCGGGCGCAGCGGCCAGCCAGCGGGAGGCAGCCAGCAGCGAGGGGTGCTTTTGCAGGTGCTGCAGGAAAGGCTGTCTCATTTCACCCGCGCCTGATGCGCCCAGGCTGACGAGGGCTTCCAGAACATCCAGGCTGGGTTGCCTGTCATAAAAATCCTGCAGCAGCTGGCGTGCCAGCGCTTCCTGTCCGCAGGCCTGAGCGGCTTTGACCAGGCTGGCGGCGGCCAGCGGCGCCGCTGGATCGGATTGCTCGAACAGCGGGCGCAGCGTCTGCAGCGACTGTGCGGCCTGCTGGCGCGTCATCAGCAGCTGGCCCAGAAGAATGCGGGCGCGGGGGGCCTGGGGGACGTCGCGCACGGTGTCCTGCAGCAAGGTGAGGGCGCGGTCCAGGTCGCCTTGAGAGAACGCCTCGCGTGCCTGTTCGCAGCGGTAATGGGCCTGGCGCACGCTGAAGTTGGCTTCGCCCGAGCGCTCCAGCAGTTCGGCCACCTGCGCGGCCTGCGGCCATTCGCGCGAGCGTTCGTAGATGGCCAGACGTGCCAGGCGCGCCTGGCCTTCGTAAGGACTGCCTTCGAGCTTGCGCAGCGCGTCTTCGGCCCGATCGAGCAGTCCGGCCTTGAGGAAGTCCAGCGCCAGCCCGTGCTGGGCGCGCTGGCGATCGGCACTGCTCAGGTCGGCGCGGGCCAGCAGGTGTTCGTGCACGCGCACGGCGCGGTCGTATTCGCCACGACGGCGAAACAGGTTGCCCAAGGCGAAATGCAGCTCCGAAGTGTCGGGGTCGTTCTGTACGGCTTCGATGAAGGCGTCGATGGCCTGGTCCTGCTGTTCGTTGAGCAGGTAGTTCAGGCCCTTGAAGTAGGCGCGTGGCGCCTGGCGGTTGGCAATGCGCAGCTGGCGCAGGTCCAGCCGCGAGGCGATCCAGCCCAGGGCGAAGGCCAGCGGCAGGCCGATCAGGATCCAGGTCAGGTCAAGCTCCAACGTGGGTCTCCGGTTCTGCAGGGGAGGTGGGGGCAGGCGCTGCCACGGGTTCCTGGGCTTGACGAGCGGCCTGGCGCTGGCGCCACCAGCGCGGCACCATGCCCAGCACGCCCACCGCCACGCCCAAGGCAAAGGCGGTCAACACGACCAGGATGGTCGGGGCTTGCCAGAAGGTGCCGAAAAAGAAATGCACGCGGGTTTCCTGCTGGTTGTTCAGGGCGAACGCAAACAGGGTGAAGAAGATGATGGCTTTCAGTACCCACTGAAGCAGCCGGAGCAGACGTTTCATGCAGGGCCTCGCAAGTGGACCGATTCTAGCGGGCAGACCCGTCTGTGACAGGTTGCCGGTCGGTGCTCTGCCGCTTATTCGGCTGCGGGCTGAACAGATGGGGTGGCCGCGTCAACGGCTTCGCGCAGGGCTTTGCCTGGCTTGAAATGGGGCACGCGCTTTTCCGGAATCATCACGGTCTCGCCGGAGCGCGGGTTGCGGCCCACACGGGGAGGGCGTCGGTTGATCGAGAAGCTGCCAAAACCACGGATTTCGATGCGGTGGCCGCGCACCAAGGCCTCGCTCATGGCGTCGAGCACCGTTTTGACGGCCAGTTCAGCGTCGCGGTGGGTGAGCTGCGAAAAGCGCGCAGCCAGTTCTTCAACGAGGTCGGAGCGGGTCATGGGGTTACTCGCGTGGTGCAGTGTCAGGCTGCGGCTCGGCAGACTCAAAAAAGCCTGCCCCGAGGGGCAGGCTTTTCAAGACTGAAAGCGCAGGCAATCAGTTGTTGTCCAGCTTGGCGCGCAGCAGGGCGCCCAGGCTGGTGGTGCCGGCGTTACCGGTGTTCTGGCTCAGCGAAGCCATGGCTTCTTGCTGGTCGGCCTGGTCCTTGGCGCGGATCGACAGGGAGATGCTGCGGCTCTTGCGGTCCACATTGGTCACCACGGCGTTCACTTCGTCGCCTTCCTTCAGGACGGTGCGGGCGTCTTCCACGCGGTCAGCGGAGATTTCGGAGGCGCGCAGGTAGCCCACCACGTCATCGCCCAGGTCGATTTCAGCGCCCTTGGCGTCCACGGTCTTGACCTTACCGGTCACCACGGAACCCTTGTCGTTGACCGACACGAAGGTGGAGAACGGGTCTCCGTCGAGCTGCTTGATGCCCAAAGAGATGCGCTCGCGGTCCACGTCGATGGCCAGCACGATGGCTTCCACTTCCTGGCCCTTCTTGTACTCGCGCACGGCTTGCTCGCCGGCTTCGTTCCAGGACAGGTCGGACAGGTGCACCAGGCCGTCGATGCCGGCAGCCAGACCCACGAACACGCCGAAGTCGGTGATCGACTTGATCGGGCCCTTGACGCGGTCGCCGCGCTTGGTGTTCTGGGCGAATTCCTGCCAGGGGTTGGCACGGCACTGCTTCATGCCCAGGGAGATGCGGCGCTTGTCTTCGTCGATCTCCAGAACCATGACTTCGACTTCGTCGCCCAGGGACACGATCTTGGACGGGGCCACGTTCTTGTTGGTCCAGTCCATTTCAGAGACGTGCACCAGACCTTCGATGCCCGGCTCGAGTTCCACGAACGCACCGTAGTCGGCGATGTTGGTGATCTTGCCGAACATGCGGGTACCGGTGGGGTAGCGGCGGCCAACGCCCATCCAGGGGTCGTCGCCCATCTGCTTGAGGCCCAGAGACACGCGGTTCTTCTCGGTGTCGAACTTGAGGATCTTGGCGGTGATTTCCTGACCGGCAGTGACCACTTCGGAAGGGTGACGCACACGGCGCCAAGCCATATCAGTGATGTGCAGCAGGCCGTCGATGCCGCCCAGGTCCACGAAGGCGCCGTATTCGGTGATGTTCTTGACCACGCCGGTGACGATGGCGCCTTCGCGCAGGGTTTCCATCAGCTTGGCGCGCTCTTCGCCCATGGAGGCTTCGATCACGGCGCGGCGGCTCAGCACCACGTTGTTGCGCTTGCGGTCGAGCTTGATGACCTTGAATTCCAGGGTCTTGTTTTCGTAGGGGGTCAGGTCCTTGGTCGGACGGGTGTCGACCAGGGAGCCCGGCAGGAAGGCGCGGATGCCGTTGACGAGGACCGTCAGGCCACCCTTGACCTTGCCGCTGGTGGTGCCGGTCACGAAGTCGCCGGATTCCAGCGCCTTTTCCAGGGCCAGCCAGGAAGCCAGACGCTTGGCGGTGTCACGCGACAGGATGGTGTCGCCGTAGCCGTTTTCGATGGAGCCGATGGCCACGGAGACAAAGTCGCCGACCTGGACTTCGATTTCACCCTGATCGTTCTTGAATTCGTCGATGGAGACGTAGGACTCGGACTTGAGGCCGGCGTTGACGACGACGAAGTTGTGCTCGATGCGCACCACTTCGGCGGTGATGACTTCACCGGGGCGCATTTCGGTACGTTGCAGGGATTCCTCAAAGAGGGCGGCAAAAGATTCGGACATTGAATTTCCTTGTTCACAGACAGGATGCACGGACGCGACATGCGCCGTTTGTAGTGAGCTGGCTGTGACGGTTTGCGGCGTGGCCGCGGTTGGGTTGAACAACCCACGCCGCCAGTGTGCAAGCTGCACGGAGGGAGCGGCGTGGACCGGTTTTGAATCGTTACCGATTCCTGCCTTGCCACCAGGCCAGCACCTGTTCCACCGAGGCTTCGATGGACAGCTGCGAATTGTCGAGTTGCAGGGCATCTTGCGCGGGCTTCAAAGGCGCCACGCTGCGGGACATGTCCCGGGCGTCGCGCGCTTCCAAATCAGCGCGAAGACTGTCAATATTAGCCGAAAAACCCTTTGAAATCAACTGCTTGTAGCGTCTTTCGGCCCTTTGCGCAGCGCTCGCGGTCAAAAACACCTTCAAAGGAGCATTCGGGAAGATCACGGTGCCCATGTCGCGGCCGTCGGCCAGCAGGCCGGGCAGGCGCTGAAAGCTGTGCTGCAGGTCGACCAAGGCCTCGCGCACGGCCGATAGCACCGAGACCCTGGAGGCGTTCATGCCGCCCTGTTCGCTGCGGATCGCATCGGTCACGTCCACGCCATCGAGCAGCACCTGCTCGCCCTCAAAGCGCACAGGCAGGCGGCGGGCGAGGTCGGCGATTTTGGTCTCATCAGCGGCTTCGAGCGTGAGACCGGCCTGCAGCGCCGCATGGGCCGTCACGCGGTAGAGCGCGCCCGAGTCCAGGTAGTGGTAGCCCAGCTGGGCCGCCACACGGCTGGCCAGCGTGCCCTTACCCGAAGCGGTGGGGCCGTCGATGCAGATCACCGGTATGCGGTCGGTGTCGGCGGTGGCGACGTCGAACAGGGCCTCGAAGTAGTCCGGAAAGGTCTTGGCCACGCACTTGGGGTCTTCGATGCGCACCGGCACGCGGTCGGCATTGAAGGCAGCCAGCGAAAAGCACATGGCCACGCGGTGGTCGTCGTAGGTGTGGATGCTGGCGCGCTGCCACTGTCCTGCGGGCAATGGGTGGACCTTGATCCAGTCCGGGCCTTCTTCCACGGTGGCGCCGAGCTTGCGGCATTCGGTGGCCATGGCCACGATGCGGTCGGTTTCCTTCACGCGCCAGCTGGCGATGTTGGTCAGCGTGGTCGGGCCGTCGGCGTACAGCGCCATCACGGCCAGCGTCATGGCGGCGTCGGGGATGTGGTTGCAGTCCAGCTCGATGCCCTTGAGTGGCCAGGCGCCGCGCGTGATCTCCAGCCAGTTGGGGCCGCTGGTGACCTTGGCGCCCATGAGCTGCGCAGCTTCCACGAAGCGGATGTCGCCCTGAATCGAGTCCGCGCCCACGCCGTTGACGCGGATGCTCGAGCCTTGCGCAATGGCGCCCAGTGCGATGAAGTAGCTGGCCGAGGATGCATCGGCCTCGACGTGGATGCTGCCCGGCGATTGGTAGCGGCTGCCGGCAGGAATCACAAAGCGTTGCCAGCCCTGACGCTGAACGGCAATGCCGTAGCGCGCGAGCAGGTTGAGCGTGATTTCGATGTAAGGCTTGGAAATGAGTTCGCCCACCACCTCGATGGTGATGGCGCGGTCATGAGCTGCCAGCGGCAGGGCCATGAGCAGGGCCGTCAGGAACTGGCTGGACACATCGCCGCGCACGGGAATGGGCTTGTCCAGTTGCAGCGATGGCTGGCGCACGCGCAGCGGTGGATAGCCCTCATTGCCCAGATAGTCGATGGCGCAGCCCAGCTCGCGCAGGGCGTCCACCAGATCGCCGATGGGGCGCTCGTGCATGCGCGGCACGCCTTTGAGGGTGAAATCACCACCGTGCACTGCCAGCGCGGCGGTAAGCGGGCGCATGGCCGTGCCGGCGTTGCCCATGAAAAATTCGATGGCTTCGGCAGGCCAGGCCCGACCACCCAGACCGGTGATGGTCACGGTGGTACCGGCAACATCCACACCGCAGCCCAGCTGTCGCAACGCCTGCAGCATGACCCGCGTGTCGTCCGAGTCCAGCAGGTCGTGGACCACCGTAGTGCCTTCGCACAGGGCCGACAGCAGCAGGACGCGGTTGGAAATGCTCTTTGAGCCGGGCAAGGTGACGGCGCCTTGAGCACCCGTGAGCGGAGGGAGGTCCAGAAAGGGAATGGCGTACATCCCGGAATTGTCCCTCATCCTTCGTAGGAGGCCGCCCCTGCGGCCGAAAGGATTCGCGCGCAGGGGCGGGCTCCCACAGTGGCCATCAGGTTGGATGCTGCCTGACCCGCCAGAACAGCCAGCCTGCAATCGACAGGTTCAGCAGGTTCCAGGCAAGGCCGTTGAGGAAGGCGGCCTTGTAGCTGCCTGTCAGGTCGAAGATCCAGCCCGACATCCAGCCGCCCAGCGCCATGCCCAGCAGCGTGGCCATGATGACCGAGCCCACGCGCGCACCGGCTTCCTGCGGTGCGAAGTACTCGCGGATGATGATGGCGAAGGAGGGCACGATGCCGCCCTGGAACAGTCCGAACATGGCCGAAACGATGTAGAGCGGCACCAGCCCGTCAAAGGGCAGGAACAGCAAGAGCGCAATGCCCTGCAGGGCCGAACCCAGCAGCAGGGTGCGGATGCCGCCGATGCGGTCGCAGATCAGTCCCGACACCAGTCGACTGACGATGCCGCTGGCCAGCATCAGCGAGAGCATTTCGGCCCCCCGTGCCGCGCCAAAGCCCAGGTCGGTGCAGTACGCCACGATGTGTACCTGTGGCATGGACATGGCCACGCAGCAGGCAATCCCCGCAATGAACAACAGCAGTTGCGCCCGCCCGGGGGCCATGCCAAAGGGGCGGCTGCGGTCTTGCACAGGCCTCTGGCCAGCCTGTGCAGCGGGTGCGACTTGCACCATGGGAGGGCGCTGGCGCATGCGCAGAGCCAACAAGGCCATGCCGGCGCCACAGACCAGACCCATGCCGGTGTAAGTGTTGCGCCAGCCAATGTGGTCAATGCCGTACTGCACCAGGGGCGGCCAGAAGCTGCCCGCGATGTAGTTGCCACTGGCGCAGATCGCCACAGCAATGCCGCGGCGACGGTTCCACCACAGGGCGGTGTCGGCCATCAGTGGCGCAAAGGTGGCGGCGCTGCCAATCAGGCCCATCAATCCGTGCGCCAGACCGAACAGCCAGATGCTGCCAGCCATGCCTGCCCCCACGAAGCCTGCGCAGACGGCAGCGGCGCCCAGCAGCAGCACAGGGGTGAGGCCATGGCGATCGGCCATCTTGCCGGTCCACAGGCCGCCCAAGCCCAGGCAGATCATCATCAGGGTGTAAGGGAGCGAGGCGTCGGCGCGACCAATGCCGAATTCGGCCTGTACCGCCGGCAGCACCACCGAGACCACGTACATGCTGCTGTTGCCCAGTACCACCAGACCCAGCGTGGTGAGCAGCCGCCAGGCGGCGGTGCGGGAATCGATCAGGGACGGGTCGGCGGCGGTATTCATGTGCACCACTTTAGTGGTAGCTTATGCAGAGGCACGTCATGCAGGTGACGGCCCTTTCGGCGGCTTAAACGTCCGAGTCGGCGCCACCCAGTTTCCAGCGGCTGCGGGTCTGGCTGGCTTCGGCAATCAGAGCGTGCAGGTGATCTGCGTTGCTGGCTTTGATGGCGGCCTCGAACTCGTGCAGTGTCTCGCGCATCAAGGTGCACTGGTGCAGCACTTCGTCACGGTTGGCCAGCAGGATGTCCCGCCAGACATTCGGATCGCTGGCCGCGATGCGCGAAAAATCCCGAAAGCCTGGCCCGGCCATGGACAGATGCTGCGCGCCATGTGGCTGACGAGCCACGGCGTTGACCAGCGCAAAGGCCGCAAGGTGCGGCACGTGGCTGACTGCGGCAAAGCTGGCGTCGTGGGCTTCGGGGCTGAGTTCGAGCACGCGGCTGCCCAGGGCCTGCCAAACCTGGTGCGCCAGCAGGACCCGCGCGGTCGGGTTTTCAGGCAAGGGGGTGAGGATGACCTGTCGCCCGCGGTAGAGCGCCGCATCGGCATGTTCGATGCCGGCGACTTCCTTGCCAGCGATTGGATGGGCGGGCACAAAACAAGCCAGATGGCGTTGCAGGCCGGTGCGGGCGGCTGCGACCACATCGCCCTTGGTGGAACCCACATCCATCACCAGGGCATTGGGCGTGAGCACCGGGTCAATGGCGCGCAGTGTGGGTTCAGTGGCGCGCACCGGAACAGCCACCAGCACCAGATCAGCCCCCTGCACAGCCTCGGCAGCGCTGGCGCAGGCCGAGTCAATCACGCCCAGTTCCAGCGCCTTCTTGCGTGTGGCCTCAGAGGTGCTGAAGCCGGCCACATGCGTGACCAGCCCGGCCTGGCGCAGGGCGAGCGCAAATGAGCCGCCCATGAGGCCACAGCCGATCAGTGCCAGACGCTGGAATTTCATGCCAGTGCTCCACCGGGCCGCCCCAAGGAGGACTGCACCCCCTTGGGGGCCAGCGAATACACGAAGTGACGAGCGTGGGGGTTCATTCGGATACCGGATAAGACCCGAGCACCTTGTAGAAGGCGCACAGACCCTGCAGCTCCTGCAGTGCAGCGGCCACATGCGGCTCGCTGATGTGGCCCTGGATGTCGATGTAGAAGTAGTACTCCCACTGGCCCGATTTGGCCGGGCGCGACTCGAAGCGGGTCATGGACACGCCGTTTTTCTTGAGCGGCACCAGCAGGTCGTGCACCGCGCCCGGACGGTTGGGCACCGAGACCACCAGGCTGGTGCAGTCCTTGCCGGAAGCGGGTGGCGTGGCCATGGTCTGGGGCAGGGCGATCACGGCAAAGCGCGTGCGGTTGTAGGCCTCGTCCTGGATGGCGTGGTGCACGATGTGCAGGCCAAACTGCGCAGCGGCGCGTTCGCTGGCCAGCGCCGCCCACTTGGGGTTGGTCGCGGCCAGGCGCGCACCTTCGGCGTTGCTGGCCACGGCGCGGCGCTCGGCCAGCGGCAGATGCTGGCTGAGCCAGCCCTGGCACTGGGCCAGCGCCTGCGGGTGGGCCAGCACGACTTCGATGCCCTCGTCACCCGGGGTTTGGCGCAGCAGGTTGTGGCGCACCAGCAGGCTGACCTCGCCCACCACATGCACGGGCGAGCGCAGGAACAAATCGAGCGAGCGGGCGACCACGCCTTCGGTGGAGTTCTCCATGCCGACCACGCCGTACTGGGCGGTGCCTGCGGCGGTGGCGTGGAAAACCTCGTCGAAGTTGGCGCAGTAGATCAGGCTGGCGGCGCTGCCGAAAAACTCGATGGCCGCCTGCTCGCAAAAGGTGCCCTGCGGGCCGAGCACGGCCACGCGCTGTGGCGCTTCGAGTGCCAGACAGGCGGACATGATCTCTCGCCAGATGGAGGCCACATGCTCGCTCTTGAGCGGGCCAGGGTTGGCGCCAGTGATCTTGTCGATGACCTGGGCCACACGGTCCGGGCGGAAGAAAGGCGAGCCTTCGGCGCGCTTGATCTCGCCGACTTTTTCGGCGACCTTGGCGCGCTCGTTGAGCAGCTGCAGCAGCTGGCGATCGAGCGCGTCGATCTGCACGCGCAGCTCGCCCAGGGCTTGGGATTGAACGGGTGGTTGGCTCATGACAGTGTGAGGCGCTCAGGCGCCAGTGCGTTCAAACTCGCGCATGCAGGTGATCAGGGCCTGCACGCCTTCGATGGACATGGCGTTGTAGATGCTGGCGCGCATGCCGCCCACCGACTTGTGGCCCTTGAGCTGCAGCAGGCCGGCGGCCTTGGCAGCGTCCAGAAAAGCGGCGTTGCGCGGGTGTGCGGGGTCGAGCAGCGGCTGGCCGTCATCGCCACGCAAAAAGAAGGGCACGTTCATGCGCGAGCGGCAGGCCTTGTCGACCTTGTTCACATAGAGTTGCGAACCATCGATGTAGCTGTAAAGCAGCTCGGCCTTGGCGATGTTGCGCTGTTCCATGGCGGCAATGCCACCCTGGGCCTTGAGCCACTGGAACACCAGCCCGGCGATGTAGATGCTGTAGGTGGGCGGCGTGTTGTACATCGACTGGTTGTCAGCCACCAGCTTGTAATCAAACGCACTGGGGCAGACACTCAGGGCGCGGCCGATCAGGTCTTCGCGCACGATGACGAGCGTCAGGCCTGCCGGGCCGAGGTTTTTCTGGGCGCCGCCAAAGACCAGACCCACGCGCGTCCAGTCCACCGGGCGGGAAGCCACATGCGAGGAAAAATCCACCACCAGCGGGGCGTCGCAACCGAGCGCCTTGAGGTCCGGCAGTTCGTGGAATTCGACGCCGTGAATCGTTTCGTTGCCGCAAATGTGCACATAGCGGCTGTCTGCACCAATTCGCCAACCGGCGGGGGCGGGCAGGGTGGTGAAACCGTCGGCCTGCGCCGTGGCCGCCACGCGGGCATTGCCGTACTTGCCGGCTTCCTTGTGAGATTTCTGGCTCCAGCTGCCGGTCAGCACGAAATCCATCGCGCCGCCTTGCGAGAGGTTCAGTGGCACGATGGCGTTTTCGGCCAGGCCGCCGCCTTGCATGAACAGGATGCGGAAATTCGCCGGTACCGCCAGCAGCTCGCGCAGGTCGGCTTCGGCCTGTTCGTAAATGCTGATGAACTCCTTGCCGCGATGGCTCATCTCCATCACGCCCATCCCGCTGCCATGCCAGTCCAGCATTTCACTGGCCGCCTGTTGCAGCACGGCTTCGGGCATGGCGGCCGGGCCGGCCGAGAAGTTCCAGGCGCGGGTCATTCGGCAGCCTCGGCAGCGGCGTCGTCGCCGTCCTCGGACTTTTCGTTGGCGTCGTTTTCGACGATGCGCTGCAGGCCCGAAAGCTTGGCGCCTTCGTCCAGGCTGATCAGCGTCACGCCCTGCGTGGCGCGGCCCAGTTCGCGGATCTCGGCCACGCGCGTGCGCACCAGCACGCCGGTGTCGGTGATCAGCATGATCTCGTCATCGGCGTGCACCAGCGTGGCGGCCACGACCTTGCCATTGCGCTCGCTTTGCTGGATGGCGATCATGCCTTTGGTGCCGCGGCCGTGGCGGGTGTATTCGACGATGCTGGTGCGCTTGCCGTAGCCGTTTTCGGTGGCCGTGAGCACACTCTGCTGTTCGTCTTCGGCCACCAGCATGGCGATCACGCTCTGGCCTTCTTCGATCATCATGCCGCGCACGCCGCGGGCACTGCGGCCCAGTGGGCGCACATCGTTTTCGTCAAAGCGTACGGCTTTGCCGCCGTCACTGAACAGCATCACGTCGTGCTTGCCATCGGTGAGGGCGGCGCCGATCAGGTAGTCGCCTTCGTCCAGGTTGACAGCAATGATGCCGGCCTTGCGCGGGTTGCTGAATTCGTCCAGCGAAGTCTTCTTGACCGTGCCCATGGAGGTGGCCATGAACACAAAGCGGTCTTGCGGGAAGCTGCGGGCATCGCCGGTCAGGGCCAGCACCACGTTGATCTTCTCGCCTTCCTGCAGCGGGAACATGTTGACGATGGGGCGGCCGCGCGAACCGCGCGAACCGGCCGGCACTTCCCAGACCTTGAGCCAGTAAAGGCGGCCGCGGTTGGAGAAGCACAGCAGGTAGTCGTGCGTGTTGGCAATGAAGAGCTGGTCGATCCAGTCGTCTTCTTTGGTCGCAGCCGCTTGTTTGCCACGGCCGCCGCGCTTTTGCGAACGGTATTCAGACAAGGGCTGACTCTTGATGTAACCGCTGTGGCTCAGCGTCACCACCATGTCGGTCGGGGCGATCAGGTCTTCGGTGGAGAGGTCCTGCGCGCTGTGTTCGATCTCGCTGCGGCGGGCGCCCAGCTTGGTCTGGCCGAATTCCTGGCGCACCGAAGCCAGTTCGTCACTGATGATGATGGACACGCGCTCAGGTTTGGCCAGGATGTCGAGCAGGTCTTCGATCTCGGCCATCACGTCCTTGTACTCGGCGACGATCTTGTCCTGCTCCAGGCCCGTGAGGCGCTGCAGGCGCATCTGCAGGATTTCCTGGGCCTGGGTTTCGGACAAACGGTACAGGCCGTCCTGGCCCATGCCGAATTCGCGTTCCAGGCCTTCGGGGCGGTAGTCGTCGGCGTTGACGGTGGAGCCGTCTTCGCGTGCGCGGGTGAGCATGGTGCGCACCAGCTGGCTGTCCCAGCTCTTGGCCATCAGCTCGGTCTTGGCGACTGGCGGCGTGGGCGCGTTGCGGATGATGGCAATGAACTCGTCGATGTTGGCCAGCGCCACGGCCAGGCCTTCGAGCACATGGCCGCGGTCACGCGCCTTGCGCAGGTTGAAGACCGTGCGGCGGGTCACGACTTCACGGCGGTGCTCCAGGAAGACCTGGATCAGGTCCTTGAGGTTGCACAACTTGGGCTGGCCGTCGATCAGGGCCACCATGTTGATGCCGAAGGTGTCCTGCAGCTGCGTCTGCTTGTACAGGTTGTTGAGCACCACCTCGGGTACCTCGCCGCGCTTGAGCTCGATCACCACCCTCATGCCCGACTTGTCGGATTCGTCCTGGATGTGGCTGATGCCTTCGATCTTTTTCTCGTGCACCAGCTCGGCGATGCGCTCGAGCAGGCTCTTCTTGTTGACCTGGTAGGGGATCTCGTCAACGATGATCGCCTGGCGCTGGCCCTTGTCGATGTCTTCAAAGTGGCACTTGGCGCGCATGACCACGCGGCCGCGGCCGGTGCGGTAACCGTCCTTCACGCCGGTGATGCCATAAATGATGCCGCCCGTCGGAAAGTCCGGCGCCGGGATGATCTCCATCAGTTCGTCGATGGAGGCTTCCGGGTTGCGCAGCAGGTGCAGGCAGGCGTCGACCACCTCGTTGAGGTTGTGTGGCGGGATGTTGGTGGCCATGCCCACCGCGATGCCGCCCGAGCCGTTGACCAGCAGGTTGGGCAGGCGGGTGGGCATCACCAGCGGTTCTTTTTCGGAACCGTCGTAGTTGGGGCCGTAGTCCACCGTCTCCTTGTCGATGTCCGCGAGCATCTCATGCGCGATCTTGGACATGCGGATTTCGGTGTACCGCATGGCGGCGGCGTTGTCGCCGTCGACCGAGCCGAAGTTGCCCTGGCCGTCCACCAGCATGTGGCGCAGCGAAAAATCCTGCGCCATGCGCACGATGGTGTCGTACACCGCGCTGTCGCCGTGCGGGTGGTATTTACCGATCACGTCACCGACGATACGGGCCGATTTCTTGTAAGGCCGGTTCCAGTCGTTGTTGAGCTCGTGCATGGCATAAAGCACGCGACGGTGGACGGGCTTCAAGCCATCCCGGGCGTCGGGCAGAGCGCGCCCCACGATCACGCTCATGGCGTAGTCAAGGTAGCTGCGGCGCATTTCCTCTTCAAGGCTGATGGGCAGCGTTTCTTTGGCGAACTGGGTCATGGGATACGGGTTGATCGCTGGATAAACAGATCATTTTAGAGTCAATACGGTGTCGCATAGAAGCAACACAAGGTGTTAATTCCTGTAAGTCCGTTCGCTGTCTGTCCGGTGTTTG
>Ga0255295_1000029_pt1 | contig 20128 bp, 15 predicted proteins | sample MistaT_29_FD_183796 | JGI IMG/M metagenome (GOLD analysis project Ga0255295, IMG submission 183796) | Metatranscriptome of freshwater microbial communities from Mississippi River, Louisiana, United States - Miss_Yuk_RepC_8h (Metagenome... | ecosystem: Environmental > Aquatic > Freshwater > River... | reverse complement strand
GCCGCCCGTGTTTCCCGCCCACCCCCTGCGCCTTGGCGCCCACGCCCTGCCCAGCCGCTTGTTCGTGGCGCCCATGGCGGGCGTGACCGACCGGCCCTTCCGCATGCTGTGCAAGCGCCTGGGAGCGGGCTATGCGGTCAGCGAAATGGTGACGAGCAAGCGCGAGTTGTGGAACACGCTCAAGACATCGCGTCGCGCCGATCACACGGGTGAATCCGCGCCGATTGCGGTGCAGATTGCCGGCGTGGATCCCCGGGAGATGGCCGATGCCGCGCGCTACAACATCGACCGTGGCGCGCAGATCATCGATATCAACATGGGCTGCCCAGCCAAGAAGGTGTGCAACGTATGGGCGGGCTCGGCGCTGATGCAGAACGAAGCGCTGGCCCTGCGGATCGTCGAGGCCGTGGTGGAAGCCTGCAGCCCCCTGAAGGTGCCGGTGACCTTGAAGATGCGCACCGGATGGTGCCAGGCCGAACGCAATGCCCTGCGCTTGGCTCAAGGCGCCGAATCGGCAGGCATTGCCTTGCTGACGGTGCACGGCCGAACCCGGGAACAGGGCTACAAGGGGGCAGCGGAGTACGACACGATCGCGGCCGTCAAAGCCGCCCTGCGCATCCCCGTGGTGGCCAATGGAGACATCGACAGCCCGGCCAAGGCGGCGGCCGTGCTGCGCCACACCGGCGCCGATGCCCTGATGATCGGCCGGGCCGCACAGGGCCGCCCTTGGATCTTTGCGGAGATCGATCACGAACTGCGCACGGGTCAGGCCCTGGCGCCACCGACGGTGAGCCAAGTGCGGCAGTGGTTGCTCCAGCACCTGCTGGACCATTACGGCCTTTACGGCGAGTACATCGGGGTGCGCACCGCTCGCAAGCACATCGGCTGGGCCCTGCAAGGCGTCGATGGCGGACGCACCTTCATGCAGGCCCTCAACGCCGTTGAGAACTGCGAGGAACAACACCGGCGGCTGGGCGATTGGCTGGACAGGCTCGAGCAGCGCCAGGCCCTGTGGCCCACCATCGGACAGGCCGCCGCCACTCTGGCCCAAGAACGCTGTCTGGCCAGCGCCACCACGTCGCTCAGCGCGAACGACGCCCACCTTCAGATTCGCGCATGAGCCAACACCTGATCGAGGACTGCGTGCGCCGCACGCTGGACCAGTATTTCCGTGACCTGGGCGGCGAGACGCCCTGCGATCTGCACCATCTGGTTGTGCGATCGGTGGAAAGGCCGCTGCTGGAAAACGTGATGGCGCGCGCCCAGGGCAACCAGAGCCTGGCCGCGCAGTGGTTGGGCATCAACCGCAACACCCTGCGCCGCAAATTGCTGGAGCACGGCCTTGCCGATGCTTGAGCGCGGCAGCGCGCATTGCCCCTTCAACCCCAACCGGACTCCCCACCCATGACCACCGCCCTGATTTCGGTGTCGGACAAGACCGGCATCGTGGCGTTCGCCACCGCACTGAATGCGCTGGGAGTCCGGCTGCTGTCCACAGGCGGCACGGCCGTCCTGCTGGCCAAGGCGGGGCTGCCGGTGACCGAAGTGGCCGACATGACGGGCTTCCCGGAAATGCTGGATGGTCGCGTGAAGACCTTGCACCCCAAGGTACACGGCGGCCTGCTGGCACGACGGGATGTGCCGGCGCACATGGCGGCGCTGAAGGAACAGGGTATCGGCACGATCGACATCCTGGTGGTGAACCTCTACCCCTTTGAATCGACCGTGGCCCAGTCGGGTTGCACCTTGGGTGAAGCCATCGAGAACATCGACATCGGCGGCCCCGCCATGGTTCGCAGTGCCGCCAAGAACTGGAAGGACGTGGTGGTGCTGACCGATGCCGCGCAATACGAGGGGGTTCTGACCGAACTGCAGGCCGGCGGGGTGAGCAGGGCCACGCGGTTTGCGCTGGCGGTCGCGGCCTTCAACCGCATCAGCAACTACGACGCGGCCATCAGCGACTACCTGTCGGCCATCACGCTTCCGTCATCGGACGACGGCGTGCCCGAGCGCCATGCATTCGCTGCCCAGAGCAACGGACGGTTCGTCAAACTGCAGGACCTGCGCTACGGCGAGAACCCCCATCAGGCCGCCGCCTTCTACCGCGACCTGCACCCGGCCCCGGGGTCCCTGGTCACCGCGGTGCAACTGCAGGGCAAGGAACTGTCCTACAACAACATCGCCGATGCCGATGCCGCTTGGGAGTGTGTGAAGGCCTTCGACCCCTCCACCGATGGCGCGGCTTGCGTCATCATCAAGCATGCCAATCCCTGCGGTGTGGCCATCGGCGCCGATGCGGTACAGGCCTATGCGAAGGCCTTCAAGACCGACCCCACGTCTGCGTTCGGCGGCATCATCGCCTTCAACACGACCGTGGACGAAGCGGCCGCGAAGGCGGTGGCCCAACAGTTCGTCGAAGTCTTGATCGCACCGGCCTACACCGAAGGGGCCCTCGGGGTCTTCGCGGCCAAAGCGAACACCCGGGTGCTGAGGATTCCCTTGGACGGCGTCAAGCGTGACGCTGCAGATGCCTGGAGCCGCGGCCTCAACAGCCACGATGTCAAGCGCGTTGGGTCGGGTCTGCTCATCCAAAGCGCCGACAACCGTGTGGTGGCATCGGCCGATCTGAAGGTGGTCACACGGGTGCAGCCCACACCCCAGCAACTGGCGGATCTGCTGTTTGCCTGGAAGGTCGCCAAGTTCGTCAAGAGCAATGCCATCGTGTTTTGCGGGGGCGGCATGACCTTGGGCGTGGGTGCGGGCCAAATGAGCCGAATCGACAGCGCCCGCATCGCCTCCATCAAGGCCGAGAACGCCGGCTTGACGCTGGAGGGCTCGGCCGTGGCCAGCGATGCCTTTTTCCCGTTCAGGGACGGGCTGGATGTGGTGTGCAAGGCCGGGGCCACCTGCGTGATCCAGCCCGGTGGTTCGGTGCGCGACGATGAGGTGATCGCTGCAGCCAACGAGCGCGGGATCGCCATGGTGCTCACCGGTGTGCGGCACTTCCGCCATTGATCCGATGAGAATTCTCGGCATCGATCCCGGCCTGCAGACCACGGGCTTCGGCGTGATTGAGGCCGAGGGCAGCCGCTTGGCCTATGTGGCCAGCGGCACCATCCGGACATCGGGAGCGGCCCACCGGGCCGAGCAGGGCGACCTGCCAGGCCGTCTGAAGATCATCTTCGATGGCATCGGCGAAGTGGTAGACCGGTACCAGCCCACCCATGCGTCGGTGGAGATCGTGTTCGTCAACGTCAACCCGCAGAGCACCCTGTTGCTGGGGCAGGCGCGGGGAGCGGCCGTGACCGCCTTGGTCGCGCGTGGCCTGGCGGTGAATGAATACACCGCCTTGCAGATGAAGAAGGCGGTGGTGGGCCATGGGCATGCCCGCAAGGAACAGGTTCAGGTGATGGTGCAGCGGTTGTTGAACCTGCCGGGCCTGCCGGGCAAGGATGCGTCCGATGCCCTGGGTCTGGCCATCATGCACGCGCATGCGGGCGCCTCGTTCTTGGCGTACACGAAAGAAACCGCGCTCCAACGCCGCACGCACGCCCTGTTCAAGGGCGGCCGCACCTACTGATCACCAGGCGGGCGCCAATTCGGCCCAACCGGCTGGCGCCTGGCGGGCATCTTCGAAGGTGACGATTTCCCAGGCCGACCGATCGGCCAGGAGTTGGCGCAGCAGCCGGTTGTTCAGCGCATGGCCGCCCTTGAAGGCGGTGTAGGCGGCCAGGAGCGGCTTGCCCAGTACATGCATGTCACCGATCGCGTCCAGGATCTTGTGCTTGACGAATTCATCGTCGTATCGGAGCCCCTCGGCGTTGAGCACCCGGTAGTCGTCGACGACGATCACGTTGTCCATGCTGCCGCCCAGGCCCAGGCCGCGGGCGCGCATCATCTCCACATCTTTGGTGAATCCAAAGGTTCGGGCGCGCGCGATGTCGCGCTTGTACTGACCGGTGGCGAAATCGAAGGTCACCTGCTGGCCGGTGGCATCCAGTGCCGGGTGATTGAATTCAATCTCGAAGCTGAGCTTGTAGCCATGAAAAGGCTCCAGCCGGGCCCACTTCAGCGTCGGCCCCTCGCCCTCGCGCAACTCCACCGGCTTGTTCACCCGCAGGAATCGCTTGGGCGACTCCTGCAGTTCGATGCCCGCACTTTGGAGCAGGAAGACGAAACTGGCCGCGCTGCCATCCAGGATGGGCACTTCCTCGGCCGTGATGTCGATGTAGAGGTTGTCCAGGCCCAGCCCCGCACAGGCGCTGAGCAGGTGTTCGATGGTTTGCACCTTGGGACCTATGGCTTGACCCATCGCGTCCAGAGGGCTGATGGTGGTGGCCATGCGCGTGTCGACAACCGACTCGGGCTTGACCGGAATGTCCACCGGCTGGGGCAGATCGGTCCGGCGGAAGACGATGCCGGTATCGGGTGCAGCAGGGCGCAGGGTGAGCTCAACACGCTGACCACTGTGGACGCCCACACCCACGGCTCGGGTGACGGACTTGAGGGTGCGTTGCCGAATCATGGGGTCATTGTCGGCGAATCCCGGCTCGACCGCTCGGGTTAACCCGAGATCGGGGCCGGTGAGACGGGGACGGCCCCGCCGGGCAGTGAGAAGGAGGAATCACCACCCGGTCGGAGCCGGCCCCGCAGAGGCCTCGGGTCCTTCGACTCAGTCGGCCTGACGGCGCAGGAATGCGGGGATCTCGATCTCGTCCATCCCATTGCTGGCCAATGCTTCGACACGGGCCGACGCTTCGCGCTTGCGCCACACGCTGGGCACGCCCAAGCCGGCGTAGTTGGCCTCGGGCTGCGCCTGCACGGGAGCATCCGCGCCGGGCGCCATCATCGGTGCCATGGCGATGGGCATGTTGTCGGTGCCGGTGCGGGGCGCGGCCTGGATCACCGTCAAGGGCGCCTGTTGACGCTTGCCGGGGTTCAGGCCGGTGGCGATGACGGTCACGCGCATCTGGTCGCCCAGGCTCTCGTCGTAGGCGGCGCCGTAGATCACATGGGCGTCTTCAGCGGCATAACGCTTGATGGTGTTCATCGCGTTCTTGCTCTCGGCCAGCTTGAAGGTGGCGCGTGAAGCCACCAGCAGCACCAGCACGCCGCGGGCACCGGAGAGGTCGATACCCTCGAGCAGCGGGCAGGCCACCGCGGCTTCAGCGGCCTTGGTGGCGCGGTCCGGGCCACTGGCCATGGCCGTGCCCATCATCGCCTTGCCGGGCTCGCTCATCACCGTCTTGACGTCCTCGAAGTCGACGTTGACCAGCGCATCCATGTGGATGATGTCGCTGATGCCGCCCACCGCGTTGCGCAGCACGTCATTGGCCTTGGCGAACGCCTCGTCCTGCGTGACATCATCGCCCAGCACTTCCAGCAGCTTCTCGTTGAGCACCACGATCAGGCTGTCCACATTCGCTTCGAGTTCGGCAGCCCCCGAGTCCGCCTGCTTGGCGCGTCGGTTGCCCTCAAAGTCGAAGGGCTTGGTGACCACACCCACGGTGAGGATGCCCATCTCCTTGGCCACGCGGGCCACGACCGGCGCGGCACCGGTACCGGTTCCACCTCCCATCCCGGCGGTGACGAAGACCATGTGCGTGCCCTCGAGAGCTGCGCGGATGTCCTCCACCGCCTCCTCGGCGGCTGCCTTGCCCACCTCGGGCCGCCCGCCGGCTCCCAAGCCGTTCTTGCCCAGCTGAATCACGTGCTGGGCACTCGACCGGTTGAGCGCCTGGGCATCGGTGTTGGCGCAGACGAACTCCACGCCGCTCATGCCCTGTCGCATCATGTGCTCGACGGCATTGCTGCCGCCGCCACCCACACCGATCACCTTGATCCTGGTGCCTTGGTCGAACTCTTCGATCATCTCGATGGCCATTTGGAACCTCCTTCGTTCGCAGTTGCCAGTGGTTGAAGAAAAAACTTCTCGTTTTAGAAATTCCCGATGAACCAGTCCTTGGCCCTTCCCAGCCAGCCTTTCATCGAACCGGCCTGTTGGGCCGCGCGCTGGCCGCGTGCGCGGGCCAGCCTTGCTTCTTCGAGCAATCCCATCACTGTGGCCGACCGAGGGTTGGCCACCATGTCGAACAAGGGGCCGCCATAGGTCGGCACCCCTTTGCGCACAGGCTTGAGGAAGATGTCCTCGCCCAGCTCCACCATGCCCGGCATCACGGCCGAACCCCCGGTGATCACGATTCCACTGCCCAGGAGTTCCTCATAGCCGCTGTCGCGGATCACCTGGTGGACCAGTGAATAGATCTCCTCCACACGCGGCTCGATGACCGCGCCCAAAGCCTGCCGACTGAGCATGCGGGGCATCCGATCGCCCAGACCCGGCACCTCGACCTGTTCGGACGGGTCGGCCAGCAATTGCTTGGCCACGCCGTACTCCACCTTGATCTCCTCGGCGTCCTTGGTCGGTGTGCGCAAGGCCATGGCGATGTCGCTGGTGATCAGATCGCCGGCGATCGGGATGACGGCCGTGTGGCGAACCGAACCCTCGGTGTAGATGGACACATCGGTCGTGCCCGCACCGATGTCCACCAAGGCCACACCCAAGGCCTTCTCGTCTGCCGTGAGCACGGCGTGGCTGCTGGCGCTGGGGTTGAGCACCAACTGCTCCACTTCAAGACCGCAGCGGCGAACGCACTTGACGATGTTCTCGGCCGCGCTTTGCGCGCCGGTCACCAGGTGCACCTTGACCTCCAGACGCCCGCCGCTCATGCCGATGGGCTCCTTCACCTCGTGTCCGTCGATGACGAATTCCTGGGGCTCCACCAGCAGCAGGCGCTGGTCGTTGGGAATGTTGATGGCTTTGGCGGTTTCCACCACGCGGGCCGCGTCCACGGGGGTCACTTCCTTGTCGCGCACGATGACCATGCCGGTGGAGTTCTGGCCCCGGATGTGACTGCCGGTGATGCCGGTGTAGACCCGGGTGATCTTGCAGTCGGCCATCATCTCGGCCTCCTTGAGGGCCTGCTGGATGCTCTGCACCGTGGCGTCGATGTTCACCACGACACCGCGCTTGAGCCCGTAGCTCGGCGAGATACCCAGGCCGGCCACGCGCAGTTCGCCACTGGGCATGAACTCGGCCACCACGGCCATCACCTTGGCCGTGCCGATATCCAGTCCGACAACGAGGTCCTTGAATTCCTTGGCCATGTTTTGTCCTGTGGTCTAGGGTTTGGTTTTGACGGGCTTGGTCACCACCGGCGCGGGCCGGAGTGGTGCAGCGGCGGAGGTGCTGATGCCCGCCAGGCGCAAGGCATAGCCCTCCGCATGTCGCAGGTCGGCATAGAGCACCGGTCGACGGAAAGGCGCCACCGCCTGTGGCAGGGTGCGCACAAAGGATTCCGCCCGGGCGAGCACTTCGGCTGTCGTGCCGCGTCCCAGTTCCAGCCGGGTGCCGGTGTCGAGTTCAGCCGACCAGGATCCCTTGCTGCTGAGTTGGAGGGTGCGGATGTGGGCCCGCTCGCTGCCACCGGCCAGACGGCCCACTGGCGCGAGCACCTCTGCAAGCGGCCCGAACAAGGCCCACATCTGGGGCGAGCTGCCCTCCGGGCCGCGGAAGGTCGGCAATTGATCGTCTTCGACGTCGCCCGGGTTGGCCTGGAACACGCTGCCGTCCTGCCCCACCAGCCGGTCGTCGCGGCGTTCACGCTGGTCCACCGGCTCCCAGAGCGCCACCGCCGTGTGTTCCTGAAGACGCACCCGAAGCTGCCCCGGCCAGTGGCGTTGAACTTCGGCGCGCTGCACCCACGGCACGGCCTCGAATGCGAGCCGCGCCGAGTGCAGATCGACCGTGAAGAAGTTGCCTTCCAGTCGGGGCAGCGCATTGGCCCGAACGGTGGCCACGCTGGTTCGGTGGGGTTCGGCTTCCAGCACGATGCGTTCGAAGGAAAAACCTCCCTGGCGCAGAGTGACGGTGACCGCCAACGCGAGGAACGTGAGGCCCGCCATCAGGATCGTCCAGCGGGTCGCATGGTTCATCAGGCGGACGTCCAGGGGTGCCAAGGGGATGCCGCCCGTCGAGCCGGCACCGCCCGCGCCGAGCATCGCGCCCCAACCACCCGGTGAGGCCGCTCTGGAGGTGCTGTTGAGGGAGGGCATCAGGCACCGTCCTTTCCAGGGCTCGCGGTCGGGCTGCTTCCGGCCGCCGGGTGGTCCAGCGTGGCCGAGCCCAGCAGCATCAGGCAGAGATCGGCATAGCTGATGCCAGCCTCGCGGGCCGCCATGGGCACCAGAGAGTGGCCCGTCATGCCGGGCGAGGTGTTCATCTCCAGCAGAAAGGGCTGGCGGTCTTGGGCCCGGATCATCAGGTCCGCACGGCCCCAGCCACGGCAGCCCAGCGTGCGGTAGGCCTGAAGGGTGATGCGCTGGATCTCCGCTTCCTCTGCGGCCGGCAAGCCGGCGGGAACAAGGTACTTCACTTCGTCGGTGAAGTACTTGTTCTGGTAGTCGTAGGCGCCATCGGGCGCGGCGATGCGCACCACGGGCAGTGCCCGCGCCTGCTCGCCATCGCCGATGACCGGGCAGGTGACCTCCTCCCCTTCGATGAAGGCCTCACACAACACATCCGGGTCGTAGCGGGCCGCGAGCTCCACCGCCGCCTGCATCTGCGAATAGCCGACAACCTTGGTCACCCCAATGGAAGAGCCCTCGCGCGGCGGCTTGACGATCAGTGGCAGACCCAGTTCGTCGGGAACCGCGCGGATGCGGTCGCGCGTCAAATCCTGGGCCGCCAGGCGAACCCAGGGTGGTGTGGGCAGGCCTTCGGCCACCCACACACGCTTGGTCATCACCTTGTCCATGCAAACGGCAGAGGCCATCACACCGGAGCCGGTGTAGGGCACACCCAAGCACTCCAGCACACCTTGGACGCAACCATCCTCACCACCCCGTCCGTGCAGGGCGATGAACGCGCGCGCAAATCCCTCGCGCCGCAATTCGGCCAGTTCGCGCACCGCGGGGTCGAAGGCATGGGCATCCACACCCTTTTCACGCAATGCCTGCAGCACTCCCTGCCCCGACATCAGCGAGATTTCGCGCTCGGCCGAATGGCCCCCCATGAGCACCGCCACCCGGCCGAGGTCCTTGGGGTTCACCATGGGCCTGCTCATGCCCCGCTCCCCTGCAGGCGGGTCTGCACCCGCGCAGCGACCGAACCAATCGAGCCCGCACCCATGGCGATGACCACATCGCCATCGCGCACGGCGCCGGCAATCTCTTCATCCAGGCGACCCACGTCATCCACAAAGAGCGGGTCGACCCGACCGGCCACCCGAAGCGCACGCGCCAATGACCGGCCATCGGCAGCGACGATGGGCTGCTCGCCTGCGGCGTACACCTCCGTCAGCAGCACGGCATCGGCGGTTCCCAAGACCTTCACGAAATCCTCGAAGCAATCCCGGGTGCGCGTGTAGCGGTGCGGCTGGAAGGCCAGAACCAGCCGACGGCCCGGGAAAGCGCCGCGCGCGGCCTCAATCACCGCGGCCATCTCCACCGGGTGGTGGCCATAGTCATCGATGAGCGTGAACCGCCCACCGCCCTGACCCACGGGCACAGGCAGTTCGCCATACCGCTGGAAGCGACGCCCGACACCGCTGAAGGCGGCCAATGCATGCACCACCGCTTCATCCGGCAGTTCGAGTTCGGTGGCCACGGCCACAGCGGCCAGCGCATTGCGCACGTTGTGCACGCCCGGCAAATTCAGCGTGATCGCCAGGTCGGGCAGCTGCACGCCATTGCGCCGCTGGCAGATAAAGCGCATCTGACCACCGGGCAGTGCCTGGACATCCACGGCACGGACCTGCGTGTCCTCGCCCAAACCGTAGGTGACGATCGGTCGACTGACCAGGGGCATGATGGAGCGCGCGCCCGGATCGTCGGCACACAGAATCGCCGATCCATAGAACGGCATCCGGTGCAGGAAGTCCACGAATGCGCTCTTCAGGCGCGCGTAGTCGTGGGCGTAGGTCTCCATGTGATCGGCATCGATGTTGGTGACAACGCTGAGTACCGGGCTCAGGTTCAGGAAGGATGCGTCGCTTTCGTCGGCCTCGACCACGATGTAGTCGCCGCGCCCGAGCGCCGAGTGGGCGCCTGCGCTGTTGAGCCGGCACCAATCACGAAGGTCGGGTCCAAGCCGGCCGCCGCCAGGACGGTGGTGACCAAGGAAGTGGTCGTGGTCTTGCCATGGGTGCCGGCGATGGCGATGCCTTGGCGCAGGCGCATCAGCTCGGCCAGCATCGCCGCACGCGCCACCACCGGGATGCGTCGGGCACGCGCAGCCATCACCTCCGGGTTGTCCTGCTTGATGGCCGTGGACACCACGACCGCTTGCGCGCCCTCGATGTACTCGGCGCGGTGGCCTTGCATCACGCGAATGCCGAGCCCCGCCAAGCGCTGCGTGACCGATCCATCGCTGAGATCGGAGCCCGACACGGTGTAGCCGAGGTTGTGAAGAATCTCCGCGATGCCGCTCATCCCGGCGCCGCCGATACCCACGAAATGGATGCGCTTGACGGCGTGCTTCATGCAGCCCCCACCAAGCGTTCCAGCTCATTGGCCACCGCAGCAGTCGCCCCGGGCCTTGCCAAGGCCCGCGCCGCCATGGCCATTTGCAACAGTTGCCGCCGGTTCAGGCCGCGCAATTGTTCAGCCAGACGCTCAGGCGTGAGTGCGGACTGCTCCAGGTGGAGCGCTGCACCACGCTGGGCGAGGAACTGTGCGTTGTGCCGTTGGTGCGCCGTCGTGCTCACCACCAGGGGTACCAGGAGGCTGGCCACACCGGCCGCACAGAGCTCGCTCACCGTGATGGCGCCCGCTCGACAGAGGACGAGATCGCAGGCGGCCAATCGTTGCGCCATGTCGTCGATGAAGGGCACGACCTCCACATCCTCGCCCGTGAGCCCGAGCGCGGCATAGCGCGCCTGCACAGCGCCCAGGTGCTCGATGCCGGTCTGGTGCACCACGCTGGGCCGCTGGTCGGGTGGCAGTTGAGCCAGGGCTGCCGGGACGGTCTCGTTGAGGACCCGGGCCCCCAGGCTGCCGCCCACGACCAGAAGACGCAGCCGTCCTTGGCGACCCTCCAAACGCTGGGCCGGCTCGGGAATGGCGGCGATCGCCTCGCGAACCGGATTGCCCGTCACCACCGCCTGCCGCACGCCCTGACTGCCCCCCTCAAAGCCGAAGGCCACGCGATCCGCGACGGGCAACAAGGCGCGGTTGCTCAGGAGCAGGGCGGCGTCGGCATTGACCAGCAGCAAGGGCTTGCCCAGCAAACTGGCCATCAAGCCGCCGGGAAAGCAGATGTAGCCGCCCATGCCGAGTACGGCATCGGCTCCACGCCGGCGCAGCAGTTGGGCGGAGTCCCAGAAGGCCTTGAGCATCCGCAGGCCGCCGGTGAGGGCGTGCCACGCACCCTTGCCGCGAAGCCCGGTGAAGGACAGGCAGTCCAATGGAATGCCGGACGGGGGTACGAGGCGGTTTTCCATGCCCGTGTGCGTTCCCATCCAAGACACGGTCCAGCCCCTGGCCCGCATCTCTTGGGCCACGGCCAGACCCGGCGTCACATGCCCACCGGTTCCCGCCGCCATGATCACCAGATGCGGCATCACAGACGCCCTCCCCGCATCATCTGGCGGTTTTCGATGTCGACACGCAGCACGATGGCAATCGCCATGAGGTTGAGCAGCAAGGCCGAACCGCCGTAGCTCATCAGGGGCAGGGTCAGACCCTTGGTGGGCAGGACCCCCAGGTTCACGCCGATGTTGATGAAAGCCTGGGCACCGATCCAGATGCCGATGCCCTGTGTCATCAAGCCCGCGAACACGCGGTCCATGGCAATCGCCTGGCGCCCGATGGCAAAAATGCGGCGAGTGAGCCAGAAGAAGGCGGCGATGACGAAGAGCACGCCCACAAAGCCCAACTCTTCACCCAGTACGGCCATCAGGAAGTCGGTGTGCGCCTCGGGCAGGTAGTACAGCTTTTCCACGCTGTTGCCCAAGCCCTGGCCGAAGATTTCGCCGCGACCGAATGCAATCAGGGAATGGGTGAGCTGATAGGCCTTGCCTTGCGCGTAGTCGGGGTTCCAGGGATCGAGGTAGGCAAAGATGCGTTGGCGCCTGAACTCGCTGAAGACGATCATCAGCACGAAAGCACCCACCAGAATGGCCACACTCAGGAAGAACATGCGGCCATTGACACCCCCGAGGAACAGGATCCCCAAGGCGATCGCCGCAATGACCATGAACGCCCCCATATCGGGCTCGGCCAGCAGCAGCACCCCCACCACGCCCAGCGCCACCCCCATGGGCAGCACAGCGCGCATGAAGTTCTCACGCGCATCCATCTTGCGAACCATGTAGTTGGCTGCGTACATGGCGATGGCGAGCTTGGCCAGTTCGCTGGGCTGAAAGTTCATGACGCCCAAGGGAATCCACCGGCGGGCGCCATTGACCCCTTTGCCGATGAAGGGGATGAGCACGATGACCAGCAAGGCCAGCGACAGCACAAAGATGTGGGGCGCCCAACGCTCCCACACGCGGATGGGCACCTGCAACAGGACCACGGCGGCGACGGTGGCAATGGCGATGGACAGCAGATGGCGCGAGAGAAAGTGGGTGGGGGTGTAGCGGGCAAAGCGCGGGTTGTCGGGCAGGGCCACCGAGGCGGAATAGACCATGACCAGACCCAGGCACAGCAGCAGCATGACCACCAGCACCAATGGCTGATCGAAACCCTGGACCTTCGCCGGCTGGCCGCTGCGGCCAACCCAGTCATGGATGGGAACCGACCTGGACCCAGGCGACTCGGGTGCTCGACCACCCATCCAAGACGGACGCGCCTGCCACCAAGCCAGCGCTCGCGCGAGTCCGGCGCCCGACAACACGGTGTGGACGCTGCTCACGCGCACACCCCCTGGTCCTGCGCCCAGGCCTGTGCGAGGGCTACGAATGCCTCCGCTCGGTGCTTGTAGTCGCGGAATTGATCGAGGCTTGCACAGGCCGGGCTCAGGACCACTGCATCGCCCGGCTGCGCCTGCCCAAAGGCCCAGGCCGCGGCCTGGTTCAGCGACCCATGGATCTCCATGGGCAGCACCAGCCCGTTCAAGGCGGCAGCGATTGCACCCGCATCCCGTCCGTACAGGGCCACGGCGCGCGCATGGCATGCCACCGGTTCACGCAAGGGACCAAAGTCCTGGCCCTTGCCGTCACCACCCAGCAGCAGCACCAAGCGCGAGGGCTCGAGGTCTTGGCCCAGTCCGCGGATGGCGGCGACGGTGGCGCCCACATTGGTGCCTTTGCTGTCGTCATAGACGTCGATATCGCCGGCCCGCAGCACGAAGCTCACGCGATGCGGTTCCCCGGCGTACTCGCGCAGGCCGTGCAACATCGTGGCCAGCGGGCAGCCGATGGCCGTGGCCAACGCCAGGGCCGCCAATGCGTTGGCCGCGTTGTGGCGCCCACGAATGCGCAGGGCATCGACCGGCATCAGCCGCTGGATGTGAAGGTCCTCATCCCATCCCCGACCGGGACGCGCTTCGTCTTCATCCTGGGGATGGGCGCGCACCAGCCAGGCCATGCCCCCTTCGACCACCAAGCCAAAGTCCCCAGGGCGCGTGGGCGCATCCAAGCCAAAACGGATCGAGCGCCGCACCAAAGGCTTGCCCGGTCGACCTCGGCTGCCCTTGACGGGAATGGGCGCCGGCTCCAGGGCCGACACCCGCTCATCGTCGCGGTTGATGACCATCACGGTGGAGGACAGGACCACCGTGCCGTCATCCGAGGTCCGGGGCGCCGGGCCGAAGACGCGCGACTTGGCTTCCCCATAGTGCGCCATGTCGCCGTGCCAATCGAGGTGGTCCTGCGTGATGTTGAGCACCGTGGCGGCCGTTGGCTCGAAGCCTTCCACGCCATCGAGCTGGAAGCTGGAGAGCTCCAGAACCCAGACATCCGGTAAGGGCGACGCTTCACCCGCATCGGCAGCCTCCAGCGACGCCGCAAGTGTGTCGAGCAGGGTTGGACCGATGTTGCCGGCCACGGCCACGCGCCGTCCGCACCGTTCGACCAGGAGTCCGGTGAGCCGGGTCGTGGTGGTCTTGCCATTGGTGCCGGTAATGGCCAGCACCTGCGGGGCGTAGTGGCGGTCTTCCTTCAGATCGGCCAACGCACGGGCAAAGAGCGCGAGTTCACCCGCCACTGCCACGCGGTCGGCACGCGCAGCCGTCAGCAGCGGTGCAATGCGTTCATCGGCTGGCGACAGGCCCGGGCTCTTGAGGATCAGGTGCAGGTCGAGCAGGCCTTGAGGGTCCAAGACACCCGAGCGCAGCGTCACGCCCGGGCAGGCTTGGATCAGCGCCTCCCGCATGGGCGGGTCCTCGCGGCTGTCCCAAATCTGAACGCGCGCGCCCGAGCGGATGCACCAGCGCGCCATGGCCAATCCCGAGGCCCCCAGCCCCAGGATCAGTACCGATCGACCCGCCAAATGCTTCATCGCCTCAACGCAGTTTCAGACTCGACAAACCCACCAGGCACAGCAGCATGGTGATGATCCAGAAACGCACGACCACCTGCGTCTCCTTCCAACCCTTCTTCTCAAAGTGATGGTGCAGCGGCGCCATCAGCAGAATGCGCCGGCCGACGCCATAGCGGCGCTTGGTGTACTTGAACCAACCCACCTGCACCATCACCGACAGGGCTTCGACGACAAAGATGCCCCCCATGATGGCCAGCACGATCTCCTGCCGGGTGATCACCGCAATCGTCCCCAGCGCGCCGCCCAGGGCCAGCGCACCCACATCGCCCATGAAGACCTGTGCCGGGTGGGCGTTGAACCACAGGAAGGCCAGGCCCGCGCCCGCCATGGCCGCGCAGAAGATCAGCAGCTCCCCTGCGCCGGGGATGTAGGGGAACAGCAGGTACTTGCTGTACACCGAGTTCCCCACCACATAAGCAAAGACGCCCAGCGCGGAGCCCACCATCACCACCGGCATGATGGTCAGACCATAGAGCCCATCCGTCAGGTTCACCGCATTGCTGGATCCGACGATCACCAGATAGGTCAAGACAATGAAGCCCCAGACGCCCAGCGGGTAGCTCACCGTCTTGAAGAAGGGCACCAGCAAGTCCGCGCGCGGCGGCAGATCGGTGTCGAAACCACTGGCCACCCAGTTGGCGAAAAGCTCCAGGACCTTGATGAAGGACACCTCGGACACGGCAAACGCCAGATAGAAGGCCGCCAGCAATCCGATCACCGATTGCCAGCCATACTTTTCCCGAGACGACATCCCTTCCGGGTTCTTGTCCACGACCTTGCGCCAGTCGTCCACCCAACCGATGGCGCCAAAGCCGAAGGTCACCAGCATCACGACCCAGACGAAGCGGTTGTTCCAGTCGAACCACAAGACCGTCGCCGCCGCAATGCTCAGCAGCACCAAGGCCCCGCCCATGGTGGGCGTCCCGCTCTTGACGAGATGGGCCTGCACGCCGTACTCGCGGATGGGTTGGCCGATCTTGAGCTCCGTCAGACGCCGGATCACCCAGGGACCGAGCCCAATGCCAATGAGCAGCGCGGTCATGGCCGCCAACACCGCCCGGAAGGTGAGGTACTGAAACACCCGCAAGAAGCCCAGATCCTCGGGATAAGCCGTCTGCAAGGCCTGAAACAGCCACAGCAGCATGTCAGCAGGCCTCCTGGGTTGATGCGCGAAGCGCCTGAACGGCGCGCTCCATGCGCATGAAGCGCGAGCCCTTCACAAGGATCGATCCCAGGCGTGGCGGTGCTTGCAGGGCGGCTGCCAGTGCTTCCATCGAGGCGAAGTGACGTGCGCTTGGTCCATAGGCCTGGGCGGCATGGGCACACAAAGGCCCCAGGCACCAGAAGTGCTCGATGCCCTGCTGTCGCGCCCGCTCACCGGCTTCGGCATGAAACGCAGGCCCCTGCTGCCCGACTTCGCCCATATCGCCCAAGACCAGCAAGCGAGGCCCGCGAAGTTCGGACAGCACCTCAATGGCAGCGCGAACCGAATCGGGATTGGCGTTGTAGGTGTCGTCGATCAGAACCAGGGCTTGGCCATCGACGACCACGTTGCTGAGCATCGAGCGGCCGGCAACCGCCCGGAAGCTGCGAAGGCCCGCTTCCACGGCCTTCAGCGGAACGCCGGCTGCCAGCGCTGCACTGGCGGCCGCCATGGCGTTGAGCACGTTGTGGCGCCCGGGCATGTAGACCGCGGTGTTCAAGGCGCCGACGGGTGAACGAATGGCCAGCGTCCAGTGGTCTTCGGACCACCGCGCCTGGCCCTGGACATCGGCCTCTGAACCCTCCGCCGCGTCCCCATCCAGGGAAAAACGCCAGAGCTGCGCGCCGCCCGCCATCTCCATCCACAGTCCGGCATAGGGATCTTGCGCCGGAAACACCGCGGCACCCCCCGGCGGGAGACTGGCCAGTACCGCACCGTTCTCGCGCGCCACGGCCTCCACGGTGTGCATGAATTCCTGATGCTCGCGCTGCGCGTTGTTGACCAGTGCAACGGTCGGTTGGGCGATACCCGCCAGCAGCGCCACTTCCCCGGGGTGGTTCATCCCCAGCTCGAGCACGGCGGCGCGGTGGCCATGCACCGAGCCGGCCCGAAGAGAGAGCACACTCAAGGGCACGCCAATGTGGTTGTTGAGATTGCCCTTCGTAGAGCCAGCGTGTTCACCCACCCAGGCGCGCAGGATCGATGCCAACATCTGGGTGACCGTGGTCTTGCCGTTGCTGCCGGTCACGGCGATCAAGGGGAGCTTCAGCTGGGAGCGCCAATCCCGCGCCAGGTCCTGCAGGGCCTTGAGGCCATCGGGCACTTCCACACCCGGGATGAGGCCACGGCAGCGTCCGCGCTCGGCCAGTGCGGCGACCGCGCCGGCCTTCCAGGCTTCGTCGAGGAAGTCGTTTCCATCGAAGCGTTCGCCCCGAAGGGCGACATAGAGGTCACCGGCCTGGATCGAACGGGTGTCGGTGTGCACACGCCGGATCGGCAAAGACGGATCGCCCTGCAGCGCTGCATCAGCCCGCAACGCCGCGGCGACATCCCCCAAGCGCAAGAAGCCCTGCGCGCCGCGGCGCGCCAGTGAATCGACCACGAGATCACCGTCTCGGCTGGGGTGTCGAACTCCGCTGATCTCCTGATAGTCCTCGTGGCCCTTGCCTGCCACCAAGACCACATCCCGCACCGACGCTTCATCCAGTGCCTGCGCAATGGCACGCCGCCGGTCGACCTGTTGGTGCACCCGCGCACCGGCGTCGATCCCGGCGCGGATGTCAAAGAGGATGCGCACCGGGTCTTCGGTGCGCGGGTTGTCGCTGGTCAGCACGACCACATCGGCCTGCTGTGCGGCAATGGCCCCCATCAAAGGCCGCTTGCCGCGGTCGCGGTCACCGCCACAGCCGAATACGCACCACAGGCGACCACCCCGTTGCTGCGTGATGGGCCTCAAAGCGGTGAGCGCCTTGTCCAGCGCATCGGGCGTGTGGGCGTAATCCACCAGCACCAAGGGCTCACCCGCACCGCCAAAGGGCTGCATGCGGCCGGGTACGGCCGTGAGCTGGGGCAGCACCGCCAGGATGTCCGACATCGGATGGCCCAAGGCGCGCAGGGTGGCGATCACGCCCAGCAGGTTGGCGATGTTGAAGGCCCCAACGAACGGCACTTCGATGGGAATTGGTCGACCCTGGGCCTCGATGAGGTCGAAGGCCATGCCATGGGCGGTGACGCGAACGGCCGCGGCCCGCAGTCGCGCTTCCAAGGGCCTGTCGCCGCCGGCACCTCCGCCGGCGGACACGGTCCACAGATCGAGGTCGAGGCCTCGTGCTCGCAGCACTTGGGCCAGGCCATGGCCCTGCGCGTCGTCGATGTTGACCACCGCCGCCCGCAGCGTGGGCCAGTCGAAGAGTTGGCGCTTGGCGTCCCAGTAGGCCGCCATGCTGCCGTGGTAATCCAGATGGTCCTGGGTGAAGTTGGTGAACACCGCCACCCGAATGTCCAAGCCGCGCAGGCGCTCCTCAGCAATGCCGATCGATGAGGCCTCGATCGCACAACGCTGCACCCCCTCTTGCCGCCAGGTCGCCAAGGCGGCGTGGAGCGTGGCCGGATCCGGCGTGGTCAGTCCGGTTGAACGCCAGTGGCCGGCGCGGTCGGCCACCGGCGGTTCACCCAAACCGAGTGTCCCGACCAAGGCACTGCGCGCGCCCAGCAGGCTGCTGGCCTGCGCCAACCACCAGGTGCTTGAAGTCTTGCCATTGGTACCCGTGACCGCCAACACCTCCAGCGCCGCGGAGGGGTGTCCATGGAAGGCCGAGCACAGGAGACCGAGATCGCGCTTGAGATCGGGCATCAGGGCGATCCGCTCATCGTCGAAGGGGTACCGATCCGCACCTTCGGACGCGGCCAGGCAGGCACAGGCCCCCTGCGCCAGTGCCTGGGCCACGTAGGCGCGGGCGTCGTGCGCGGCACCCGGCCATGCGATGAACGCATCACCCGGGCGTACCTGACGGCTGTCGACCACCAGGCGGCGAACGCCCAGCGCCTGCAGCCACTGCAGGGCCTCCTGCACGTCTTGAATCCATCGCACCCCAGAGGCCACCATCAGAAGCTTTCCTCGACGGCGGGCACCTTGGCCACGATCTGGGACTTCACATCGGCGTCGGGTGGCACATTGAGCAGGCGCAGCGTCTGACCCACCACCTGGCTGAATACCGGTGCCGCCACCGCGCCGCCGTAATAGACCCCATTGCTGGGCTCGTCCACCATCACCGCCACCACGATGCGCGGCTCGCTCACCGGCGCCAGACCGACGAACCAGGACCGGTACTTGTTCCCCGCATAGCCCCGACCCTCCTGCTTGTGGGCCGTACCCGTCTTGCCGCCGACGGTGTAGCCCGGCGTCTGTGCCAGCGGTGCGGTACCGCCGGGCATCGCCGCCATCTGCAGCATCTGCCGAACCGCACGCGAGGTTTCTGGGGAGAAGACACGGACACCCGAGGGCGGTGCGTCGCGCCGCACCACCGAAACCGGCACGAGTTCGCCGTCACGCGCGAACACGGAATAGGCCCGCGCGAGCTGGAAGAGACTGGCCGACAGACCGTAGCCATAGGACATGGTGGCCTGCTCGATCGGGCGCCAGGTCTTGTAGGGCCGCAGTCGGCCGGTGACAGCGCCCGGGAATTCCAGTTGCGGCTTCTGCCCCATGCCGATCTGCGAGAACATCTCCCACATTTCGCGGGGCTGCAGGTCCATCGCCATGCGCACCGTGCCGATGTTGCTGGACTTCTGGATCACCTCGGCCACGCTGAGGGTGCCGTAGGGATGGGCATCGCGGATCGTCAGGCCGCCCACCACCATGCTGCCCGGTGTCGAGTTCACGGCTGTCTGCGGCCGCACCCGCCCGCTTTCGATGGACAGGGCTGCGATGAAGGGCTTCATCGTCGAGCCCGGCTCAAAGGTGTCGGTCAAGGCCCGGTTGCGCAGTTGACCCCCGGAGAGGTTGCGCCGATCGGACGGGTCGTAACTCGGGTAATTGGCCAGGGCCAGCACCTCGCCGGTCTGCACGTCCAGCACCACCACGCTCCCGGCCTGCGCCCGGTGCTGGTGCACCGCCTCGCGCACACGCTGGTAGGCGAAGAACTGCACCTTCGCATCAATGGACAGCTGGATGTCATCACCATGGTTGGGGTCCACGGTTTCACCCAGGTCGTCCACCGTGCGGCCGGTGCGGTCGCGGATCACCATCCGCGAGCCATTGCGGCCCAGCAGGCGGTCGTGGAATGCCAGTTCGATTCCCTCTTGGCCGCGATCATCCGCATCGGTGAAGCCCACCACATGGGCGGCCGCTTCGCTTTCGGGATAGCGCCGTTGGTACTCACGCAACTCGGCAACGCCCTTGATCTTCAGCGCCTTGACGTCCTGCCACAAGGCGATGTCCACATGGCGGCGAAGCCAGACAAAGCGGCTGTTCTCGTCAGCCACCCGCCGCTGCAGTTCGGACAGCGGCATCTTCAACAAGGCAGCCAGGGCCTTCATCTGCTCCGGGCCGGCCTGGAACTCCTTGGGGTCGGCCCAAATGGAGGGCATGGCCACGCTGCT
>Ga0255295_1000018_pt1 | contig 24983 bp, 20 predicted proteins | sample MistaT_29_FD_183796 | JGI IMG/M metagenome (GOLD analysis project Ga0255295, IMG submission 183796) | Metatranscriptome of freshwater microbial communities from Mississippi River, Louisiana, United States - Miss_Yuk_RepC_8h (Metagenome... | ecosystem: Environmental > Aquatic > Freshwater > River... | reverse complement strand
GGAAACGGGGCGACAGCGGCGTTTTTTCTTCAGGGTACTGAAGCGTGACTTTTCGTGCAAAGGCGTAGCGGCCTGTCAGGGCCATGCCCTTGAACAGCTCCCAGTCTTGACGTCCATAGAGTTATCTTTTCAAGCAGGCTCGTTCAACGGTAAGGAGCGTCAGCCGCCTTGTTGGCTGCGATCTCTTTTTCATAGCGGTCACCCACAGCCAGCAACATGTCCTTAGTGAAGTACAGGTCGCCACGTTTTTCACCGTGGTACTCGAAGATGTGGGTTTCGACAATCGAGTCCACCGGGCAGCTTTCTTCGCAGAAACCGCAGAAGATGCACTTGGTCAGGTCGATGTCGTAACGCGTGGTGCGACGCGAACCATCGTCGGCACGCTCACCCGCCTCAATGGTGATGGCCATCGCAGGGCACACGGCTTCGCACAGTTTGCAGGCAATGCAGCGCTCTTCGCCGTTGTCGTAGCGACGCAGCGCGTGCAAGCCACGGAAACGGGGCGACAGCGGCGTTTTTTCTTCAGGGTACTGAAGCGTGACTTTTCGTGCAAAGGCGTAGCGGCCTGTCAGGGCCATGCCCTTGAACAGCTCCACAAGCATGAAGCTCTTGAAGAAGTCCTTGATCGAGAAAGAAGTAGCAGTCATGTTGTGTCCGCTCATTTCCAGATGTTCCAGGGCGAGAACAACCATGCACCCACCACCAGCAGCCACACCAGGGTGACCGGAATGAAAATCTTCCAGCCCAGACGCATGATCTGGTCATAACGGAAGCGCGGGAAAGTGGCACGAATCCAGATGAACATGGACACCACCACAAAGGTCTTGATGCCCAACCAGATCCAGCCCGGAATAAAGGACAGCGCCGCCACCGGCGAGTCCCAACCACCCAGGAACATGACCACGGCCAAGATGGACACCAGCCACATGCTGGCGTATTCGGCCAGGAAGAAGATGGCAAAGCCCATGCCCGAGTATTCGACCATGTGACCTGCCACGATTTCGGCTTCGCCTTCCACCACGTCAAACGGGTGACGGTTGGTTTCGGCCACGCCAGAGATCAGGTAGACCATGAAGATCGGCAACAACGGCAGCCAGTTCCAGGACAGGAAGTTCAGGCCCATGTCGGCGAACTGGCCCTTTTGCTGGCCCAGAACGATGTCCGTGAGATTCATGCTGCCAGTGACCATCAGCACCACCAGGAAACAGAAGCCCATGGCGATTTCGTAGCTCACCATCTGCGCCGAGGCTCGTAGCGCACCCAGGAAGGCGTACTTGGAGTTGGAGGCCCAACCCGCAATGATCACGCCATACACCTCGATCGAGGTGATCGCCATCACCAGCAGCAAGCCAGCGTTGAGGTTGGTCAGCGCCACTTCGGGACCAAAAGGAATCGCCACCCAGGCGGCCAGTGCAGGCATGATGGCCATGACCGGGCCCAGACGGAACAATCCTTGGTTGGCGGCGGTGGGGTTGATCAGCTCCTTGGTCAGCAACTTGAGCGCGTCGGCGATCGGTTGCAACAAACCAAAAGGACCGACTCGGTTGGGACCCATGCGCACTTGCATGAAGCCCAGCAGCTTGCGCTCCCACAGCGTCAGGTAAGCCACAGCGCCCATCAGCGGAGCCAGCACGGCCACGATCTTGAGCAAGATCCAGATGACTGGCCACGCCATCGTGGTCCACCAGGCATCGGCCAGCAGGTTCAGGCCGGCGTTGTACAGCGCGTCGATCATGCGACCTCCTTGCGGGCGTCTGCGGTTTGCTGCAGCGATGCAGCTCGGCGCACGATGCCGTCGAGTTGGTAAATGGCAGCCACCACCGGCTCGCTGACCGAACCACCCAGACGCACATCGGCGCGAATGGCGTTGGACAACTGCAAAGGCTGAGCGGTGGCTTTGGCCAGTACCTCTTGCGAGGTTTCGAAATTGAAGCCCGGCACGTCGAGCAAGTTACCCAGCACGCGCAGCACTTTCCAGGCCGGACGGGTCTCGCCACGGGGCTTGACCACGGCGTGGAAGCTTTGCAGGCGCCCTTCGGCGTTGACGAAACTGCCCGAGGTTTCGGTAAACGGCGCGATGGGCAACAGCACGTCGCTGAAAGCCATGTTGGCTTTGAACGGGCTGAGCGTGACGACCATTTCGGCCTTGTCCAGCGCGGCCACGGCAGCAGCGCCTGCAGCGGTGTCGAACTCGGGTTCGGTGTTCAGCAGGATCGCGGCCTTGAGGCTGCCGTCCAGCATTTGGGCAGTGTTCTTGCCGCCAGACTGCGGCTGGGCTTTGGCCCACTGCACGCCCACGGTGTTGGCGGCTTCGGTCAGGTAACCCACGCTGGCACCGGTCTGCTCACCGATCCAGTTGGCCAGGGCCAGCAGGCTCGATGCATTGGCGTGGTGCGCGGCACCGTTGCCCAGCAACACTGCTTTGCGCTCACCGCCCAGCAGGGACTTGGCAATGGCTTTGCCTTGTTCGGAAGCCTCACCGGCCACAGGGGCAGTCACGCCTTTTTCGACGGCGATGGCTGCGGCCACATCGGCCAGGGCCAAAGCCCAGTCAGACGCTTCGCTCACCACCGCCGTGCTCAGCGGCATGGCCCAGGCATCGGCCTTGGCCAGCTGCTTGGCCGACACGATGGCATGGACCTGTGCGCCCTGGCGAGCGGCCTGACGAATACGTTGTGCAAACAGCGGATGGTCTTTGCGCAGGTTGGAACCCACAACCAGCACGCGTTGCAGCGTGGACAGCGACGCAATACTGGTGCCCAGCCACTGCAAGCCCTCACCCACCATGAATTCAGCACGGCGCAGACGCGCATCGATGTTGTCCGAGCCCAAGGCACGCAACAGGTTGCCGGCCAAGTAAGCCTCTTCCAACGTGCTGTTGGGACTGACCAGCGCACCGATACTGGAGGCACCGTGGTCACGCTGGATGTTTTTCAGGCCATTGGCCACGTATTCGAGTGCGGTCTGCCAGTCGACTTCTTTCCACTGGCCGCCCTGCTTGATCATGGGGGCGGTCAAACGCTCTTCACTGTTGAGGGCTTCGTAAGAGAAGCGATCGCGGTCAGCAATCCAGCACTCGTTGACCTCTTCGTTTTCGAGAGGCACCACACGCATGACCTGGTTGTTCTTGACCTGCACGATCAGGTTGGCACCCGACGAATCGTGTGCTGCCACCGATTTGCGGCGCGACAGTTCCCAGGTGCGGGCGCTGTAGCGGAAAGGCTTGCTGGTCAGCGCGCCCACCGGGCAGATGTCGATCATATTGCCCGAGAGTTCGGAGTCCACGGTCGAGCCCAGGAAAGTCTCGATCTCGGAGTGCTCGCCGCGGTGGGACATGCCCAGCTCCATCTGGCCAGCAATTTCCTGACCAAAGCGGACACAGCGTGTGCACTGGATGCAGCGGCTCATTTCTTCCATCGAGATCAGCGGGCCGACCTCTTTGTGGAAGACGACGCGCTTTTCTTCTTCGTAGCGCGACTTTGTGCCACCGTAACCCACGGCCAGGTCTTGCAGCTGGCACTCGCCGCCCTGGTCACAGATGGGGCAGTCCAGCGGGTGGTTGATCAGCAGGAATTCCATCACCGACTTCTGGGCCGAAACGGCCTTGTCGGAACGGGTGCGCACGATCATGCCTTGCGTCACGGGTGTGGCGCAGGCGGGCATGGGTTTGGGTGCCTTTTCCACGTCCACCAGGCACATGCGGCAGTTGGCGGCGATGGAGAGCTTCTTGTGGTAGCAGAAATGCGGAATGTAGTGACCGGCTTTTTCAGCAGCATGCATGACCATGCTGCCTTCAGCCACTTCCACTTTCTTGCCGTCGAGTTCGATTTCAACCATGTCGGTTCAACCTCAAGAGTAAGCACCGACCACACAGGTCTTGTGCGCGATGTGGTGTTCAAATTCGTGGCGGTAGTGCTTGAGCATGCCGCGCACCGGCATGGCCGCTGCGTCACCCAGTGCACAAATCGTGCGGCCCATGATGTTGCCGGCCACGCTGTCGAGCAGGTCCAGGTCACTCATGCGGCCTTCGCCGTTTTCAATGCGGTCCACCACGCGAGACAGCCAGCCTGTGCCTTCGCGACACGGCGTGCACTGACCACAGGACTCGTGGGCGTAGAAGTACGACAGGCGCTGCAGGCTCTTGACCATGCAACGGGTGTCGTCCATCACGATCACGGCGCCCGAACCCAGCATGGAGCCGCCTTCCTTGGCGATGCTGTCGTAGTCCATGGTCAGGTTCATCATGATCTCGGCCGGAATCACAGGCGAAGACGAACCGCCAGGAATCACCGCCTTGAGCTGGCGACCGGCGCGCACACCACCAGCCAGCTCGAGCAACTTGGCAAAGGGAGTGCCCATCGGGATTTCGTAGTTGCCCGGACGCTCCACATCACCACTGATCGAGAAAATCTTGGTGCCACCGTTGTTGGGCTTACCCGCTTCAAGGTAGGCCTGGCCACCGTTGCGGATGATCCAGGGCACCGCAGCAAAGGTCTCGGTGTTGTTGATGGTGGTGGGCTTGCCGTACAAACCAAAGCTGGCCGGGAACGGTGGCTTGAAGCGCGGCTGGCCTTTTTTGCCTTCCAGCGATTCGAGCAGCGCAGTTTCTTCGCCGCAGATGTAGGCGCCGAAACCGTGAGAGGCGTTGAGCTGGAAGTTAAAGCCGCTGCCCATGATGTTGTCACCCAGGTAGCCGGCTGCGCGAGCTTCTTCGAGAGCTTCTTCGAAGCGCTCGTAGACCTGGAAGATTTCACCGTGGATGTAGTTGTAACCCTGGCTGATGCCCATGGCGTAGGCGGCAATGGCCATGCCTTCGATCACGGTATGCGGGTTGTACATCATGATGTCCCGGTCCTTGCAGGTACCAGGCTCACCCTCGTCCGAGTTGCAGACCAGGTATTTCTGGCCGGGGAACTGACGGGGCATGAAGCTCCACTTCAGGCCGGTGGGAAAGCCCGCGCCGCCACGACCACGCAGGCCGGATTCTTTGACGGTGGCAATCACCTGGTCTTGCGTCAAGCCTTCACCGCCGTCCTTGCCCAAAATCTTGCGCAGGGCTGCGTAGCCGCCACGGGCTTCGTAGTCTTTCAGGCGCCAGTTGCTGCCGTTCAGGTCTGCGTAGATCTGGGGGTTGATGTGGCGACCGTGGAAACAGGTTTCCACGCCGGTGGCCTTGTAGCTGTTGAGGATCTGTTCAATGTTCATCGTCGCGTCCTCAGGCCTTTGCAGCACGCAGGCTGTCGATCAGCTGATCGAGCTTGTCGTGGCTCATGAAGCTGCACATGTGGCGGTCGTTGACCAGCATTACCGGCGCATCGGCGCAGGCACCCTGGCATTCGCTGGGTTGCAGCGTGAACAGGCCATCCGCAGTGGTTTCGCCAGCGTGCACACCCAGCTTGCCTTCGAGGTGCTGCAGGGCCTGCAGGCCGCCGCGCAGCTGGCAAGGCAGGTTGGTGCAGACGTTCAGCTTGAACTTGCCCACTGGCTTTTGGTTGTACATGTTGTAGAAGGTCGTGACTTCGTGCACGGCCATCACAGGCATGCCCAGGTAGTCGGCAACCAGCTGCTCGCTCTCGGGGCTGACCCAGCCCTGCTCTTGCTGCACGATCGAGAGGATCGGCATGACTGCAGACTGTTTTTGCTCCGCCGGGAATTTGGCGACTTCGCGCGCAAAGCGCGCTTTGGTGGCTTCAGAGATCATCGGTCAATCTCTCCAAACACAATGTCCATGGTGCCAATGATGGCCAGAGCGTCGGCCAGCATGTGGCCACGGGCCATTTCATCAAGGGTTGCAAGGTGGGCAAAGCCCGGTGCGCGGATCTTCATGCGGTAGGGCTTGTTGGCACCATCGCTGACCATGTAGATGCCGAACTCGCCTTTCGGGTGTTCGACAGCAGCGTAGGCCTCGCCTTCGGGCACTTTGAAGCCTTCAGAAAAAAAGCTTGAAGTGGTGGATCAGCGCTTCCATGTTGGACTTCATGTCCTCGCGCTTGGGCGCAGCCACCTTGGCGGTGTCATTGATGACGGGGCCGGGGTTGGCACGCAGCCAGGCCACGCACTGCTGAATGATCTTGTTGGACTCGCGCATTTCCTGCACGCGCACCAGGTAACGGTCGTAGCTGTCACCGGTTTTGCCCACAGGCACGTCGAATTCGACCTTGTCGTAAGCGTCGTAGGGCTGCTTCTTGCGCAGGTCCCAAGCGAAGCCGGAGCCACGGATCATGGGGCCGGTCATGCCCAGGTTCAGGGCGCGCTCGGGCGGCACCACGCCGATACCGACCGTGCGCTGTTTCCAGATACGGTTGTCGGTCAGCAGGGTTTCGTACTCGTCCACGCACTTGGGGAAGCGCTGGGTAAAGTCGTCGATGAAGTCCAGCAAGGAGCCCTTGCGGTTTTCGTTGAAGCGGGCAATCGCACGCGCATTGCGCACCTTGGTGACCTTGTGCTGCGGCATGCTGTCAGGCAGGTCGCGGTACACACCACCCGGACGGAAGTAGGCTGCGTGCATACGGGCGCCGGAGACGGCCTCGTACATGTCAAACAGGTCTTCGCGCTCGCGGAAGGTGTAGATCAGGATGGTGGAGCTGCCGCAATCGTTGCCGTGTGAGCCCAGCCACATCAGGTGGTTCAGGATACGGGTGATCTCGGAGAACATCACACGGATGTACTGCGCACGCAGCGGCACGTCGATGCCCAGCATCTTTTCGATGGCCAGGCAGTAGGCGTGCTCGTTGCACATCATGGACACGTAGTCCAGGCGGTCCATGTAGGGCAGCGCCTGAATGTAGGTCTTGTGTTCGGCCAGCTTTTCTGTGGCGCGGTGCAGCAGGCCGATGTGCGGATCGGCGCGTTGCACGACCTCGCCATCGAGCTCAAGCACCAGGCGCAACACACCGTGCGCGGCCGGGTGCTGGGGACCGAAGTTCAGCGTGTAGTTTTTAATCTCGGCCATATCAGTTCAGGCCTCCGTAGTTTTCTTCGCGGATCACGCGCGGCGTGATTTCGCGCGGCTCGATCGTGACGGGCTCGTAGACCACGCGCTGACGCTCGGCGTCGTAGCGCATTTCCACGTGACCCGACAGCGGGAAGTCCTTGCGGAAGGGGTGACCAATGAAGCCGTAGTCGGTCAGGATGCGGCGCAGATCGGCATGGCCTTCGAACACGATGCCGAACAGGTCAAACGCTTCGCGCTCGTACCAGTTGGCCGAGTTCCACAGCGCATTGACCGAGTCCACCTTGGGCAGATCGTCATTGGGGCACAACACCTTGACGCGCACGCGCTGATTGAGGCTCACCGACAACAGATGCACCACCACGCCAAAGCGCGGACCCTCGGTGCCCACTTCGCGGTAAGCGCTGTAGTCCACACCGCACAGGTCGATCAGTTGTTCAAACTTGCAGTCTTCGGCGTCGCGCAATGTTTTCATCACGCCCACATACTGGTCGGCGGTCACATGCACCGTCACCTCGCCCAGGGCGACAGTGATCTTGCACACATGGTCTTGCAGGGCCGCAGCCAGCTTGTCTTGCAGGTCTTCAGCACGGATGGCAAAGTCAGTCATCTGCATGCCTCCTTAAACGCGAGCAATCGTGTGTTCACGACGGATTTTTTGCTGCAGCTGCATGATGCCGTAGATCAGCGCTTCCGCCGTGGGCGGGCAACCGGGCACATACACATCCACCGGCACCACACGGTCGCAACCACGCACCACCGAGTAGCTGTAGTGGTAGTAACCACCGCCGTTGGCGCATGAACCCATGGAGATCACCCAGCGCGGCTCGGACATCTGGTCATACACCTTGCGCAGGGCCGGAGCCATCTTGTTGCACAAGGTGCCGGCCACGATCATCAGGTCCGACTGCCGCGGACTGGCGCGGAACACCTCGGCACCGAAACGGGCCAGGTCGTAACGGGCCGTGGCCGCATGCATCATCTCAACCGCGCAGCACGCCAGACCAAAGGTCATGGGCCACAACGATCCGGTCTTGGCCCAATTCACCACCGAGTCGTAACTCGTGGTGATGAAGCCTTCCTTCATCACGCCTTCAATCATCGTGTTGTCCTTAAAAGGATGAACGGGGACGGGTCATTCCCAGTCGAGCGCGCCTTTTTTCCACTCGTAGACAAAGCCCACGACCAGAATGGCCAGAAAAACGCACACAGCCACAAAGCCGGCAACGCCCACTTCCTTGAGGGCCACAGCCCAGGGGAAGAGGAATGCGATTTCCAGATCGAACAGAATGAACAAGATGGCGACCAGGTAGTAACGCACATCGAATTTCATGCGGGCGTCTTCGAAGGCTTCGAAGCCGCACTCATAGGGGGAGTTTTTTTCCGCGTCAGGTCGGTTGGGGCCAAGAATGTAGCCAATGACCTGGGGAAGAATGCCGACAGCGATGCCGACCAGAATGAACAGGAGGATGGGGAGGTACTGATCGAGGTTCATGAGGTCTCAGCCATTCACCGGTGAGGCCTGCAAAGACTGAACCCTGCAGACCTCTCGTTGTCTGGTGCCGTCGGCGAGACTCGAACTCGCACAGCTTTCGCCACTACCCCCTCAAGATAGCGTGTCTACCAATTTCACCACGACGGCGGGAATGTTTTCCGGTTCGCTTGAGGTACAGCTCGTCGGCTGTTTATCGCTCTCCGGATAATCCCTAATTCTACTCTGAAACCGTACCTTGACCTGACAAAAATCAGGAAAAAATTCAGTCTTGCTGAAGCCTTCCGTAAGCTTCGTTTAATACTTACTTCGCGGGAATACCCTGCGTGGTATTGACGGTTGCTGCGCCCGGAATTTGAGCGGCAGTGCTGGTGTCGGCGGGAGCCGTTACAGGCGTAGAAACCGGCACCACGGAACCTTCAAGCACGCTGCCCGAAGACACGTTACGACCTGCATTGCCAATGTAGGCCAGCAACAGCGTGCACACAAAAAACACAGCAGCAAGAACAGCCGTGGTGCGCGACAGAAAGTTGGCACCACCCGTGGCACCAAACAGGCTGCCCGAACCGCCGCTGCCAAAGGCTGCGCCCATGTCAGCACCCTTACCGTGCTGAACCAGAATCAGGCCAATCATGGCCAGAGCCGACAGGATCTGGACCACCAAAATCAAAGTCATCATGATGCTCATTGCATTCTCCAATTCAAATAAAACTTCAAGCCGCGCAGCGATGCGCGGATTGCAAAATCGTCAGAAAATCAGCGGCTTTGAGGGACGCACCCCCAATCAAGCCGCCATCAATATCGGTTTGCGCCAGCAACTCGGCGGCGTTGGCGGCATTCATGCTGCCGCCGTACAGAATCGATACCCGGTCGGCATGCGGCGTAGCGGCCTTGATTTGTGCACGCAGGACAGCGTGCACGGCCTGCGCCTGTTCGGGCGTTGCGGTACGACCTGTGCCAATGGCCCAGACCGGCTCGTAGGCCAACACAATCTCGCTGATGCAGTGCCCGTTTTCGTGGATCACGGCAGCCAGCTGACGTTTGACCACGGCTTCGGTTTCGCATGCTTCGCGTTGTGCCAGGGTTTCACCCACACACACAATGGGGGTGATGCCATGGGCCAAAGCCTGCTTGGCCTTGAGCGCGACCAATTCGTCGCTTTCGCCATGGTATTGGCGACGCTCGGAATGGCCCACGATGCTGTAGCGCACACCAAAGTCACGAAGCATCGCGGCCGACACTTCGCCGGTATACGCACCCGCAACTTGTGAAGACAGGTCCTGCGAGCCCAAACCCACCGGCGTGCCCACCAACAACAGTTGAACCTGAGCCAAATAGGGAAACGGCACACACACACCGACGCGGCAGCGCATGGCGCCCAGACCAGACTTGATGCCGTCCAGCAGCACCTGATTGGCAGCCAGGCCGCCATTCATCTTCCAGTTACCCACAATCAGTTTCTGGCTCATGTCTTGTCTCCCCAGGTCAGAACAATTTTTCCGACGTGCTGACCCGACTGCATCAGCGCGTGCGCCTTGGCCGCCCCGCTGGGCAAGCCACCTACCGGCTCACATGCCTCAAACACGCTGTGGATCACGGGCTTGACGCGACCCTCGGTCAGCCAAGGCCAGACGTTTTCACGCAGCTTTTGCGCAATCGCCCCCTTGAACGCAATGGGACGCGGACGCAAGGTCGAGCCAGTAATGGTCAAGCGACGGCGCAACACCAGACCGGCGTTGAACTCGCTCTTGATGCCACCTTGCACGGCGATGATGACCAGGCGGCCATCTTCGGCCAAGGCCTCGACCTCACGCGCCACATAGTCGCCAGCAACCATGTCCAGAATCACATCCACGCCACGACCGTCGGTCAGGCGCTTGGCTTCTTCCACAAAGTCTTGTGTACGGTAGTTGATCGCATGATCCGCACCCAGAGCCAGACAGGCTTGACATTTGTCATCCGCGCCCGCGGTCACGATCACTTTCGCGCCTGCAGCTTTCGCCAGTTGAATGGCCGTCACGCCAATGCCGCTGGTGCCACCCTGCACCAGCAGGGTTTCGCCAGCCTGCAGGCGGCCACGGTCAAAGACATTGCTCCAGACCGTGAAGAAGGTTTCGGGCAGCGAAGCCGCCTCCACATCCGACAGACCTGCAGGTACCGGCAAACACTGTGCCACAGGGGCCACGCACAACTCGGCGTAACCACCGCCTGCGACCAGCGCACACACACGATCACCGACCTTCAAACCGGCTTGCGCCATGGCCTGGGCATCGCCCGAGACTATGGTGCCCGCCACTTCCAGCCCCGGCCACGCCGGTGCGCCGGGCGGCGGCGGGTAGCTACCCGCACGCTGCAGCACATCGGGGCGGTTGACCCCGCTGGCGTGCACGCGAATGAGCACCTCCCCTGCCCCGGCCACCGGGTCAGGACCTTGCGTTGGCACCAGAACCTCCGGGCCACCAAAGCTGGAAATGTGAATGAGCTTCATGTCAGCACAGGCCGCGAGCCCGAAGGCCCGCTGCGTTCAGATCACTGCTGTTGTTGCTGCTGTTGCTGAGCGCCTTGTGCAGGACGGTCCAGCAGGGCTTTCATGGACAGCTTGATACGGCCTTTTTCGTCGGTCTCGAGCACCTTGACTTTGACGATCTGGCCTTCGCTCAGGTAGTCGGTCACTTTTTCGACGCGCTCGTGGGCGATCTGGCTGATGTGCAGCAAACCGTCCTTGCCGGGCAGCAGGTTGACCAGGGCGCCGAAGTCCAGGATCTTGGTGACCGGGCCTTCGTAGACCTTGCCGATTTCGACTTCGGCTGTGATCTGTTCGATGCGCTGCTTGGCCATGTCAGCCATGGCGCCGTCGGTGGCGGCGATGGTGATGGTGCCGTCTTCCTCGATGTTGATCTGGCAACCGGTCTCTTCGGTCAGCGCACGGATGGTGGCGCCGCCCTTGCCGATCACGTCACGGATCTTCTCGGGGTTGATCTTCATGGTGTAGAGCTTGGGCGCGAAGCTGGACACTTCGGTCTTGGCTTCGCCCATGGCGTCCTGCATCTTGCCCAGAATGTGCATACGGGCTTCTTTGGCCTGGGCCAGAGCCACTTGCATGATCTCTTTGGTGATGCCCTGGATCTTGATGTCCATCTGCAGGGCGGTAATGCCGTTGGTGGTACCGGCCACCTTGAAGTCCATGTCGCCCAGGTGGTCTTCGTCACCCAGAATGTCGGTCAGCACGGCAAAGCGATTGCCGTCCTTGATCAGGCCCATGGCGATACCGGCCACGTGCGCCTTCATGGGCACGCCGGCGTCCATCAGCGACAGGCAGCCGCCGCAGACGGAAGCCATCGACGAAGAGCCGTTGGATTCGGTGATTTCGGACACCACGCGCAGGGTGTAGGGGAACTCGTCCTTGGAGGGCAGCAGCGGCACCAGGGCGCGCTTGGCCAGACGGCCGTGGCCGATTTCGCGGCGCTTGGTCGAGCCCATGCGGCCCACTTCGCCGGTGGCAAAGGGAGGCATGTTGTAGTGGAACATGAAGCGGTCTTCGAACTCGCCAGCCAGCGCGTCGATGCGCTGCGCATCGCGCTCGGTGCCCAGCGTGGTCACCACCAAAGCCTGGGTTTCACCACGGGTGAACAGGGCCGAACCGTGCGTGCGGGGCAGCACGCTGTTGCGGATCTCGATCGGGCGCACGGTGCGGGTGTCGCGACCGTCGATGCGGGGCTCACCGGCCAGAATCTGACCGCGCACGATGCGTGCTTCGATTTCGAACAACAGGCCGTCAACCTTGATGGCGTCGAATTCCACACCTTGGGCCGTCAGGCCAGCCTTGGCGGCAGCGTAGGCTTCGCGGCAAGCTTGCGTACGGGCTTGCTTGTTGCGCAGCTGGTAAGCAGCGCGCAGGGGTTCTTCAGCCAAAGCAGCGAGCTTGGCTTCGAAGTCGGTGTCGCGGGCAGGCGCTTGCCAATCCCACACGGGCTTGCCCGCTTCGCGCACCAGCTCGTGGATGGCGTTGATGGCGGTCTGGCTCTGCTCGTGGCCATAAACCACGGCGCCCAGCATGACTTCTTCGGACAGCTGGTGAGCTTCGGATTCGACCATCAGCACGGCGGCTTCGGTGCCAGCGACCACCAAGTCGAGCTGGCTGTCTTTACGCTGGGTCTGGCCGGGGTTGAGCACGTATTCGCCGTTGACGTAACCCACGCGGGCAGCGCCAATGGGGCCGTTGAACGGAATGCCGGAAATCGACAGGGCGGCAGACACGGCGATCATGGCGGCAATGTCGGCATCAACTTCGGGGTTCAGCGACACGGTGTGGATGACCACATGCACGTCGTTGTAGAAGCCTTCGGGGAACAAGGGGCGGATCGGGCGGTCGATCAGGCGGCTGGTCAGGGTTTCGAGTTCGCTGGGCTTGGCTTCACGCTTGAAGAACGAGCCAGGGATCTTGCCGGCGGCGTAGGTTTTTTCGATGTAGTCCACGGTCAGGGGGAAGAAATCCTGGCCGGCCTTGGCGTTCTTGGAGCCCACCACGGTGGCGAGCACGACGGTGCCGTCCATGTCGAGCAGCACGGCGCCGCTGGCCTGGCGAGCGACTTCGCCCGTTTCCATTTTGACGGTGTGTTGACCCCACTGGAAGGTCTTGGTGATTTTGTTGAAGATGGACATGTTCAGTTTCCTTGGGAACATTTGCGGCGCTTAAGGCAGCGCCTTTGGCCCGGATTGCGACTGCTCTGAACACCATGCCATTCCATAAAACCTGCCCTGGCAGGGCTTGTGGAATGACACAGCGCGGGTTCGATCAGCTCGTTTTCCGATGTTTCAAGTACAAAGCGCCTGAGCCACACAGGTGAACTCAGGCGCTTTGCATCTTGTCGGGCAATTACTTGCGCAGACCCAGTTTGGCGATCAGCGCGATGTAACGATCAGCATCCTTGGCCTTGAGGTAGTCCAGGAGCTTGCGACGACGGCTCACCATGCGCAGCAGGCCACGACGACCGTGGTGGTCTTTGGCGTGTTGCTTGAAGTGGGGCGTCAGTTCGTTGATACGTGCAGTCAGCAGAGCGACTTGCACTTCGGGGGAGCCAGTGTCGTTAGCGGCACGGGCGTTGTCTTTGACAACTTCGGCTTTTTTGGAAGCAGCGATCATGATTTTTCCTTGTTGCGCCACCCTTGCGGACAGCGTTTGTTGACTTGCGCCAGCGGCTGGAAGGGCTACTGACGTGCGCTTTGCACCATGCAAAACCTGACCATTATAGCGTTTTTGAACTCACGCAGGGTCAGACTCACCCCCACCACTGCCCCAAACCACTGGCCCGCGCACTCGGGCGGGCCAGTGCGGCTTCCAGCAAGCCGGCTTCGGCCTCGACCAAAGTCAGGCGCTGGCGGGCGCGGGTGATGCCGGTGTAGACCAGTTCGCGGCTGAGCACTTCGCCGCCACCGGGCGGCAGCACCAGCACAGTGTGGGCAAATTCGGAGCCTTGGCTTTTGTGCACGGTCATGGCAAAGGCGGTTTGCACGTCGGGCAGGCGCATCACGGCCACGGACCGCAAAGCATCGCCTTCGGCAAAACACACGCGCAGGCCCTGGCCGTCTTGCGCCGGCAGGGCCACGCCCACGTCGCCGTTGAAGACGGCGGCCTGCGCGTCGTTGCGCAACACCATGACGGGGCGGCCGGCATACCACTCGCCCGCCACCACCGGCAGGCCCGCGTGCTGCGCAAGCGCTTTTTCAATGGCGTCGTTCAGGCCCTGCACGCCCCAGGCGCCTTCACGTACGGCACACAGCACGCGCATGCGGTCAAAGGCCTGAAGCACCTGCAAGGCCCACGCTTGGTACCCCTCGCCTGCGGGCGCGCCTTGGCGGACCAGCGCGGCGTAGTCTTTCCAGCCCCAGGCGGCGTCCAACGCAAGGTTGCACACGGTTTGGGGCTGGTGCGTTTGCAGGCTGGCCACGTCCTCTTGGCCCGCTGACAACACGGCGCGGGCGGCCTTGGCATCGCCCAGGTTCACGGCTTGGGCCAGCGCGCCAATGGCGCCTTCAAAACGCTTGCTGTGGCGCAGCATGACCGTGACTTGCGCCAGCACGGGGGCGGCCCCGGTGGCCAAAAAGTGGGCTGGCAGGCTTTGCCCGCTGACGCGCTGGGCCATGGCGGCGGTGTCGGCGTCGTACAGGCCTTGCGCGGCGTGGCGGCACACATCGCCCAGCACGGCCCCGGCCTCGACGGAAGAGAGCTGGTCTTTGTCGCCCAGCAAGATCAGCCGCGCTTTGGGCGGCAGTGCGGCCAGCAGGTTGTCCATCATTTCCAGGTGCACCATCGAGGCTTCGTCCACCATGAGTACGTCCACATCCAGCAGGTTGGCGGCGTGGTTCTTGAAGCGGCGGGTGTCGGGCCGCGCGCCCAGCAGCGAGTGCAAGGTGCGCGCGGGGGACATTGTCTTGATCAGCTGCTCCAGGTCCAGCAATTCGAGCGGTACTTTGTCTTTCAGGCTCACCAGTGCAGTGTCGATGGATTGTTTGAGCCGCGCAGCGGCCTTGCCCGTGGGCGCAGCAAGCGCCACGCGCAGGGGCGCGGGGCCGGGGTGCAGCGCCAGTTGCAGGGCCAGCAGCCGTGCGGCGGTGTAGGTTTTGCCGGTGCCCGGCCCACCGGTAATGACGGCCAGGGGCGCACGCAGCGCCACGGCGCAAGCCAGGCGTTGCCAATCTGTGTCTTGCGGTGGCGGGCCAAACAGGCGGCCCAGCCACTCTGCAGCCTGCACTTCGTCCACCGGCAAGCGCTCCAATGCACGCGTGCGCAGGCCCTGCCCTACACGCTGTTCATACGCAGCGTAGCGGCGCAGGTACAGCAAGGGCTCTTCTGGGCTGCCGCCCAGCACCAGGGGCTGACCTTGGTCGGGCGCGTCGGCCTGGCGCAGCACGCTGGACTGCAGGGCTTGCTGCCACGCCGCTAGGGTGGCAGGCATGTGCGCCCACAGGGCTTGCAGGCCTTGCTCGCCCTGCACCGCTTGCGCGGGCCAGCCCAGCCAGGCCGTAGGCGCTTGCAAGAGTTGCTGCAAGGGCAGGCAGGTATGGCCACGTCCTTCCATGTGCGCCAGCAAGGCGGTGGCCACCAGCAAGGGGGGCGAGGCCTGCGGGTCCAGGCGCAGCAGCTGGGCGGCCAGCGACACGTCCAGCCTGCGCAACCACCCCGCGTGCATCCAGGCGTGCAGCCACTGCAGTGTTTTTTGACTCATGACACCTCCTGCGCGTCGAGCATGGCGTCCAGCGTCTGCAGCAAGGGCAAGGACACGGGCAAGGTGCAACAGCCGCCTGCCGGGCCGTCAATACCGCGCAAGAACAGGTACACCGCGCCGCCCAGGTGCTGCTCGGGCACATAAGCTGCGCCCAGCCTTGCGAGCAGCAAGCGGTGCAGAGCCAGCAGGTACAAGGCGGCTTGCACGTCGTAGCGGTGCGTGGCCATGGCGGCTTGCAGTGCCTGGGGGGTGTAGGCGGCATCGTCCGCGCCCAGGTGGTTGGACTTGTAGTCGAGCACCCAGTAGCGGCCTTGGTGCTCAAACACCAGGTCGGCAAAGCCCATGAGCATGCCGTGCAGCTGCGACTGCGGCAGCGCCGGGCGCGGCTCGCCGGGCATCAAGTATTCGCGGCACGCCTGGTCTATGGCTGGGGCATCGAGCTGGTGGGCGGGCAGCCAGAACTCCATTTCGGGCAAGACGCTTTGCAGGGCCTGCAGGGGTGCGTTCGGCCCCGCCAGGGGCTGGCGCACCACGCGCATGAGCCACGCTTGCACATCGTCGGCTTGCGCTTCGTAGCCGGCGCGTTCGCACGCACGTTGCAGGCGGCGCGCCTGGCTGGTGCCACTCTCCAGCGCAAAACCATCTGCGGCCAGCCATTCCAACTGGTCGTGCAAAAAGTTACCGGCAGAGGGGCCACGCGCAAAGCGGTGCCAGGCCTGCACTTGGCGCGAGGTGGTGGCGGGTTCGCTCATTACGGGCTCGCTCACCACTGGTTCGTCATCTGCGGGGTGCGGCAACTGCAAGGCCAGGGGCAAATCCAGTGCGGTTGATGCATCGTGTTTCAGGTCTCGCGCCAGACGGCTGAAGCTGGCAATGGTCCAGCTGCGGTCAAAGGTAGCGCCAAACACTTTGGCAGCTTGCGCTTGCGCACCCGATGCGGGTTTGGACCAGACGGTCATGGGCACGCGCTCTGGCGCCGTGCGCAGCTGCACCGCGCTGCCACAAGCGGCCAGCGCTTGCTGCATCACTTGGGGCCAGGCTTCGGCCTCGTAAGCTTTTTCACCGCCCAGCAGGTGGCCTGCAGCGCTGAGGTGGTTTTTACAGTCCTTGCTGTTGCCGATGCGGATCGGGCTCCAGCCCAGCCACAGCGCATGCCGCGCACGCGTCAAGGCCACGTACCACAGGCGCAGGTCTTCGCGCAGGCGGTCGCGGTCGGCACGCTGAACATCGGCGTCATCAAACGCCAGCGACCATTCGCGCTGGCCGTCTGCGGTTTCGCGTTGCAGCAACCGCGTGTTTTTGCGCTCCACCTGGCGCAAGGCGTGCGCAAACGGCACACACACCACCGAATACTCCAGCCCCTTGCTTTTGTGGATGGTGATGACTTGCACCAGTGCCTCGTCACTTTCCAGGCGCAGGATCTGCTCGTCGGCGTCCTGCCCCTGCCCGGCTTCGTGCACCGCCTGGGCCAACCAGCGGATCAGGGCCTGTTCGCCGTCCAGCGTCTGGCTGGCGTTTTGCAGCAGCTCGGCCAGGTGCAGCACATTGGTCAGGCGGCGCTCGCCATCGGGCTGGGCGCGCCAACGCTGGTGCAGCTGCAAACGGTGCAGCGACTGGCGCAACATGGCCAGCACGCCTTGCGCCTGCCAGACCTGGCGCAGCTCGCGCAGCTGCTGCACGCGCACGTCAAGGAGCACATCGTCCTCAGCCAAGGCCTGCAACTCGGCCAGACTCAGGCCAACGGTGCCCGTACCGAGCGCGGCGCGCACGGCGCGTAAATCCTGCGGATGGGCCACGCCCTGCAACCACAGACACAGGTCTGCCGCTTCGTCGCTGGCAAAGACCGAGTCGCGGTCCGACAAATACACCGAGGCCACACCCCGTTCGCGCAAGGCTTTGCGCACGGCATCGGCCTCGGCACCGGTGCGCACCAGCACGGCAATGTCTTTGGGCTGCAGCGGTTTGTCGGGCTGTCCGGACTCCACATAGCGGGCCTGCGGGTCGGACAGGCAGGCAACAACATGTTCGGCACACAAACCCGCCAGATGCTTCATGGCCTGGCGCTGGTTGCGCAGCGTGGCGTCGTGCACCCAGGTCAGCGCGGGCATGGGGCCTTGAGAGGTTTCAAGAACCTGGCCCAAACCATTGGCGTTGACGGGCTCAAAAGGCACCGGGTCTTCCTGGCTGGTGCGGTAGTCGAACGCACCACCGGGCAAGGCTTCGCCCAGCTTGAAAAACCCATTGACCGCATCCACCACCGCTTGGGTCGAACGGAAGTTGGTGCCCAGCACATGGTGGCGCCCTTCGGTAGCGCGGCGTGCACGCAGGTAGCTGTGAATGTCAGCCCCACGGAACGCATAAATGGACTGCTTGGGGTCGCCAATCAGGAGCAAAGCCGTGTCCTGGCGGTTGTCTGCGAGTTGGTAGATGGCATCAAACAACTGCAGCTGCAGTGGCGAGGTGTCCTGAAATTCGTCGACCAAGGCCACCGGAAACTGCGTGCGCAGGCGCTGCGCCAAACGCTCACCGCTGTCGGGACGGGCCAGCGCCGTGGCCAGGCGTTGCAGCATGTCGGCAAAACCAAACTGGGCCGTACGGCGCTTGAGCTCGCGCAAGCGGGCGCTGACGGTGCTGCGGGCGTGCAGGCGTGCGGCGTGGCTGACATCAGGCAACTTTGCCAGATCGGCCAGCAGTCGCGCGTAGTCCGAACACACGGGGGGCAGATCAGCTGCGCCTGCATCGGGCTTGCGGCAGGCGCGAAGGTTGTCCGGAGTAAAGCGGTCCCAGCCGGTTTTCATGGCCGCTTGCAGTTCGGGCAAAGCGCCTTCACTTTGCACCCACACCTTGAACGCACCCAGCCACTGCGTGCACTTGGCGGCTTGCAGCTTGCGGCCATCCCAGCCTGCTTGTTTGTCGGCCAGTTGACCCAACAGCCAGTCCAGCAAGACATCAGCCCGCTGTAACCACCCCGCTTTGAGTTGCTGCAGCTGTGCCTGGCGTTGTGTTTGCGCCGCGCTTAACACTTGCGCAAGACTGCCGGGCTCACCAGCGGACAAGTCCTTGTCCATCAGGGCACGCACGTCCGCTTCGAGCGCATCCACATCGCGCCAGATGCTGCGCACTTGCACCAGCGTTTCAGTGTCCAGGGGGTAGAGCTGTTGACGCCAGTAGTCTTGCACAGCCTCCAGCCGCAAAGCGGCTTCGTCGGCCACCAGGGTTTCTTCAAACAGGTTGCCGCTGTCAAACGCATGCTCGCGCAGCATGCGCTGGCACCAGGCATCGATGGTGTAGACCGCCGCTTCGTCCATGGTCTGGGCAGCCAGGGCCAGGCGGTGTGCGGCTTGCTCGCGTGCTGTGCCTTCGGGATAGTCCTGCAGCAGGTCGAGCAGAAATTCTTCCTGGGTCTTGAGCGTACCCCGGAATACTTGCGCGGCTTCGTTCAGGCGCTTGCGAATGCGGTCCGACAACTCGCGCGTGGCGGCGCGGGTAAAGGTCATGACCAGAATGTCGGGCGGCATCAGCGGCCGCACGGGGCGCGTGTCGTCGTGGCCATGGCCCAGCACCAGGCGCACGTACAGCGCAGCAATGGTCCAGGTCTTGCCGGTGCCTGCACTGGCCTCGATCAAATGGCTGCCGCGCAAGGGAAAGCGTTGCGCCACCAGTGTTTGAGCGCTCATGCTTGCTCCTCCTCTGCTGCCAGCGCCTCGTGGCCCAAGGGCTCCACGCTGCACTGATCAGCCCATTCGAGCAAGGGCCGGTACACCTGCTCGGCCCGGGTTTCGAACCGGCCATCGGCCAGCAAGGCGTCCAGCGTGGGGTAGCAGCGGTACAGGGCGGCATCCTGGCGGGCCATGGCGGGTGTGCCCATAAAGCCCTTTTCTTCGTAGCGCTTGTACAGATCGTCCGTCCACTCCTGCTTTGCGAGCCATTCCAGGGCCAAGGCCGGCGGCAGGGGCAAAGGCGATTGCATGCCTTGCACCCAGGTGGCCAATAAAACGCGTAGCACTTCTTGAGCCTCTTCTTGCGTCATGACCGGCGCACGCACGATGGCGTTGCGCCCCACCAGAACCACCCGAACGGCTCTGTCCATGCTGGCAGCGGCCAGGCTGTGCAGCCAGGCATCGAGGCATTTGTCAGGCTTGACCTTGGCTTTGCCTTTGTCTGAACCACTGACCAAGGACGATGCCCGCGTGAGTACCAGCACGTCCGCTTGGTCGGCTGCCACGCTTTGACGCAGACCCGAGATGGCGTCGCGCAGCTGCACCCCTTCGACAGCCTGCTCCACCGTCACGCGGGGGGCATCGCCGTTGCAGGTGCTGTGCTCGTTGATCTCGGCCTGCAGCATGGCTTGCAGCACGCCCTGCAACTGCGCGGCTTCGAGTTGACCCACACCCGCCAAGGGCAAGGCGCCACGGGCACGCAAGCGCTGGACGACCGCTTGGGTGTAGTGCGGCAGGTCTTGCGTGCTCAGGTCTGCGGGCCGTTGGGCCAGCGCTTCATCGAGCAGGCTGTGGTGGTCCAGGCCGCCCAGGCTGAACAGCTCTTCGTCGAGCCAATCCGTCTCGGGCGTGTTCAGGTGCACCTGCAAGCGTTCGCGGAAATAGCTGCCAACCGGGCGACGCAGAAAACGCGCCAGTTGCGTAAGGGTGATGGTGGCTTGGGTGTCCTGATCGCTTCGCTTCGCTCGCGATGACGTACTGGTTTCAATATGCTCTAGCCCGCCGTCATCGCTAGCGCAGCGAAGCGATCTCTCCTGTTCCTGCCACTCCTGCGCATAAGTGCTCACACCGCTGCCTTGTGTGAAATACGCTTGACCAAAGGGCTGCAGCGGATGCGCCACGGTCAAGGCCTTGGCACTGCCCTGCCCCCACAAGGCATCGATTTCGTCACGCAATTGCGAAACCAACACCGAAGGCGGCTGCTCGCTGTTGTCGCGCACGCTGTGCCCGCACCAGCTGATGTAGAGCACCTCTCGGGCGGACAGCAGCGCTTCGAGCATGAGTTGGCGATCGTCATCGCGCCGCGAGCGGTCGCCGGGGCGAACCATGCCGGGCGTAGCCATGAGATCAAAGTCGGCCTGGGGCGCACGGCGCGGGTAGTCGCCATCGTTCATGCCCAGCAGGCACACCACTTTGAACGGAATCGCCCGCATCGGCATGAGCGTGCAGAACGTGACCCCACCTGCGCGAAAGCGTTGCTCCAACCGGGGCACGCGCAGGGCCTGAAGCCAGGCCTCGCGCATGACGGGCAAGGCCACTTCTTGCGCAAATTCGGCGCCGTCGCATGCGCGCAGCCAGTCATCCAGTGCCTGCTGCAAGGCCTGCAGGGCCTGGCGGTCGGCTTCGGTGTGCACCTCAAAACACTGCGCCATCAAGGCCCTGGCCCGCTGTGACCAGACCAAAGGCATGGCGGGCGTCTGGCTGTGTTGCCACCAGTTCATCAACACCTGCAGCAACTGCGCCAAGGACCCGGCCAGCTCAGCGTCCAGACCAGCCACCTCGTCGTAGGGCATCACGCCCGCATCCAGCGGCACAGGGTCGGCTCCGCAGGCATAGCCCATGAGCATGCGTTGCACGCCAAACAAAGCCGAGTTGACCTCGCCACAGGCTTCCAGCCCCAAGCCAGCGCGGTGCTCGGCTGACAAGCCCCAGCGAATGCCCGAACCCGCCATCCAGCGGGTCAGCACCGGCAGCCCTTCTTCACTGACGCCAAAGCGCCGGGCCAATGCAGGCACCTCCAGCAAGGCCACCAGGTCGCTCATGTGCGAGCGCTCTTGTGGCAGAGCCAGCAGCCACTGCACCGCATGAATCAGGGCGCTGTTGGCTTGCGCCCCCAGGTCGGCAATGGCGTAGGGAATGTATCGCGCGTCCGAGCGCGGGTACTGCCCAAACACGGCTTCGATGGCCGGGGCCATGCGTTCAATGTCGGGCACCATGACCACCACATCGCGCGGCGACAGGGCCTGCCCACCGGCCGGCTGCGCAAACCAGTCGAGCAACTGGTCATGCAGCACTTCGAGTTCGCGCACAGGGCTGTGGGCCACGCGAAAGAGGATCGAGCCATCGCTCTCGGGCCGCGGGGCGGCTGGGTGCTCGGCTGTGGATGGCACCAGATCGCGAATACGCCGTTGCAACTGCGCCAAGGCGGGGGTGCCCGGCGTGATGGGCGCATCGTCAAAAAAGTCCAGCGTGGGCAGCTGCATGCGCTCGCTGGCGGCTTGGGCATCGTCAAAGGCATCGAGCATGCGCACAAAGTCGCGCCCTTGTCGGCCCCAGCTGGCCAGCAGCGTAGGAGCGTGGGCATGCATTTGCGAAAGGTCCACATTGGCCAGTGGCTCGCCCTTGTCACGCTGCCTGCGTTGCTGGCTGCGCAGCCACTCGCGCCCATCCATGATGTCGGCCCAGTGGTAGCGGCAGGGGTTGGGCACGGCCAGCAAGACCTGGCTGTGATCAGACAGCGTCGCCAGCAACTCCAGCAGCTGCATGGGCATGTGGCTCATGCCAAATACCGATACGCGCGGTGCTACCGCCTGTGCAGGACCTTGCCCCGATCGCAGCCGCGCCAATACACGCTGGTGCACGGCGGGACGGGTGTTGTGTCGCTCGGCTTCGGTCAGCGTGGTCAGCACACGTCGCCACAGCTCGGGTTGCCACAAATGCTCTTGCGCCAAAGGCACAGTGCCGTTCATCTGGCGGCAATCATTGGCACCCGCGGCCCAATCGTTCAACCAGTCTGGTCGGTAGATCTGATACTGGTCATACAGGTCAGCCAGACGACTGGCCAGCTGCAGCAAACGGTCGGGCTCATCGCCTTGCAAGAAACCGCGTACAGGCTTGAAGACTTCTTCATCCACGCACTGCGGCAGCAAGGCCATCAGGCGCCAGGTCATGGGCAGTTTGTCCAGCGGCGAATCCGTGGGCACAACGCCTGCACCCAGCACCTGCCGATAGGTGCGCCACAAAAACCGCGAAGGCAACTCCACCTGCGCCGCGGCGCACACCCCGTGCGCACGCGCCAAGGACATCTTGACCCACTCGGCCATGCCGTTGCTCTGCACCAGCACCACCTCGGGCTGCAGCGGCGACAAAGGTTGGCGCTGCAACCACGCAGTCAGCGTGTGCATCAGGGTCTCGGGCTGGTTGCCGTGCAAGGCGGCCCAGCCGGGGGCAATGGTGTGATCCGACATGAGAACAATTTCTACAACTGCGTGGGAGGATAGCGCCATTCATGCAGCAGCCAGACAACCCGAACCTTGGGCATGAGAAGTTGATGCCAAAAAAATTTCTCTCTCTTGAAAAGAGGCGTTTTTTCTGTCTATAATCTTGTTCTATTCCCCGATAGCTCAGTCGGTAGAGCGCCGGACTGTTAATCCGTAGGTCCCTGGTTCGAGCCCAGGTCGGGGAGCCAAAAAAGACAAGGCCTTGCAGAAATGCAAGGCCTTTTTCTTTGCCTGCTTGTCTTATGCTGTGATCATGGAATCTTTACTCACATCTACTGGCGTTGTGGCCCTTGCCGAAATGGGCGACAAAACGCAATTGCTGGCCTTTATTTTGGCGGCACGTTTCAAGAAACCCGTGCCGATCATCCTGGGCATTCTGGCTGCCACACTGGTCAACCATGGTCTGGCCGGGGCTTTGGGCGCGTGGATCACTACTGCCATCGAACCCAGCGTGTTGCGCTGGATTCTGGCTGCATCGTTCCTGGGCATGGCCATCTGGACCTTGATTCCGGACGCGATTGAAGAGGAAGAAACCGCCATCGCCCAGCGCTTGGGCGTGTTTGGCACGACGTTGGTCACCTTCTTCCTGGCCGAGATGGGCGACAAAACACAGGTTGCCACCATTGCCATGGCCGCACACTACGCAGACGCGCTCATGGTAGTCGCAGGCACCACGCTGGGCATGTTGATTGCCGACGTGCCCGCCGTGTTTGTAGGCGACCGCTTTGCCGCACGCATTCCCATGAAATGGGTGCACCGCATTGCAGCGGGTATTTTTGCGGCGCTGGGTGTAGCCACGGCCCTGGGCGCAGGGGCTTCGTGGCTGGGCTGACGGAAACTTTATTTCGGCGACACCGTGTTGACTGGCGCTCCAGCCACAAAAGCCTCGATGTTGTCGATCAACTGATCGGCCAGGGCTTGAATGGCCTCTGCGCTGGCCCAGGCCACATGCGGCGTCAGAATGAAGTCTGGGCGGTCGAGTAAAGCCATAAACGGGTGATCGATTGGCGGTGGTTCCACGCTGGTCACATCAAACGCAGCGCCAGCAATTTGCCCTGCTTTCAGCGCAGGTCCAACAGCCGCTTCATCCACCAAACCACCACGGCCCGTATTAATGAGCAAAGGTCTGCGTGCCATTTGCGCAAACTCGGGGGCACCAATCATGTTGCGTGTATTGGCATTGAGCGGGCAGTGCAGCGTGAGGATGTCAGACTGCTTCAGCACATCCTCAAACGGGGTGTACAGACGGCCTTGCCCGCTGCGGCCTTTGTGCGCAGAAAACAGCACCTGCATACCCAAGGCACGGCCAATTGTGGCCACGGCCTGCCCCAGCACGCCATCGCCAATGATGCCGAGGGTAGAGCCGGCCAGATCGCGGATGGGGTGGTCAAAAAAACAGAACTGCGCGGCCTCTTGCCAGCGCCCCGCCTCGACGGCATCCCGGTAGGCGCAGATGCTTCGGCGCAAGGCAAAGATCAGCGCGAAGGTGTGTTCAGGCACGGTGTGCTTGGCGTAGTTGCGCACGTTGCTCACCACAATGCCGCGCTGCTGGCAAGCGGCCAAATCGATGTTGTCGGTGCCGGTGGCGGCCACAGCGATCAGCTTTAGGTGGGGCGCTTTCGCGAGCGTTTCTGCACTGAGTTTGACCTTGTTGACGATGACGATGTCAGCATCTGCAATGCGCTCAGCGGCTTGGTCTGATGTGGTGCGATCGTATTGATGCCACTGGTGCGCAAACGCGGGGGAACGCAGGGTGGTTTCAGGCGAAATGGTGTCGCTATCCAAAAAAACAATGTTCATGATCAGTGCCCCAACAGGCGGTGCGCCTCAGCCACCACGGCTTCTGGCGTGATGCCAAAGAGTTTGTAGAGTTCATCTGCCGGGCCACTGGCACCAAAACCGCTCATGCCGACAAAGCCACCTTCCAGCCCCAAATACGCGTCCCATCCTTGGCGCACTGCAGCTTCGATGCCGATGCGAACACCCTGCCCCAGGACATGTTGGCGGTAGGCCGCATCTTGCTGATGGAAAAGCTCCCAGCAAGGCATAGAGACCACGGCGGTGGCGATGCCTTGCGCTTCCAGCTGTTCGCGG
>Ga0255295_1000007_pt1 | contig 33601 bp, 32 predicted proteins | sample MistaT_29_FD_183796 | JGI IMG/M metagenome (GOLD analysis project Ga0255295, IMG submission 183796) | Metatranscriptome of freshwater microbial communities from Mississippi River, Louisiana, United States - Miss_Yuk_RepC_8h (Metagenome... | ecosystem: Environmental > Aquatic > Freshwater > River... | reverse complement strand
CACAAAAGGACATTGCCTTATGGCGACGATATCAAATAAACAAAAACTTGAAGCTCTACGCGAGTTAAATAAGCGAAAGAAGTTAGCTGAATATAAAGATAACTTTGAGTTATTCGCAAGAGAACAAATTAAGATTCTACCTAAAGACAGTTCTCAAGGGTTTCAACCTTTTGAGTTTAATGAGGCTCAGAGAATTGTTAATAGTAAGATTGAAGAACAATTAAAGGATACTGGTAGGGTAAGAGCTATTATTCTTAAAGCTCGACAGATGGGTCTAAGCACCTTTACTACTGCCCGAGTATTCTGGAAGAGTTATTTTAATCCATACAACAAGTCAGTTGTTATGGCTCATGATACTGCTACGTCAGATGCTCTCTTTGCCATGAGTAGAAATACTATTGCAAATATGCCTGAAGACTTCAGACCTAAGTTTAAGAAGTCTAACGCCAAAGAGATTATGTTTGAGCATAATGACTCAGGGTATAGACTGTATACTGCTGGTTCCCCAGATGCTGGACGAGGAACAACACCAACCATTGCTCACTTGTCTGAGGTTGCCTTCTGGACTCATGATGCTAGGATCCTTGCTGGTTTATTCCAGGGTATCTCTCAGGCTAAAGGTACTGAGGTTATTCTTGAGAGTACAGCTAATGGTGTAGGTAATGAGTTTCACAGACTATGGACTGGTGCTGTGAATGGAGAGAATGAGTATGTACCTATCTTTGTACCTTGGTTCTTGATGCCAGAGTACAGGAGAGAAGCTCCAGAGAATTTTGAAAGAACAGAAGAAGAAGAGATATTAGTTACTAGGTTTAACCTAGACAATGATCAGCTGTATTGGAGAAGACTGAAGATTGCTGAGGGTGGCTCAGATAAGTTCCGTCAAGAGTACCCCTCAACCCCAGAGGAAGCTTTCGTTGTCTCAGGCTCTAACGTATTTAATATTGAGAAGTTATCTGAGTTAGTCCCTCAACCTATCTTAAAACAGATGGAGTTTAGCTTTGACTCTCAGATGATGGAGGATGCACCAAGAGGTTCTATTGAGATCTATAAGTATCCTACTTTTGAAGACTCCTTTGCTATTGGTGCTGATGTATCACTAGGGGTTGGTAAAGACTATTCCACAGCTATTGTGATGAATAGAGATAGAGAAGTATGTGCTGTATACAGAAACAATACTATTGATCCTTCTAAGTTTGGTGATATCTTGTTCTACCTTGGTAGATACTACAATAACGCACTACTAGCTGTAGAGAGTAACTCTATGGGTATTGCTACTCTAAATAGACTTACCCAGATGCAGTACGTTAATATGTACTATCAGACTAAGATGGCTAACGTATCTAAGGAAGAAGGTAACCGTATTGGATGGAGAACTACCTCGGCATCTAAGCCAGCTATTATTGGATTCCTAAAGAGTGCAGTAGAGAACGAAGAAGTATGGATTCCTTCAAGGACTATTATCGGTGAGCTGATGAATTATGTAGCTGATGATAGTGGTAAGACTAACGCTATTGTTGGTCATAACGATGATACAGTAATTGCCCTAGCTATTGTTCTTGAAGTTATCAGAACTCACGGTGACAAACTAACAACTAATAATGTTCCCTTCACACAACGTATGGGATCATTCCAACAACAGGACTCGACATGGCTGTAATGAATACACCGTTAAGTGGTAAAGAGAAGGAAGCTTTTAAGAAGCTACTTAAGCCACAACAACCCGGTAAGCTTCTTGACTCAAAAGAAAAGTTAAGCAAGAATACCGACAGAACACTACCCATTAGAGGGCAGTAAATTATGTTTTACGTATATGTACACTTTACAAAAGACGAGCTTAAGCCGTTTTATATTGGAAAAGGAAAAGGTAAACGCAAAGATGATATTCGTAATAGAAATAGATATTGGAATCATGTAGTAAATAAACATGGATTTGTATCTGATATTCTAAAAGAATTTACTGAAGAGCAAGAAGCCTTAGAATACGAAAAAGAAATGATAAGATTCTTCAAAGAAGAAGGATTTAATTTAGCTAACCTCTCTACTGGAGGGGATGGCGGTGGAACAGGTGTTAAAAGAACACCTGTTGAAAAGGAAAATTTAAGTAATCTTTATAGAGGTAAAAGATTTGGGCTTGATGAAGCTCAAATAATTATTGCTACAAATAAGATTACGGGGCAAGAAACATTTATGCAGGGTAATATGGATATAAAACAAAATGGTTTTAATCCTAGCCACGTATCTAAATGTATTCGAGGGATTAGGCAATCCCATAAAGGATTTACATTTAGGTGTGCATAGATACCCTCAATCCCTTTGTGTCCGCCTGGGGCGACCAGCGGGTGGGATGTCTGGAAGATTTATATAGGTCATTGTTGACCGTGATTGATTGATTGAACCAAGAAAGGTTAACAATGGCAGATAATATTTCAAGCGTAGTACGCTTTTCACAGGGATACAAAGAGAAAGTTACAGACGAAGAATTAGTTAGTATGATCGAGACAGGGGTAATGAACTCTGTTGGTGACTTCCTAAATAGTTCTGATATGGCAAGGGAAAGACAGAAGGCCACATTCGAGTATGGAATGATGCCTGACTTTCACCTCAAGCCACAAGGTGTTTCACAGATTGTTTCTTCAGATACTGTAGAAGCTGTTGAGGGTTACTCAGCTATTATCTCTGAACTACTATTTAACAACAATAAGATTGCTCGTTTTACCCCATATAGTAATTCACCTAAGGCTTTTCATGAGGCAAAGGTAGCTTCTGACCTAGTAAACTATGAAATTTTCAAGAAAAATGCTGGTTGGGAAATCCTAAATACATGGGTAAAAGCAGCACTATTATGGAAAAATTCCATTGTAAGATGGGAGTTTATTGAGGATTTTGAGTATTCTTTTGAAGAATATGAGAGTATCTCTCAAGAAAACCTAGATACCCTTCTTGCTGATGATGATGTAGAAGTTGTTGGTCAACTAGAGTATGAACAAGAACTAACTACAGATGAAGACGGTAATGCTGTATACGCTATGGTATACAAGAATGTACGTCTAAAAAGAAAACATAATAAGACCAGAGTTGAACTAAGAAATATTCACCCTGAGTCTTTCCGTATCACAAGAGATGCACACAACTTTGAAGATGCTTCTTTTGTTGGTATTCAAATTGATATGACTCGATCAGAGATCAGAAAGTATTTCCCCCAAATTGCAGAGAACATTGATTGGGACGCCATTGGAGACGGTAGCTACGATTGGGCTACCAAGTACACCGAAGAGCAAGCAGCTCGAAAGCGTCTAGTTGGTGAAGAGTACTGGCTAGGTGGGAATTCCCGTGAACTCTATCCTGTTGAAGCTAACCGACAGGTTACTGTTGTTGAGTGTTGGCTACACGTTGACCGTGATGGTGACGGTATTGCTGAACTAAAACACTTTATTATTGCTGGTACTACAATTCTTCTTGAAGAAGATTGTGATATGATTCCCCTAGCAGCTTTATGCCCATTCGAAGTACCACATGAGTTCTTTGGGTTGTCTGTTGCTGATATGATCAGACCATCTACAATGGCTTCCACAGCTATTCTACGTGGTTTCGTTGAGAACGTATATCTAACCAATTACTCTCCTAAGCTTGCTGATCCTAACGTAGTTGACTTCAGTGCTCTACAGAACATGAAGCCTAAGCAGATTATTGCTACTAACGGTAATCCTCAGACTGCTGTTTCAGCTATGACTCCTGACACTATTAGTACTGGTACTGTACCACTACTAGAGATGTTACAGCTACATAAAGAACAAGCTACAGGTCTATCTAAAGCTGCTCAAGGTCTAAACGATACACTATACGTATCTGGTAACTCCGAAGAGAAGATGCAGAGAGCTATGACTGCTGCTCAAATCCGTATTCAATATATGGCTCGCAGATTCGTAGAGACTGGTATTAAGCGTATGGTTGAGGGTGTATACAAGACTATGCGCACTAAGATGCGTGGTCAGACTGTAGGCTACTTTGATCAGAACCAAGTATATGCTTCTGTTGACCCAGGTTCACTACCATCTAATATGCTCATTCAGATTGATGCTGACGTAGGTGAAAACGGTAACAACAACGTTGTCAAGAAGATGACTATGGTTGGTCAGCAACTACTACCTGCACTACAACAAGCTGGTGCTGGTGGTGCTGTTAATCCTGCCGCAGCTGTACGTATTGCAGCTAAGACTCTTGAGGCTATGGATCTTGATCCACTTGAATTCCTTGAGGACTATACCTCAGATGATTTCATCAAGAAAGCTGAGCAGTCTAAAGCAAATGAAATGCAGGCAGCTGAGAAAGCTAAACAGCTTGAAGAGCAGATTAAGCAGCTTAATATGGCTCAACAACAGGCTACTATTGATCTGACTAACATTCAGTCTAAGAATGCTATGCAAGATAACGTCAAACAACTTATGGTTGCGCTTGATAAATCCCATCAAGAGTGGGCTAAGCTATATATTCAAGCAGCTAAAGAGGGTGTTGAATTACCACCTCAGCCTAAGATTGATGATTTATTAGCAGTAGCTTCTAAGGCTATTAAGTCTGATTTAATTGGTGATGCTAGCAGACCACAGGGCGGTGTTGAGAAACCCCAACCAGAAGGTCCAGCAGCAATGATGCCTGAACAAATGATGTAAATAGATTGTCAGTGGGTGTCCCGCTCCTAACTTGCTTAGTGATGGCCCCACATGCTATATAATAAGGCGAAAGAGGTAGCTCCTTTGTTGTGCCCTAACACAACTAGCCTTTTCTTTTAGGGAAGAAATGAGTAACAAAGAATATGAAAAGAAGCGCCGAGAGAAAAGGCGTAATAATATAGAGTACAAAGAGCAGCTAGCAATTTCTTTTATTGCTAGAACTTATAATATTGATAAAATAGTCGCCAAAGAATTGTATATTAAATCCATGCAAATATGCGAATTATGCGGTATTGAATGGAATCCTGATATTCATACAAAAAGGTTTTGTGTAGATCACTGCCATACTACTGGAAAAGTAAGAGGCATACTCTGCGCTAGATGCAATATCGAATTAGGTTTTTATGAAAATAGTAACCATAAATTTGATTTATTTTCAAAATACTTAGATACTAAATAATGGACAAATATAGACAAGGCCTTGAAAAAAGGCTTAAACCTAAGATGAATCACGATACAATGGAATATAAAGTAGAACCATTCCGTGATGCCCAAGTTGCCCTCGGTCAAGCTCAGTTTGTACAGCGTGAACGAGAACAATTCTTTAATGAAGCTTACAGTGAGATCTTAGCTGATCTTTTTGTTGCTTGGCTAAAGACAGAGCCACACTGCAGCAAAGAGCGTGAGTATCTATACTCAACAGCTATGGCTCTTGGTTCAGTAAAAGAGAAGTTAGTAGGTATTGAAACCTACGGTAACAACGTTAAGTACATTCAACAAATTCAAAAAGGATCCTCAGCAGAGAGCGAGGAAGATGGAATTAATGAGTAAGTATCAACAAGCAAAAGACGTCCTTGAAAAAGGTCGTGAAGAAATCCTGCGTGAACTAGCCCTATGTGGGCAGAATGGTGGCACAGGTCGTTCACAAAGCTACGCACCTATCTTAGTTAATCTTCATAATGCTATTAAAGTAATTGAAGAGCTACAAGGTGTAGAACAAGTAGTTGAAGCAAAGAAATCAGACTTTGCTGAACGTATGAAAGCAGCTAAAGAAGCAAAAGCTGCTAACAAGTAATTGGACATAAAGGCACAAGAATACGGCGAATAGGGTAGCTCCCTTGCTTATGCTTTCCCATAAGCTAGCCACCAACAGGAAAGTGTTACATGAAAGATAAAGAAACAGAAAGACAACGACATAGGGATAAATACGCTAAAAATAGAGATAATCATCTTGCTCAAAAGAAAGAATACGAAAAGACGTATTCCGAGCGTAGGGCTATATTAACTATTATGCGTAAGTATAATCTAACAGAAACTACCGCTAAACAATTTTATTTAGATTCTATGGGTAGTTGCAACTGTTGTGGTGAGCATTGGAATCCACTACTGCACAGTAGAAGATTTAGTATTGATCATGACCATGATACTGGTAAAGTACGTGGTATTCTTTGTCAAAACTGTAATTCATCTTTAGGTTTGTTAGGCGAATCTATAGATAAAATGAATAAATTAATTGCGTATACGAAGAACGTATGCAATAAATAAGGATACAAAATTATATGTATAAAACTATTGACCATCTCTCTACCAATACCCCTGCATCTGAAATCAGTAGCAAGGACTTTGATGACGGACTAAATAGTGCAGACTTGGAAGCAAAAAGTCTTGATGACATTCTTCGGAATTCCCCTGCTGCGGAATTACTAGGTTTAAAAGACCAAGAGGAATCTCTACCAGAAGAAGACGATAACGACCCAAGTCCAGAAGAATCAGAGGAAGAACAAGAAGCCCAAGAGAACTCTGAGGAATCTGAAGATGACCTAGATGAAGAGGAAGAGTCACTTGACTCTGAAGAAGATGAAGAAGCTGAGGATGATAAGTCTACCCAAGATGCTGAACTACCTTCTGAAGAAGATATTGACTGGGAGTACAAGGTACCCGTCACTGTTGACGGTAAGACTGAGTACGTAACCCTAGAAGAAATCCGTAAGGGTTATTCGACTGACAAACATCTATCTCAAAAGGGGCGTGAACTCGGTGAACTGAAGAAACAAATTGAAACCGAAAGAACCGAAAAGTTACAAGAGCTAGTTACTCTTGGACAAGTAGTCCATGAAGAACTAACTGCTGTAGAATCTAAACTAGCCGTTGAATACAACTCTTTGACTGCGCAGATCGATAAGGCCAAGGACGAAGGTGATACCTATACCGTTCGTGAACTTAAAGAGAAAAGAGAAGAAATTCAAGAAAAATACTGGAATGCACGTACTAAACGTGAGGAAAGTACTAAGGCTGTAGTAGAGAAATTACAAGCACAACAAGCAGAACAGCAACAAAAGATGCGGGAAGAGTTTGATTCTAAAATCAAAGACATCATCCCTGACTTCAATGAAAAAGTTGCTAAGAGTATTCGCGAGTTTGCACTCAAGGAAGGTGTTCCTGAGGCGTTGCTTGAAATGATCTATGCTCCCGAAGCCGTTAAGTTTATTAACGATTATCGTAAACTTAAAACTGCTAAGGAAAAAGGCGAAGTGAAACGTAAAGCTGTACCATCTGTAAAATCTGTACCCTCAAAGAAGGGAACTCCAGTAGCACAGAAACAAAAAGCTGTTGAACAAGACACTCGCAAACGTGTTCTATCTGGTGAGGGTTCTACCCAAGACCAACTCGATTTCTTAAAACGTATTTCTTCAGTCAGCAAAAAACTTTAAATAAGACTTCTATAAAAGGAAAATAAAATGACTGCACGTACATTCGCAACTGGCGGCCCTAAGGCTGCTGCTCGTAGCGCTTCCGCTACCGGTAACTCCGTTAACGCTTCTGAAAAGGAAGACCTAGCAAACTTTATCTCTATGATTTCTAGAGATGAGACTCCTTTCCTAAGCTCCATTGGTAAGACCAAAGCTACTGCCGTATTCCACGAGTGGCAAACTGACGAACTAGCTGCTCCCGCTTCTGGCGCTGTAGCTGAAGGCGTATCCTACGCTACCCAAGCCGCTGCTCAAGGCGCTGAACCCCTACGTACCCGTCTAGGTAACTACACCCAGATCAACAGCAAGACCGTAACCGTAACTGGTACCAAGCGTGCTGTAGACCAAGCTGGTGTTGCTGACGAATACGCTTACCAGCTCAAGAAGCGTGGTACTGAAATGCGCCGTGACGTTGAATTCGACATGGTAAACAGCTGGCACTCCAGCAATGGTTCTGGCACCCGTACTTTCGGTGGCTACCAAGCTTGGGTTAACTACGGCACTGCTGCTGGTGGTACCGCTCTAAACGTACTAGCTACTCCTTCTGAGTACACTGCTCCTACCAACGCTGGTGGTGGTATTGCCGGTACTTTCACTACCGTTACTTCTGCTGACAAGGCTTCCCTACAGCTATCACACGTTGATACCGTAATGCAAGCTATCTACGAAAACGGTGGTAAGGCTACCAAGCTAATGCTATCTCCTGCTAACCGCCGTGTATTCAGCGCTAAGGCTCAATCCGCTGGTTCTAGCACCTCTAACGCTGGTGACGGTAACGTTCGCCGCAATATCGATGCAGACGGTAAACTACGTCAATCCGTAGAAATCTACATGTCTGACTTCGGTGACATCATGGTTGTTCCTAACTACGTTATGGGCATCAGCAATACTGGCGTATCCGGTCTAGACGACACCGCCAACTTCTCCGCTTTCGTATACGATCCTCAGTGGTTCGCTTACGCTAGCCTACGTCCTACTCAAGAAGTAGACCTCGGTCAACTAGGTGATTCTATCATCGGTCAGATCGTTGAAGAAGGTACCCTAGAGTGCCGTAACCCCAAAGGTTGTGGTCTAATCTTCGGTCTCTCTGGCGCTTAATTAATCGTCTATAAAAGGGATGGGATAATATCCTGTCCCTTTTTATTTGAAAGGTAAATATGCAAAGTTTAAAAATTACTAATACATCAGGCGTATCTACTATTGTGCCACTAGACAACGTTCTTTCTGTAACTGTTTCTGCTGCTAATCTAATTACTAGTGTTAGCTATGTTAATACTTTAGGCGCTGCTACCACTGTATCTGTAGCTGCTTATGACGGTACTAACGATAAGTATGAGTATGGTCACCTAACTGAAGGTTATATTTTCTGCGCACACGTAGCTAACTACGTAACCCGATAATATCTAAAGGACACAAATGGGATTCCGATCACAATCAGATAATGCTAATAGTTTCTTTGTTAAAACAGATGACAATAACTATCAGCTAGAACAAGACATTCAAGCATATAAAGACTATGCTGCACTACAGCGACAACAGGACAGCCTATCTCATAATGGCAGACAATACAGATCTTTTGCTATTATCCCGGATATTGTTGCTATTGATATTTTAAATAAGTATGGTATGGATGTACACTCATCAGACTTCATGAGTGATCCTGCTCAACTACGAAAATTAAAACAAATTATTGATTCAGATTATCCGTTACTAAAAACTAGTAACATCAGAGCCTTATAAGGAGAATAATATATGGCAACACCTTTGTATGACGCTCTCGTAGCGAAAGTAAGAGACTGGAGTAATAAGCCCGAAGTAAATACTATCCCGACTAGCGTCATTCAGGATTGCCTAAAGTATTCTGCTGATGAGTGCTATAGACTTCTAAGAATCCCTCCACTAGAAGAAACAACTATTTATACTGTAGGTTCCACAGATAATATTGGTGTACAGAATGATACACTAAGCTATACTTCTTTTGCTATTCCTGAAGATTTAACCCAGTTTATCTACCTAAGAACACTGGCGTCCACGACCAACGAGTCCACTGTGTTTGATGAAATCACAGATAAAAGAACATTCTTCAATCAGTATGCCGAAACATATAGTGCTAACTACTGGATGTGGCAAGATGGTAAACTATTTATCAAACCACAGTTACCTGTAGGTACACAAATTGAAATTCACTACTACAAAAGACTTCCAGCATTAAACGCTCTATACAGTGTAGTGCCAATTAACTATATTATTGGTTTATCAGATGCTGAACAACCATATTTAACATTAGTAGTATCAGGTGGAACTAACCTTTACTTTAGTACAGCTAACTCTGTTACAAGATGCTTCAGTACATACGCAGAAGCTGCTGCCTACAACGCTACAGTAACAACTAAAATGTATGAAGGTAATGAGGTATCTAATTGGTTAAGGGATCAAAATGAGAGGCTACTAATTTGGGGTGGTCTATATAATTTAGGTGCATACCTAATTGACGATGTAATGGAAAAGAGATATCAGGTTAAATTCCTTGATAATATCGAATCTCTAAACAAAGAAGAAAAATGGAGACGTAGCTTAGGTGGTAACGTACAAATTAACGTTAACACTGGTGGCTTAATCTAAGGAGTTATTATGGGATATGAACAACAACCGGGTACCACTGGTAATATTTCTGCTGGTGGTCAGTATGATAACTTAGACTCAGTTGATTCCTTAAGTTATAGTAACTTAGCGGCTGAACATGCTGGTGAGGCTTCTCAGAGCGCTACAGCTGCTGCATCTTCAGCAACTGCCGCCGCATCTAGCGCGGCTTCTGCTGCTACCTCTGCTACATCCGCTGCAAACTCTGCAGCTAGTGTATCTGCTGACGTAGCTACTGCCACTCAAAAAGCTTTAGAAGCAAGTGAGTCTGCTGCTGACGCATTAGCTAGTGAAACTGCTGCTGCAAACTCTGCTACTGCTGCTTTAACCTCAGAAACTAATGCTGATACCTCTGAAGCTAACGCTCTTTCATCTGCCAATAGTGCATCTGCTTCAGCAACTACCGCAACTACTAAAGCTTCTGAGGCTGCTTCTTCATCTACCGCTGCAGCAGCATCAGCTACAAGTGCAAGTAACAGCGCATCTAGTGCCACATCAAGTGCAACAACAGCGACTACTCAAGCAACTATCGCAACTACAAAAGCAGCTGAAGCAGCAACATCCGCTAGTGACGCTGCAGCATCTACTTCTGATGCACAAGGTTATAGAGACGAAGCTGCAACGTCTGCTACTGCTGCATCTAATAGCGCAGTAGCTTCTGCTAATAGCGCCTCATCTGCGGCTACTCAAGCTGCTGCTGCTAATACCTCTGCAACATCTGCTGCTGCAAGTGCAGCTACTGCTGTTACAAAAGCAAACGAAGCTTCTACATCAGCCGCGTCTGCATCAACAAGTGCATCCACAGCCACCACAAAGGCGTCTGAGGCATCCGCATCAGCAAGTAATGCAGCAACCTCTGCAAGTGCAGCTGCTACTTCAGAAACCAATGCAGCTACTTCAGAAGCTAATGCTGCTGCCTCCGAATTAAACTCTGCTACGAGTGCTTCATCCGCTTTAACCAGCGCATCTACTGCGACTACTCAAGCATCCTCTGCAGCAACATCTGCTGGTCAAGCTTCTATCTCAGCCAGTGATGCTAGTGTAAGCGCCACCTCAGCACTTAACTCGGCAACCTCTGCTACTACATCTGCAAGTTCTGCAAGTTCAAGTGCTTCAGCTGCTGCTACTTCGGCCACTGCTGCTGCAAATAGTGCTGCAGAAGCGGCTACTATTATGCAAACAGCTGTTCAAACACTAACATCTAATGATGGTAGCGTTGCTATTACTGCCGATGGTAGCTCAAGAGATTTATCAGTACTGAGTACGCTTATAGTAAATACTATTGTAAGAAACCAAACAGGTGCTACTCTTACTAAAGGCACTGTAGTTTATCTATCAGGTGCTGGTGGTAATAAACCTTTAGTACAAAAAGCGCAGGCTAATGCTGAGTCAACTTCCTCAGGTACTTATGCTATCCTATCTCAGGATATCGCTACTAACAATAACGGTAAGGCCACCTTAGTAGGTGAATTATCTGGATTAGATACTAGTGCTTTTACTGAGGGAACACCTTTATGGTTATCACCTACTGTAGCTGGTGGCTATACAACTACTAAACCTGTAGCACCTAACCACATGGTTTATGTGGGTACTGTATCTAGATCACATTCTAGTCAAGGCTCTATTGAAGTAAAGATTCAAAACGGATATGAACTTGAAGAACTACATAACGTACTAATTACTGCTGTAGCTAATAATGATATGCTCATTTATGATAGCGCAGTAGGCGTTTGGAAAAATATACCTAAACAGACATTACTTACTAACACAACACTGTACGGTCAAACCGTAACCGATGATGGTTTAGAAGTAAAAGGTAATGCTGTCGTAAGAGGTAATTTAACTGTAGAGGGTACAACCGTAACTGTTAATACCGAAAACCTTGCTGTTGAAGATAATATGATTTATCTAAACGAAGGTAGTCAAGTTGCTAACCCTGATATTGGTATTACTGGTAACTATAATGACGGTACTTATCGTCATGCAGGTATTTTTAGGGATGCTACAGATGGTAAATGGAAAATATTTAAGAATTATCTACCTGAACCAGGTGTATATATTGACACCTCTGATCCATCTTTTGCCCTAGCTGATTTTCAAGCTGAAACTTTTTATGGTACTCTAGTAGGTAATGCATCTTCAGCTACGACTGCTGCAAGTGCTGATACCTCAACTAAGCTAACTAATGCAAGAACTATTTCTGCAAGTGGCGATATTGGTTACACTACAGTCCCTTTTGATGGTACAGCTAATGTTACCGGTGAAGCAACACTTACTTCTAATGCTATTAGTAGTAAAACATCTATTACCTCAGTAGATGGTTTAAATGATTATATCTTAGTATTAGACGCTACGGATAATACTTTAAAGAAAGCTACTGTATCAAACGCAGCTTTAGTAGGCCCAACAGGACCAACTGGCCTACAAGGTGCTGATGGCGCTACTGGACCAATAGGCCCTACAGGGCCAACTGGACCTGCTGGTGCTAATGGTAGCCCTGGTCCAACTGGTCCGACAGGAGCTACCGGAGCTACAGGTTCTGCCGCAACCGTTACTGTAGGTACTACAACTACCGGCGCTGCTGGTACTAGTGCATCTGTAAGTAACTCAGGCACATCTTCTGCCGCTGTATTTAATTTTACAATCCCTAAAGGTGATACGGGAGCTGCAGGCCCAACTGGAGCTACTGGCCCAACTGGTCCTCAAGGTATTCAAGGTGCTACTGGTCCGACAGGAGCTACTGGCCCACAAGGTGTTGCTGGACCGACTGGTCCAACAGGGCCAACAGGGAGTCCTGGACCTACTGGGCCTACTGGGCCTACTGGACCTACTGGACCAACAGCGAGTATTAATTACAACAACGATTCCAACAGCACATATCAAATGCTGTGGGGGTCTGGTCCAACTGGTGTGTACGGTACTGGCGGCATCTACTGTAACCCTTACACGGATTACTTGTACTCAGGGTCGTTCTATTGCGGAAATTGGTTCCGTAGCAGTGGAAACACAGGTTGGTTCAACGAATCCTATAACGGCGGTGTCTATATGATCGACACCACGTGGGTTCGTACGTACAACAGCAGGTCCATCTACACAGACGGTCAAATCGCTGCGGCAGGTAACGTAACAGCCTACTACTCAGACATGCGTCTAAAGACAAAAGTTGGAGATATTGTAGGTGCATTAGATAAAGTTAAGCAGTTAACCGGATTCTACTATGTAAACAATGATCTAGCTAAGTCTGTTGGTTATACTACCGACAAAGTACAGTTAGCATTGTCTGCTCAGGATGTTCAAGCAATTGCTCCTGAAGTAGTTTCATTAGCTCCGTTCGACATGCATACAGATGAGTTCACAGGCGAGATTACGTCAAAGTCCGGTGAAAATTACTTGACTGTAGATTATGCAAGATTAGTTCCTATTCTTGTAGAAGCAATTAAAGAGCTAGAGGCTCGTGTAAAAGATTTAGAAAGTAAATAAATGCGACAAGAATGGCAACTATGGACAAGTGCCTTAACTAAGGAACAGTGTGAGTCTATTAAAAAGGCTTGTGAAACTTTTCCTGCTAAAGATGGTGGAATCTTTGCTAGTAATTCAGCAGACTCCACTATCCGAAGGTCTAAAATAAGGTGGGTATATGATCAATCAATTAGAGATATGCTTTTAAATTATGCTAAAGAAGCTAATCGTAACGCATTCTCTATTGATATCGATCAACCATTTGAAATACAATACACTGAATATCACTCAGAACAAAACGGTTTCTATGATTGGCATCACGATATTGATTGGTCTAATGACCGACCGTACGATCGTAAGCTAACTGTAGTGATTCAGCTAGATGATCCTTCAGAATATGAAGGTGGTGAATTTAATTTTAAAACTGTATCTAACCCTGATTTTAAACCACAAGGTTCTGTTCTAGTTTTCCCGTCATATCTCGAACATATGGTTACCCCTGTTACCTCAGGTACAAGACATTCTCTTGTTACCTGGGTTGAAGGGCCACGCTGGAAATAAGGAATAAAATGTCAACTACATTACAACAAACTACCGAAACGGGGGCATCTATGGCAACAAAAGCTGCAGCACCCGTAACCGTTTCTCTAGCCACAGTAGCTGGCTATCAAGTAGCAGATATTCTTTTATGGGCTACTTTAATTTATACAGTATTAATGATTGGTCATAAGATTTTTTCTATCTATAAAGATATTAGAAATAAATAAATAGTGTAAGGAGGTATCTATGACAGAACGTATGCGTAGTGTCTCCTTATCCCTTACTGCTTCTGCTCTAATTAGCATAGCTATACATGAAGGCTTCAGAGAAGAGGCTTATACTCCCGTCAAAGGTGATGTAGCTACTATTGGGTTTGGTACAACCGATAATGTAAAACTTGGTGATAAAATTACCGTAGAAAGAGCTTTAGTTAGGTTACTAAACGACACTAATAAGTTTGAGCAAGCAGTTAAAAAATGTGCTGATGTACCTATGTATAGCTACGAGTACAGTGCTTATGTATCATTAACATACAATATTGGAGAAAATGCTTTCTGTAAATCTACCTTAGTTAAAAAGCTAAAGCAGTATGATTATGAGGGCGCATGCAAAGAAATTTTAAAATGGGATAAGTTTAAAGGTAATTCACTACCTGGGCTAACTAAGCGTCGCCAAGAAGAATACAAGATGTGTATTAACAACGGAACGGGGCACCCTAATGATTAAATCTATTTTACAAGTATTATTCGCTTTATTTGTTGGTTATGTATCCTACGATTACGGTTACAAAACTACTTATAACAAACAAGCAAATACCTATATTAATCAATTAAAAGATCAAGAAATTAAATACCAAGATCTGCAAAAGAAATTTGTATTAACTCAACTGGACAAAGAAAATGAAATTAAAGCTATTAATTCTAAGCATAACGCTATTGTTAGTGGCTTGCGGAACCGTCCCGAAAGAACTATCATCAAAGAAATTAATAGTTGTTCCGCTATCTGCGCAGGAGCAGGAAGCACTGGAGAACAATTATTTAGAGAAGATGCAGAATTTCTTATCCGGGAAGCTCAACTAGCTGAAATATTAAAAGCATCGCTTACTTCTTGTAGGCGGTACCTATTAGAGATTACTAATTAAAGGACTAACGTTGAAACGCAGTACAAGACAACGTAATGAAAAGTTTATTCGTGAGGAAAAGTCTTTTCATATCAATCCAAAAACACATAATCAACAACTACTACTCGAAGCGATAGATGAATTCCCTATTACCGTCACTCTAGGCGCTGCTGGTGTCGGTAAAACCTTTTGTGCTGCTTCTAAAGTAGCTCAACTATACATGACAGGTAAATATGATTCTATTATCCTTACTCGTAGTAATGTACCTACTGGCAGATCTCTGGGGTTTTTCCCTGGCGACATCAAAGAAAAGTTAACTCCTTGGTTAATGCCTATGATCTCTGTGTTAGAGAAACAATTAGGTAAGACTAAGTATGATTATATTCTAGACAAAAACATTCTACAATTACAACCCCTAGAAACAATTCGTGGTAGATCATTTGAGAACTCTTTAGTACTCGTAGATGAATGCCAAAACTTAACTATTGAAGAACTTAAGGCTATTACTACCCGACTAGGTGAGAATTCCAAAATGATTCTTATGGGTGATAGCTCTCAATCAGACATTAATTCAGGTAAAGACATTCTCAGGTTTGTTAAGCTTTGTTTAAAGCATAATATTGAAATTCCTATTGTAGAGTTTACTGTGGACGATATTGTAAGATCTGATATTGTTGGACAATTAGTTAAGGCGTTTATTAAAGAAAAATTATAAGGACTTAATATGCCACAAATTAACAACTTAGGTAGTGGTGGGCTGAACTTTGATACCCCAAATATGTTACTACCACCAAATACATTTTCTGAAGGTATTAATATTCGATTCAGAAACAACGCTGTAGAAACAATTACTGGTGAAGTGTTCGGTGCTACTCTACCTATTGCTGCTAATTTTGGTATTCATTGGAGACGACCAGACCAAGGTTATAATGTATTCGCTAGAGACGGATACTTTGTAAGAGTAGATGCTGCTGGTAATACCGGCTCAATGCTTAGTTCAACAGACACTAAATACAGCAATAGTGATTGGCAGGCTACACCATTTAATGGTGGTTATGCTATTGTATTTAATAATGGTAAATCAACACCATTATACTGTCTATATGGTGATAACGTAGCTCAAAACACATTACAACCATTACCTAACTGGAATTATACTGCAGGAATGACTATCTACGCTAAAGTAGTTAGATCACTTAATTATGCTCTAGTAGCTGCTAATTTAACAATCACACAAAATAGTATTGTTACTAATGCACCGGCTACTATTAGAGTTTCTACTCAGGCACCTACTGGTGGTATCCCTCAAACATGGCAACCCGGACTAACTGCTGATACAGCTGATGAGTTTGAATTATCATCTACATCACCAATATTAGATATGGCTGAGCTTCGTGGCTCTATGTTTATCTATTGCCAAGACAGTATTTCAATGCTTACTATTGGTCAACAAACAGTAGTTAAGCCATACTCTAAAACATATGGTATTTTAAATACAGACTGTGTTACTGAATTTGATGGTAACCATTTTGTTGTAGATAATAATGATATTTATATTCACAATGGGTCAGGTAAAATTGAATCCATTGCTGAGGGTAAAGTTAAAAACTATTTCTTTGATAATTTAAATAAGAGTAATCTGAATATCGTTCATGTAGTTCATGATAAATACTATAAAGAAATTTGGATTAATTACCCTAAAGGTGTTTCTACTTATTGTAATGAAGCCTTAATATATAATTATAGTACTAATACCTGGACTGTAAGACAATTAACTAATATTACATATTCATTTGCTGGGCCAAACACTAATGGTGTAGCTTATCAGTATGCTAAATCAATTATTAATTTAACTACTAATACCTTTTATACTTTAAAAACAGATGATGTTTATACTATGTATAATGGTACTAATCTAGTAGATATTAATTGGAATGTAGGAAAGAAAAGATTAAATATAGGCGATACTAAAGGTAGCTTATTAATTAGTTCTTTGTATCCTATTTTTGATAATGTACCTAATGATTCTAATATAAATATCTATATTAAAGGCCAAAATAACTATACAGACATTGTTACATACACTGATGACGATAAGTTTGTATTTGAGCCTGATAACCAAAAAGCACAAGGTTACAAAGTAGATCCACGAGTTAATGGTCGTGTTATGAACTTTAATATTACAAGCAGTGGTTACGCAAGATTAGCAATGTATGATATCGATGTTAAACCTGCAGACAGGAGGTAAGTATGCTTATTCCACCATACACTGGTGATAGAGAGCTAGATGCTTTCTTGTTTGAAGTTTATTCAAACGTAGCTAATGTTCAGGACAGTTTAACAGCTAATACTGATACAGGTATTATTTCATCTACTGAAAATCCAAGTGAGATTCTAGGTTTTATTTATAAGTATCTCAGTGTTAAGTATGCCGATAATATGTCTGGTTTAAACTTATCGGACGTTCCAACTGGTAAACTATATTTTGGTGTGCTTAACACAGATCAAGTAGTTGAATCAGTAAATCCAGCAGACTATACTTGGATTCAAGTTGAAAATGGGTTTGGCTCTGATAAGTATTTATGGGTACTACTAACTGGTAACCGTAAGGCTGACTTCAGTGTTGGGGCGGAACCACCAGACGATAACTCTAATTGGAAGCTGGTACCTAATAGATCTATTAACTTAGATAACACAATAACAGAATATAAAAAATACCTTACAATTAGGTTTGCTGATGATACTGCTGGTAACGGTTTAAGTGAAACACCTACTAATAAACTGTTCTATGGTATTTATACTTCAGACGAGGAAGTAGCTTCTACTGTACAAACAGACTATGAGTGGTCACCATATAACTTTAGTACATCTATTGAAATGTATTATAGGGCTTTTGGTGGTAGGCAGATTGATATCAGTCCAGCACTAACTAAGCCTGTTAGCTTTTTAACATACACTAATGGTTCTTTTATTAACCTTGATATCCCTACATTTGCTGCGGTAAGTAGTTTAGGTGTATTAAATGAAGACCCATTATCTGTGGTATCACCAACCAGATACTTATTACTAAGATTCGCCGATAGTATTACTGGTAGTAACATTACGTTAGACCCTACAGGAAAATCTTTCTTTGGTTTACAAGCTACTGATGTAACGTTTTCTTCAGAAGATCCTGCAGCATACACTTGGTTTGCATTACCTTCAACACTTATTACTAGCATCAATTTATGGTATAGATCTATTGGTAACAATATCATTAGCTTTAGCTATACACTAGATTCACCAGACTCAACGGGTTGGTACAACGCTTCTACCCCAGGTAATGTACAAGATTATATTGACGTATACGCTCGATCAGGTTTAGTTGTAGCGGATATTACCTCACCAGCAGACGGTAAAGTTGCTTATACACAAGGTGTTAATGGTATTTATAATATCAGTTTAAATCCCTACGGTCAAGGGTCTAACACTGGTGGTTTTACTATTAATCCGTTAGAAACATCTGAAATTCAGATTGATGAGTTTGGACGTATTATTCAAGCAGGTGCATTGGACCAAGTAAGGTATAGCTTATTTGTATTTACAGCTACTGCTGGTCAGACTGTATTTAGTGTATCACAAGCACAACCTAATCAAATACTAGTGTTTAAGAATGGTGTACTATGTAAATATGGTACTGACTATACTAGAACAAGCACTAATATAACATTTACTACACCATGCGTACTAAACGATACTGTATCAGTTTACTATATTAGGCTTATTGATGCTGTAACCTCCTTAGACAAAGTACCATTTACTACAAGTTATATTAACCTAGTTAACGGTCAAACAGATATTCTTCATAGTGCTGTAGAAGGTTCTGAATTACTGTTTATTAATGGTGTATTAATTGTAGATACTGATTATACGTATCTAGGTAATAATACCGGCTATAAATTGAAATCCAGTGTATCTAACGGTGAAGCAACAGTTATTTCTTTTGTAAACAATAATGGTAATCAATTAATATTTGGTGAGAATTACGCAGAAACAACTTATGGCTCTTCATTGGTTAGCTTCCAAACACCATTCCAAAGGAACTCTTCATTAATTTGGTACAATGGTGTTAACCTAAAACCAACATCTGACTTCACAATCCCTGGAGCTAATGATTCTGCATATAGTGTTACATTATTAGGTAACTTAACTTATGGTAGTCAACCTTTACAATTTGCTTCATTTAAGTCTAGCGGTGCTGCTTCTTCAGGTGGTATTGGAGCTGATGCTGTTAAAGGTATGGATATCGAAATTGAAATTGAAAAGAAGCTCAGTATTAAAGATTTGATTATGGATCTCCAAAGTCAGGTTGATAGCTTAAAAGAAGAGCTTAGTTATCTAAAAGGAAATATATGACTCAAGCAATTAACTTAGCTAACTTGGCTAACAACGTAGATGCTTCCGGTAATCTCTCTCCCTCAGCGTTATCTGGTAGTGTGCCTGTAGCTAAAGGAGGTACAGGAGGCACTACTCAAGCTACTGCCCAATCAGGGTTAGATGTACCATCGAGATCAGGTGCTAATGCAACAGGTATTTGGGGTATTAGTATTACTGGTAACGCTGCTACAGCTACTTCAGCTACTTCAGCGTCATCTACACCATTACTCGCTAGTGGGAACTGGCGTGTAGAAGTTGTGGCTGATGAATTAGTTTTTAAATATAACAATACAATAGTAGCTAAAATCGGTACTGATGGTTCCGTAGTTAGCGCTGTATAAAGGAGGCCAATAATGGCAACAACTTTAAATTCTTCTGGGATTACGTTTCCAAATGGAACTACTCAAACTACTGCTGCTAGTGGCGCGCCTACTGACTTGTATGCAATTGGTACGTATGTAATAGCAATGGTTCCAGGTACAAACTATAGTGTAAACAATACACGTAGTGGGGCAGGATTATATGCATGCTCAGCTGCAACTGAGCTTTATAATAATGGTTATGGTGAAGCGTGGCCATCTGGATCGTTACATACCAATATAAACACAGGATCATGGCGTTGTGTTTCACCATCTTCAAATAATAAAGTTTGGGGGTATGACAACTTGTATCGCAGACAAGCTGGCTTATGGGTACGTTACGCTTAACTAAAGGACACAAATGTTAGCATATACTAATATACAAAACCCGCAATGGGTTGATAATGACAAAACAGCAATTAATTGCGAAGTAGATTTTGATGATATCGATGGTTTTACACCATTCACAGCTAATCCTAACGATACTGTTGAGCATGGTAGGAAAATTTATCAGGAGCTAATTGAAGGTAAATGGGGAGTAATTGCTGAATTTATCGATCCAAATACAAAAAACAATTCTAATTTCCCAACAGCACCATCTGGTAGTTTACCACTAGCACTATTTTAATAAGGACATATAATGAGCCAACCAATCGTACAAATTAATTGTGTATCTAATCTCTTCGCCCGTATGATGTATTTTGAGAAAACAGGTGATAAAGAACTAGGCCATACTCACGCTTTTGATCATTTAACCCTTTTAGCAAAGGGTAAACTTCGTGTATCAATTAATGGTCAAGACACTGAATTCCAAGCCCCTCAAATGATTTTTATTAAAGCAGAGCTTAATCATGAACTCACTGCGTTAACTGACGGAACAGTTGCTTATTGTATTCATGCGCTAAGGGAACCTTCTGGTGATATTATTGCACCTGAAAATGTACCTCAAGCAGAAGAACTTACCGCACTAGTAAATTCACTTGTTAACCCAACATGATACTTAACCTAAACTTAGAGATACCTGACTTCTCTAGTTTAGAAGAATTTGTAGAGTGGTATACCTCTAATGGCATGCCACTTTTACCCCCATCAAATAGAGAAGTATTTTTATCTGACGATGCTACAGCTACTTGTTTATTTCGTCATAAACAATACCAAGTAGAATTGTATTTAATACATCCCAACCCTATTATCCCTATACACGAGCATCCAGGTGTAGAAAATTTAGAGATACCTCAAGCATCTTGGTCTGATAAAATTGATTATAACCAAATACAACGTTCGGGTATGTCTCATGGTGTTGGGTTTAAAGAAAGAGCTAGCCATAATGGTTTTGCACTTTATTCCGCACAAAAATGGGATGATAATTTAGAATTATCAACCATTGGAGCTAGGTGGAAAGGCCACACTGCTGGACCTATGCACGAAACTTTGATTAAAAGATTTAACCCAGATTGTTTATGTTATCCTGGGTATGCAGATGTCACTACAACATCTAAACAAATAAATATTTATTAAATAGCATGATCATCCGTCAACTAACACACGAAGAAACAATTCAACATTGGGCTACTATATCTAGTTATCTAGAAGAAGTACTCAAGCATGGACAAGGAGAATCAACACTAACGGATTATCTTAGAAAGATTCTTAATAACTATGCTCATTGTTGGGCTGTCATTGAGGACGGTCAGATTCTCGTTGTTGGTTTGACTGAGTTCTTACAATACGCTCAACATAAAACACTTCATATTATTGCTTTTAGTGGTAGTAACTTTGAAGAACAATCTAAAGTCTTTCCAACCGTAGAGCAGTTTGCTCGGGACACAGGTTGCGCTAGGATTGAAATGTGGGGTCGTAAAGGTTGGCTTAAACAGCTACCAAGATATATTCCCGGTTGGGAAGAAGCCTACACTGTAATGAGTAAAAGTTTATTATGAAACACTATGTATATCTACATTACAAACCTGATGGCTCTCCGTTTTATGTAGGGAAAGGTGTAGGTAAAAGAGCTTATACTAAATACGGTCGTAATAACTACTGGAAAGCTGTAGTAAATAAATACGGATACTACGTAGAAATACTAGATTATTTTCATACAGAAACAGAAGCCCATAATAGAGAAATGGCTCTAATTTCTACTTTAAAATCTTCAGGTTTTAAACTATGTAACATGACGAATGGTGGTGAAGGAACCTCTGGTCGTGTTTATACTGAAGAAACAAAACAAAAGATAGGTATTAAATCTAAAGGTAGAATCCATAATAAAGGATTTAATAATCCCAGTAATAAATTATCTAAAGAAAACATAATTGATATAGATAACAAAATAAAACTAGGAATACCTTCAATTGATATCGCAAAAGAATACGGTATAGCAGATACAACCGTTGCCAAAATTAAGTATAGGCAAAAACAATTGTATCGGGATATATTAACCTGAAGGATTTAGAATGAAATATACAAAAAGAAATATCACTAAACATTATGGTGGAGGTGGTGGTACTCAAACTGTTGAGACTATTCCTGAGTGGGCAAAGCCTGCTATTCAAAAAGTACAAGGTGAAGCTGCTTCCAAGTATGAGTCTGGTGCTTTAGGTAAAGTAGCTGGTGCTACTGAGAACCAACAAACAGCCTTTGATATGGGTAAAACCATTAGTGCTACTGGTGAACAAGGTCTTGGTGCATTATCAGATCAACAAGCTCGTCTAGCTGAAATGGCTAAGACAGGTGGTGCTGCTGAACTACAAGATGCCCTTAAGCTAGACGTAGGTATGTCTTCAGCTAACCTTGGTAATCAGTTTGGTTCATCTGGTGTATTAGGTTCTGCAAGACATGCACTAGCAGATAGTTCTGCTGAAGCAGCTGCTAAAGCTAAGTATGCTCAACAAGTTATTGCTAACAAGTCTGCTGCAGAACAAGCTCTTGGTACTTCTGTTGGTCAGTCTACATCTACTGCTGGTACTACAGCTTCTAACTTAGCTAAACTAGGTTCTGAAGAAAGAGCTATTGACCAACAAATTGCTGATAAGGATTGGCAAGCACTACAACGTTATGCTAGCACTGTATACGGTAATCCAGCAAGACAACAAGCAGTGTCTGGAGGTAAGTAATGTACAATCAAGATCCTTGGTCATGGGTTGATCAACAGAAACCTACAGCACCTATGGTAAATACTATTGCCCCATTAGCTGCTTCTCAAGAACAAGCTCCCGGTGCTGTTAATGCACAAGACCCTACTATGCAACAATTACAAGCTATGGGTACCGGTAAACTTATTGAAGGTACTGCTAGCGGTATTAGTACTGGTATTAAAGCTGGTATGGGTGCTGCTAACGCTGCTGCAACTACTGTACCTACAGCTGCTGAGTTAGGTGGCTCGTTTGCTACTCAAATGGCAGCTGCTGGTGTACCCGGTACGGCTGTTGCTGGTGCTGCTCCATTAGCTGCTGGTACTGCTGCAAGTACTGCAGGAACCGCTGCAACTACGGGTCTAGCTGCGGGTGGTGAAGCTGCCTTAGCCGCTATGGGTCCAATTGGTTGGGCAGTAGGCGCAGGTTTACTAGCACATAAACTAGGAATTTTCTAAGGAGATACTATGGGACCGCTATCAGCGAAACAACATAGAGAATATATTAAGCTTGATGCTGAAGAACAACGTAAGAACGCTGCATTCACTCAAGAACAACAACGTAAAGAACAGCTACATCAACTAAAGCTTCAGGAAGCTGCTGCTAAAGCGTCCCAAGGTATCGCTCATAAAGAAGACACTCATGCGATGAAATTAGCTGAGGGTACTGCTAAAGTACCTCGTATCAACAGACAAAAGCTTGGGCTACCTTCAATGAATCCATTAGCGGGTGCTGAAGTACTAGGCCAAGGTCAGAAACGTTTACCCGGTATGGTTCCTATGGGTACTGATACAGTTCCCGCTATGCTTACTCCCGGTGAAGCTGTTATCCCTGCACCAGCTGCTCAGAACCCTAAGAATAAGAAAGCGATCAGACGTATGGTTAAAGAAGGTCGTAAGAAGAATGCACAGGGTTTTTCGGATGGTACTACTGGGGTACAGTATTACAATAATGGGGTTACTGGTGTACCATTTTTAATTGGTGCAGATACAAATCAAGAATTATACAATAAAGGTTTGATGTCTGCTTCTGCTTTTGCAGCTGAAGAAGCTAATCGTAAAGCTATGGGTGTACCACAATTACAACCAACATTATTAAGTACGATCACTGCAGAAAATCCAGTACCAGTACCTAATATTGGTAGACGTTATGGTACAGTGGCAGATGTTTACGCAGGTAATGACCGTACACCTACACCTGTTCAACCTGTACCCGCCCCTATTGGCACACAAACTAATTATTCTCAATCAAGTAGCGCATTTTCACCTGAAGAACTACAAGCTCAAAGAGTTACTGAATCAGGTAACCGTATGAAAGATAGCCAAGGTAGGTATATTGTATCACCCACTGGTGCTATGGGTATTGCACAATTAATTCCATCAACTGCTTACAATCCAGGTTTTGGTGTTAAACCCTTAGTCGGCGAAGAAATCTATGATGAAAACAAACAGATTAGATTTCAAAATGATTATATGGACGCTATGAATAAGCGTTATGGTGGTGATAAAGATAAAGCATTTACCGCCTATAACGCAGGTCCAGGAGCAGTAGATAAGGCTATTGCTGCTGCTACTAAAGCTGGTGATGCTTCCAAATGGAAAGATTATTTGCCCTCTACTGAAGCTAAAGAATACTACGGTAAAGTAATGTCTAATATGGGTGGTCGTGGTGTAGTTAACCCTGAGGTTCCTGCAATGACGGGTTCTCCATCAAACATGCCAGAACAACCTGTTGTTGGTAAGACTGAAGATATTCCAAGACAGCTTGATTTAGCAGAGACAGGCACTATTGTTGCCGAACAAGATCAACATCAAGAAGACATGAATGCACTTGATAGGAAGATTGCTGACTTAAGTAAAGAGTATCAGTACGATATCTCCGATCTAAGTGAATCTGCTAAAAAGATGGACGCATCACCTGAAGAAAAGCAGTCTTGGTTAGCTAATGCTATTTCCTCATTATATAATGAGAAAGGTACTGGTTTATTTAATGATCAAGAACTAATGCGTTTTGCTTTAGTAGCTGCTGGTGGTATGCTTACTGGTGGCTCGACTGGTGGATCATTAAGATATGCAGCTAGAGATGTACTACAATCAGCTGATCGTAGAGCACTTGAAGAAAGAAAACTAAAATACGAAGAGCGTGTAGCACAACGCGCTGAAGATAAGGCATTAGAAAAAGCTTTAATTGACGAGGGTCGTGATCCTGTTGAGGTTCGTAAGTGGATTAAAGAAGGCCAAAAAGGTAGCGCCCCTGCTGTTAGATTATCTAAAATTAAGACTGGCCAAAGCAGTTTAAGTACAGTAACTACACCAATTAAGATTGGTAATACTGTATTAAAACCCGGTGATCCTATTTATGTTTACTCTGTTACTGAACAGTATGGTAAACGTAAAGGTGAAACAACTCAAATAGCTCGTATTAACGGTAAAGATTATTCAATGGATACTCTAAGCCAGAATAATGTATTGTTAACTGGTTGGAACGAAAGTACTCATGGTGATTCAGCTAAACTAAAACGTAATATTGACTACGCAGATAAGCTATCTGATACCGTAGATGAAGTATTATCTGGTAATTTAGGTGCTGCAACTGGTAAGAATGGTGCCCCAAATCCAAATAGACAAGGTGTACCTTCTAAATCAGTTGTTGCTGCTCAAATTGAAAGCTTCTACCGCAATAAGATTGATATGGATGATCCAACCAATCGTAATGAACTCAAGAAGATTGCTGGTATTGCTGCTAAACAAATGGCTGAAGACGCTAAAAACGGTATTAATACCTCTAATGATATTACACCATATCTAAACGCAGCCGATATTAAAGTCAGAGCAAAATTAGATGATAGTTTAACTCAATTACCTAACGGTAAACAGATGTCAGCTTCTAGTGTTTCCGCTTTAAGAGATGCAGCTAACATTTATATTAACAAAAATAAAGTTAAGACATCACCTGATAGTGAAATTGAAAGACTAGCTACTGTTTGGAAAACTAACCCTAATAATATTCAAAATAGGTATAAGGCATCAGATACTAATACAGCATTTGCGTTATTTGTTTTAGATGCTTTAAAGAAATAAATAAGAGGTAACATGGATAGACTTAAAGAAATACTTATTGGTATGGGAATAGACGAAAAGTCTATCCCTGAACCCTCTATTATTGATACTGGTACGGATACTATCAGAGAAAAAGACGCTGATACGTTTGCCACACAACAAGGTGACATTCGTATTGGCGGTATCAATACCCGAGAAACAGCTAAGTTTTTACCCGGCAATATTAAGGGTTCGCAAGCAGGAGCTGATATCCAATCACGGCTAATAGCTGATATGGTTAAAAACGAGGGCTTCAATCAACCTATTCTTACAGGTAAGAAAGATCCATTCAATCGAGAACTTGGTGACTTACTTTCAGGTGGTAAAAGTCTTGCCAACGAAGCTCTTTATAGAGGATATACGGATCTATACAAAGAAAGTACAGATACTCAGCGTTTAAATGAAGCTTATGGTAAACTAGATCGTAGAGAGCGTGAGCGTAATCTAAACCTAACTAAAGCAGACGAGCTATACTATGGTTTAATTGGGGAAATGTACCCTAATGAACGGGTATTTGCTAAGATGTATGCCCCAACTGCTAAGGCTTTTAACCAAGCAGATTTTGATTATTTTGTTGGTCCAGCTGTACAAAGACCTGATGAAGATGAGAGGGGATATACCAAAGGCACTATTAGTACTGGTTTAAATATTGGTTATCAAACAGCTAAACAAGGCTTATTTGGAACTTTGGAAATGATTGGTGATACTACTGGTTCACAGTGGTTAAAAGATATTGGAACATCTAATGTAAGACGATTACAGGATGACCTAGAACAATTACCTTATCTCCAAAATCCAGAAGCATTTGACGAAAATGGTGATTGGAAACTAGATACAATAGGTAAGACTGCTAACTTCCTATTAGGGCAAGCAGCAGTATCTGCTCCCCAAATGCTTGCCACTGTTGTTTCAACATTAGCTGCGCCTGCTACTGGTGGTTTAACAATGTCACTACCAGCAGGTATCTATATTGGCCAAACTTGGAATGGTCAAGATAAGAATAATAAAAACGCATTAGCAGCTACAATCTCTGGTTTAACTCAAACAGCGTTAGACAGCTTAAGCTTAGGTTTTATGTTTAAAGGTGGTATGGATATCACTAAAGCATCTACACAAGCCCTTGTTAAAGCTGAATTAGCCAAAAAAGGTATTGTAGGAGCAGCAGCAGACGAAGCTATTAAGAACAGTTTAAAGTCAGCTACTAAAGAAGTGGGCGAAGCGTTAAGAATAGCTACAATTAGATCCACTATGGGTCCCAAAGCTATTGCTAAAGCAACAGTAACTGGTACAGCTACTGAAGGTATTACAGAAGGTCTACAAGAATTTGCTGGTTACCTCGGTGAGGAAGTAACTTTATCTTTACCTAAAACACAAGAAGAGCAAATCAAACTAAAGAACAGAGTTCTGAATGCAGCTGTTGGTGGTGGCTTACTTGGTGGTGTTATGAGTGGTTCTTCAACTGCTATAGCCACTGCTACTAATAGAATCTCTCCAACTGAAGTATCTAGTGATGCAGAGTTTAGAGCTAAAATGCAAAGAGAAACAGGTACTACAGATGTCCCTTCTGCTATGGAGATTCAAGCTGAGGCAAATAAGTCCTTAGATGAAGTACCATCTATAAATAAGCAAGCTGAAATGGAAGAATCTAAACGTAGAACCGAAGGCGTATTTGCTAAGACAGGTTCTTGGTGGATGGATAAGGGTTTACGTTCTACATATGGTAAGTATAGTGGCACTATCATGAAGGGCAAAGAACATGTTGATAAATACATGGCAGCTCTTTCAACCTTACTTGGTTATGGTAGGCCAGTTAACGGCAGATCTATTGACGAACACCAAGCCTTATTAGCAGCAAATGTATTTAGTAATTTTGGTACTAAAGAAGAAATGCTAGGTAATTTTGCTGGATTAAATGAAGTACAAATTAACAACTTATTTAATGACCCTAAAGTTGTTGAGTCAATGGAACGTATTTCTGCCAATCTGAATCTCTATCAAGACCAAACAGCTGAGCAAATTGCTGAAGGGCTAGGTGTTGATTTTGGTAGGTATAACGATCAAAAGTCTGCCTTAGTTAAGTATGCAGGTAAGATTAATAAATTAATTAAGAGCTACAATAGTGCTACTGGTGAAAACCTAACCTTTAAATCATTCATGGAGCAATCTCCTATTGATAAAACAGCTGTAACAAGACATTACAAAGAGTTTATTAAGGATTTAGAATTAGGTTTGGGTGTTAGCTCAGCTGAAGCAAACCAGATTGTAGATTCATTACTTAACAATAGGGATAATAGTAGTATTGATGATGTGTTTGATAGTGATATCAATCCATTTCTAGATCTTGGTCCAGGGTTAAAAGATTACGATACTCTTAAAAGTAAACTAAACGATCCAGAAAATAAAGCAAGATTCGCTAAGTACTTATCTAACGATGTACTAAACAATGCGTATTCAATGGCTGGTAGAGCCGCTGCAATTAATACAAACAGTAATCTTATTGGTAAAGATGGGGTTAAATTAGCTAGCTTGGTACAAGCCTCTATAAACGCAGGTAGTATTACGCCTGAAGAAGCTTCATTTATGGCTAAAGAAATTAAAGATTATTTAGCTATGCGTAGCGGTAAATACCACCCTATTACTAACCCATATGCTAAAGGTGGCCTTGCTACATTAAACTTCCTATCAACTATTATGTCTTTACCATTAGCAGCTATTAGCTCTACAGTAGAGTTTGCTCAAGTATTTAGGAACTTAAACAAAGCTCAATCTATTAAAGCTATGCATCACTTAGTTAAGGTATCAGGTAAAGAGATGGGTGCTTATCTAAAAGATATTGGTCATAGTGTTACTGACAAAGTACAACTAAGAGATGTTGCACATAGATCTACCTTATCTAGAGCTGGTTATTTAAAAGAAGGTAATACCGCACATCGTATTGATGTTATGTCTAGTTACTTTCAAAACTGGACAGAAGGTTTCTTTAAACTTACTGGATTAACATCCGTCACTACTATTACTAGATATGCTAGATTCGCTATTGCTACAGATGCGATTAATAATTGGTTGAATACAGTTATTAACCTTGAAGGTAAATACACGGATCAACAGGTTAACGATGCTACTGACCATCTAATTAGAATTGGTATTGATGTTGGTTTTATGACATCTTTAGATAGGAATAATGAGTACAATCAAAGTAAGTTTAATAGTAATATGCAGCTAGGCGTTTACAACTTTGTTAATGAAGCTGTAGTTATGCCTACCCAACTTAATAGACCAAAGTTCTATAGTGATCCTTATCTAAGTTTATTTACTCAGTTCCAAGGTTATACTTCAGCTTTTACAGCTAATATCTTACCAAGACTTATTGGCGACCTAGGTAAAGCTGGATCAGCCGACCAAAAGAATGCTGCAGCTACTATTGCTATGATGTTTGCCTTATCAGTACTAGCTATTTACTTAAAAGATTTAATTAAGTATGGTGAGTCACCACCAGAATGGATGAAGAGCGAGAAACAATTCCAAAGAATTATTGGTCAAATGGGTGTTCTAGGTACTGGTCAACGTATTTGGGATTCTATTGATCCACTAATTCCACAGAGCGATCGTAACAGAGGTATTGTTGCTCAAGCTATAAAGAACGTTGTTGATCAATCACCACAATTGTCTTTAATTAATAAAGTAGATAATGTTTTGTCGGCTCCTGAAGGTAAGCGTATCGAAAAAGGTGCAAGGCTGTTGCCTATTGTAGGGACATCTCCCGCCTTTGCAAAGTATTTACAGAAAGAACTCGGAGATTAATTTATGAGTAAATTCATTAGCGTACCTCAAATACCACAAGGTATTGGTGGTAATTTTCTTGAAGACCAATTAAAGGCACAGGCACAAGAAGTACCTGCAATTCAAACGGCAACTCCACAAGAGATGGGCGAAAGCCCTTCTCCTATGGAAGTTCCAGCTCCAACTTATACAGGTATGACAGCTGATGAAAGCGCTCCTGATGATTACTACGGTAAAGAGGATCAATTATTCAGAGATGATTACCTGGATAAGTTTGGTGTTGATAACTATGGCGATCTATTCCAAGACGAAGGTGCTGGTGCAGGCCGTCCTTTCCTAGACAAGTCAGGTGAAGTAATACCTAGTGATCAGGTAATGGCGTTACGTGAACAAGAGGTAAGAGAGCAGCAACAAAGGGCAATGTCGCTTGCCGAGCTAACTCGATTTAGAACCAAAGAAGATTTAATCAATACCTTAGGTGATAGTGTTCTTAAACCTACTGTAGCTGCTGCACCTGTTCGAGCATCAAAAGATCTGGGTCTTGCATTAATTAACCAGACAATTAAAAATACAGCTGGTGAGGAGGTTAATGGTTTATCTAGATTAGCTGACGCTTACGGTGTTACTACACGTACTGCTGCTAACATGGGTACATTGGCTATGACTACATTACTACCTCTAGCAGTTGGTAATGCTCGTAAAATGAAGCCTCGAAGTACAGAAGAAGGCGCACAAGCAGTTGACTATGATGTATTTGATGATAACTCTGACTCTTTTGCTGCAATTAACTCAATGCTTGCAGGTGATGAAGAAGGCCCAGTTAATCTACAGCACGTAGGTGGTATGCTAACTCGTGAATCTTTTGAGACGGCTACTGGTCGTATGGCTAATATCTTCCGTAAATCCCGTAATGCAACTGATGCACAAGGTAGACCTATTAATCAGGAAACTGCTCAACAAGCACGTATCTCTAATACTGAAGCCGGTGCTGCTTATACTCAATCAATGATTGACGCAGGTTACTTAGAAGAGCACGTTATTAATGGCGTACCAGTTGTTACTGATACTAAGAAAGGTTTAGAGTACTATATTGCTACTCGTGAGCTTGAACATTCAGTTACAGGTAAGTTAGCGGCCCGTTCACAAAAGGTACCTGTATCAGACACTGGTGAAACTATTGGTGCTTCTCGTGTAATGCGCCCAGGTGATATGAAGAAACCCGGTTACCAACCATTAACTCAAGTTGATGAAGGTAAACGTATCTTCGGTAGTATTGGTAAACTATCCTCACCTATCAAAGGTTTCCACGCACTTAACTTGTTTAAGATGCTACTCGATCAGTTGAATAATAATGGTGTACCTACAGAAGGTAACATTGATGTATTTGGCTTCTTTAAAATTGCACAAGAAGATCTTGATGATGCACGCTTACCTGATGATGATCCAAGTAAAAAGAATACACTCAAGAATAAGCTTAACTTACTTGCAAGTGAATTCTTTGAGCAGGGTAAACACATGGCTGATGGCACACCTAACTTCACTAAGTACCGTGATGACTATTCAACCCATCGTCAATACCAAGACTCCCAAGATTTTAATGAGCAGCGTAATAAGCTAACTCGCGCTTTAATGGTATATACCTCTAAACCTTCTGTGTTTAGCGGGTCAAGCTACCATAAGAATGGTGTTAGTGCAGATGATGCTAAGAAATTCTGGAACGATATCGGTAGAAAAGCCAGAGATCGAGATTTTAAACTTTCAAATAATGAGCGTGAGTTATCGTTTTTAGCGTTAGTAGGTCGTATTTTAGATGTGAGTAGTTATGCAGGTGTGGGTATTAAGACTGAAAACATGCCTATTCCTGACATGATGAGACTTATTACACCAACATTCTTAGTTAATGCAGCTAATATTGGTAGACAACTACGCTCACTAGTTCCTTCATCTACAAAAGATATTGTCAATGAAGTACTAAGCGTTGCTCAAGGAGTTGACAATAAGTTTAACCGTGGTATTAAACAAATTCCTGGTGATGCCAAGTATATTAAACCTATTTATAATGGGCAAATGACTGAGGCACAACAAAATGCAATGTTGACTTGGTTAAATACTTCTGACAGAGATGACTATGGTTATAAACTACAGGCATACCTAGATGTTGCTAACTACATGGACTCAAAAGAAAGTGGTAAACCCTTTATTCCACGTTCAACAGTAGCTATTGATATGAACTCTGCTGGTCGTACCTTCTTAGCAATGGATGTTGGTAAGGAAGAAATCTTAACTAGGGTAGGTTTAATTTGGGATCACTTCACAGATAAAGAATTCCAAGACGTTACTGGCGGTCAAGACCCTCGTGCTTACTTTACAGAAGTAGCTGTTAAAGAAGGTGTAGAAGCTGCGTTCGGCTCCTCTGATCATGAAAAAATTACTGCATGGAAAAATGCTTTTGCTAGGTTTGAAGGTAATAAAGCATTCAATAAAGACTTCGGTAAGAAAGTACTATTGACTACTGACTACGGTAAGGCTATGATGTATCACCATGAGGAAGCTATCGCCTTTCTAAATAGCCATCCTTCATTTAAAGAAGAAATGTTAGAGTACTATCAAGGTGACTTTAACAAATTAGTAGAACAACTAAATGAGATTTACTTTGCTACTTTAAATAAAGCAAGTGATTCTTGGCAATACGCTTTACCGAAACAAATTGTAAAACTATTACAAATGTTTGGTCGTGTACCTGCCCCTGTTGGTTACTATAATGAGAAAATCAGTATTGGTAAATCAGGTCAGATTGATACTGGCGAAGAAGTCACTATTAAAGGTAGAAAAGGTGAAGTTACCCGTAGGCTTAAGAAGCATGTTGATCTTGATCCTGAAGCTAAAGCTAAGAATAAAAACCTAAAAGATTATGAAGGTAATCATATGCAGGCACCTGGTCCAGGTACTGCTGCCATCAACGGTATCGGTCCTGTAATGGGTCAGTATCGAGAATCTTTAGTGATACTGGAAACAGCTAGGTATTTAAACAGCGACAAGCAACCTGCTGATATGCTTAATCTTTCACCTGTATTCGATAACTTTATTCTAGATACTGATAGCTATTTAATGACTATGTATGTAGCAAATAATATTGTTGTTCCTAAAATTATGGAATGGAATATGGCTCAAAACTTTGAGAAAGATTTCCATTTACAATTAGCTGAGATCGATGCCGAGCTTAAGAAGGCAGGTAACACTATTGTTATTAATGATAAGTCACCTTATAAAGGTATCTTTACAGTACTAGACCGTGAGTATGGTTACATAAAAGATACTAAGGATTCAGAACTATCTGATTCAGAAAGACTCTTTAAGAATCAATTATTAGATCCACGATCTGGTTATATCCCTAAAGAATCCAGACCTGATAATGTACTTCTAACTCGAGATCAGATGATGAAGCTTTATGCTATTACAGCTAAGAAATTTAGAGTAATGGAAAACATGAAGAAATGGACTAAAGATTTAGACCATAGAAGAGCTGATGCTCAACAGAAAATTAAGAATAGAGCTAGACGAGGTGAGATTTACTTCTTTACCTAATCAAATAAAAAACCCTACTAGGAATTAATCCTGGTAGGGTTATTTTTTTTTTT